>ENA-ORXM01001088-ORXM01001088.1-marine-metagenome-genome-assembly--contig:-NODE-1088-length-40295-cov-6.298349_pt1 | contig 40295 bp, 40 predicted proteins | sample MGYA00237867_ERZ511480 | MGnify/ENA primary metagenome ERZ511480 (study PRJEB26309, sample SAMN06266103) | marine metagenome | isolation source: Algal blade | place: United Kingdom:Sidmouth, United...
CTGCAAGAAGGGCTGTTGATCAATGCCCCACTGGATAGTGCCAGCTTTTAGACCCTTGACGATATTCTCGCCCAAGTCAAAAGTGCCAAAATAGATTTCACCAGCCATACCGTTTTCATCGAGTGCCAACAAGGTAGGATCAGCGGAAGCTGGGCCAAGAGTCAGTACCGCGTCTGTATCGGGGTTAGCCGCCAGATACGCTTTTACTTTGTTTTTGATCTCACCTGGATCTTGTCCAGAGTCAATCATGGAGTTGCCCATCTCAATTTCTAGGCCATCGGCGAATCCCTGGCAACGGTCAACCGAAGACGGGCTTGATATGTAGTGATTGACGCACAAGTAAGAAGTGATACCGTCACGCTTAGCACGCTTACCAGCGGCTAAACCTGCGTCGTACTCTGGCTGGCCCACGTACATCAATGCACCTAGCTCGGCTGCTTGATCAGGGGTGCCGGTGTTCATGATAATGACCGGAATGCCCTTGGCTATCGCATCTTCCACTGGGCCTTTGAGTACATCGTAATCGGCTAGAGTGGTAATGATACCGTCGGGGTTAGACGCGGCTGTTTGCTCAATGATGCGAGCCATATCGCCAATATCACCTGATGGTGGATTGCGGTATTCAACCTCAACACCTACGTGCTCGCCCGCCAGCGTAATGCCGTTTTTGATGGTGTTCCACCACGAGTCGGAATCAGGGGCGTGGCTGACGAGAACGAATTTCTCGCCTTCGGCTTGCGCCGCGACAAAGGGACATGTTGCCAATACAACTGCGGCAACGGCAGTGCGTAGAAAAATCTTCAAGTGGATCTCCTCCAATTTTAACCTGCAAACATGACCTGTTAGCCGGCCATTGCAGAAGATTAAAACACAGCCTTATCCAGTTTTGCAACCGGTTGCAATTTATTAAATTCTACAAACAAGGTAAAATAGGTTTTTTTTCCCGAAACAGCTGTTTATGATCATCACCCTTTCCGATGTAGCCGAACGTGCGGGAGTCTCGCGTTCAGCCGTCTCGCGTACCTATACAGAAGGCGCAAGCGTTTCCAATAAAACCCGCAATAAAGTGATGAAAGCAGCACGGGAACTGGGTTACACCCCCAACATCATTGCGCGTAGTTTGGCCACCAGCCGCACCCAACTGGTTGGCCTAGTGATCAACAACTTCCAGAACCCAATATTTCTTGAGGTACTGGATCAGTTCACCCGCCTTCTACAAGAGCGAAACCTTCGCCCCCTACTCGTCAACCTGACAGACAACCCAGACCCAGCTGACTCAGTGCAAATGCTGAAGCAATATCGTGTGGATGCAGTGATCGTCGCCTCGTCGACCTTACCGCCTGAATGTTCGCTCGCCTTTAAAGAGGCCGGCCTACCTGTGGTGAACGTCTTTGGGCGCTATAACCCTAGCCCTGATGTGCATATAGTCGGTATAGATAACTGCTACGCTGGGGCTACGGCTGCAAAAACTTTGCAATCGCGGGGCTACAAATCTATGGGCTTTTTGGGCGGCCCAGAGAGCGCTACTTCCACGCAAGATAGACTCAAGGGCTTTAAAGAAGGCCTAAAAAGTCTCAAACTCAAACCCACCTGTGTGTGTTACGCCGATAACTACAGCTACCAAGCGGGCTTTGAAGCGATGCAGCGTATGCTCGCGGAGCACCATGTTGATGCCTTGTTTTGCGGTGACGACGTGATTGCTATGGCAGCCTTGAGCGCGGCGCGTGCCGCCGGCATTAACGTGCCTAATGATCTTGGCATCATCGGCTTTAATGACATGGAGATGTCTTCGTGGCAAGCCTTTGGCCTCACCACTATTGCCCAGCCCATTACTGACATCTGCCAGAGCACTGTAGAACTACTAGGCAATCTCTTGGAAAACCCTAATCGTAGTGCGGAAACTCGGCTTCTCCCCTGCCAAGTAATCGAGCGAGACACGCTCAGGGCAGCGCCAGACTGTTCGTGAATCTTGCAAGCGGTTGCTATACACTGACCGTATAGCGGGTGATAGTACAAGTATGCACTCGGTTTATTCTAACAGGCGCAATCCATGCTATCTAAAGCTTGGGCACCGCTTTACGCATAATCAAATTGGTCGCGCGATCAAAGCCTTCGTGCGTGCCCTCTCCACTAACAATAAAGCCCAAATGCTGGTACAGCTCAATATTCTCCGTGAGTTCAACCCGCACCCGCAGCTCAACAAAAGCAAAGCCAAGTGCGGCTGCTCTTTGCTCAGCTAGCTCCACCAGCTGCTTGCCCAAACCCTGGCCGCGAGCATGATCGTCGACTGCTAAGCGGCCTAAGCCCAATGCATGGTCTAGGGGTGTTAAACAGACACACGCGATAGGCGGCTCGCCTATCGACCAGATTTCACCACGCTGACAAAGCTGCCGCAAGTCAGCGACGGTTGTTGTCAAAATCGAGGACGGCGGATCAATACGACTTTCCATGTAAGCAAAGTTATGCAAAATGAGCCTCAGCACTTGCTCAAGCATTGGGTCGTCATAGCGGTGCAGGCGTACTGGTTGCACAGTCATTTCCTGAGTTCAGCCACGCAGTGACGGGCTGGCAGTATTTATCTTCATGTTGCAGCGCACAGTAACTGAGAAGACAACATCAGTGTCAAACGACCACATCAATCGTCGCTTCCGGGCCAGAGGCCCCGTCTACAAACACCATCGACACGGCATCAGCTTCATCAGCAGATAGCCGATTAAACAGTCCATCGCGGTTGTTGTTTGCATCATCTTTGATATAAAACTGTGTAGTCAGCAACTCACGATCACCATCAAATACTTTGACATGGATATGCGGTGATCGGCCTGGGTATATCGCTGGCTTGATAGTGCGGAACACGTAGGCTCCACTCTCGTCCGTCGTGTCTTGGCCAAAGCCTTGAAAGGCCTGATCATAGGCGACTGAGCGACGATCCCCAGAGTGCAGATACTTGCCGTTCATATCACACTGCCATATCTCGATGCGGTGGCCGGCTAACACTTGTCCGTCACGATTGAATAACGTGCCACGCAACGTAAATATCTCTCCGCCAGCTTGCTCAACCAGCCCGGTTATCTTGACTAGGTCATTGTCGATATCTGGCATACGCATCGCAGGTTTTGGGTAAAAAGGCCCTTCTGCGGCACGAGCTGTAAGCTCAGCCACTGCTTCCTTCGCCACAGCACCTTTTAAACCGTAACCGCCAAACAACCCTGCGATAGCCGCGAGTAGACGACGGCGTGAATTGTATTGTTTACCCATAAAGTGCTCGCTCAAGGTTTAATCGGTTTGTCTTATCGACGCGAGCTCGCAGCAAACAATGACGCTTCTCATCGGTGCAAAGCTTAGCGATTGAGCATAAGACAACATCAGCAGTCAGATAGTTCTGCCGTGCTGGCCTTGGCCGCGCCAGAAACTAAGCCTTAGACGGAGGCCGCAGCAGCGCCACTAGACCCACTGCTAACAGCGCCGCCAACGCCGAGGCAGCGTAGCTGTCGGCAAAGTCTCCGGTGGCTTCGGCGATATAACCGGCTACAACCGGCCCACCGCCTTGTCCAAACGAGAACGCAAGGGTCAATGCCGCAAGCGCGTTGGCTGCGGATGCCGAACCAAAATAGTCACCAGCGGATGCCGACATAATGACCGGAATACTCCAAGCCGCCAGCCCAAATAGCGCCACTGATATATACAAGCCAGGAATCCAAGCGACAAAACCAACCAAACCGTAGGCCACAGCGAGCACAACAAAGGCAACCGCCATACCCGCTCGGCGACCTATGCGGTCGGAGAGCCCGCCAAACAATACTCCCGAGAATACACTGAGGAACCCAAAGCAGGCCCAAAGGTTTCCTGCCACCGCTTCACTCAAGTGGTAGCTGTCAACCATACTGGTAACAATGAAGGTAACGTAGAGCATATAGGTGGCGCCGTAGATGGCGAATATCAGCCCCATCGACGCCAGTAGCCTTACTTTTTTAGATTTTTCTACGGTGACTTCCGCACCTGAATCACCGGTTGGCACGCGTCCGTATGACGCAGCGCCAACGTCGCTCGGGTGGTTGCGGATAATGGCGTAGGCCAACAACGCTACCACCGCGCAGATCAGCGAAAAGAGCAGCCAGCCCGACTGCCACGACTGCAATGAGTGAAAACTCTCTAGCCTTGGTACGATGTAGCCACTAGCGATAATGCCAACACCAGGTCCTGCCATTACGATGCCCGAAGCCAAGCCTCGGTGCGAAGCTTTGAACCAGTGCGACATCACACTCATGGTGGGTAGCACCACACCGCCGCTGCCGATTCCGGTGACACAATAGAGCAGACAAAGCACGATGAAGTCATTGCTAAACGCGAGACCAAGCATCGAGCTGCAGATGAGTAGCAAGCTAACGGTGGTCAAGCCGCGCGTGCGCAGTTTGGGCAATACGAACGGCACCAGCAAAACCGCAATCATATAACCGACCATGTTGCTAAAACCGAGCAAACCTCCTTGCGCGTAACTCAGCTGTAGAGATTCGGACATCGACGGCAACATCATGCCAAAGGCGAAGCGGCCCAAGCCTAAGCCGCAGACCATCGCCAGTGCGCACGCGAGCGCCACGATCCATGCGTAGTGCACCGTGCCACGAGCTTTGCTTTGCAGAAGTCTGCTCATGGCTTTTGCTCCCGAGCGCGCACTAAATTACAACACCCCTTCAACACCCCGAGCGTAAAGCGGCTAGACGACATACTATGTTTCTGCACTGGAGGTGAACCCCATGGAGACTTGAGACAGACATACTAAGCTTTTCTTAGACTCTATATAATCGCTATTTTGGGAATTTTTTGTCCTGTGTGCGATTCCAGCAATAGTACAGATCAGTTTTAGCACTATCGTTGATGAAGACAGAATAGGCACAGCCTGCTCAGTGCTGCGATAACAGGCGCAGCAGGGTAAGAGCTCGTAGATACAATCAACACACCGGAATTTGGAACCATCAACATGAGCAGTCAAGATCAAGGCAAACAGCACCCAGTCCCTTACACTCGTGAGCAGATGCAGACCACGTTATGGAGTTGGCAGTACACTTTTCGTCACGGGCAGTGTGATCCGGCGGGGATTGTTTATACGCCAGAGTTTTTCAACGTGTTTAATCACGCCATTGAACACTGGTTCGAAGAAAGCCTTGGCTTGTCTTATTACGATATTCTTGGCCCGCGCCAAATTGGGTTGGGTTATGTCAGTGCCAGCGCCGAGTTTTTCACCCCAGTGTTGATGGGTGAGGAAGTCGAGATCTTTGTACAAATACGTGAGATTGGTGGCAAGTCTTACTCGCTCGAACTCAATGCCTTTAAGGGCGATAGAGAAGCACTGCGCGGAAAATTCACCACCGTGACAACAAGCCTAGAGACGCACTCTTCTATCAAAATTCCCGCCGATATTCGTATGGCACTTTCAGGCTATGGAAAATCCTGAGAGCATAGATGAGTAGAGAGTACATCCATCTAGTTATGCGCGAAGTACTGCGCCGGTGTAGTGCCCGTAGCTCGGCGGAACATGGCGATAAAAGCGCTCTGGCTGTCGTAGCCCAAACTCAGTGCCACATCAACAACCGCGCGACCTTCTGCCAACATCACCATCGCGGCCAAGAGCCTCGCCTGCTGGCGCCACTGGCCAAAACTCTGCCCGGTTTGCGATTGAAACATACGTGCGAGTGTTCGCGAGCTACACGCGAGAGTCTCTGCCCATTGGGTTAGTGTGCGCGAATCCGCAGGATTATCCAAAAGCGCATCACACACTTGTATTAAACGGGTGTCTTGCGGTCGCGGTAAATGAAACGCGGCTTGTTCTACCGCTCGCAACTGATCAACCAATACCCGCACTAGCCGACTATCAGCACCCTGCTCTTGGTATTCTTGCGGCAAGGTGCACACGCGCAACACGAGTTCACGCAACAGGGGCGGCACGTCAACCACACAGCAATCGTCGATCATGCCTTCAAAAACCAAGGGATCTAGGTAGATATTGCGCAGCGAAATGCGTCGAATGGGCCGGACTTCATGCACCGTAGTTGCCGGTATCCAGACCGCCCGGCTGGGCGGCACAACCCACACACCGTGCGTCGTTTGTACCCGCATCACACCCTCGCAGGCATACAGCAACTGGTGCCAGTCATGGTAGTGCGCACCCGTGCTCTCGCCCGCCAATTGTTCGCTAGAACGAAAAACCACACTGCGAGAAGCGCCGGCTAAGGCATGTTCGCGCACGTGTTCTGCGGGCCAGTTGTTGGCCTGACCCAGCACGTTGTTTTTGGTATTTTGTTTGTCGTTTGGCACCGTTGACGCTACGCACAAAACCTCGGGCTTTGTATAGTAGCGCCAACGGCGTTCTGACACATCTTTCTACCGCCGTGTGCAATAGAAATACATGCGCCATCTCAAACGTTTTAGTCCAGAGCCTGAGCACCCTGCTTAATTTCTTGTGCTAATCGCTTACTCGCCTTACCAGGCTCAGCCCCCCAAACCGCAACCCAACGATAAAACACAGGCGTCAAGAACAAGGTAAACACGGTGGCAAAACCCAGCCCGCCTACTATCACCCAGCCCACAGCGATACGCGCTTCGGCGCCCGCACCGGCCGTCAGTATCAGTGGCAAGCCACCAAACACGGTCGATACCATGGTCATCATCACCGGCCGAATACGCAGGCGCAGGGCATCACGAATAGCGCTGTCTATATCTTGCCCTGCTTCACGCAGCTGGTTGGCAAATTCGACTATCAAGATCCCGTTTTTGGCCATCACGCCAATCAGCATAACCAACCCTATCTGGCTGTAATAGTTGAGCGAACCACCGCTCAACTTTATTGCCATCAAAGCTGCTGCCAATCCAAAGGGTACCGTCATCATGATGACCGCAGCGCTGGCGAAACTTTCAAACTGAGCCGAAAGCACCAGCAATACGACAATAAACGCGACGGCAAATACCATGTAGATACCATCTTCACTGTCGTTTAGCGCCGCGGCCTCACCGGTAAATACGATGCCCATGCCCTCGGGCAGAGACTCTTCAGCCAGAGCGCTCAGGCGCTCCATCGAGCTGCTTAAATCAACCCCGGTTGCCAAATTGGAGCTCACGGCCACAGCCAGTGAACCGCCTTGGCGCTCAACAGCTGATTGACTGAGTGTTGGCTCAAGTGAAGCCGCCGATGACAGTGGCACATAAGTGCCATCGGGCAAGCGAATAAAAATAGATTCTATATCGCTCGGGTCGTTGATCGGCGGCCCGCCAGGTACAACGTTGACATCAATTTCATCGTCGTCCTCAAACACGCTGACAGCTACGTCGCCCTGGGTCATGACATTGATCGTGTTGATGATTTCCGACTCGGTCAAGCCAAAAGCTTGTGCCATGTCCGAGTCCACAAATACTTCTAGCTGATGCTGTACTGCGTCTGCCGATATCTGCGGGTTGCTGAAAAATTCATCCTGCGCCATCAAGGCGACCAGATCGTCGGCTGCGTCAGTCATATCGTCGACGTTAGTGCCGGTAACAGCAAACTGCAAGCCACGCCCCGCACCACGAATATTCAAGCTGTTGGTCGAGCGAGCACTGACTTGCAAACCTGGAACTGTTGCAAGTTGTGCGCTTATGCTGGAAATAATTTCAGCTTGTGAGCGATCGCGCTCTGCCCAGTCCGGCAGACGCACAATAATAAATGCATTGGTGCCGCCACGAACGCCAATAATACTAAGAACCGCGTCTATCTCGCCGTTGTCGATGTAGGGGTCTAGGATATTTTCAACCAGCTTCACTTGGCCATCGAGATAAGTGGTCGTGGTATCAGATGCGCCGCGAGCCTGAATAAGAAAAAAACCTCTATCTTCGCTGGGAGTGATGCTAGACGATAAAGTCGAAGAAGCGCCGATTGCAATAATCACAAATGCACCCGCGACAGCCAGAACAATCAATGGCGCCCGAATGGCGCGGTCCATGACCTTGTCAAAGGTACGCGCCGCAATACTGGGAGCAGAAGCTTCGGGGCTGTCGTTGAGCTTGATTTTGCCTGGGTCTAAAAACGCCGCCATAACCGGTGCAAGGGTCAATGCGGTGAGCGAAGACAAGCTGACCGCAAACGCAAGCACAAAGCCAAACTCAGAAAACACACCACCCGCCTGACCGGGCAAAAATGAGATGGGTATAAAAACTGCGGCCAAGGTTGCCGTTGTCGAGATAACCGCAAAAAACACCTCGTTGGTCCCCGCCACGGCCGCTGCATAAGCGCCCATACCTTCTTTGCGCTTTCGCACGATATTTTCGATTACAACAATCGCGTCATCGACCACCATGCCGGTCGCAAGTACCAGAGCTAACAAACTGATGGTATTGACCGAAAAGCCGGTCAGCCAGATCGCCGCAATAGTGCCGACCAACGCAACTGGGATAGTCAACGCGGGTATCAGTGTTGCTCTGATCGAGCGCAAAAACGCGAATATCACTGAGATAACGATCAACGTTGCAAGGCCAATGGATTTGACTACCTCGGAGATCGCACCGTCGATAAACGTACCGTCATCGGAGGTGATGATCAGGCTGACACCCTCGGGCAAGTCGTCTTGCAGTTCGACTACGGCGATGCGCACTGCTTTAGATATCGTCAACGTATTGCCAACCGATTGCCGCGTGATTTCAAGACCGATTGCAGTTTCGCCGTTAACGCGAGCCGAGACTGTGCTGTCTTCAGGCACAAGCCGCACAAAAGCGACGTCAGACACGCGAGTGCTTGAATTAATAAGTACCTTGCCGATGGTTTCAGGCGTCACTGGTGCATTGCCCACACTCAGCGAAATAATCTGCGTATCAGACTCCACGCTGCCCAGCGGCGTATCATCACGCAGACTTGCCAGAGCATCGGATACATCAGATGCCGTAAGGCCACGGCTCAGCAGCGACGGCATATCAAGCGTGACCCTGAACTCATTGGCTCGATTACCGCGCACCGTGACTTCCGCAATGCCGTCGATCAGCGCCAAGCGATCATAGATGACACCTTCCGCCAGTGCGGTCATCTCATCCATGGTCGCATTACCCATCACCGCCAAGCGAATAATCGCATCGGCGTTGCTGTCACTCTTGGTAACAGTTGGACCATCGTCTAGATCGTCGGGCAGATTGCGCAACGTAGCGGAGACAATTTCGCGTGCCTCATTGGCCGCCACGTCAACGTCTGTGCCTTCAGTTAGGTCAATCGTAATTCGGCTGGAGCCACTGGTCGAGCTGGACTCAATATATGACAAGCCCTCGAGCGCACTGAGCGCATCCTCTAGGACTTGCGTTATTTCCTGATCGACCGTTGAAGGTACTGCACCCTCGTAGGTTGTTCTTATCGACAACACTGGGTTATCGACATCCGGCATCTCGCGAACATCGACGGAGTTAAGCGCTGTCAAACCGGCTATAAGAATGAGCAGATTTATTACGATACCAAAGATGGGTCGCGCCACAAAAGTATTGGCGACACCCGAGAAGCTTTTTTGTTGCTCTGAGCTGCTCATTTACTTAGTCGCCTCAGCTGTATCTGCACCAGGCTTTTCGCCCTTCTCACGCTTGCCCTTTTTAGCTTCGCCGCCCGCGGTCACAATATTGGCCCCTTGGCGCAGCTTTTGAGCACCCTCGGTGACAACAGCTGTGCCTACGGGCACAGAGGTTTCAATCCAGACGGTCTCAGCTTGTCGATACAGGATGGTCGCCGCGACTTGCTGCGCTACCCCGTCTTGATCAACCCAAATATGAGATCCGTTACGACTCCACGCGACGGCAGTTGACGGTAAAGCGGGCAAAGGTTTGCTCTGGTGCAAAATGCGCACAGAGAATGTCATTCCCGGCCAGAGCTTGCCTTCGCTATTATCGAGGCGTGCTTTAACGGTAACGCTGCGGGTCACGGGGTCTATGCGGCTATCAGTCGATATGATGTCACCTTCCACCACATGACCGGTAAATAGTGGCGTGCTCGCCAGTATTTTTTTCTCGACCGCTAACAAGCCAATAGAGCGCTCAGGTAGTTCAAACTCAACGTACAACGCATCGGACTGGTCGATCGTGGCGATCTCACTGTTCACCGCGATGATTTGGCCTACTTCAACGTCACTCATACCTAAGCGACCGTTAATCGGTGCTCGAATAGTTCGATCGTCCAAGGCTATTTGTGCCAACCCGACTTCGGCCTCTGCCAACTGAAGCGCCGATCTCGCCTCGGTGTATTCCACGTTGGTTATCGCCGAGCTACCACCTGCACGCAGACGGGCATAGCGAGTCACGGTAGCCTGCGCTTGCTCCCGATTGACCTTGGCGATGGTGAGATTGAGAACTTGAGTTTCAGAATCTAGCTGTACCAGTACGTCGCCCTTGCTCACTTCGCCGTTAGAGACAATGTTCTCCGCAGTCACCTCACCTGAAACGGTTGAGACGACGGAGACGCTCTTGATCGCTTTTGAGCTACCGATAGCGCGCATCACGCTTTCATAGGGTTGCAGGCTCAACGGTGCCGTGACAACGGTCGTCGCACCGCCTCGACCACCGGGAGGTCTACCGCCTCCCGCCGGACCACCTTGTTTCTCCGTGCTTGCGTTTTCATCGCCACCAAAAGACATAAATTCAGGTGCGCCAAAAGTGTACAAATAAGCCGCGGCGAGAATAAGCACCGAAATGAATGCAGAACGTAGCGTGAACACGATGAGAAATTCTCCCTAAGATTGAAGCACAGAGGTGCTTGCAGAATTTTGTTTATCGGCAAAATTGTAGGGAAATATCAGCTTTAGATTGTATAAAAATGTCAGTATAAAACGCTTTGCAGCATGCATTAGCACAACGCCATAGCTGTTAAAAAAGCACATTAAATCGCAACAGAAGCAAACAATTTAATGCTAAGTCGAGGTTAATACTCGCAGATCAACGCGCTACAAGTACTTTGCACACACGCGGTACAGCTCAATATTTAGGCGTTATATTTCACAGCAATAAAAAGCCACACGCCATAAGCCGACCTGCAGCGACGTGAAATGCGTGGATTTTGTCTCATTCGCGGTATTCATTGACTATTTCAACGCTATACGACAAATCGAGCAGTTTTGTATAGTATCTGCACGAACTTCATTGAGCGCCCACGCATGGCCGACAACAGCACAGATTCCAACCAAGGCAGGCTGCAGCCTTTCACCCTGTTAGCTTTGATGGCCGTAGCCATGCCACTGGCGTTCAGTGTGTGGCAAGCACTACTAAACAACTTCAGCATTGACCGCGCCGCATTCACTGGCGCCGAAATTGGCATACTACAAAGCCTACGCGAAGTGCCTGGGTTTCTGTCGTTTACCGTGGTGTTCTTGCTGATTTGGTTTCGCGAACAACGCATCGCCTTGGTCTCGATGATGGTCATGGGCATCGGCGTGGCAATCACCGGATTTTTTCCCAGTGTGATTGGCCTTTACCTCACCACCGTCTTGATGTCGTTTGGCTTCCACTACTACGAGGCGGTCAATCAATCCTTGGCGCTGCAGTGGCTAGACAAAAGTGACGCTGCACACAACTTGGGCCGTTTAATCGCCTTTGCGTCAGGCTCTTCTCTGCTGGCGTATGGCTCTGTGTATGTTGCACTCGAGTTTGTTGGGCTCTCAATGGAAACCGTTTATTTAATCGGTGGTCTTGTCACGCTTGGCATAGCCATTTATGCCTATCTGAAGTTTCCGGTATTTCCTGAGCAAGCCGAGCAAATTAAAAAACCGATACTGCGCAAACGCTATTGGTTATTTTACGCACTGACGTTTATGTCCGGTGCTAGGCGACAAATATTTATCGTATTTGCTGGCTTTTTGATGGTGGAGAAATTTGGCTTCGACGCCGCTGCCATAGCTGCCATGTTCTTCCTCAACGGTGCCATCAACATGTGGGCGGCTCCGCGCATTGGCAAGCTGATTGTGCGTTGGGGCGAGCGCCGTGCGCTCACCCTAGAATACATCGGACTGATCTGTATTTTCAGTGCCTACGCCTTTGTCGACTCGCCTTGGTTAGCCGTCTTGCTCTACGTGCTCGATCATCTGTTTTTTAGTATGGCCATCGCCATCAAAACCTACTTTCAGAAGATCGCCGATCCGCGCGAAGTAGCCCCCACCGCAAGCGTCGCTTTTACCATCAACCACATTGCGGCAGTGGTACTGCCGGTGTTATACGGTGCGCTGTGGTTGATCGCGCCAGCGGCAGTGTTTTTGACCGGTGCTGCGCTCTCGCTGCTGTCGTTGATGTTGGCACAAATGATACCCGACGCACCGGAGCGTGGCGCGGAGATACGGCGTAGGACTACAGCGCTGACAAGCTGAAACAGCTTTATATCGCTTTAGCCGTCTCGATTAATTCAGCGTAAATTTTTTCGTCGGTAGCGCCTTCGCTGCCGATAAACAAAACACGGCTGTCGGCGTTCAGACCTAGGGCGGATTTTAGTGAAGGCTGCTCAGCCGCTGCCAAAACACACGCTACACCCGCGACAGCAGACTCGCCCGCCACAATCGCTGCATCTTCGCCTTCAGGCTCTGCCAGTCGCAACATTGTCAGGCCAACAAGGCTCTCTGGTAGCGTCACAAAATCACTTGTGATGCTGGCCAAGATATCCCAAGCCAGCATTGACGGTGTACCGCAAGACAAGCCTGCCATCACCGTTTCGGTCTCGACATGCATTTCGGTGAGCTGCCCCGCTTGCGCGCTCAAATAGAGGCATGCAGCTAGTTGCGGCTCTACCACCACCACACGCGGCATGCGCTCGCCCCAAGCGTGGTACAAGCTCGCAGCCACGCCTGCCGCAAGCCCTCCCACACCGCCTTGCAAAAACACATGGCTTGGCAGCTGATCTCCCAGTTGCTCAACTATCTCAGCGCTCATGCAACCGTAACCGGCCATCACTTGAGACGGTACTAAGGTATAGCCAGGATAAGAGGTGTCTGAAACCACAGACCAGCCGTTTACATCAGCCGCACGCTGCGCGGCATGTACCGAGGCGTCGTAATTGCCATCTACACGTATCACATCAGCGCCATACTGCCGCATAGATACTGCACGTGCGTCGCTGACCTCGGCATGGATGAAGATATGGCACGGTGCACCAAAAGACTGGCAGCCCCACGCTACCGAACGCCCGTGGTTTCCATCGGTGGCTGTCACAATATGAATATCAGCAACCTCAGACTTGTATTTTCCGCTGCGCACGTCTTCTAGACTCACCTCTATGCTCAGACGCTCCGCGAGCATACGTCGCAGCAGTTGCTGCGCGGCATAGGCTCCACCCAGTGCTTTAAAACTACCCAGATCAAATCGCGGGCCTTCATCTTTGTAGAGAATTTCGGCAACGCCGGCGCTCTGTGCCAGTGACGGCAGCCGATGCAACGGAGTTGCACTGTAACCGGACCAGGCGCGAATTGCCGCATTGGCCTCGGCAAAAGCTTCGCGTGTCAATACTTGCTCAAGCACCGAGGCATCACCGAGCTTGGCCAAAGCGGCGTGTTCGACGAGAGCGTTGCTATAAAAAGAGCCCATGTAGTTATCCTTTGTGCGCAAGTCAGTACCCACGCCTTTTGTGATTAGCAGCCAGTGACGTAGGTCAAAACGACTACAACCGGCAAATTCTCCAGAGCATAACAGCACAAGAGCAGCAGTTATAGCAGAAGCCTAGCTCAGCTACAGTGCCAATAGTTTATGAACTTTTGACTCAAGCAAACGGATCAGCTCTGGCTGCATATAGGCGTAATTATCGGGTACATCCAGACAGAGCAAGCGCTTGTTTTTGAGTAAGGGTTGGTATTTTTTAGAGACTTTTTTCTTGTGGATTCTTTCCATCACCAACACCACATCCGCCCACTCGACTAAATCACCCGAGAGTGGCGTCTGCGCGTCAGAATTTGTACCGCAGCCAATCGCATCCACACCGTCGAGCTGCATAAACACAGTTTCTGCAGTGGCACTTCTGAGTTTGTTTTCAGTGCAGACAAATAATAAGTTCACGTGACGCTTTGAGATCGGTATTGGCTTAGCCGCAGCAGCAAAGTGGTTTGCACCGCCAATTCAAAGCGGCTGCGGCTGACGCAGCATGTGGTAGTGAATATCGGTTTCAGCAGTCACTTCAAAGCCGTTGCGCTGATACAGCGCGAATACGGGGTTCCACTTTAAAACCTCCAATACCACCGTTTGCTTACGCTGATCAGCGGTTTCTAACACGTATTGTAAAATCATACTGCCAAAGCCCTGATTGCGAAATCCATCGAGTAAATAGAACTCACCAAGCCGAATCTGGTCGTCAGCTTCATCAATGGCAACGGTGCCTATGTCTTGTCCTGCAAATTGTAAAACAAACCAAGTCTTGTTAAGCCATCGTTGTTGATGCAGAGATTTCTGCAGCTGCTCATCCCAGCCCCATTTACTGATAACGTGAGGACCCAAAGCCTGCTTTTTTGTTTCAAAAGCAAATTCGGCGTCTTGCGCAGTTGTTCCGCGCAGTTCAATACGTGCTCTTTTCATGTATTTTTATTCACTACAAATTCGATCGAGAACTACTGGATTTTAGCTTCTTCAGACAAGCAATCGCTAAGACTAGCTGTTCTACGTGACAAAGGGCTTTTTAAGTTAGATACGCTCATCATTCGGCGGTGCGAATATTCTCACAAACATAGGCCACAGCGTATTCGACCGATGAGGAGAGCACCCCGGGCACCCGAGCTTTGAGATCCCATTGCCGAAGTTGCTCAAGATCTATCAGCTGCTGAGTACCTTTTAGCTGATGCCTTGTGCGACGTGGCTGATAATGCAGATCCATGTGATGCTCCACAAACCAAACAGTTGTCTCTGGCATCACACCACGCAACAGATCGGCACCAATCGCAGCGTGCTCAGCTTGCGCGCGAGCCTTGCCAATATCGTGCAACAGCGCCGCAGCGATTAAATCCACTTTATCGCTACTTTTTAATGCAATATCAAAGGCCTGCAGCGAGTGCTGCATGGTGTTTTCTTCGGGGTGATAAGGCAGAGACTCTTCTACCGATTCAAGATCGTGAAGCAGCTCTGTCAGGTGTTTGGCGAGATAATCTGATTGATTCAAATAGGCGACCGACTTGAGCCGGTGAGTCTGAACTAGTGCGATCTAGCCTAAAGGCAGCGATCAAGCAAAGTCAACCGTTTGGCAGATTCGCAACAATTTGACCTATCGAGAGCGACTATATTTTCGTTTGAAGAGAAACTGCTGGCTTGAGGCAAGTAGCTAGAACTTATTCGAGCTTAGCTGGTGTGCATCTTCCTAGATTTTTGCACCATCCAGATCAACGTGCAAAACGCCAAAACAAACAACGCCAATGCCACGGGGTAATTCACCAGTTTACTGAGATCACCGTTGAGTAACGACAAGCTTTGCGACAAAGAGATTTCCAGTCTAGGCTCTAAGAATAAAGCGATGATGAACAAGACAACCGAGTAGCCGTAACTCGACATGAGATAACCCAAAGCTGCAAATACCAGCATCACAAAAACGCCGAATATGCCCCCAGTCGCCATATAGATTCCGACAATACAGAGTAATATGGCCGTACCAAATATGACCGATTCGGGTGCCGAGACAACTTTCACCCACAGCCGTAAGCACCATAATAGAACGAGCAGGACTAACGCCCTACAACGGCATGCAAGGTCACAGCCTGCTGGAACTCATACAAGAAAAACCAAAAAAACCTTCAGTTAGGGAAAGTCTTTTGATCGAAGTGAACGACCCAGTGGCTCGCTACGGTTTTGACAAAGCCGCTAGGGTGAGACAGATAATCAAAGGTTCTTACTCACTGACGCTTTATGCGGATCAAACGTGGGGTGAGTTAAACAATCACGACAATGACCCAGATGAATGCCACAACCTATGGGACGAGCCAGACTGGGCCACAAAAAAAGCAGAGCTCATTTTAGAGTTAACGCATTTGTTGGTGGCCCAAATGGACGAGAGTCCACTATCACAGCGCCTCGCTTGAACTGCACAACTTAGAAAAAACACTGCTTCGTAAAACCCATTTCACCGGAGCTGCATTATTTAGATTTGTTAGAGCGACAGTAGAAATTCTGTCACAACCTCTAGAAGTAAGTCTGGGCTCTCGCGATGCGGCACATGCCCCACTCCCGGCAACATGGCTATGCTGCGGTTGTCAGCACATGCAATGCGTTGAGGATGTTCCGCCGAACCGTATTCGTCGTGCTCACCATGAACAGCGAGAGTTGGCGCTCGCAGTTTTGCAATGGCATCACTCAGGTGCCAGCCGGCAAAGTCTTGATGCAGCCAGACCTCTGTCCATGCATCAACAACCCACTGAGCCTTGTCACCGTGGTATTTCTCTAGGCGCTGCAATACCGACGCATCAGCAAATGCCTCTTTTGCAGTCAAAATACCTTGGCGTGTTTTGTTTTCCACAAACGCTTGAGCTGCAATGGTCAGCAAAGCGACAACTTGCTCAGGATGTTGTGCGGCTGTTTCTATGGCCATGCCACCACCAACACTGTGGCCACAGACAACAACCTTCCGCAGGCTCAACTGCCGCAATAACTCGGGTACGATATCGCGCGCCTCTATCGCGACAAAATCTAAGTCAGGCAACTCATCGCGTGCACTGGAGCGAGCAAAGCCCAAGCGATCGTATGCGATGACGCGACGATTTGTCGCCAATGCGAGTCGCTCAGGGAAGTCACGCCAAAGCTCGACTGAGCCCAGAGAATCGTGAAACAACACGACAGGAGCAAGGCTTGGCTGCTCACCCGCAGGGTGCCATTGGCGCAAAAACACTCGTCCGCCAGAAATTTCTAGTGTGTTGTCAACAACACTAACCGGGCAGTTTGAGTCTGGCTGATGCATGCATACCCTCGCGTGGTCTTAATTTGTGTCGCTGCGTTCGTTGCCAATTTAGTTCGCATATGGAATACTATAGTTCACATGCGAACTAATCAATGACTAAAAAACTACTTGTCTTCCATCAGTTGCAAGTCGCTCATAGCGCCTTGTTTCGCGCGGCCGATCAACGCTCCAGAAATGAGCTTGGGCTGACTTCTGCTCAGCTTTCAGTGTTGATTGTCTTGAGTCGCACCGACGGCTTGCCCATCAGCAGTATCGCCAAGGCACTGGCCATGGGTAAATCAAGCCTGACTGGCTTGATCGACCGTATGTGCGAAAAGGGATTAGTGCGGCGAGAAGCATCTGCACAAGACGGTCGAATAATCCATATCCATATCGAAAGCAGCGGTCGACAAGCTGCACAACAAGGCATAGGCCAAACTCAACAATACAACCATGAATTGCTGGCGCCTTTTTCTATTGAAGAACAAAAAACCATTCAGCGATTTTTGCAACACCTATCTGAAAATGCCGACAGTATTATCAACAAACCCTAATAAACAAACTGTCACTACCTTGAGCGTCGAATGAAAACAGAAGAAGCGCAGACCATACAGTTCGAGACCAGCGATGGTTGGCAGCTCAGCGGTAGCTTGTACACGGGTAAAAATGCGACCGTTGCTGTTTTGATCTCGGCGGGCACCGGTTTCCCGCGTCGATTCTACCGACACATTGCAGCGTATTTTGCCAGCCGTGGCGCTGTGGTGCTGACGTATGACTACCGTGGCATTGCTGACTCCCGCGGAGGGAGCCTCGAAAACTCCAGCATCGACTACCCAGATTGGGGCCGCTATGACATGACTGCCGCACTCGATACACTGGAAGCGGCTGCTCCCAATCTGCCACTGACTCACCTAGGTCATAGCGTTGGTGGACACTTTCTTGGCTTGATGCCCAATCAGCACAAAATCCGTCGCCACGCTTTTGTCTCGATAGGCACAGGTTACGTCTGGAAGCACCACTGGAAGAATATTCCTCTAGAGCTGTATTTCTGGTGGGGCATGGGCCCCTACTCACTTATGCGTTACAACTACATCAACGCGGTAGCGGGTTGGCGAGGAGAAGCGCTTCCCGCCAATTTATTCAAAACATGGCGACGCTGGAGCCATCGCCGAACCTACTTTAAGCCAGAGATAAACACACTGCTGGCACCACAACACTACGAGAAAGTCACCGCGCCAATTCACTCTTGGGTCTTCACTGACGACCCTATCGCCACGCCGACAACAGCGAAAGATCTGTTGAGCTGCTACCCTAATGCACCGCACGAAGTGATTGTGCGCAAACCCAGCGAGTTTGGCCTCAAACGCATTGGCCACGAAGGCGCATTTCGGCTCGGTCGCGAGGCTCTGTGGGCCGAGTGCTGGCACTGGTTAGCAGAGACGACCTAACGACAAACAGAGATTGCTTCGTTGCGTGCGGTGAACCTCCGTTGCCGTGATCCACGCACCCTCCTCGCCGAGCGCTTTCAATATTCCACGTCGCGGACAATCGCTAGCACTTTTTTTCGCGACACTTCATCGATTAGTGGCTCACCGGCGTAGCCTGCCAAAATCCCGTTGATTTCCTTCACATGAGGCATCAGCCGCTCTTTGTCTTTGGCTTTAATATTGAGTCGATTAATTGCTCTGAGCACGTCAATAGACGCACTATTTAAACTTCTGTTTTTTCTGGGACTCGGGTTGTCATGTCGCGTAGCCAAGCCCAGCTTCTGCGAGACTTCCTGCACCACATCACCGTCGTAGCGAAATACTGAGACGGATTTTTTGCCCCATATACTTTGGCAATCATCGACAAACCCTCGGTAATCTAAGTGACGAGAAAACCAGTCTATATCGAGCATTTCAGCAAGACTAAAGTCTCTACCATAACAGGGGTTGTTTTCAATTCGTGGGTTGCGAATACATTGCTTGTAATAACTTTCAATGAACGCCAGCGGATCCCGAAACCAAACCCACAGCTCAATATCAAAGAGTCGACCCAGCTCAGATAAAACATGCTTGGACTCTGCCGAAAAATCCCACCAATAATTGTAAATACCTTCGGAAGATAAAATAACTGTGTGCATACCCGGCTTCACCTGAGAGACAATATTGATGAAGTTCTCGATGAAGTTTTTAAGATGGGTCGAGACGAGGTTTTTTTCGAACCATTGGTGTTTGGGCGCTGTGGGGTTTTGAACCCCTTCTAGGTTATGCGGATAGAGAATTCCCCTGCCTCTGAGTTTGCGCTGTTTTTTATCCAGATACGTCTGCAAACTGGTTGTGCCGGTCTTGGGCGTTCCCGCATGGATTATCAGCTTAATAGGCGGTGCTTGCAGCTGCTTTATCGATTGTTCCAGCGGCTGCAGCATCTCGGCCAACTTCTGAACAAATTGAGCGCTTGGGGTTTGCATTATGGTTATAAATTTCTCAGAGAATCGAAGGCATTCTAGAGCATTAGACCGCCACGTATTGCACTTCCGCACACAAAGTTGTTGCTACAAAAACACGGCTCATCCGGACTGGCTTAGAACCTGCTGAATTTTAGTTTGTTCAGTGAACTAGATTGAGCCCACATCGATGATTCAACCCACTGGTAGCATACAAAATACGGCTAGCGTACAGGCTATAAGAGCGACAACCATGCGCCCTGATGTCGATGCTGCGGCGACGGCAAAAAGTGCCGCCCAGTCACCAGAAATCTCCGAGCAAGGAAAAATTCTGGCACAATCAGATACTGTCTATCAGATGGATATGGGCTCAGGAAAGCGCCATGTGGATTTAGACACCTACTTTTCTACCCAAGGTGTCGGCGAAACACACAGCTTGCATGATATCGAAGATTTGCTGATTCCTTCGAGTGCAAATGTAAAAGCACTACAACAGCATATTTCTTCGGTCTTTCCTGAGTTTTTGAGTAATAACGGTATCCCAGAAGCACCAGACAGCATCAACTACGACAATTTGGGTCACATTGTTCTACCCGATGATTACGCGTACGCCGACGAATTAAAACAAGCACTCACTGATAACCCGGCCATGGAACATACACTGCGCACTACCAACGCGTTGGCCTCTCATGCAGCGGCCTTGCAGCAACTTCAGCCGTTCCATAATGCCTTTGCAGAAGCGAACTCGGATGCAGCAAGAGACGCCGTCATTGCAAAATACAGTCATCTGCTCGCAGACAATCGCAGCTACCCCGACATTAGTTTGCAGTTTAACCAAGACGGTGCGCTGACCGTAACCGCTGATGGCAAGGCCATGGTTTAGCGAGCTCAGTCTGAACAACTCAAACTGCAAGTCATTCGTTTAGCTGATTTAAGCCCAGCTCTTTTTGCAGTTTTTTTGTCAAACCCAACGAGACGATTTTGTGCGACTCGCGTAGATAATACTGCAGATCATCGTCTTGTTGATCATCCCCATCGTACTGCTGAATCCATTTCATACCACGAGATGCCAAGTACGGTGCAGGTCGATAACCCGCTTCACCACACAAATAGTGGAAGTTCAGTTCCGACGCCTTAAAGGTGAAAGCCGGCTTGTCGGACGCAGACCAACCGCCAACCGCAAACACTTTGCCGCCCACTTTCCATACATCACTATTACCCCACTGCAGCACATGTGTCGTGGCGGTTAACTTACGGCAGAAATCATTGAACTCTTCATAAGTCATAAGCATTTAGTCTTGTGCACTGAGCAATCATCTATTAGTTACTCTCGCTGAAACGGCAACTCGGACAGGCATAGCAATCCAAAAAACGTCAATCAAGTAGGCCGGAGTAAGCGCCAACCCGCATATAAAAACTCTCAAACTGCGCTGTTAGACTGCTTGCCGCTTGCGTATTGTTATCGAGCAAGCGTTCAAATTTCACGCTGGTGGTGCAGCCAGCACCGGCCTCTTGCACCCAATTATCTAAGTGTCCTTTGGGCTGCTTCCCGCTCAACTTACCTCGGAGAATATTGCTGACCTCTCCGTCAAAAATTGAAATGTTTGAACTCGCAGATTCGAGCGCACGATATTGCGAGAGTTCTTTGATTTCAAAAACGCCACCAGACTTAAGCGACCGCTGCACCGCTTCACCCAGCAACTTAACGTTAACTACGCCGTCAACAACATCAAAAACGAGTTCACCGCGCATATTGTCACAGTCCATTCTCCAGGCGCCGAGTCGTTGATGGGGTGTTGTCTCAGCGATTATCGCGAGCCATTTGCCGTCGTAGAGCTTATGCTCTTCTGGCGCCAACGCTTTATTTGCGCACCCTGATAGCGCAAGAGCTGCGACCCCAGCGCTCAGGAAGACTAAACGATTTTTAGTAGAAGCATTCACCGTATATGCCCTTCTGGCTTTGAGTTGTTGTAAATCTACTGCAAAAGCAGCGTGGAAACCAAGCGACGAGTTAATAGAATCAAGGCTATGTACGGGCAAAGCGATGTATATAGCCATTAGTTTACAGCAGCCACAGCCTGCTCTGCATAGTTTGCAGTTACGCGCGACAAAGCTTATAGCTGTTGATTGCCGCTGAAAAACTAAGTTGTTAGGGATGCGCTGTTACTGTTTTTAAGGCATACAATGCTCTACTGGACTTGCATGAAGGCTGAAATTTGATTTGCGCTGACAGCGCCAGCCGCTTGTGCAAATCGACTGCTCAGCATTGACTGCGGCGATCACATAAAAGGCGAAGCAAAAGGGCTGCAGCGATGCTGAGCTACTGCCACGCGCGACTTGAGGCTTAACTAACATGACCGTTGGAAACCGTAGCTTAGAACGATTAGGTCCACTGATCGATATACTCAAAGTACTGGTACGCCAGCCCAGTGTGGTTGGCGCCGAGCATGCTTTTTTTAGAGTACTACAACGCGAACTCGAAGAGCGTGGCGCCAAAGTCACTTGGTATGAAGGTGTATTGGTCGCGCAAGGTTCTCGCCCCCAGTCTGCCATGTTATCGGCACACGTCGATCGCCACGGCTTAGTGTGTACAGGTCCCAACGAATTCCAATACGCTGCATTTGTCTCAGGTCGTCGCTCTGACTTGTTAGGTAACTCCGTCTCTGAAAAACTCATGTGCAAGGTGGCAGGCAGATTTCGCGATGTGCCAGTGGTGGCTTACGAGCCATGGTCTGGCGCCTACTTGGGCCGAGGAACCATCGTCGATAGCCACGTCAGTGAACGGCGAAAGAACCTGATATTCAACGTCGATGGTCTGAACCATCTACGTGCAGGTACTCCTGTGGCGTTCAGTGATCGGCTGCGAATCGAAGACGGTCTATTCAGTGCGCAGTTAGACAATGTATTGACCGTCGCCGTATTGCTGTACTTATTTGAATGCGGTTTTCAGGGCACGGCCTTTTTTACCGCCCAAGAAGAAGCCGGCAGCAGTTGGCGCTACTTGCTTGAATGGTTTATGCGATTTGGTAGCGAAACCAACTCCTTGGTTGTCGTCGATACTAGCCCCTTCCCCGACCGAGCCAGTGCAGATGCGCAATCGGTGGTCTTGCGACGACGGGACGCAAACGCGTGCTTCGATGCTGAAAGCACTGACGCCTTGGCGGCGCTGTGTACACAGATGCACATACCTTATATATTCAAGGACAGCATGATTGACGAGCAAAATGCCAAGCTCGCAAGCAGCCAAGAAGCCGCTTCGTATGGCTCAACCGAAATGGGGCGTATTATCAGCGCCTCCGCTGGGCTGGTCACAGGCACCACCTTACAGATCCCTACAACTGGCTACCACACCATGCATGAGTCCGCGAACGCAGATGCCATCTTCGCATTTGTGCAGGTATTGCAGGCTTGGGTTGAGCAAGTTTAAGCAACAGTTCAATACACGCGGCTGCCACCTCTTGGCAGCAGGTAGCTCACGAGCACTGCATGCCCTGCTCCCGAGCTAGTACGGCGGCTTCAGTGTAAATATCAGGAGAACTAGCGAGCCGATAGATCTTTAAGCAGCTGATCTATTTCAGCTCTCAAATCTTTATCTTCAATCTTAACCGCGCTGCTTTTGGCTTCTTGCAGGCATTTAATCGCGTCGTCGGTCTGCCCTAACTCCACGTATAACGTCGCCATGGAATAGCCAATCGATGACATATGATCATTCGAGTTTATCGCCACGGCTTTTCCCAATGCCTTTTGGTAGCCGAGCAAGGCGTCTTCTATTTCCTCTTCAAACTCCGCCAACGTCTCCCATTGCTCGGGGTGATCTTTTTTGGTGTTTTCGTGCTCGATGCACAGAGCTTTAAGCTCTGCGTAGTGTTTATCAAAGGCTTTTCTGTCGTCTTTATTGGCAGCCGCCATGAGCTTTTCGGCCAAACTGTAAACAGCCTTGTATATCTTCGTATCTATCATTTTGAACACTTCTTTGAGCATGAGCCACTGATCGTAGCGTACTAGTGCTGCGTGCTGTGGGTTTTAAGCAACGCGGCCCAACAACAGCGCTTAGAACCAGCGGCGCTAACAGCTAATCAGAGCTTTTAACAGCATCAAGTATTTTCTCGATAATAGACCATGCACTGCCTTCGGCCGCTGCGATGTTGCCGTCGTTTGATGTCACAGCTATCACGAGATCAAACTTCGGAATAATCGCAAGCATGGCATACCACATGGTGTTTGAACCGTTGTGCCAGAGTACGGGACCAGCATTTAACTCTTTTGTTGCTTTCACCACCCAGCCATAGGCGTAGTCGTCGAGTGATGCACGGTGCAAGTGTTGGAAGCTATCTGCGCTGAGCAGAGAGCTTCGCCCTTGCTCACCCTCAAGGTGCGTCTGGCCGTAACGCGCTAAATCCGGCAGTGACAAATGCAATGTGCCAGCAGGGCCAACAATGGGCGTGTTATCTGCTTGCGCGCCCGCAGCCATCTTAAAACCCAACAGTTTACGATGCCCTCTGGGTTGCCCTAGCGGGTCATTTTTGTCTTGCGGTGCGCCAAAGCCAGCACTTGTTAACTGCAGCGGTTCAAGAATTTCTTGTCGAATCAGGCTCTCCCAAGTCAGCCCGCTTTGCTTTTCTGCGATGACACCAGCAATGGTGTAGCCGACATTCGAATAAACAAAGCTTTTACCTGGAGCCGTTGCAGGCTGATTTTTTAAGACATCGAGTACGGCAGCCTCTCTCGCTTGTGTTCGCTCTGCACCTTCAGCGGGGTTTTTACGGCTAACCGCAGCCGAGAAATTTGGAGGCGCGCCCGATGTGTGAGTGAGCAGTTGTTCGACTGTGACAGCTAGCCACTGCGGATGAATATTTTCCACTTCGGGAAACACATCGACCAAAGTTGTCTGCCAGCTCAATTGTCCGCTTTCTACTAAACGCGCGATCATTGTGGCGGTAAACGACTTAGTGATCGAACCTATGTGCCACTTATCTTGCGCAGCTAAAAGTACCTGACTTCTTACTTTGCGTTCACCACTGACGACAGGTGCAGACACCTGACCACCACGCACAACTATCGCGCCTAAACCAACCAATTTTGACGACGCTCTTTCTTCGTGGACTAGTTGTTGTAATAACTGCTGAAGCTGCACAGAGTCTGAATCCGAGTTAGCTTGCGTATGACCGATGCAGCTTAAAGAAACAGAAATGACTAAACACCAAAACATTCCTAATTTCATGCACCCTCGCAAGGTGTTTTAGGGTTGCCGGTATTCACACAATTGCAAACACGGCTGAGAGCCCTATGTTGCCAGCTTACGCAGGTGAGACTCAACTCAAGGTTGCGTTTTATCACCCATGTCCCTGAGCATCTTTGCACACAATACAAGTGGTATGCAGATACCAAATGACTCAGCGCCCACTCACTATAGACGCCACCTTTATGAACGCTGCACTGATCGTGCTGTGATGGCAAAGCTGAGCTGATCTTTATAAAACTGAAGCAAGTGTATTAACCGAGTGCACGGTCATACATTGCACCCGTGCGGCTTGGTGCTGTTGCAACAGCATCAAGATCTCATAACTTTTTGAACTTTAAGCGCCTAAACCTGTTTCTAGCCCATTTGTTCTGCTATTTGGCAGGTTATTTGCGGTTTGCATGACTGATATTGCCGCGAATCTTCAAATTTTGGCGAAGAAACACTCAGCAGAAAGCGTGCTCAGGATGCATTAGCAGCAAATTCATAACAAATTGCCCAGCTGTTTGATGATCTGCCAATAAAGACATCAGACGATTGCTTTTGTTTTTATGAGAGTGCCAAAGCACTCCTACCTCTGATGAAGTGGAGCCACAAAGTGCAAACCAACCGTAAAAAGAATATTTTTCTAAGTTTTGCTTTTTTGGCAATAACGCTTTCCGTAACGTTCTTCAGCTACAATTCTCCGCAAAAAACGTCCGAGCAGACAACTCTGGAGGAGCCTGAAACTGGCGCGCTTCAGAGCGTCGCTCCGTTAACTATCGTACAAGATGAATACAATTCATTCTTAAAGAGACTATCTAACAACCAGTGTATTTCGCTACCAAGCCACACGCGGTACAACGATGCACACACAATTACTGGGGATTGTTGGGAGAACCCTAGAGGCCGAATTTGGTTTGACCAAGAAGCCGATGGCTACGCATACCAACTACGTTTTGCTTACAGCGGCAAGTGCTTAGAACCACAAGACGAAAACCCTAACGCAAAACTGGTACAACGCACTTGCCATCGCGGCGACTACGAACGACCACAAGTATCAGAGAGCATTCAATTGTGGAACATTACTCCACAAGCAAACAACCAAATTTCTATTGTCCACGCCAATAGCGGTTATGCGGTAACCGCGGTTAAGGACGATGACGACATCTACAGACTCTACTTGGCACCGGCGACTCAGAGCGATTCGCAACTATTTAGTTTCCACAACAAAGTCACGCACAACTCTGACCCGAACGTGATGGGCATGTGGGGCAACCTGATCTCGTGGCCCTTTGTCCCTGTCCATGCGGCTGCACTCTACGACGATACAATTGTCAGCTGGAGCTCCAATGAAACATCCTCGTTCACCTCATTGAGTGCAAAATTTAGCTGGTCCTCCACCTACGATGTGCCGACGGGGACTTTTGTCACCGCTAACAATCCAACACACGATATGTTTTGCGCCGGCACCGTGTTGCTCGAAGACGGCAGTTTGCTTGCGTCGGGTGGCAATCCTCAGGCGAATCAAACCAGTCACTTTGATCCCAGCAGTAAAACTTGGTCCGTACTCAGCCCGATGAGTCAAGAACGTTGGTATGGCACCAACGTATTGACCGGCAGCGGCGAAGTGTTGGCTGGGTTTGCCAAGGGCGCGCAAGAAGTTTCGGAGCTCTATTCTCCGGCCAGCAACAATTGGAATGACTTGCCGGGAGCCAATACGTCCGACATGCGTGACGAGCAAGACCTCGGTAATACACTGGCAGCTAATATCCCGACTAACTACTCGTCTTCTTTGCAGTGGTATGCTTTTTTGCACACCGCGCCCGATGGAAGAGTTTTCAACCCTGGCCCATTAACCACCATGCATTGGTACGGTACCGATGGCGACGGAACAACCGAAGTAGCCGGTTCTCCGCCTAATGCATCGCTTGCGCGGCAGTACGGTTCGTCAATTATGTACGATGTTGGCAAGCTGCTCGTCAGCGGTGGCTCTGACCCAACACTCAACCTCCCGCCGCTAGACTACGGCGACTCAGGGCAACCCTTAAACGCCACCGATACCGCATTTACCGTAGATATCAACGCAGCAACGCCTGTTATCGAGCCAATTGATAACATGAACTCGCGCCGCTCCAACCACGACAGTGTTGTATTGCCAACTGGTGAAGTATTTGTTGTGGGCGGCACTAAATCGGGTGTGCTTTTTAATGACACAGGCAATTCGTGGTGGCCCGAAATATGGAACCCCGATAGCCGAACGTGGCGAACAGTCGCCCCCATTTCAACACCAAGAAGCTACCACTCGTGGGCGCTTTTAGTGCGTGATGGTCGAGTATTGGTCGGTGGCGGAGGTCTTTGCGGCGACTGTACGGCAAACCACCCAGATGCGCAGTTCTATTACCCACCCTACTTGTTTTCTAACAACGGCCAAGCATCCAATAGACCGATTATCTTCGACGCCACCAGTGAGGCACAAGTGGGCAGCGCCATCACCGTGTCCACCGATAAAGCAATCGACAAACTCAACTTGGTGCGACTGTCTTCCGTGACTCACAGTATCAACACCGATCAGCGGTTTATCCCGCTGGCGTTCGAGCAGAGTAATTCAAACCAATACCATGCAACGCTGAGCAGCAATACCAACGTGCTGACCCCCGGTATGTACTGGTTGTTCGCCGTAGACGCACAGGGCGTTCCTTCGGAAGGTCATGTGATCCAAATCAAGAGCCTTGCTGAACACAATGAGCCTCTATTGGAGATGGCGTCTGGCAACGACACACTCGAACTCAAGCAAGGCACCGAACTCAACATCCCGCTTGCATCGACAGGATTCGACTCCAGCTCGTTGGGCGCCAGCGCTATTGATCTTCCTGCCGGCATTTATATAGACCAACAAACACACGCGCTCGCTGGGAAGCCACAAAACAAAGAAACGGGTAGTTTTATTCTCAGCGTGAGTGATGGCACTAAGCAACGCACTCAAAGAATTGATTACAACGTTAGCCAAGGCAGCCGAACTGCAGCGCTTGGCGGCGCCAGCAGTGAGGGTGGCGGTGGCTCAAGTGATTTCTGGATGATGCTTTTACTGTGTTTTCCGTTGATAAGACGTTTTACCCAAAGACCTTGTGGCATGTGACAGCCAGAGCGCGTTCAACCAGAACGTGCTCTAAATTTAACAACGCCTAGGGTAATACATCGGTGACGACGGCCAGCCAAGCAGTCAATCAACAGGTGCTCACTCTGTCCTAGATATTCGATATAATCGAATAATGAACACCGAATTTTATCTAGAAAATCACCTGCTTGAACAAGTCGCACCGAACGAAGCACAGCTCGACGAACAGATGCCGTGGATTCAGCAGGCGTGCAAAACATCTGCAGCCATCGAGCAACTGTGCTTTCGGCCCGCCTACTCTGAACGTGAATTTACCGAGCAATTGCAGCTCTGCCCCGAGCGCGGTGTGATTGGCGATCGCTGGTCAAAATACACCTGGATTTACCTGCCCGATGGATCGCCTGATCCGCGCCTACAAGTTTGCCTGATGCCATTGAGAGTTTGGCAACTCGTGTGCAAGCCTTTACAAGCTCACGGTGTTTTGCATCCCGGAGACAACCTGCTCGCCGATCTGGATTGTTCTGAGGAAAACCTGCCTGTCGGTCAACAATTGCAGCTGGGTTCAGCTGTGATCGAAGTTAGCGACGAGTTTAACAACGCTTGCAGCAAGTGGCGTAAACGCTACGGCAGCGCGTCGGTGCAGTGGATCAACCGTGATCACAACCGCCCACTTCGCCTACGAGGTGTTTTGTGCCGTATCGTACAACCCGGCTTCGTCAAGCTGAGCGATCGTATCGAGAAGCTGTAAAGCCTCAGCGCAAAAGGCTAGCAATACCCAATCGAGTTGTGCCTATCAAGCACCCTGTTGCCAAATTAAGTGCAACGCCCACGTGAACCGCTGAGCTGTTCTCCTGTATAAGAAATAACACCATCACAGGAAGCTACGTGAACAACGCCATCCTCAACCGCATCCGGCAAGGAGACAAGCCCGCATTTTCGATGCTGGTTGAACGTTTCCAACAGCCTTTGTTCGGCTATTTGGGGAAAATGGGCTTGTCGCAGGCCGTTGCTGAAGAAATCGCGCAGGAAACCTTTATTCGGGCGTGGCAGGCCCGTGAGCAATTTGACCCCGAGCGCGCACAGATCAGCACGTGGTTGTTTACCATCGCAAGACGTTTGGCCATTAACGAGTTGCAGCGCGTTGCACACCGGCACGAACGTGCCAGCAAACACGACGGCTCAGATGGCGACTACCCCGATGAAAAACAAGCACAGCCCAGCGCTCAGCTCGAACAATCACAGCTGCAACGCAGGCTCTATCAGGCACTTCAGGCTTTACACCCCGATGACCGCAGTTTATTGGCACTGGCCTACCTAAAAGAGCTGGAATATAGCGCCATCGCAGAGATAGAAGCTATCCCAGTGGGCACGGTTAAGTCGCGCCTCTACCGTATTCGGCAACAGCTAAAGAGCACCTTAAACGCAGGTGAAGCACATGAATAAAAAAAATCAAACGACCATCACGGACGATGAACTAGACACACTATTGCAGCAGACAAGCTTTGCCCAAGTACCCGATCGATTTGAGCAGCACGTCATGATGAAGATAGATGCGCTACCAGAAACGCATTCAAGCCAACCCACTTGGTGGCAGTGGCTAGCGCTAGTCGGTGGCGGTATTCCAGCGCTTATGCAGATTGCTGGGCTTGTTTTTAGTGCGTGGAATATAGCGAACGCCGGATAAATAAGGAGACATAGAATGTATCAGATAAAACCCAGACACCCTCTTATGGCCGCGCTGATGTCTACGATATTGCCCGGCTTTGGGCAACTGTACAACGGCACCGTGAACCGGGGCTTGCTTGTATTCATGGCCTTTACCCTAGTGGTTATCCCCTTAGTGCTGTGGGTTGCATTGTATCTACCCACGCAACTGACTTTGCCGCTTCTGATACTGACTATCATCATCAATGTCTGCATCTGGCTCTACGGAATTATCGACGCTTGGAAAACAGCAAAAAAATCTTCGCACTACACCCCAAAAAACTGGCAAATCCCCGGTGTCTACTTGATGGTATTTCTGGCTGCGATGCTCTTTTTTATCCCAGGTATTAGCCAGTTTATCCGCAGCAACCAAGTTGAATCGTTTTATATACCGTCGGCGAGTATGCAGCCCACTCTGCTCAAAGGCGATGTGCTTTTTGCCAACAAAAGCTACAACTGCCCCAATTGCCTAAAAGACGTCAAGCGCGGTGATATCGCGATTTTTGTTTACCCTAATAATCGCACGCAGAATTTTATCAAACGTATCATTGCGCTACCTGGTGACCGCGTGAGCATCCGCGAGCAACAAATATTTGTGAACGGAAAATCGCTCAAAAGTGGGGATACGCAGCAACGAGACAACATGAATATCATCAACGAAAAGACAGACAACGCCCAGTACCAAGTGCAATGGTCAGCAGACGACAAGGCAGCCGTCGAAGAATTTGTGGTGCCCAACGGCGAAGCGTTTGTATTGGGCGACAACCGAAGCAACAGCAACGACTCCCGTTTTTTTGGAACCGTGCCGCTGAGAGATGTAGTGGGTAAAGCCTCCCAGATTTGGTGGTCGCGATACGAAGGCGAATTTCGCTGGAAACGCTTTGGTTTAGTGCTGAAGTAAAGACGGCAAGCGCTGCGTATAGCGCTAAAGCCTAGACTGACCGCCGCATTAAAAGAATAAGGCACCATAGCGCTACGCTATGAGCATCGAACCGAATAGAATTTTGTTTGTCAGAGACAAAACAAATACACATCTACCATTGCGCAAACTCACGCCTAACAAACGTGGCAAAAAACAATAACCAAGGAGACACTAAACCGATGCTCAAAAAACTCAGCGTGATCACCGCCTGCCTATTGGCTCTAGTGGCAGCAGGATACGCATTAACCATGGGCAACGGAAAACCAATCGGAACAGATCTCTCGGTTGTCGGCCAAGGCAAACCGGCATTGGTTCTGGCCTATGAAAACTATTCGCCCGCCGGTGGAGAAGCACTCAACAGATTGCGCCAGATTAGGGGCGATTACGACGCGCAACTAGAGTTTGTGGTGGCCGATATGGGAACTCCCGCTGGGCTATCTTTCGCCAATCGAAATCAGCTATCTGATGGCCAAGCTATTTTTTTAAAGCCAGATGGGCAACCGCTGCAGGTCTCAGGCATACCGGCTGACGAACAAGAGCTGCGACGCCAATTGGACGCTAACCTTAGCGCCGTTGATTAAAGCTTTAACTTTTATCATCACTTTGTTTAAAGACGATAGATCGCTAATATGAGCGTATAGAGTCTAACGGTGATGTAGATGATTTTAGTCAGTGGTGCCGGCATTGCAGGCCTTACACTTGCCAACGCACTTGAACAACTTGGCATGGACTACCAACTGTTTGAGAGAGAATCACACGTGCAAGCTGCCGGTGCAGGTATTGTGCTGCACGACAACGCGCTGCACGTATTAGGCGCTCTTGGCCTTGCCGACGATTTGCCTGGCACCGCCCTGCACTCAATGCAAATTGGCGACAAAAAGGCACTGCAAAATCTTAACTTTCATAAAAACACCGGAACCCCTGCGCACGCCATTCATCGCCAAGAGCTAATGCAGCGCCTACTGCAAAACATCCCCAGCGAGCGAATCCTCACCGGAAGTGCAGCGCTTAGAGCCCAGCAAAATTCTTCGCAGGTTGAGCTTCAACTAGAGCACCAGACAGCCAAAGGCTCACTGCTGATCGTCGCCGACGGCACGAGCAGCCAATTGCACGCCCAAGCAGACATGCAAAACAGCGGGCAATGGTGCTGGCGAGCCGTGGTGCCCTACACAGGCGATCAACACCATGCCAGCGAATACTGGACCGGCCGCCACCGATTGGGTTTGATTCCCGTGGGCGATAAACGCGCCTATGTGTTCCATGTGATGAGCGCCGCAACACACGAACACAGCGCTGAACACTTAGCTTGGATACAACAACAAGACTTGCAGGCCTTGGACTTTACTCAGGCACACTGGTTGAGCCACCCGTTGCAGCAACGCAAAATCCAGTGGGGCGAAGGTCGCATCATCGCTATAGGTGACGCCGCCCACGCCATGACCCCCAATATGGGTTTAGGCGCTGCAACCGCCATGGAGGACGCCTGGCAGCTGGCCGAGCTGCTGCGTGTCAGCAGCGATTACAGCGAGCTATTAGCCACGTTCAAATCACTGCGGCATCGACGTGTGCGTAACATCCAGCGCCAGAGTTGGATTATTGGTGAAATAGCTCATTGGCAACGCAAGCCATTGCGCATGCTCAGAGACGTCTTCACTCGACTCACGCCCTCACACATGTTGACACGCAATCAAGCGAATTTGATGCGAGACTTCACCAAACTGATGCCCAGCTGAAGCTAGCTTGTTTTGCTCTTCAACAATGCGCACCGACGGCTACACCCGCCGTGCTTTAGCACTCACTTCTGAGCACTGACTCCCATCAGGTGCTCTACCTTTTCCACCCGAGTGAAGCCTACTGATTTGAGCCGGCGAATAACGCCATCAACAAAGCCACTGCCTTTTTTGATGACGTGTGGATTGCCAGTGTAGTGAAATAGTCGCCCGCCTTTGCGAAGCACTCTGAAGACCTCCGCGTAAAACTCTTCACTGTAGAGCTCACCCGCAAGGGAAAAGCGCGGCGGATCGTGAATCACCGCATCGAAGCTGCCCGCAGCCATCGTGCTGATTAGCTCGAAGCTATTGCCCTGTCGCTGCTCAATGCCCGCTTGAGTTAAATCACGCGACCAAGGGTTCTGCGCGCGCAAGCCCATCACCTGTGGGCTCAGCTCTATGCTCAGCACCTTACTCGCTCCTATTCGGTGCGCAGCAATGGCGGCATAACCCAGTCCACTGCAGCAATCGAGCACCTTGTCGCCTTTTTGCACCGCCTGCTGCGCCATCTCGGAGGCACTCACAAAAGGATCGGTTCCCTTAGAAATGTGCATCTTCACCCCACTGATCTCAAGCAGCGGTGCCCCAGCGGTTGGCACCAGCTTGTAGTAGCCGGAACTACGATCTTCTAGTGCTTCCATATCGCCGTCGCAGCAGAGGTAAATCCTGCCGGTTTTTTTGACGATCTTTTTGAGCTGTGCAACGCAGAGCCGATTATCGTGATCGAGCTGCAAACACTGATCAACGAGGGGGAACTCTTGCTGTGAGAGGTTCAAGTCAACCGACAGCCGAACACTGGGCAATCCCTTAGCGATAGCCTCCAGCGCCTGCTGGGCATTGCTTGGCTGAAGGTAGTAGCTCGGCATATCGATTGTCTGTCAGGTTGGTGATTCAGCCCGCATTGTACACGCAAGGCTTTTGCTGCATGCACTGGAGTCTTATCTATCGATGCCATTTCTATCGATGCCAGTGGAGTCGCACCACCAGCGCGCTCTCGAGAAAAAAGCCAAACGCCTCTATGACGCTGCCATCAACTGCCCAGCTTACAATGGGAGACGATCCAGTCATGTACTTCAGCCACTTTAGCGGAGTATGTGCGGCTATTCGCTTGGATGTAATAGCCCACATCGGTCTCTACACTGTGTTCAAAAAACGGCACCAAATCACCATTGGCCAGAAGCTGATCCAGCAAACCGTGCCACGCAAGCGCAATGCCTTGACCATCTCTGGCCGCTTTGATGATCATTTCATAGTTATTAAAAGTCGTGCCTTTATCGACAGTACCGTACGGCACCGCCGCAGCGCGCAGCCATTGTGACCAATCCAGCCACGGAGTGGTGCGCGTAGGTGTATTGAGGTGAAGCAGTGGCAAACTGATGCTCGCCATGTCGTCAAGGTTTTGAACCGACGGTAGCCTCGCCCGACACGCCTCACTGCAGACAGCAAAGACACGTTCTTGAAACAACAACGTGGCAGCGCTGCCAGCAGAGGCCTGCTTGGCCATAAAAACAGTGATGTCAGATTCACTGGCTAGGTGACTGGTTGGCTCTTGCGAAGCAACTATGCAGATATCAGTTTCACCTATGTCTTCACGCAGCTGTGGCAGTTTTTCTAACAACCAAAATGAGGCAAACGCATGGTCAACCGCGATGACTACACGGTCGATAGGTTCAGGCTGGAGAAAGCTCTGGAATTGGCTGGCAGCGTGATCGATGGGATCTTTTAGCAACGCGAAAAGTCGCTGACCTTGATCGCTAAGCCTCATTCCACTCGAGTGTCGGTGAAACAGCACAAAACCCAGTGAAGACTCTAGATTTTTAATGCGCTGACTCAGACTTGGCTGAGAAATGCCCATCTGCTCGGCGGCCGCCGAGAGCTTTCCGTACTCACACACAAGCAAAAACGCACAGAGATCTGAAGATTCTCGTGCAAATTCACTATAGGTTTTTCCTATGTCACTCATCGGCTTTACGCTACTACAAAAAACCTCCGTTGACCACCATAATGAAGCCCATGCCACACCACACAGAGCACGCCACAGAGGACAGACAATGAACATACTGATACTGATGGTCGACCAATTAAACGGCACGCTTTTCCCCGATGGCCCCGCTGATTGGCTGCACGCACCCAACATCAAAAAGCTGGCCAAGCAATCTGCACGCTTTAACAACTGTTACACCGCCTCGCCGCTTTGCGCGCCGGGACGCGCGAGCTTTATGTCAGGCCAGCTGCCCTCCATCACCGGCGTATACGACAACGCGGCAGAGTTCCCATCCGATCTACCCACCTATGCACACCACCTACGGCGCGCTGGATACAACACCTGTCTGTCCGGGAAAATGCACTTTGTGGGACCGGATCAGATGCACGGTTTTGAAGAACGCTTAACGACCGACATCTACCCCGCTGATTTTGGCTGGACACCAGATTATCGCAAGCCTGGGGAGCGCATCGAGTGGTGGTATCACAACATGGGCTCGGTCACGGGTGCCGGGGTAGCAGAAATAAGCAACCAGATGGAATACGACGACGAAGTGGCCTTTCGCGCTTGCGCCAAGCTGTATGACTTAGCGCGCGGTAACGACGACCGGCCCTGGTGCCTAACGGCTAGCTTCACTCACCCGCATGACCCCTACGTAACACGCAAGCAATACTGGGATCTTTACGAAGACTGCGAGCACTTGCTGCCCGAGATCCCGGCTATTCCTTACGATCAACAAGACGCCCACTCTCGGCGCATATTCGACGCCAATGACTGGCGAAGCTTTGATATAACGGAAGAGAACATTCGACGTTCACGACGCGCCTATTTCGCCAACATCAGTTATCTGGACGATAAAGTCGGCGAGATCCTGAAAGTGCTGGAAACAACACGACAAGAAGCGGCCATTGTATTTGTCTCGGACCACGGAGACATGCTCGGCGAGCGAGGTCTGTGGTTCAAGATGAGTATGTTTGAAGGCTCCGCGAGAGTGCCGCTGATGATCAGTGCACCAGGCGTTAAACCGGGTAGTTACGACAAACCAACCTCGACGATTGACGTCTGCCCTACTCTTGCTGAACTCGCGGGCGCCGATATGCAAGAGATACTGCCGTGGACGGAGGGCCAGAGTTTAGTACCCGTCACCCAAGGCACTGAGGAGCGTGGCACCGTCGCTATCGAATACGCAGCTGAAGCGTCCTATGCGCCAGTAGTCGCTCTTAGGAATGAACGCTACAAATACGTGCGCTGCCAACTAGACGAAGACCTGTTGTTCGACATGCAAGATGATCCGCATGAGATGAATAACCTTGCCGGTCAGCCGGAATACGCTGAGACACTTGCCGAGCTACAAGCAGAAGCGGATAAGCGATGGGACCTGGAGCGCTTTGACGAAGAAGTCAGACGCTCACAAGCCCGCCGCTGGGTGGTCTACGAAGCACTGCGCAACGGCGCTTATTACCCTTGGGATTACCAACCTCTACAAAAAGCCTCAGACCGCTTTATGCGCAACCACATGGATCTCAACGAAGTAGAAGACAAGCAGCGCTTTCCGCGCGGCGAGTGACGCTGTAGACAATGAAAATAGCTGTGTAACCGCGTGCACTAACGCGGTTTTTCGGAGGATCAATACAGCTTTCAGTTGATGCAGAGCCTGTCTGCACCCACACGTAATTGTGTCGGTGGAACAGAGATGCTGACAGGTTATTCGAGGATTCCAGTTGCAACAACGGTATCGAAATATTCGACTTTAAGATCGAACGATTTCAGCAGCTTTTGAGTGCTCGGTTTTACAACAGCATCATCAAAATCACCTTGTTCAAAATGCCCGGCGGATTCTAGATCAGTCCAAAAGCTGGACACGACCAGCTCTTTTTCATCACTATTGAGCTTTACCGCCTAAGTGGCACCCAAGTGACCTGGCAGCTGCGCCATTTCGACAAATGTCGTGCGTTTCAAGTGATCTGCGTAGGCTTCAAGCACTTCCTCACTGCCCGCGACAGCTCTCCACCATCGAATGATCATTGTTCACTTTTTTCTTTTTATTCCGAATCAATTAGCACAATAATTTTTGTCAAAATCCCGGCTCTAGTCGCAACTTTTAGGCGCCAGTATTTGTTGAACATTTTCCGCTTGTCTTCAGTTTAACCAACATAGCACAGCAACCAACAACAACCCTACCCAGCCCGGATGCTTTGCTTTGGTGGCTACCAGTACCAGAACAGAACTAGCCAGCATTGAAGCGGCAATCAGCGTGAGGAGGAACTCTATTCTCGAGTCAATTTCAATAGATTCCGACGATAGATAGATAAGCATAGCGCCGAGAGCCCAGCCAAATATGGTAACGACATGCCAAGTCGCCCAGAGGATTCTTACGTTTCTCTCTTTCAACAGTGGCTTCCCGACTGTGGGAACTACCGTGCCATTCCTAAGCTTTTTGAATATCAAGACTTCGCCCAATACCGAGTGAACTAACCCCACTATTAGCGCGACAACACCAGCTGAAAATAACAGCATATTCATTCCTGCAAGCTCCTTCTAAAGCATTTTTCAAAAAAGCGAAAGCCTCAAAAATCCGATTATTGAATTTCAGCGCTTGCTTAAGTGCTAATTCCAGTTTTATTAAACATGATGTAGCCCACGATACACAAGAGACCAGACAACAACCAAATGAATCCCGATAAAATTGCAAAGCTTGGCACTTTACCAGATAGTGAGTTTGAGACACCCATCATTTGATGTTGAGACTGGGCAGATTGAGACACCCATCATTTGACATCAAACCCAATACAAATATACCGTGGGCTTTATCTACTACATCATGGATCGATGCTATGCCTACTCCTCGCAAACAGCTTGTGTCCCTTTCCGAAACACCTTGGTATCACTGCGTTTCTCGCTGCGTACGCCGGGCTTGGCTTTGCGGCGTCGATCCCTACGACGGACGTGATCATAGCCATAGACGGCAATGGGTTGTTGATCGAATGGAACATCTAGTTAACGCCTTTGCCATAGATGTCGCAGCTTACGCCATCTTGAGTAACCATTATCATTTAGTGCTGCGCGTAGACATGGAACGCGCAGCACGTTGGTCTTGGCAGGAAGTGATCGATTGCTGGCATCGAGTGTATGGCGGCAACATGCTGTCGCAACGCTTCGTGCGCGGCGAACCCCTTTCAACCGCCGAGCGCAAGCTGCTGCAACAGTTTGCCGAGACATGGCGCCACCGACTGTCGGATATCTCGTGGTTTATGGGTGCATTAAACGAACACATCGCACGGCGGGCTAACCTAGAAGATGAAGTGACCGGTAAATACTGGGAAGCTCGCTTCAAAAGCCAAGCCTTACTGGATGAGCAAGCGATACTCGCCTGCTCTGTTTATTGCGATTTAAACCCTATAAGAGCCATGATGGCAGATACGCCTGAAACCAGTGAATACACCAGTATTCAAAAGCGAATTGAGGCCGCAAAAAAAGGAAACATCCCACCTACGCTACTCCGCTTCCAAGGCCCGGCTATCAAACACCAAAAGCCTGGCTTACCTTGCGCATTGCAGGACTACATCAAACTGGTTGAGGCGACTGGTCGCATCATTCGCAACGACAAGCGCGGTGCGATAGCCGCCAGTCAATCACCGATCCTGCAACGCCTAAAAATAGACCCAGACACTTGGGTACAAATCGCCACGACATTCGAAGACAGTGCCGGTACTTGGGTAGGTTCGCCAGACCGATTACAACAAACCTGCGGACGACTAGATAAACGCTGGATCTGCCAAAGCAACAAACTCATCCAGCTTTACCCAACGTAAATAGCTAAGTTCCTCAAAGCGCCAGACCCTTCCCTTAGCCTCGCTCGCCTGCTCACTCAACCAACCGATTACTTCCCGTAACACTCCATGCATTTCTCTGGTATTCAGACCACATACGCCTGAGTTCCAACAAACCCAGCACGTTTTAACGCCTGAACTGCAACCTTGGATGGTCGGTGTCTATGTTTCTATTTCTTGAGGGTCAACTGATGTAAAGCCTTCTAGGTGAAGTAGTGCACAGGCAAGCCTCTCTGCAGAAACATTGCCACCGCGCCAATTCATAAGCTTGAATTCAATATCAGACATAGGATTCTTGAGAGCTAACGCCGCCAGCAGGGGCCGACAACACAAAGCGGAGCGGCGTTTTGGCTGTCCCACTGGCTGGCCTTGTTATGCTATTCATTTGCCAACTCCAATACTATTAGCCTGACCGATTTCGAATAAATAAAGTCTTGATCTTCTGCATTCTCGCTTTGATACTCATCTGCCGGATCTAAGGAAATGTAAAACTGACCATTCTCCATTCTATGAAGTTTGTATCTATCAACATATTTTTGATTCAAGAGTGTCGAATAGAACCCATACTCTGAAATACCAGAAAACTCTAGCCTAATTTTTTTGAAGTCACTTTTATCTCGCATTTTAAACTCAATGCAAACAACAGGAAAATGATCACGTTCGAATATCTCGAGCTTTAAGATATCGGTATCGAGGAGACAATTTTCTTTATCAAGAGTCTCTAATACTTCTGCATCTTCAAAGTAGCGATTGTTCATATTCTTCTAAGTAACCTGACTATCCGAAGCTCTAAGGCATAACAGTGTTTCTAACCAGACAAGCTGGTTAGAAGAAAATAGGTCGAACGGCTTTTAGACAGATACCTAGGCCTTGACCCTGTCTGAAGAAATTTCAATATATTCAATGAGATAATCGTACACCTATTTTTCCATGAAATTTACTACTCAGCGCACGTGTAAGTTGTCATCACGTACGAACTACGGCTAACACTAACTACAAGTTCCGTACCAATACGTACAGTACATCCTCTCATCAAACAATTGGCTGGTCCAGTCCCACTTGCCCCCACGGCACTGCTGCTTCATCATCCAGCTTAGCCCAAAATCATCCCAACCGAGCCTCACCTACACATGCACACCCGTAACCTACGCGCCGACGCCACTCTGCTGCTAGTCGCCGCCATCTGGGGCTTCGCCTTCGTCGCGCAAAGCCTCGGCATGGAAACCCTCGGCCCCTTCGGCTTCAACGGCATCCGCTTCGCTGTTGGCGTGGTTTCACTGCTTCCGCTGCTCTGGTTCATTCCCTGCGCCATCGGCAGCGAAGGCGGCAAGAAGTTCTGGCTCGGCGGTTTTGTCGCGGGCTTGTTCCTCTTCATGGGCTCAGCCACGCAACAGGTTGGCCTGCTATGGACCACCGCTGGTAACGCGGGCTTTATCACCGGCCTCTACGTGGTGTTGGTACCGCTGATCGGAATATTTTTTGCGCAGCGCACAGGCAAGTGGACTTGGCTTGGCGCGGCGGTGGCCGTGATCGGTTTGTATCTGCTCAGCGTTGGGCCGGACTTCAGCATCAACAAGGGCGATATGTGGGTGCTGATGAGTGCAGGCTTTTTTGCAGGCCACGTGTTGGTGATTGGCTCTTTGGCCAAAAAGCTAGACAACCTGCGCTTGGCGATCTGGCAGTTTGTAGTGTGCGCGGTGCTGAGCATGGCGGTGGCAATGATACGCGAGCTGGACACGCTGACAATTGAGAACGTGCGCTCCACCGCTTGGCCTATCGCTTGGGCAGGCATTGCATCGGTGGGTATCGCCTACACCTTGCAGATATACGCACAGAAAGACGCACCCCCATCACACGCGGCCATTATCATGAGTTTAGAATCGGTGTTTGCGGCCATTGGCGGTGCTTTGATCTTGGGCGAGGTACTGGACAATCGCGGCTTGATAGGTTGCTCATTGATGTTGGCAGGTATGTTGTTATCGCAGACGCCATTGTTTTTTAATGATCGTAAAAGGCGATCTGTGCCAAGCCAAAGCTAGGTAAAAAACCAGTTGATCTCTGATAAAACGTAATAGTCGTTTGTAACCGCAAGTGAGCGGCGCTGCGCGTTATACTTTGCACACATCTACATTGCCTTGCTTACAGAAGTTCATCGTGCAAGCACAACTAGAGCAAGATGCAGCCATCAAGTCGTTTGAGCACAGGAGCCTGCCATGACAGAAGACCATTTCAGCCCACCCGCTGCGGACATAGAGCAAAACACAACTGTCGTTTATGCTGGTTTTTGGCGCCGCATTGGCGCGGCACTTATCGACACAGTGTTGGCTCTGTTGATTATGCTGCCGCTGCTGTTTGTCTTTTTTGGCACCAGTTATTTTGACGATGATCAGTACGGACTTTCGGGTCCCATCGATATCTTTATCAACTATGTATTGCCCATCACACTGACTGTGTT
>ENA-ORXM01001091-ORXM01001091.1-marine-metagenome-genome-assembly--contig:-NODE-1091-length-40241-cov-68.973509_pt1 | contig 40241 bp, 22 predicted proteins | sample MGYA00237867_ERZ511480 | MGnify/ENA primary metagenome ERZ511480 (study PRJEB26309, sample SAMN06266103) | marine metagenome | isolation source: Algal blade | place: United Kingdom:Sidmouth, United...
GACGGCACGATCGTAGCGTCGGATACAACTGATGCCAATGGTCAGTATCTCTTTGAAGATCTGCCGCTTGGTGATTACGTGGTTCAAATCGACACGTTGACATTACCGGTAGCAAAGCAGGGCAATCCAGCCTATGATCCAGATGGCAATGACGATGATCAATCAGCGATTACGCTGACATCTGCTGCACCAGATAATTTGGATCAAGATTTTGCTTACTTTGCGCCGCCACTACCACCAACGGGCAGCATTGGTGACACCATCTTCCACGATGATGACCAGGATGGAAATGGTGTAATCGATGGTGATGATGAACCGATTGAAGGTGTAGTCGTCAACCTGCTCGACAGCACTGGCACAATTGTGGCAACCGATACAACCGATGCCAACGGTGCCTATCTGTTTGATGAGGTTCCATATGGCACCTATGTCGTACAGGTAGACACAAATACATTGCCAGTAGCAAAACAGGGCAATCCAGCTTACGATCCAGATGGCGGCAATGATAACCTATCAACGGTAACGATTGATGACGCCGTCCCAGATAACACCGATCAAGATTTCGCTTACTTTGCGCCACCAGTACCAACGGGCAGTATCGGCGACACAATCTTCCACGATGATGACCAGGATGGAAACGGTGTAATCGACGGTGATGATGAACCGATTGAAGGCGTGGTCGTTAACCTACTCGACAGCAGTGGCGCAATTGTGGCAACCGATACAACCGATGCCAACGGGGAATATGTTTTTGATAATGTTCCATTTGGTACTTACACAGTACAAATCGAAACCAGTACGCTGCCAGTGGCAAAACAGGGCAATTCAGCTTACGATCCAGATGGCGGCAATGATAATCAGGCAACGGTGACGCTTGACGAAAACACGCCAGATGATCTGAACCAGGATTTTGCCTACTTTACGCCGCCGATACCAACGGGCAGCATTGGCGACACAATTTTCCACGATGATGATCAAGATGGAAACGCTGTTATTGATGGTGATGACGAGCCAATCGCTGGTGTTGTCGTCAACCTGCTCGACAGTAGTGGTGCAGTTATCGCAACCGATACAACCGATGCGAATGGTCGGTACCTTTTCGAAGATGTGCCCTATGGTACTTACACAGTTTTGGTTGATTTAGCTACGCTACCGGCAACGAAGCAGGGCAACCCAGCTTATGATCCAGATGGCGGCAACGATAATCAGTCAACGGTAACGCTTGACGCATCTACCCCGGATGATTTGAGTCAAGACTTTGCCTACTACACTCTACTTGTGGCGGGGCCAGCGATTCAACTTCAGAAGACGGTTTATGCGGGCCACAATGGTGGTGCGGGCTGCCCGGGTGGCGAAATAGAGTCTGGCGGAAATAGCGCAATTACTTACTGTTTTGAAGTGATAAATATTGGCGATACGTACTTAAACGATATAGAAATTAATGATGATGACATTGCGATTACCCGTGAAGACATGACGCTAATTAGCGGGGTCGAACCATTAGCGCCAGGTGCGTCGATGGTCTTCTATTACGAAACAACGCTAACGGCTGAATTGACGAATACGGCCGACACATCTGCTAACCCAACCGACGCTGCTGGTGCGGACTTGCCAGGGATTCCTGATCCAACTGATTCAGATATTGCTCAAGTTAAAATAGCGGCAACCCTAGGCGATTATGTCTGGCTAGATAAGAATGCCAACGGTATACAAGAAGTTGGTGAGCCTGGCTTGGCAGACATTGTCGTTAGTCTGCTCGATGCTGACCGCAACGTGGTTGATACAACTCGAACAGATGAAGGTGGTTTCTATCTCTTTGACAATATTGAACCAGGAGAGTATGCAATCCGTGTCGAGTTGCCCTCCGCTGGTTATGAATTCAGTCCAGTGGACCAAAATGACGATGCCTTTGATAGTGATGTTGATCCACAAACGGGCGTCTCGATAGTAACAACGTTAGACCCCGGTGAAGATGATCGTACGTGGGACGCGGGCATTATTGCAGCGCCGAACCTCAACGTAGAAAAAAATTCAACCCCTGCACGTGTTCAACCGGGCGAGGTGATTATCTACAATATCTCGTACTTTAACTCCGGTGTAGGTAATTCCACGGGTGTGATGTTAACCGAAGTGGTGCCCACCAATACAACATTTGTTTCCGACGGTAGCTCGCCTGGCTGGGTCTGTCAGGATAATGAAGTAGTTGCTGGAACAGTCTGTTCAATTATGGTAGATGATTTGGATGCAGGTCAACGTAGCACCGACGATATATTCTTTGTGGTCCGTGTTGATGAAGGCATTGCAACGACAATCACGTCAATTACCAACCAGGTATTGATTAGCGACGATGGCACAAATGGTCCATCTGCCTCTGGGCAAACGGTAGATGATGCAACTACTGAAATCCAGCATCCTACTTCTTTGGATGTAGATTTTGAACCTGGCAACACAGGAAAGCAAACACGACAGATATTCTTACCAGCGGTTGCTCGCAATCAGTTTACAAAAAATGGGGAGCGTGTCTCCCTAACGGTTGATCAGATGGTGATGAGTTGGGTCTGTGGCTTTATGGACAATTTCGGTTGGACATCGGATGCATGTTTTATCTCGATAGCAGAATAAGAACAGGTTAAGCAGCAACTAAAAAAGGCGATCCCTTCAGGGATCGCCTTTTTTAGTTGCTGCTTTTTTAGGGAACTCTAAAAAAACAAGTGTGTTTTGTGCTTTTTAAAAATAGGCATAATTGCCGATACTAATGATCTTGTTTTTCTGATAATCTATCTATAGATCAAATTAAAATAATTAATAGAATGTTGGACGTTACGTTAGCCTTCACTCACAAATTTGTGGTGTAAATCAAATTATTAGGGGTATTGAATAAATGAGTAAAAAATGTAGATATTATTTAGACCAAAGATATTACAAACCTAAGCTCTATGGTTTGTCCCTACTGCTTGCTATAGGGATGCTTGCAGCAAGCATGATACCGATGGGGGGATCCTTATATCCAGTAGCTTTTGCTGGCACAGGAGACTGTAGCCAAGACGTGATAACCAATGGCTCAATGAATGGTACTTTAGGGGAGACACCTACAGACTGGGTAGCATACGGTCGCGAATCTGACCGATCTGATCCGACGGTTGACAATATCAATATCATCAAAAATGGTTTTGGGACATATGCCTCAAGCCCATCCAACTCGAATGATGGTGGTACATGGGTCTCCTTGACTGGAAATTATGAGGGGATAAAGCAACAGGTTTACCTAACAGCTGGAGAAAGTTACGAGATCTGTTGGGAGCAGGCTAACTTTGGTTGGGTAACAGACGATCGGAATTACGTGGGCAGTTCACGGGTCGAAATACTAATAGATCCCGGAACAAGTCACCCAACGACAATCGTTGCCGATGGCGGCACAATGTCGGTAAGAACAGATTGGAATACTCGTACCGCTACGTACGTGGCCACGACCACTGGCACCCACACCATTGCTGTTCAAACGACCGGCAGTCGCCAGTCGAAATTGAGCATAGACGCTGTAAAACTATGTATTGTGTTGACTGGTAGTATAGGCGACACAATCTGGTCGGACGTAGATAATGACGGCAATGCAGTCATAGACGGCGAAGACTTCCCAATCGAGGGCGTCACGGTCGACCTGCTTGACAGCAGTGGCGCAGTGATTGCAACCGATGTAACCGACGCAAACGGCAAATATCTATTCGAGCAGCTGCCGTTGAACGCAACCTACACGGTGCAGGTGGACACAACCACCTTACCCGATGTGAAGCAGACTAACCCCGCTTATGATCCAGATGGTGGTGACGACAATCAGTCAACTGTTACGTTGACTGTGGATGATCCAGCCACGCCAGCGGACGAAGCCAACAACCGAATGCAGGACTTCGCCTACTTCCAGACGCTGGGCTCAATCGGCGACACAATCTGGTCAGATGTAGATGATGACGGCAACGCAGTCATAGACGGCGAAGACTTCCCGATTGAAGGCGTTGTGGTGAATCTGCTCGACAGCAGTGGTGCAGTCATTGCAACGGATACGACCGATGCCGACGGCAAATATCTCTTTGATCAGCTGCCGCTAAACGAGACCTACACGGTTCAGGTTGATACAACGACGCTGCCCGATGTGAAGCAGACCAATCCAGCCTACGACCCAGAAGGTGACGACAATAATGAGTCGACGGTAACGTTGACAGCGGCCGAACCAGATGACCGCAACCGCGACTTCGCCTACTTCCAGACGTTGGGTTCAATCGGCGACACAATCTGGTCAGATGTAGATGATGACGGCAACGGCGTGATCGACGGCGAAGACTTCCCGATTGAAGGCGTTGTGGTGAATCTGCTCGACAGCAGTGGTGCAGTGATTGCAACCGATGTGACAGATGCCGACGGCAAATATCTATTCGAGCAGCTGCCGTTAAACGCAACCTATACGGTGCAGGTGGACACAACCACCTTACCCGATGTGAAGCAGACCAATCCAGCGTACGACCCAGAGGGTGACGACAATAATGAGTCGACGGTAACGTTGACAGCGGCCGAACCAGATGACCGCAACCGCGACTTCGCTTACTTCCAGACGTTGGGTTCAATTGGCGACACAATCTGGTCAGATCCTGATAACGATGGCAACGACATAATAGATGGGGATGATTTCCCGATTGAGGGTGTTGTGGTCAGGCTGATTGACAGTAGCGGCACAGAAGTTGCAACCGATACAAGTGATGCTAGTGGTAAATATTTGTTCGAGCAACTGCCGCTGAACGAAACCTATACGGTACAGATAGATACAAATACGTTGCCCGATATCAAGCAGACTAACCCGGCTTATGACCCAGACGGCAATGACGACAGTCAATCCACAGTAACGCTGACGCCAGCGATGCCGGATGCGCTCGATCAAGACTTTGCCTACTTCCAGACGTTGGGTTCAATCGGTGATCAGATTTGGTCAGATGATGATAATGATGGGGGTGCCATAATCGATGGTGATGATGATCCGCTGGCTGGCGTTGTGGTGAATCTGCTCGACAGCAATGGAGCTCTGATTGCCACGGATACAACCGATGCAAATGGCTTCTATTTATTCGACCAATTGCCATTAAATGAGACCTATACGGTACAGATCGATGTATCCACTTTACCCGTATCGAAACAGGACAATCCTGCCTACGATCCAGATGGTGGTAATGATAACCAATCCACAGTAACGCTGACGCTAGATGATCCAGCCACATCTCAGGATGAAGCCAACAATCGTCTTCAAGACTTTGCTTACTTCATTCCACCAGTGCCGCTAGGCAGCATCGGTGATCAGATCTGGTCGGATGATGATAATGATAGCAATAACGTTATCGATGGGGATGATGATCCGCTAGCTGGTGTGACGGTACTCCTATTAGATAGCAGCGGTGCAGTGATTGCAAGAGATGAAACAGATGGCAATGGTAACTATCTATTTACTGGTCTACCGCTAGATGCATCCTACACAGTGTTGGTAGATACAGCCACGCTTCCGGTATCAAAGCAGGGTAACCCTGCTTATGATCCAGATGGCAGTGCCGATAATCAATCTACGGTAACATTAACGGGCGACAACCCTGACAATCGGGAACAGGACTTTGCCTACTTTATTCCACCAGTGCCGCTTGGCTCAATCGGTGATCAGATCTGGTCAGACGATGACCAAGATGGCAATGCTGTGGTAGATGGCGACGACGAGCCACTGGAAGGTGTTAAAGTTGAGTTATTAAATAGCAATGGCGACATAGTTGCTACAGATATAACAGATGGCAATGGCACCTATCTATTTACTGGTTTGCCGCTCGATGCAAGCTACACAGTACTAATCGACGCAACAACGTTGCCAGAATCGAAAGAGGGCAACTTTGCCTACGATCCAGATGGCGGTGATGATAATCAAGCGACTGTAACGTTGACAACCACAGAACCAAATAACCGTGATCAGGACTTTGCTTACTTTGTTCCAGAAGAACCGCTAGGCAGCATTGGCGACCAGATCTGGCACGATGATGATCAAGATGGTAATGGTGTGCTTGATGGTGATGATCGCCCGATTGAAGGCGTTGTGGTAAATCTGCTAGACAGCAGCGGCGCAGTAATTGCTACGGATGAAACCGATGCCAACGGCCTCTATCTCTTTACAGAACTGCCCGTGAACCAGACTTACACGGTACAAATCGATGCCCTAACGTTGCCGGTCGCTAAGCAAGGCAACCCCACCTATGATGCAGATGGCGGCAATGATGACCAATCAACCGTCACGCTGACATCCGCAGCACCAGATAATCGCGAACAAGATTTTGCTTACTTTGCACCACCAGAACCACTTGGCACCATCGGTGATACTGTTTGGTCTGATGATGATAATGATAGTAACGGCGTGGTTGATGGTGATGATATGCCGATTGAAGGCGTTGTCGTCAACCTGCTGGATAGCAGCGGTATGATTGTTGCAACAGACAGAACCGATGCCAGCGGCATGTACCTCTTTGAAGAGGTGCCCATGGGGACTTATACGGTGCAGATCGATGACTCGACGCTTCCAGTGGCCAAGCAAGGGAATACCGCGTATGATCCAGATGGTGGCAATGACAATATATCACTTGTCACAATTACGCCGGAGCAGCCCGAAAATCTTGATCAAGATTTTGCTTACTATGCACCGCCGGGACCGGTTGGCAGCATTGGTGACCAAGTCTGGCACGATGATGATCAGGATGGCAACGGCGTGATTGACGGTGACGATGAGCCGATAGCCGGTGTAGTCGTCAATCTATTAGACAATAGCGGCAACATACTTGGTACGACAACGACGGATGAAAACGGCATGTATCTCTTCTCCGATCTGCCGCTTGGTCAATACATTATACAGATTGATGCTAGCACGCTGCCAGCAGAGAAGCAGGGCAATCCAGCGTATGATGCAGATGGCGGTGATGACAATATGTCTACCGTATTACTCACGCCAGAAGCACCAGAAAATATGGAGCAAGACTTCGCATACTTTACACCTACCCCACTGTCTGGTCCTGCGATTCAACTGCTAAAGACGGTTTACGCAGGCCATGACGCTGGTGCGGAGTGTCCAGGTGGCGAACTTGAGAGTGGCGCAAATGCACCTATCACCTACTGTTTCGAGGTGAAAAATATTGGCGAGACATATCTGAATGATATACAGGTAAATGATGCAGACATCGGAGTCACACGAGCCGATATGAAATTGTTAACGGGTAGTGAACCATTGGCACCGGGCGCTTCGATAATCTTCTACTACGAAACCACGCTCGAACGCGAAATGGTGAACACAGCGAACACAACTGGTAATCCAACTGATGCCAGCGGCACAGATATCTCTGGTCTTGAGGATCCAACAGATTCGGATATTGCGCAGGTAAAGGTAACGGCAAGCCTTGGTGACTACGTCTGGCTAGATAGAAATGCAAATGGTATTCAGGAGGTAGATGAGCAGGGCATTGCGGACGTAGTGGTAAATCTGCTCGATGCAAACAGCAATGTTCTTGATACAACGACAACAAATGCAGATGGCTTCTATCTATTCGATAATCTAACGCCGGGCGACTATGCAATTCGTGTTGAGCTGCCAATGGCTGGGTATCAGTTTAGTGTGGCCGACGAACTGGATGACGCTTTCGACAGTGATGTAAATCAGGATACGGGTATTTCAGCCGTAACAACACTAGATCCAAGCGAAAATGACCGAACGTGGGATGCCGGTATCAATGCGCCGCCAAATCTAAATGTGATGAAGGTGGCAACTAGCAGTGGTGCCCAACCGGGTGGAATCGTCGTCTATGCGATTTCGTACTTTAATTCAGGCGTGGGTAATTCAACGGGCGTCAAACTAACCGAAATTGTGCCACGCAATACAACATTTGTGGCCGATGGAAGCTCTGCTTGGAGCTGTGAAAATGGCTCCGTTGGTGCCGGTACTGTTTGTACTTTCGAGATAGGTGAACTGGCGGCTGGCGAGCGTAGCGCAGAGGACGTACTCTTTGTGGTACGGGTTGATAATGATGTTGACCGAAGTATTGAGAATCTCAATAATCAAGTACTCATTAGTGATGACGGTTTTGCTGGTCCATCTGCTGCCGGACAAATTGTCGGCAACGAAACAACCACAATTCAGCATCCAACATCACTTGAAGTAGACTTCGAGCCAGGCCAGAGTGGTGGACAGGCAGATGAACAAATATTCTTACCTTTTGTTGGTCGAAATCAGTTTAAGGATAACAATGGAGAAATCATCCAGCTAACGATTGATCAAGTTGTGATGGGCTGGGTCTGTAGCTTTATGGACAATTTCGGTTGGACATCGGATGCATGTTTTATCTCGATAGCAGAATAAGAACAGGTTAAGCAGTAACTAAAAAAGGCGATCCCTTCAGGAATCGCCTTTTTTAGTTGCTGCTTTTTTAGGGAACTCTAAAAAAACAAGTGTGTTTTGTGCTTTTTAAAAATAGGCATAATTGCCGATACTAATGATCTTGTTTTTCTGATAATCTATCTATAGATCAAATTAAAATAATTAATAGAATGTTGGACGTTACGTTAGCCTTCACTCACAAATTTGTGGTGTAAATCAAATTATTAGGGGTATTGAATAAATGAGTAAAAAATGTAGATATTATTTAGACCAAAGATATTACAAACCTAAGCTCTATGGTTTGTCCCTACTGCTTGCTATAGGGATGCTTGCAGCAAGCATGATACCGATGGGGGGATCCTTATATCCAGTAGCTTTTGCTGGCACAGGAGACTGTAGCCAAGACGTGATAACCAATGGCTCAATGAATGGTACTTTAGGGGAGACACCTACAGACTGGGTAGCATACGGTCGCGAATCTGACCGATCTGATCCGACGGTTGACAATATCAATATCATCAAAAATGGTTTTGGGACATATGCCTCAAGCCCATCCAACTCGAATGATGGTGGTACATGGGTCTCCTTGACTGGAAATTATGAGGGGATAAAGCAACAGGTTTACCTAACAGCTGGAGAAAGTTACGAGATCTGTTGGGAGCAGGCTAACTTTGGTTGGGTAACAGACGATCGGAATTACGTGGGCAGTTCACGGGTCGAAATACTAATAGATCCCGGAACAAGTCACCCAACGACAATCGTTGCCGATGGCGGCACAATGTCGGTAAGAACAGATTGGAATACTCGTACCGCTACGTACGTGGCCACGACCACTGGCACCCACACCATTGCTGTTCAAACGACCGGCAGTCGCCAGTCGAAATTGAGCATAGACGCTGTAAAACTATGTATTGTGTTGACTGGTAGTATAGGCGACACAATCTGGTCGGACGTAGATAATGACGGCAATGCAGTCATAGACGGCGAAGACTTCCCAATCGAGGGCGTCACGGTCGACCTGCTTGACAGCAGTGGCGCAGTGATTGCAACCGATGTAACCGACGCAAACGGCAAATATCTATTCGAGCAGCTGCCGTTGAACGCAACCTACACGGTGCAGGTGGACACAACCACCTTACCCGATGTGAAGCAGACTAACCCCGCTTATGATCCAGATGGTGGTGACGACAATCAGTCAACTGTTACGTTGACTGTGGATGATCCAGCCACGCCAGCGGACGAAGCCAACAACCGAATGCAGGACTTCGCCTACTTCCAGACGCTGGGCTCAATCGGCGATACAATCTGGTCGGATGTAGATGATGACGGCAACGCAGTCATAGACGGCGAAGACTTCCCGATTGAAGGCGTTGTGGTCAAATTACTCGATGCGAGTGGTGCAGTCATTGCAACGGACACAACTGATGAGAATGGTCAGTATCTCTTTGATCAGCTGCCGTTGAACGCAACCTACACAGTGCAGGTCGACACAACCACCTTACCCGATGTGAAGCAGACCAATCCCGCTTATGACCCGGATGGTGGTGACGACAATCAGTCAACTGTTACGTTGACTGTGGATGATCCAGCCACGCCAGCGGATGAAGCCAATGACCGAATGCAGGACTTTGCCTACTTCCAGACGCTGGGTTCAATCGGCGATACAATCTGGTCAGATGTAGATGCGGACGGCAATGCAGTCATAGACGGCGAAGACTTCCCAATCGAGGGTGTCGTGGTGAATCTGCTTGACAGCAGCGGTGCAGTCATTGCAACGGACACAACTGATGAGAATGGTCAGTATCTCTTTGATCAGCTACCGCTGAATGCAACGTACACGGTGCAGATTGATACAACGACATTGCCAAATGTGAAACAGGGCAACCCAGCCTATGATCCAGATGGTGATGGGGATAATCAGTCGACAGTCACATTGACTGTCGATGATCCAGCTACGCCTGGTGATGAGGCCAACGATCTCAATCGCGACTTTGCCTACTTCCAAACAGTCGGCACAATTGGCGACACAATCTGGTCTGATGTTGATAATGATGGCAATGGCTTGATAGATGGCGAGGACTTCCCGATTGAGGGTGTTGTTGTCAACCTGCTTGACAGCAGCGGTGCTGTGATTGCAACTGAAACGACTGACGAAAATGGTCAATATCTCTTTGCACAGCTTTTGTTAAACGAAACCTACACGGTGCAGGTTGACACAACCACGCTACCGGATGTGAAGGAAGGCAATCCTGGATATGATCCAGATGGTGTGGCGGATAATCAATCGACGGTTATCTTGACGGTTGATGCACCAAACGATCGCAATCAAGACTTTGCATACTTCCAGAAATTGGGCGCTATCGGCGACACAATCTGGTCGGATATGGATGCAGACGGCAACGCTGAAGTCGATGGTGATGACTTCCCAATCGAAGGCGTTGTGGTGAATCTGCTAGACAGCAGTGGCGCAGTGATTGCAACCGAAACAACTGACGAAGATGGTAAATATCTCTTTGATCAGCTGCCGTTGAACGAGACCTATACAGTTCAGGTTGATACAACCACGCTGCCAGATGTGAAGCAAGGCAATCCTGGGTATGATCCAGATGGTGTGGCGGATAATCAATCGACAGTCACGTTGACGGTTGAAGAACAATTCAACTTTAACCAAGACTTTGCATACTTCCAAACACTAGGGTCAATTGGCGACACGCTCTGGTCTGATCCGGATGCTGACGGCAACGATATGATGGATGGCGACGATTTCCCAATTGAGGGTGTTGTTGTTAAATTGCTTGACAGCAATGGTGGGGTTATTACAACCGAAACAACCGATGAGAATGGTCAATATTTATTCGAGCAGCTGCCGCTAAACGAAATGTACACCGTACAGATCGATACAACGACGCTGCCCGATGTGAAACAAACCAATCCAGCGTATGACCCAGATGGCGGTAGTGATAGCCAATCTAGCGTAATGCTGACGGTTGATGCGCCAGATAATACCGATCAAGATTTTGCATACTTCCAAACGCTGGGGTCAATCGGTAATATACTATGGTCTGATCCAGATAATGATGGCAACGACATGATAGATGGCGATGACTTCCCAATCGAAGGTGTCACAGTCAAGTTGATTGATAACAGTGGCAGAATGATAGCAACCGATGTGACAGATGAGAATGGTCAATACATGTTCGAGCAGCTGCCGTTGAATGCAACATACACGATACAGATTGACACAACGACCTTGCCAGACATCAAGCAGACCAATCCAGCATACGATCCAGATGGCGGTAGTGATAGCCAATCTAGCGTAACGCTAACGGTTGATGCGCCAGACAATGCTCAGCAGAACTTTGCGTACTTCCAATCGCTAGGCAGCATCGGCGATACGCTCTGGTCTGATCCGGATAATGATGGCAACAATATGATGGATGGTGATGACTTCCCAATCGAAGGTGCTGTGGTCAATCTACTGGACAGCGACGGTGCGATTATTGCAACAGAGACAACGAACGCAAATGGTCAGTACTCGTTCGATCAACTGCCGCTAAATGCAACGTACACAGTACAGATCGACACCACGACGTTGCCAGAGATTAAGCAGGGCAATCCATCTTATGATCCAGATGGCGGTGGCGATAATCAGTCAACCGTGACGCTAACGCCAGAGGATCGAAATAATCAAGATCAGGACTTTGGTTACTTCGAAGATATTCCACCTGCACCTCTCGGCACCATCGGGGATACCATTTGGCATGATAATGATCAGGATGGTAACGGTATGCTTGACGGAGACGACGAAGCAATTGAGGGTGTCGTCGTCAACTTATTAGATAGTAGCGGTGCGGTGATCGCAACGGACACAACTGATGAAAATGGTACGTATCTCTTTACGGATCTACCACTGGAGCAGACATACACAGTCCAGATCGACACGACAACATTACCAGCCGAGAAACAAGATAATCCTATCTATGATCCGGATGGTGGCAACGATAACCAATCCACGGTTACATTGACGGCTGATGCACCAAATAATCGGGCACAAGACTTTGCCTACTACGCACCGTCTGATCCGCCACCAGCGGCTGGTCCAGCGATTGAGCTTCAGAAGACGGTTTATGCTGGCCATAATGGCGGCGCTGGCTGTCCAGGTGGCGAGATTGAATCTGGTGGGAACAGCCCAATTACCTACTGTTTCGAGGTAATGAATAGTGGTAATACCTATCTAAGCGAGATTCAGGTGAATGATCCAGACATTGGAATCACGCGAGCAGATATGAAGCTTCTGAGCGGCACGGAACCACTTGCACCAGGTGCTTCGATGACCTTCTACTACGAGACGGTGATCGAAAGTGAACTGGTCAATACAGCCAATGTGTTGGGTAATCCAACTGATGCAGCGGGTGTAGATTTACCTGGGCTTGCGGATCCAACCGATTCGGATATTGCGCAGGTAAAGGTAGCGGCTGGCCTTGGTGATTATGTCTGGTTAGACCGAAATGCTAATGGTGTTCAGGACTCTGGTGAACCTGGTTTAGAGGATGTCGTTGTGTATCTGCTTGATGCAGAAAGCAATGTGCTTGAGACAACCACAACGGATGCAAATGGATTCTATCTCTTCACCGACTTAGAACCAGGCGATTATGCAATTCGGGTAGAGCTACCAGCAGCTGGATATCAATTCACTACGTCAGATCAGCTGGATGATGCGTTTGATAGCGATGTTAATACAGAAACAGGTATATCGCCGCTAACAACGCTAGATCCAAGTGAGAATGATCGCACAATGGATGTAGGCATTGTAGCATTACCAAGCCTGAATGTTGAAAAGCAAGCAACAACTTCTGCTGTTCAACCTGGTGGTATTGTAGTCTATGCTATTACCTATTCTAATACAGGTGTTGGAGACTCGACAGGTGTGAAACTAACCGAGGTTGTGCCAAGGGACACACGTTATGTGGTCGATGGTAGCTCCGAAGGTTGGGTCTGCGAAGGTGGAGCCGTAGAAGCTGGCACCATCTGTTCGTTCAACATTGGCGCTTTGCCTGCAGGTAGCAAAAGCACAGAGGACATTCTCTTTGTGGTGCGCGCCGAGAATAGTATCGATTCGAACACAAAGACGATTGATAATCAGGTGCTCATCAACGATGACGGCCTTGCTGGACCATCTGCCTCTGGACAGAGCGTAGATAGTGCCATTATCGAGATTCAGCGACCAACCGCTCTTGAAGCAGAGTTCGAACCGGGTACTAGTGGCGGAAACGATCGGGTCTTCCTGCCATTTGTTGGGAGAAATCAATTCAAGTCAAATGGTGAAGCGATCGAGTTGACGGTCGATCAAATGTTTATGAGTTGGGTTTGTAGCTTCCTAAACAACTTTGGCTGGACATCGGACGCATGTTTTATCTCAATTGAGTAGTAGATAATTCATGTAATCTATCGAGTCAATAACGCTCATAGCCCCGAAAAGGGCGTTCATACGAGGGTATATCTTTAATAGAAAGAGGGGAGACACCAAAGTGGTGTCTCCCCTCTTTCTATTGTGATAAGACCAATCCAGAAAAACATAATATCCATATCCTATCCAACAACAAACATCAGTAGACTTCAATCGCTCTAGGCGTGATCTGTAGATGCCTTTTAATTCGGGGGCGCATGTAGAAACTTAGCAGAACAGAGGCTGTACAACACGTGAGCCATAGAAAAAGGCTACATCATTGCCATTCCCGCAGGTTGTTGAGCGGGAATCCATACGTACGCCTGCCTTGTGGATGCCCAATAACAGCACTCGGGCATGACAATTAAGTGTTTGGTGCTCCTATTTGCAATCTTGCTCCCAAACTAAAAGGCACCCGTGGTCCATGGCCTCCTTGACACAACTCCAGTAATTCAGGTATACTTTGCAGCATAATTTAAGAATCAACAACAGTGCATCGAAAAAGTATCTGGAACGCAGATCGCAGAGAGATGAGGTCATCGGCTGAAAGCCCCATCGTTCTAGCTCCAGAGAATGTCGCCGAGAAGGTTGACGTGGTGAAAGCAAGTAGCCACATCCGGGTCTGCCCGTTATAGCAATCGAGAGAGTGAGGGGTACAGAGCAACGCCATTTTTGTGCTGTTGCGGAATGTAAATCGCCTTCACTAACTAAGGTGGTACCGCGGAGTCGCTTCGTCCTTATTGACGAGAGCGGCTTTTTCTATTGGGGAAAAACTCATTTCACGCTTCGCATGGAATGAATAGATTGGACGCTCCGCATCCACCGCAGGGTTAAAGATACATGAGTAAGTTTTGTGGGTAAGCAATGTTTGACCTCATCCTAACCCTCTCCTGACTGCTACGCTAGAAGAAGGGACCGTCACCAGACGCACAAATTTACCAGATATTCAACGTATGAACGATACAGTTTTTATGTGGTTTTTGTTCTCTTCGCGCGCTTTCGCGGTAAACAGATTCTACATGCACGCACAATATAATTGCTGGAATAATCTCAGCCACATACCAAAAAAAGAGCACATAAAATGACCAAAAAAGAAATGGCGAAAGCCTACGATCACACCACAGTCGAAGAAAGGTTATACGAATGGTGGGAAGAAAATGGCTTCTTCGACCCCGACAACCAAATCGCCAACGGACAAGCCGATCCCGACGCGGATGCGTTTGTCATCGCCATGCCGCCGCCCAACGTAACCGGCGCACTGCACATCGGACACGCCATCACCAGCAGCATCGAAGATATGCTGATCCGCTATAACCGTATGTTGGGCCGCCCCACGCTTTGGGTCCCCGGTTCGGATCACGCCGGGATCGCGACGCAGAATGTGGTGGAGCGCAAACTGGACGAGCAGGGCATCAGCCGCCACGATCTGGGGCGCGAAAAGTTCGTGCAAGAAGTGTGGGATTGGAAAGACGAATACCACGGACGCATCACCGCGCAGCAGCGCCGCATGGGCATCTCCACAGATTGGACGCGGGAGCGCTTCACCCTCGACGAAGGCTTGAGCGAAGCCGTACTCGAAGCCTTTATCCAACTTTATAACGAAGGTTTGATTTACAAGGGGCTGCGGCTGGTTAACTGGTGCCCACGCTGCGCCAGCGCCATCAGCGATCTCGAAGTAGAGTACGAAGAGCGCAACGGAAAACTCTACACCTTCCGCTACCCATTGAAAGATGACGACGTTGCCCCCCGAGCAGGCGACACAAAAAGGTATCTGGAAGTTAGCACCACGCGGCCCGAAACCATTTTGGGCGACACCGCAGTCGCCGTCCACCCCGAAGATGAGCGTTACGGCAAGCTAGTTGGACAGACCGCACTTGTCCCCATGCTGGGGCGCGAGATCCCAATCGTGGCCGACGAACACGTTGATCCTGAATTTGGCACGGGTGCGCTCAAAGTAACGCCCGGTCACGATCCAAACGACTACGAGATCGGCCAACGCCACAATCTCGAATTCATCAATGTAATGAACAAAGATGGCAGCATGAACGAAGAAGCCGGACCTTATGCCGGGCAGGATCGCTTCGAAACGCGCAAGAAAATCTGGGCCGACATGGAAGCCGCCGGGCTGGTTGTCGACGCCAAAGATCACATGCATCAAGTTGGTCAATGCGAGCGCTGTGGCACCGTCGTCGAGCCGTTGTTAAGCGAGCAGTGGTGGGTCAAAACGCAGCCGCTGGCCGAGCCGTCGATTGCCGCCGTACGCAATGGCGACATCAAGATCGTGCCGCAGCGCTTCGAGAAAACGTACTTCAACTGGATGGAAAATATCCGCGACTGGTGCATCAGCCGCCAGCTTTGGTGGGGCCACCGCATCCCCGTCTACTACGGGCCGGACGGTCATCACTTTGCGGCCAAAAGCATGGACGATGCCAAGCAGCAAGCCAAAGCACACTACGGCAAAGCGGTTGAACTAGAGCAAGATCCCGACGTTTTGGACACATGGTTCAGCAGCGGATTGTGGCCATTTAGCACGCTGGGCTGGCCCAACAAAACCGACGATCTGGATCGCTACTATCCGACGGCGGTGCTCGAAACCGGCTACGACATCATCTTTTTCTGGGTGGCGCGTATGATCATGATGGGCATCAAGTTTACGGGCGAAGTGCCCTTCCACACCGTCTATCTGCACGGGATTATACGTGATGAAACGGGTCGTAAGATGAGCAAGAGTTTGGGCAACGTAATGGATCCGCTCGATCTGATCCACCAGTACGGCACTGACGCGCTGCGCTTCAGCCTGCTCACCGGCAGCACGCCCGGCAACGACATGAAGCTCAGCGTCACGCGCATCGAATCGAACCGCAACTTTGCCAACAAAATCTGGAACGCATCGCGCTTTGCCATCGGTAATATCGGTGAGCACGAGCTAAAAATGGGGGACGACGGTTATGCGCTGCCCGACGCCACGGCCATGAGTCTGGCGGATCGCTGGGCATTAAGTCGCTTGCAAAACGTCATCAGTGAAGTCACGCGTCTGATCAACGACTATCAGCTGGGCGAGGCCGGTCGGCAGATCTACGAATTCTTCTGGAACGAGTTTGCCGATTGGCACATCGAGGCGTCGAAGGTGACGCTCTATGATGGAACCGAGGAAGATGCGGCGGCCACGCGGCAGGTGCTCTTCTACGTGCTCGAACGCAGCTTGCGCCTGCTGCACCCATACATGCCGCACGTCACCGAGGAGATCTGGCAGAACTTGCCGAGCATGGCGGGAAACGGTCCGAACGGTACGCCTAGCGCGTTGATCGTGAGTCGCTGGCCGACTGCTGACGAGGCCCATATAGACGCGGACGCCGAAGACGCATTTGGCCGCATCCAAGAGATCGCGCGAGCCGTGCGCAACGCGCGTGCCGAGTTTAACGTTACCCCATCCAAGCGCGTGGCGGCGCAGATCAGCGCGGGTGATTATTCAGAGATGCTGACGCAAAACGTGGCCTACCTCGCAGCCTTGGCCCGCCTAGATTCCGCCACAACAACGGTCGCGGCGAACCTACCCGCACCGGACAAAGCCATAACGTTGGCGGCTGGGGGCGTCACGCTCTACCTACCCATGGATGGCCTCGTTGATCTGGAGGCAGAGCGTGCTCGACTTGGCAAAGAAATGGAGAACGTGGTGCAGCAGGTCCAGCGCATCAACGGCAAACTAGGCAACGAAGGCTTCGTCAGCAAAGCACCCGAGGCGGTCGTCCAACGCGAGCGCGACAAGCTGGCCGAGTTAGAGGTTCAGCGCGGGCAGATCGAAGAACGGCTGGCGGAGCTTTGACGGAATGGCAAGATGAAGTAATCCATCTTGTTTCTGCAACCACTTTTGGCCCGCAGCCCGTCTTGTTGTACAGCTATTATCGTGACAAGATGACCACGTTAAGTGCAATCGATATGCTTAACGTGGTCATCTTGTCAGCAGCTTCATCTTTCAACTTATCGCCCTAAGCGAAGAATTTTTATGGTATACTACAGGAGTATCATCCCGAATAAATACTTGTTTCAAGTTTTACTTGTGAGGAAATCTCAGTGACCACTCGGATCGCAACAATCGATAATAACCACAAAATCAACGCACCTGCTGACTTGCCCGTTGGCGAAAAGGTCATGATTGTGCGCTTGCCACTCATCTCTGATTTAGTGGCAGATCCCGAACGACGGGCACGATTTGCCGCGACCCGCGCTGCGCTCAAAAGTGCTGTCGAGAATTATAATGAAGCGCAGGCACCTTCGGATGAGGAGGTCGCAAGCTAATGAAACAAGCGCGCAAAGCAGCCAAGGCCAGCTAATTCTTCTCATCGTGCGAGTAGTCATCGATACCAACCAACTTGTCGCCGTTTTGGTACGACCACCAGAACTCGCTACCCTACTTATGGCTTGGAAATCTGGTCGCTTTACAGTAGTTGCGTCGCAAGCAATAGCTAAAGAGTATCAGCTTGTCCTCAAGTATCCAAGCATTTTCCCGCTTCTATCGCCCGAACTACTCCGAGCATTCGAACAACACCTTACTTATGTTATCGATTGGGTTAAACCCGAAGAAGAAATTCAACAAACTGGGCCATCTTGTCGATACTTGGCGGATAATGGTGGATAAACCCAAATTGTGCGATGTAGAAATCGTTCGCACCGACACAACTTGGATCTGTTAACCTATCTTGTCCGTTTATGAACCGTGCCCGAATTCGCAATCATTGTGGTTACATTCGAAACAGATCGAGAACAGAAACACCTATGCTCAAATCGTCGCGTCCGCCAACGCATCTGCTTGTTTAACCAGCAACTCCTTAATCCCCAAATCGGCTAAATAAAGCATAGCGTCGAGCGCACCCTTATCAAACGGACGCCCTTCTGCCGTGCCCTGCACCTCCATAAAGCGACCATCGCCCGTCATTACCACGTTCATATCTACCTCTGCGCTCACATCCAATTCGTAATCTAAATCGAGGCGCGCCATGCCGTCGACAATGCCTACGCTTACCGCAGCAACGGGCTGATTGAGCGTACCCAGCTTCACTAGTTCACGTTTCTGCAAGCGTTTGACCGCCAACGCAAGCGCGACATAGCCCCCCGTAATCGACGCCGTACGCGTGCCGCCGTCCGCCTGAATCACGTCGCAGTCCACAATAATCTGCCGTTCACCCAGCATGTCTAGATCCACCGCACCGCGCAAACTGCGCGCAATCAACCGCTGGATCTCCTGCGTGCGCCCCTTGGGTGCGCCCGTCTCGCGGCGGCTACGATCGTGCGTACTGCGCGGCAGCATCGAATATTCGGCAGTGACCCAACCGTGGCGCTTCTTCGAATAGCGCAACCATGGCGGCAGCTTCTCTTCTACCGATGCATTGCAGAGCACCTTGGTATTGCCCATGCTAATCAGCACGGAGCCTTCAGGGTATTTCACATAATCGAGCTCAAAAGTAACCGGACGCAATTCATCGGATTGGCGAATAGGTGTAGACACAGGTGATCCTTTTTTGCGGAATGTAACAGAATTTATTTGTAAGTATAACAAAAAGAAGCAACCGTCCAAATAATTAGACCATTCAACGATAATCATTTGCTGATGCCCAAAATTAAAAGAGTTGAATTTCAAATAAAGTATGCAATAATAATTTTCGAGTTTAGCGTAATTAGATTTTTATAGGTTTGTCATCCGATACATTCACGACCAAAATAATTTCAGTTCAACTCAGCGCCTGCCCCACTTCAGCTCTTTTTTATTTACGCTTTTTACCCTGTCACCGCTTCGTACTACATCATTCAAAACAGATAGTGATAAAATGGAACGCATATATTCTGAAATCATCCAATTTAGCCTTTTGGGGACACCAATGAAAATTACCAAAGCAGTCATAACCGCGGCTGGCAGTCAGCAACGGACCCTGCCGCTCCAAACATTGATCGACCGAGACGGGCGCGAAAAATCTGTCCTCAACATCGTCATCGAAGAGGTGCTGCGTGCGGGTGTTAACGAGATCTGCGTAGTGGTGCAGCCAGGAGATGAAAGCGCATATGCCACGGTGGCTGGCGATCAGGCCGGGCGGCTACACTTTGTGCATCAAACGGATCCAATGGGCCACGGACATGCTGTCTTCTGCGCGCGCGAGTTCGTGGGCGACAATCCGTTCTTGCATCTTGTGGGCGATCACCTTTACGTTAGCCTAAACGAGCGCGGCTGCGCACAACATCTGGTCGAAGTGGCCGAAGCCGCTCGCTCATCCGTCTCGGCAGTGCAGGCCACGCGCGAAACCCTGCTGCCTTACTATGGCGTCATCGGCGGGCGACGCCAGCAGGGCAAACAAGATCTCTATCAAGTCGACGCGGTGATCGAAAAGCCTACGCCAACCGAAGCCGAACAAGATCTAATCATCCCTGGTCTGCGTGCGGGACATTACCTCTGCTTCTTTGGCATGCACGTGTTGAGCCCCATAATCTTCGACATTCTCGAATCAGAAATCGCCAAACTAACAGAGGACCACAGCCTGACCCTCTCTACCGCGCTGGCCGAACTAACCCACCGCGAACAATACCTTGCGCTCGAAATGCACGACAGTCGCTACGACGTGGGCGTAAAATATGGGCTGCTCAACGCCCAACTTGCACTCGCACTCAGCGGGCAGGATCGAGACGAAGTGCTCTCGAAGTTATTAGAGCTGCTTGCACAGCGCGAGCTATCATCAAGTGGAGCGGCGCGATGAGCACGAGCCAATTAATCGACATCATCACCTCGCCCGACCCCGCCGTGCGCGACCGCTCGCTTGACGCCTTTTGCCGCGATGCAACCTTGGCCGATCTGCGCAGCGAATGCGCACAACTCGATCACTTTCGGCGTACAAGCGAAAACCTGTACGAACGAGTGCGTGCGCTCTTCTTTTTGTACGCCATTTATCGCTTTCACATTCCACAAAAAATTCTTTGTCGGTCCCAGAGTAAGATAAGTTCGGGTGGCTTGATCCCCTTTGAAGGCTACGAGAATTTGCTCAAGCGCCGTTACGAAGAGGCCATCGATCTCTTTCTTGCCAGCCAAGCAGACGAACCATCAGACGGTATCGCCAGCGCATTGGCGGCAGCGTACCACAGCCTGGCCTTCCAAACGTTGGCCGACCAAGTGCGTAGATCCGTGCGCTCGGTGCGCGGCAACCAGTGGATGTTCCGCATCGGCCACCCCGCGGATCACCCGCTGCGCATTCGGCCCGACCTGTTGAATCGTGCGCCCGACTCACTCTTCCCGATTTTGCACGAAGCCACACCCGTGCGCATGGATCTAACCCACAGCGGCTGGAGCGACATCTTCTTTTTGGGTATGGACTTTCCCGAAGGCGCACGCGTGCTCAACATCTCGGTCGACCTCAGCGTTCGCTCTGCCGATGGTAGATCAAATGTCGATCCCAAACCGCCCATCGAAACGTACTTGCGCGTGATCGACCAACCCATCTTGCGTCTCGTCAGCGTAGATCTCAGCGCGCAGGCCGAGATCACCACGTTAGACGAAATCTTTGACTTTGCGCGCGATTACTTGGGGCTAATCAAAGCCGCCGTCATCGCGGCGGGCATTGTGCCGCCGGGCATGGAAGGGGCCGATCAACCACTGGCCGATCTGCTCGAACGGGTGATCGGGCGTGCGGGTTACGGGCTGGAGCTTGTGAGCAAAGTCAACGACATTCCCAAAGGCTCGCGGTTGGCGGTGTCGACCAATCTGCTGGCGTCGCTGATTGCGGTTTGTATGCGCGCCACCGGCCAGACCAAGTCGCTAACTGGGCAGTTAACCGAAACCGAACGCCGCGTCGTGGCGGCCCGCGCCATCCTTGGCGAATGGATCGGGGGGTCGGGCGGTGGTTGGCAAGATTCCGGGGGCGTTTGGCCGGGCATGAAGCTAATCACCGGTATCGAGGCTGCCGAGGGGGACCCCGAGTTTGGCGTCAGCCGTGGCCGCTTGCTGCCCACCCACTACATTCTGGACCATGACGACGTGGCCGCCACAACGCGGCAAGCGCTGCAAGATAGCTTGGTGCTGATCCACGGCGGCATGGCGCAAGATGTGGGGCCGATTTTAGAGATGGTGACCGAGAAATATCTGCTGCGTTCCGAGGCCGAGTGGCAAGGGCGCAAAGAAGCCATGCAAATTTACGAGACGATTGTGGATCTGCTGAGGGCGGGCAATGTACAGCAAATTGGCCGCGAGACTGAGCGCAACTTTGACGGCCCGATCCAGACGATTATTCCGTGGGCGGGCAACCTCTTTACACAAAGTTTGATCGACCAAGTGCGGGCCGAATTTGGCGCAGATTTTTGGGGTTTTTGGATGTTGGGCGGCATGTCGGGTGGCGGTATGGGCTTTATCTTCGATCCGATGGTAAAGGCCAAAGCACAGGCGCGCTTGCAGGTGATCATGCGCGAGACCAAGCGCGAGCTAGAGCACGCGGTGCCCTTTGCCATGGATCCGGTTGTCTACGATTTTACAATCAACGAAAATGGCACCGTTGCCGATCTGCGTAAGGATGACGACGCGCTGATGCCGCCCAGTTACTACACAATCACGGTGCCCGGGCTGCTGCGCCACGAGCAGCGTGCGTTGCCACCTTTGCGCCGCGCCGAACTGGATCGATTTGGCAATGCGTGCCGCACGGACCCCGAGCTTTCGGGCATGGTGCAAGCGCTGTTTGACCGCATGTTGCCGGGTGGCGATGAAGCGGCCGAGGGCGCAATCACTTTGGCAGCACTGCTAGATGACAATGGATTTGACAGGGTGCAGCACGAGCAAATTCGCGCCGATTTGCGCAGCGGTCGCATTGGCTTAGCCCAAAATCGTTTGCCGGTGCGCAGCCAGATTGATGACGTTGCGCCCGATGACGTGTTCGATGCAACGGGCGATCTGCCTGCTTCGTTGCACGCGTTGGGCATGGATGCACTGGCCGAAGGTGCGGTGGCTGTTGTGTCGCTGGCCGGTGGCGCGGGCAGCCGCTGGACGCGGGGTGCGGGCGTGGTCAAGTCGCTCAACCCGTTTGCCAAATTGGGCGGCAAACACCGCAATTTCCTTGAAGTGCATGTGGCAAAAAGCCGTCATGTGGCCGAGCGTTGCGGCACGCCGTTACCCCACATTATTACGACGAGCTATTTGACACACGAGCCAATTAAGGAATATCTGGCGGCCCACAATGGCTATGATTATCCTGGGCCGCTGCTGCTTTCGCAGGGGCGCAGCGTGGGCTTGCGCATGGTGCCGATGGTGCGCGATTTGCGCTTTGTATGGGAAGAGATGCCGCAGCAGTTGCTGGATGAACAGGCGCAAAAGGTACAAGAGAGTCTGCACGTTGCGCTGATCGGCTGGGCCGAGTCTGCGGGTGAGGGCAGCGACTATGTGGATAATTTGCCGTCGCAATGTTTGCACCCGGTGGGCCATTGGTACGAGGTGCCAAATTTGTTGCGCAATGGGGTGCTGCACGGGCTGCTGCAAGATCGCCCGCAACTGCGCTATTTGATGGTGCATAATGTGGATACGCTGGGCGCAAATGTGGATGCGGCGCTGCTGGGGCGACACATTGCGAGCGGCGCGGCGCTGACGACGGAGGTAATCACGCGGCGGCTGGAGGATCGGGGCGGCGGGCTGGCGAAGATCGACGGCAATTTGCGGCTGATTGAGGGGTTGGCGCTACCGCGTGAGGAGGTGGAATTTAGCCTCTCGTACTATAATTCGAGCACAACGTGGGTAGAGATTGATCAGTTGTTAGCGACATTTGGGTTGGCGCGGGCGGATCTGGCCGACAGCGCAAAAGTGGCTGCGGCGGTGCGTACTCTGGCCGCGCGGATGCCAACTTACGTGACGCTCAAAGATGTGAAGAAGCGTTGGGGCAAGGGTCAGGAAGATGTTTTCCCTGTGGCGCAGTTCGAGAAGCTGTGGGGAGATATGACGTTGCTGCCCAATCTGGATTGTCAGTTTATGGTGGTGCCGCGGTTGCGTGGTCAACAGTTGAAGGAGGTGGCGCAGTTGGATGGCTGGCTGCGCGATGGATCCGCGGCGTATATTGAGTCGCTTTGCGCGTGGCGGTAGGGGCCGCGTTTTTGGGCACGATATATCACGCCCCAACATCTTTCTTTGCCCAGCTTTGTACAAAGTCGAGCGAAGAGTAAGAACCGCGGACAGCTCGAAAACTGTCCACGGTTCTGTGGTTTACGGTGTGGATGATGTGTCGCCCGGCTGAGGTGGAGCAAGCTTATTTGTGTTAAAGTTATTTCGCGACGAATCCACTCTGTTCGGTAATTGATTGATTGGCGTTGTCTTTAATTGCGGTACGAATGGAAGCGTCGGCACCTCAAGTTTAAGAACTGGATCTACAAATTGTGCAGGTGGTGTGATCAAAAATTCTTGCAAACCACCAGCGGATGGCGTCACTATGATATGAGGCAGCGCCGTAATTGGTGGTGGCTGCGCAGCATCAAGTATGGTTGTATCATCGGCAACCGCTTCATTGCCAGCAGCTATGTCTCGCATAGTTGGTGACGGCATTGGGGTAATTTCTGGTACAGTTGCTGGTGTCAGCAGTAGATCAACCCCTGTAAGGAGTATTGGTACAGCAGTAAGCGAAGGCACGGTGGCAGGCTCAACTGCAACGGATGAGTTGGCCGCCGTTGGCGATGCTGTTACCGTTACAGCAGGTGTATCATCTGGGGCAAGTGTTACGGCAACCTGCGGTGCAACTGTCGCCACAGAAGTTGGCGATGGTTCTGAAACGCGCGCGACCAACTCGTTACAGGCCATACCAAGATTTACGAATTGAGATTGCACCCAACCAGCAACGCTACCATCGGTTTGAATCAGCAACCAGTCACAAGTCGACGTCTGGCTCCTAATCTGTAGGTGCATGTCTTTTTGCACAACACCCAACACGCGACTGTCTGCAGATGGCTCCCCACGAACATTTAATAGTTCCGCGCGTACAGTCGCATCCACACCTTCTGGCACTAGCACTGTTGCTGCCGCTGTTGATGGTACTGTTGCTGGTGGATTAGTCGAACTGTCATTTAATGGTCTAGGCGTTGCGCTTTTTGTTGTGGTGGATGCGTCAGCAATGATGATCGTTGTTGCCACCTCTGGGGCCGCAGGGGCATTCGCCGTAAATAGAATCGATGAGGGCAGCGTTTCAAATCCCTGGCTAGCAAAATAAACTAAGGCCACACAGGTACAGATTACGCTGGTTACTATAATAGTTTGGGCTATTTTGCTCATTTCTGTATCCTTTGTATCTATCTTTTATAGCTATCCGTCAATGGTAAGTGGGCAACTCGACATATCAAGTTCGAGCTCGCCCGCACGCATCAGAATCTTGCTTAGGCGTTCGATATCGTCTTCAATTGTTTTGCAATTAGACAGCAGCTTTGTATATTGCTGCTTTTCGCGTTCACTGTTTCCTTGCGCACCATACAAGATTGCTAAATTGTGCAGCCATTGAGGCTTACTGCTAGCTTCATACGCAATGGCTGCTTCTATCTTCTTTACAGCGTCGTCAATCTCACCGAACTGAGCCAAAATACGCCCGTACTCGTGATAGATATAGCCTTGCTCGCTTCGCATTGTAGAGATGGCACGTTCGAACGAGTCAATCGCTTCCTCTTCTTGCTCTAGCTTGGCATAGGTAAACGCTAATTTTGTGTGAATCAACCCGGGATCATACGAGGGCTCGACAAGAGCGGCTTTGTATTCTTTCTCCGCAGCTTTATACTCTGCTAACTCAAATAAATAATCTGCATATTCGCTGTGTGACCAATATCTAAGCGGGCTGATGTCGATTAAATTCTGATAGCTTGCAGTGGCCAATTCCCGCTCATTTAATGCTACATGGGCCTCTGCTTTGCCATAATGCAGATAAGCAAAATTCATCTCTGTGTCTAGTTCAATAGCTCGCGTGTAGGCGTCAGCGGCTTCTCGATATCGCTCCTGCTTTTCGAACCATCGAGCTTGTGTATACTCGATCCACAGTAGCCGCGTTGTATCACCATCTGTGTATGACTTCGCATTGTCTATTTCACGTTGCGCGTTATCAAACCTATCTTTTGCTTCATCAAAATTGCCTTGTTTTTCATCACGCTCGCCCAAACTCATCAATACATCCGCTTTGCCTAAGTAGGCTACAAAATAGTCAGGTTGCTTCTGAATTAAGAGACGATACTCATTTAGCGCGGCCTCTTTGTTTTCCATAAGGCTATGTGTACGTGCCAGGTTGTATGCAGCAATCACTTCTTGGGATTCCTCCACCGTGCGACTTTCTCGCACTAACCGTTCATATAGCTTTTGACGGGCATCCAAATCTTTAATCACACGATAGTTGTAGAGTTGTGTCTGCATTACCGCAAGTTCATCGGGGCTTGATTCCAGTGCTTTGTCCAGCGCAACAATCGACTCCTCGAACCGCCCTCTCACTTGGTAGCTGCGGCCCAAATAGAAATTAAGTAACCCGCTATTTTGTTTTAGATCTTGCTCTTCTCCCGCAATCTTGTCAGCTTTGTCAAAAAGAGTTTGCGCATTTTTAAGATGGGCAATGGCTCGATTGTAGTGACGATTTTGATAGTTGGCTAACCCGATGCTAAATTCGGCAATCGCCCTGCTTTGGTTTTTAATAATTTCTTTGAGCTTGTCATGGTCTTCAGATGGCAGCGCAAACGAAAGCGCTAGCTCGCCTAACTCTAGCGGTACCGGCTGTGGAAAGTCTGGATTTTGAATGAATTCACTGGACTGAAAAACACGCAGATCGACGTTAATTGAACTATCCTTTGTGCTGATATCGCCACGAATGAGCAACTTGGCATGGAGCTGATCATGAATCCGCTGTGAGGATTCACGGTCTGTGTTAATCACTCCGATTCGACGAATCGACAGCAGCGTATTATTGCTCAGGTCATTACTAATAATATTGTCGAGCGCGTCCTCCAACAGCGCGGTGGTTTCGTAGCCATCGCGATTTGCACGGAGCGTGCCAGGCCGACCAAAGGTTGCTAAGGCAATGCCAAAGTTATCATCGTTAAATGGTGTTGGAAACGCAATCGATTTAACATTCCACCCACTTATAACAAGAATCGCTGTCAAAGCAATAACGCCAAGAAGTAGCCAATATCTGCTTGCTCTGCGTATTTCAGGGTCTTGTTTACCGTGCAGGCGGGCAAGAATGTAGAAGCTGATGACCACAACAGTTGTCAGCAATGCGACTGAGAGATATGTCTGATATGCTAGATAGAAGCGATCTTTAAATTCCCAAAATAGATACCCCAGTGCCCCTTGGATAAGCAGATAAATGGCAACAATAAGCGGATGCCGCAGCACAAATGCACGCGCATCCGCGTACAGCGTATTTGGGTGCAGCACGTAGTTGGCCGCAAGCGTAATCGGCCCCTTAAGAATTAGATTATCGTCACCGACTATATTTCCATCACCAATAACGTTGTTGTCGCCGGTAACGACCGTTGTGTTCGTTGCATCGCCACTGATGCGAACTGAGCGTGAAGAATCCATAAAAAACGCTGTTTTAATTTAGTAGAAAATATTGTAGAATTTAGCTGTTCTCATTCAATATAGACGGTAAACGTATTGAAAATCTTTCATTCAAAGACTAGGTGCATATATCATGAGCCTGCCATCCACTCAGCTTTTGCAGCAATTGAACGATGCCTTGTTAAGCGCGTTTGACTATGATTCCTTGACGCGCTTTGCGCAGCACGAATTAGAAATTCCGCTGGAGCATGTGTCGCCCGTGCAAGGCAAGCGCGATCTGCGTACCGTGGTCGATCACTTAGTGCGCTACTGCGCTGCCGAAAATGGTGGGCTAACGCAGCTGATCAATGCGGCGCAGGGTGAGCGCAAAAATCACCCAAAGTTGACTGCGCTAGCACAAATATGGGGAGAAACGGAGTTTGAGGCTTTGTCGCTTCCGGAGGATCATCCTAAGCTCATGGCACAGGCGCGCGGCGTAGCGATCGGCGGCAACGTTTTTAGTGGCATGATTATTACGGGTGACGGGAACACGGTTACGCAAGCGAACAGCAGAAGAGAAGATCTGCTAAAAGAGCATTTGTCAAAAAAAGTTGAGGGTCGGCGCGAAGCAGCAGGTGAGATGGATAATGATAAAATAGATGATGGGAAATTGATGAGCAATCGCTGGATTTTGTTAGCAGTTGCTACTGGAATAAGTGCACTATTTTTGTGGCTGTCTCAGTTTTTAAGTGGCTGAATTATATGTTTCTCATCAGCGCGAGCACTTCTGTCTCCACCACCAAATACATCTTGCATAATTCATTTGTTGTAAGCGATCTAACAGTGTTCTATAATAAGCAAGGTTAGACTCAATTAGACTCTTACTATTCAACGCTCAGCAAGGTAAAAGAACGTGTTCCCTATCGTAAAATCTTCCTCTCGCACCGCTCTGGTGACAGCTATTATTGTTTTTTCTAGCGCTATTGTTTTACTACTTCTCGACACATCTGCAACACCTTTATTTGCGCAAGACGAGGTGTCATACAGAACGCCGCCGATCCCATTTAGCGGCCCGCAGTTGGCGCAATCTGCACCGACCTCGACCGAAGTAACTGAAAGCGCAGTTGTTGTGCAGGATACTGTTACCGTAGCCGAAAGCAGCACGGTGACAATTGCCGTACAGCCTACCCCAAATACAGTTTCGCAAACATCCGTTAGTGTGGGCCTTGCTTCTTCATCCACAAGTTCATCTACAGGTCGCCCACGTGAGTCGGCATCGACCATTGTCGAGCGTATTGCTGCGGCGAGCCCACCCGAGCCGGCTAACGTGCTTGGTGTGGCGCGCATTGGCGACGATTGGCAGTTTCCAAATGTGGGGCCAAACGAACGTTGGATGCGCGTGGATCTAAGCGAGCAGATGCTCTATGCATATGAAGGTACACGGTCAATTGCCTCGTTTATCACTTCGACCGGTACCAAAAAATACCCAACCGTGACAGGCACCTTTCGCGTGCGGATGAAAGTTTCAGAGCAAACAATGTCCGGTGGTGTTGGCTCAGAGGCATACAGCCTGCCGGGTGTAAAATGGGTTATGTATTTCCACAGCGGGTATGCGTTTCACGGGACCTATTGGCACACAAATTTTGGCACGCCCCAAAGCCATGGTTGCGTAAATTTAACGGAAGAAAATGCAAAGTGGCTCTTTGATTTTGCAGGTCCGGTTTGGGATGGTCAAACAACCTGGTTCCCTAGCACCGAGAGTAATCCGGGGTCTCTGGTGCTGGTGCATCAGTAAAAAGATAAAATAATAAAGCGAGAAACAAAAAACGTGCGAGAATCCTCTCGCACGTTTTTTGTTTCTCGCTTTATTTCGTTTACTCAATTTCTCAACCAACTGCCTTAAGAGCAAAGTCGTAACGTACTTCTTGAAACGGTGCGTCAAACCCATATCGGGCCGCTTCTTCTGCCGACTCGTTGGCAACAAATTTCATGACAAGGCTATCCTTTACCCCAAATACAGCGTCAGAGTCAATATATTCATCCCCCTCGACAAAGATGTGGGTGATCAGCGGCTCAAAGCCCTCTGCCTTGATCCAAAAGTGAATATGGGCTGGCCGCATCGGGTGCCTGCCCGCCGCATTGAGTAGCTCGCCAGCCGGGCCGTCGGTTGGAACTGGATAGCTCGATGGCTTCACGGTCCGGAACCAATACGTGCCATCTTCACCGGTCGTAAATAGACCGCGTAAATTGACCTCTGGTTGATTGACGTCCTGCGTGTCGTAATAGCCAATATCGTCCGATTGCCACACATCGACCGTTGCCCCTTTAATCGGGTTGCCGCGAACGTCGGTGATTTTGCCGCGCACCACGGTGGGTTCCCCGCGCTCTGCCTCTGGGCCAACCGCAATCATCGTGCCCATCTCCATTGGCGGCGCATCTGCGTGGAACGGTCCGGTGACGGTCGTTTCCGTTGCGCCATCCATATCGCGATGATTAATTGCATCGACCAACATCGACACGCCGAGTACATCCGAGAGCAAAATATATTCCTGGCGGGTATCGGTACACTTTTGACCGGTCCGCGTTAAAAAATCGATAGCTTGAAACCACTCCGCCTCGGTTGGCTCAAAATCACGCACAAAGGCGTGAACGTGTTTGATCAATTTTTCGAGGAACTCTTTTGTGCGGGGATCGTCGGTATTGGTTCGATTGAGCACTTCGTCTGTAATATTATGTTCAGTAATAGTTGGCATAGACGATTCTCCTATTATTGTGATCATAGTTATTATTGAGATGTACAGAGAGCGTAGGCTTTGACCGTTGAGCTACTGCTTAACCTTAGCCTGCGCTCTCTGGATGGCCCATTTGTTTCTGGCACAATTACGTATTGGCTTACCGACTTTATACACTCAGGAGAACGGCGTCGCACACACTCTCTCTGTTCGAATGTAAATAGCGTGTGTCGCAGATGAACCTAGCGTGCGTTGCATACAACCTAACACATACAGTATGTTCCGCTACCCTATACTTGCATAATAGGCCAAAATCACCACTTCCTTGTATGATAAGTCCTGAGATTCGTGTTGGCGTACTGCTCTGCTGAGAGAATTACATGCCACTCGCACAGGCTGCCCTTTATAATATTTGAGCTATCAGTGGACCGTCTACCGAGAAGCCCTATCTCATTTTCCAGCTAGCCTTGTCCTTAACATACGCTATACGCAGCCATTTTGGGCGTGGTCCATTTTAACTGGATGAAAAATCAACATCCCATTCGCACCACAATTCAACCAAACCGCGGTGCGTTGCATTGGGCAGAAAAGTATATGACTGATCTTCAACCAATCGCAGGCTCGGAATGCGGCGTGCAAATTCTTCTAAAAAGACGCGCAATTGCAGTCGAGCCAGCGGTGCGCCCAAGCAGTAGTGAATGCCGTTACCAAACGAGAGATGTCGCTGCGGTCGCTTGCGGAAAATGTTAAACATTTCGCCATCTTCAAATTCGGCCTCGTCGCGATTGGCCGCGGAGAGCATCACCAATATTTGTGCGCCTTCGGGGATCGTTACGCCGCGCACCTCCACATCTTGTTTTGCAACGCGCCGCCATGAAATGTTGCTCGAGTCGTAGCGAATTATCTCTTCCACCGCATTCGGGATCAGGCTCGGATCTGCGCAAATGGCTTCCCATTGATCGCGATGCGACAACAGCGCACGGAAAGCCAAGCCCGACTGATTGGATGTGGTCTCATGCCCGGCAATCAACAGCCCGAAGATCATGGTAGAAATCATCGTCATGGTGATGCCCGGCCACTCCTCGTCCAGCTTTTTCTGGATAAGTTCGGACGTATAGTCATCAGACGGATTTTTGGTGCGCTCTTCCACGAGATCTTTACAGAACTGTACATATTCGGCAAAGTTGGGCATTAAATCAACAATCTCTTGATCGCTCAGTTTGCCCCACGTAAGCAGCGAGCGTCCGCCCGACCACCCTTTGACTTTTTCCAGCGAGTCATCTGACATGCCGAGGAAGACGAAGAGAATGCGCGCAGGGGTCTCATAAAGCACCTCCTTCATCAAGTCCGCCGATCCCTGGTCAATCATTTTATCAATTGCTTCATTTACTAAGCGGCGCATTTGCGGCTCTAGCCACTTGATTCGTTTGGGCGTAAACGCATCGTTGATAAACTTCCGCACCTCTGTATGCGATGGCGGCTTATTGTTAGAAAAAACGGGCGGTATGTCGAGATTGTATGATTTGAATTTCTCTACAGCCTCTTTCGGCCATGGGGTAATTGGCGACTGCGCCATCTCTGACGAATAGGTATCTGTATCGCGCAATATCGCTTTTACATCATCGTAGCGGGTGACAACCCAGTGATCAATTTCGGGGCTGTAGAAGACTGGTTCCTCATCACGCGCGCGAGCCAACAGCGCATATGGATCATCAAGAAAGGGCGACTGAAATGGCTGAAATTCGGCCCCCATTTCCGTAACGGGGCAGCTAGTGGCGCTGCTTTTTGTAACGGGTGGTTGTGTAAAATAATCGGACATTGGATTTTCTCTTTTAACCATGAACACTCTGCATTAAGGCAGATTAATTAATAGTAAACTCAGGTAACATTAGTCTCTTTATCGCCCCAGAATTTGGTTCATCGCGCTGGCAAGCTCTTCTGTCGCATTATCAGCCACGCTCTGAGATCGCCAGCCGATATAGCCATCGGGCCGCACCAGCAGACAGCCATCCTCATCCACCTCACGAATGTCGGGCCACTCTTGGTAGATATCCTCCACATCGCGGTCGGGGCCAACCACTACAGCTGCGATAGGTACGCCCGACTCTTTTGCATACGCTTGTGCCGCGTCGACCCAGCCTTCGCCGCCGATGCCCGTTAGCAGCGTGAAGCGGCCTTGGCAGCAGAGATCCAGCGTTGCCAGAATTTCGGTGCCGCCGTACGGACCGCGTCGGAACCAGTTGTGGGGCACTTTTGCACCCGGATAGCTGGTGCGGAAGTAGTGCAGCTCTGGATCACGATCCGGCACAGGTTTGGGCGTGCCATCCGAAGCGACCGCAGTGGATTCATAGAGATGATTCATATCCACACCGTGTGCGTTAAACTCATATTTCTTGAAGAGGATAGCCTGTCGCAATGCCTCGCGCTGAGCCGTTGCTTCTGGCGTGTTCTCCTTGCGCCTAGCCATATTGGCTTTCTTCTCGTTGGGATCTTCGGTTGACAAAAAGCCAATCGCATCAAAAATAGGGCCAAATTCGGCAATCGACTGATTGGCGCGGGTGACAATCTGTTTCGCAATGGGAATACGTTCTGCATTGTAGGATTCTAACAACGTTTCACCGGCCTGACCGCGCAGAACCATGGCGAGCTTCCACGCCAGATTGTACGAATCCTGCATGGATGTGTTGGATCCTAACCCGTTAGATGGCGGATGACGGTGCATGGCATCGCCGCCACAGAAGACGCGGCGATCTCTGTTCTGTAAACCATACAAATTGTTAACAGTCCAGACCGAGTAAGAATCGATCTTGATCTCAATGTTGGGATCGCCAATCAACTCGCGCGCCACGTCGATGGCGTACTCGTCAGTAATTTCAGGTGGCCCAGCATTAATATCGTAGCCCCACACAATCAGCCACTTGTGCCACGGGCGGATCATGCGTACCAATCCCATGCCGATGCCGCCGATGTCCGCACCCGGCTGCATCACCCAGTAGAGGACGCTGGGCCGATGGGCCACATATTTGGAGAGATCCGCATCAAAAACAATGTTCATCGAGCCACCCACGCCCATCTCGCCATCAAACTCAAAGCCACAATTTTCGGCCACTTTTGAATTGCCACCGTCCGCACCGTAGAGATATTTGCAACGAATCTCGTACGTTTCGTTGGTTAGGTGATCTTTGACGGTGACGGTTACGCCATTGTAGTCCTGCTTGTGATTAAGATATTCGGTATTGTAACGAACGGTAGAGCCGCGCTGTGTCGCGTTGTGGATCAGGATCGGCTCCATGTAATTTTGGGGCGTGTCGTTGATGCGTGTGGGGCTAGCCAGTTTGGCTTCGGCTTCGCTCAGCGGGTGCATCTGCCACGAATAGATGCGGCCTAGTTCATCCCCGGCCAGCGTCTCGCAGAAGACGTTATTGCCCATCCACTCTTTGGGCGTGGCGTCGTCAATCACCTGATCTTCTACACCCAAATCGCGCAAAATTTCCATGGTGCGTTGATTGGTAATGTGGGCGCGCGGCGTGCGCACCAGTCGACCAAAACGGGTGACGACTAAGTGGTCAATGCCGTATGTGGCGAGGGCCAACGCCATGGATCCACCCGCCGGGCCAGAGCCAATAATGAGAACGTCAGTTTCGATTCGGATTGTCATTTCTTTCTCCTGTGTTTGCTACGGCTTCGCAGTGGCATACTATTTTCATGGTAGAATAATATTAAGGCGATAGCTGTTTTCTAACATTTGATCCGAAAAGATAACGACGTTATTTCATTACACCAACCAGACGGGCGATGAAATATCTGAAAGTAAAACGGTTGCCATCTTCATGTATACCACAGAGCTCATCGATGATAACAAGCTTTAGATAAAGAGGGTAAAGTCTTCTCATCCATGGCCTTGCTCAGTGTAACTACTGGTGCTAGATATTTCTTATCCTATACCTATCATGCTCTTGTTCTTTGTAATAAACATAGATAGAGAGGTTCATGTTAAAAATTACTAAAATTATTGCATCCTGTAGCGAATTATTCCTACTCTTATTTTCCATTCACGAGTTGTTTGTGGCCGATTTCCTAATTGTAACGGCTCTTGTACTGATTAGTTCTTGGCTTAACCCATTGTGGGCTGACATTTTGGGTTCGATACGTACAACCAGGTTGGCTGTAAGCCTCATCATTTTTAATTACTCTGATGGTAATATATGGAGACTACTTATAGGTGGTTTACCAATTACCTTCGTGGCGTTGATTCCCAGCCTACTGCTGCTTTGGCACAATAATCCTGATAAAAAATTACATCAAAACACCTCTACTTCATAACTGCAAAATTCATTCACACCATGGCTCATTGAGATATTGTATGGGAACGCCCCGCTTTGGTTTCGATATACTGCATACCGCCGCAGCACTCAATCGGCGCTACCCCACAAAATATCAGAGAACCCCCATTATCAGACGTTTTCGACTCCATTTATTCGTCATTATTTCCATGAGAACCTTGTACGGGCAATGCTTCCGCACGCTCAGCAATATTGTTGAGCATTCCTGGAAAAACAATCTTGTGGAGTGGATAGACGCTCCACCAATATAGAAAGCCAAACAATCCTTTGGGCGCAAAAAATGCCGTCTGCTGTAGCTGCGATGTACCGTCAGCGTATGGTATTGTCACAAACCGGAGCCAAGCTCGTCCAGGCAACTTCATCTCGGCCCGCAACAGCAAGCGGTCTCCTTCTATAACATCTTCCACTCGCCAAAAATCTAGTGCATCTCCTACACGTAGGGTAACGGGATCACGGCGACCGCGCCGCAAACCGATCCCGCCAACCATGCGATCCATAATCCCTCGTATCCTCCACAGCCACGTATAGGGTGGCCATCCATGTTGACCGCCTAGCGTTGTAAATGCGTGGTAGACGCGATCAACATCGGCACTGATTTGACGCTCGTGATAGTCAATATACATGCCTTGCTCAGCGGCAAGGGTATAAGGCGCACGATCTCCTAAGGTAGAGCTAATTGCATCGGACCAGACGGTCTCTAGATCGCCACTGCGGATGCGGCGCAGCGCCCGCTTTAATGCCCCCTCATAATCGGCTGGCTTAATGTTGGGAAAGATGCGTCTCGCATCATCGTTGGTCACAATAACCTCATTACGCAGCCCTTTGATTAAGGGGCGAGCAATTTTTGATGGAATCGGCGTCACCAAATGCACCCATAGCGAAGACAGATAGGGCGTCAATAAAGGAACCGGAACAAGTCGACGCGCTAATTTCCGTTCGGCTGCATAGCCCAACATCATATCCCCATAGGTTATTACATTGGCACCACCAATCTCGATGATTCTGTCTGCGCTTTCGGGTGTTTTCAGCGCTGCTACCAAATAGTCAAGTAGATCAAAGATGGCAATGGGCTGTATCTTGGTGAAGACCCATTTGGGACAGATCATAATGGGCACACGCTCCGTCAAATGCCGGATCATCTCAAACGAAACGCTGCCCGATCCGACCACAATGGCCGCCCGAAATTCAGTTACAGGAACGCCCGATTCACGCAAGTATTCGCCTGTCTCTTGGCGAGATTGTAAATGCTCTGAAAGCTCATCGCTCTCCTTGCCTAAACCACCCAGATAGATGATGCGCTCCACGTTTGCCTCGTGCGCCGCTGTGCCAAAGTTACGCGCCGCAGTTTGATCGCGCTCATGAAATCGGCTGTTTCCCCTCATACTGTGGATCAGATAATAGGCTGCATCGATACCCTGCATGGCTGCGGGCAGCGTCTCTGGTTTTAGCGCATCTGCCACGACTACCTCAATCTGAGAAAACCAACTGCGGTCAACCAATCGATCCTTATTGCCTCTCACAATCACGCGAACATTGTATCCAGCCTCCAGAAGATACGGGATCAATCTTCCCCCGATATAGCCCGTTACGCCGGTCACCAGAATCGTCTGTTTTTTTGCTACTTGATAGTTAGTCATAAAATCTCCAGCTAGCCTGAAGGCCGGTCGCCTTAAACGCCCGCCTAAGCAATTCTCGAATGTCATCTTGAACAAATGGACGCGGGAGTGCTCCATGCGAGCGGATGAGCTATATCAATAGCAAATTTTACCCACCAGCAGCCATCATCTTCAAGGCCACTGCTTAGGGCACCACTAACAGCGGGAACTTTTCCGAGAAACGATATTGATTTTGAAGATTTGTGCTCAACCATGGTTGATGACACCAACTTACAAATTTGCTTACTTGTTACCCTACTCCAACAGCCGAGCCGAAATCCGCCGCCGCAGCGGAAAGATCTCCCAATTGAAGCGCGCTTTTATCAGTCCCCATATCCCCTGTGGTGCAACCAGCATCATTACGACCGCAATCGTCCCCAGAATGATAAACGACCATTCACCAAAATCAGCCATATACTCGCGCAGTAGGAAGAAGATCACCGTGCCGATAATTGGCCCTTCCATTGTGCCAATCCCGCCGATGACCACAATGAAAATCATGAACGAGGTCCAGTTGATCGAGAACATGGCTTTGGGCATGATGGTCAGTTGATTCATCGCAATCAGGCTGCCGACGATGCCTGTGCCAAATGCGCAGGCAATAAAAATCGTCATTTTGATGCGATAGGTATTGATGCCTAAGCTGGCCGCGGCAGCTTCGTTGTCGCGGATTGCGGTTAGACCCAAACCGGTTTTAGAGCGCAGTAAATAGTAGCTAAGTGCCATTGTGCCAAACGCAATGACCACCGCAATCAAATAAATGACCATGATCCGCTGACCCGCTCCAGCAAACAGACCCGTAATGCGCAGCGAACGCCCCACGCCACCGCCTAGCCAGTCCGTGCTGCTAGAGATGAGCAGCCGGAGGACCTCAGCAATTACCCACGTGCCAATGGCAAAATAACCGCCTCGCAAACGGAACGAGAGCAGCGCTGTGGGATATGCAAACGCCGCACTCACCAAACCGCCCATCACAATGCCGACTGCTAGGGGCATTCCAAAATCATCCACGCTTACCAGTAGCGCATACGCTCCCAGCCCGATCCACGCTTGCTGACCAACCGAAACTAATCCTGCATAGCCCGCTAGCAGATTCCAAAGTTGGGCCATCGCCAGCAGGTAGAGGAACTCGGTCAGCGTGTTCATGGTGCCGCGGCTACCCCATTGGGTGACCGAAATGAAGCCGATAAATGCAATAAATAGGAAGAGATACAAAAACCGTTCTCGGTTCATTTTACAGGTCCCTAGTCCGTGCGAATAAACCGGTTGGTCGAATCGCCAGCACCGTTAGCGTCAACATATGACCCGCTAACTGGAACCACGTCGGGTTGATCTGCGCGCCGATGCTCTGACTAAGCCCCAGCAGCACCCCGCCCGCCAACGTCCCCCACAGATTGCCCAATCCACCGATGATCACCGCTTCAAACGCGAAGATCAGCCGCGCTGGTCCATCCGTTGGTGCAAAGCCAGTACGGACCCCCAACAGAATGCCCGCGACCGCCACAATCGCAAACGAGATACCCATCGCCAGCGCATAAATCTGTCGACTGTTAATCCCCATGAGCTCAGCCGTGGCCGGGTCGTCCGACGTTGCGCGGAAGGCTTGCCCCAGCGATGTGCGGTTAAAGAAAAATTGCAGCGCTAGCAAGATGATGACTGCCGCAGCAAAAGTAATGAGGGGCATAATTCCTACGGCCAAACCGTTCCCCAAAGGAAGGCTAGCCGTCTCCAGCGCACCCGCATTTAACCCCTGCGAATCGGCAGAGAACCAAAGCTGCAAGCCATTCTGCACGATGACCGACAGACCAAAGGTGATGACCAGCGGTGGCATTAACCCCGCGCCAATCGTTGTGTTAAGGATGCCGCGCTGCAGTGCATAGCCAAGCATAAACATGATCGGCACGACCACAATTAATGTAACCAGCGGCGGGACGCCCATAATCTGTGTCGCCAGCAGCGACAAAAATGCGCCTAGCATAATGAAATCGCCGTGGGCCAAGTTGACAATCCGCATGACGCCAAAAATTAGCGACAGCCCCGTGCCATAGAGAGCATAGAGGCCACCAAGCAATATTCCTTGCAGGATGGTGTTAAGCCATGTCATGATTTGCGTTGGCCCTTCTTCTCATTCCATGCGCGAATCGCGTCGTCTCGCGTTGCATTTGGATTATTGGCAAAATATTCACGAAAATGGCGATTATACTCGAATTGCGGAGCAATTTTGCTCCTCTCCTGTTTTGAGAGATGCCAGCCATCAATTGCAGCTTGTAATGTCTGCCCGACGCCATATTGCTTGATAAAATCTCGCATAAATTGGTTGAAGTGAAATAAGGGTCCGATCTCCGCTTCAAAAAAAGAGCGTAAGGCTTGGTTACAGCGCCAGCCGCTGCCAATGACTGTCTCGCGACTAAATGTAGCAGGCATGGCTGCACTTTTGGACGAGCGCAGCGTCCGTTTTGGGCGGGCGATTTTGCCTGTATCCAAAAATAGCTTGATGCGTTCGGTAAGCTGCTGCTTTGATCCACTGGTAGAGAGGCCACTTGCGCGACAGAAGGCTACTAGTTCAGCCTTGAGCCAATAGTAGGCGACAAAATCATCCCCTGATAGTCCTTCGATTTCGGTTGGTCTTGTCATGAGAAGTTATCCATGGCATTGATGTCGTGCTAGCGTACAGTGCTCCCTTTCGAAGAGCCGCTCCTGATAAGCAATGACGTTAGGAAAGTCGCCGATCCAACCTAGCCAATCCCCGAAATTGACCGTGTAGCCAACGATAATATCCGCAACCGTAAAGCGCCCCTCGACCAAATATGGCGTCTTTGCGAGTGTTGCGTTTAACGCCGCGGCACCACGCTTAAACATCATTTCATTCTGTGGCAGGATGGCGGGAACATGCTGCTCTTTGGGCAGCACAAAGTCTAGCGTGTTGAATTCGGCGCTCGTACACCAGCACTCCATTTCGGTCAGCGCAAAGAGCACCCACTGATCGTGCAGCGTACGCGACCACGTGCCGGGCTTGGCGATTAAATTTTGCTCGGGGACCAAGTCGGCTATTGCTGCTGCGATGGCCGCCGATTCAAAGAGCGGTTTGCCATCGATGATGGCCGCGGGAAGCTTCCCCATCGGGTGAACCTGCGAAAGCTCGTCGCTGTGGATAATGCTGGGCTCGTTGCCTATCGACTTGTATTTTAGGCCCGCTTCTAGCAGGGTCCAGCGGCAGCGCGCGGAGCGGGTCGGGCCAAGTTCAAAGAGCGTGATTTCGGTCACTGAATTTTAGACGCCTCCCTTCTCAACACCAAAATATGCCTTCGAAATATCGTCTCGGCTCAGTTCACTCGGCTTGCCGCTCAAACTTACTTTACCTTCCAACATACAGTAGACTCGATCCGCGGCTTGCAAACCGCGGTTCACATCTTGCTCCACCAGCACAATCGTCGTGCCGCGCTTGGCAATGTCGGTCACAACGGCATAAATATCTTTCACAATAATCGGAGCAAGACCGAGCGAAATTTCGTCCATCAAAATCAAATCAGGGTTGCTCATTAATGCACGACCAATGGCAACCATTTGCTGCTGTCCGCCCGATAGATCGGTGCCGCCATTGGTGCGTCGCTCCTGCAAAATAGGAAAGAGTTCATAGACTTTCTCTAGCGTCCACTCGCCGGTTCGTTTGGCGTAACCACCAATGGTCAGGTTTTCTTCAACGCTCAAGCTAGGAAAAATCTTGCGCCCCTCTGGCACCATCGCCACACCCAGGCGATTCATCTCGAACGCAGACTTGGGGCCAATTGACGTGCCTTGATACAAAATGTCGCCGCTGGCTGGAATCAGTTGCCCGGCAATCGAGCGCATTAGCGTTGTTTTTCCTGCGCCGTTGGCCCCAATGATCGCGACCGTCTCGCTCCGCTCCACCGCCATGCTGACGCCAAAAAGGGCTTGAAATTCGCCGTAGAAGACTTCTATTTCATTGACTATCAGAAAACTCATAATAAAAAGTTACTCATCATCATAATCCACCGATTGAAGCCGGTCACTGGACTCAGGTGGCCCGCAGAATTCATTCTGCGTCTGCTATGGGAAACCTGTTTTAACAGGTTAAATGCCGTAACTTTAACGTGATTTATCACGTTTTCCGT
>ENA-ORXM01001093-ORXM01001093.1-marine-metagenome-genome-assembly--contig:-NODE-1093-length-39999-cov-40.103101_pt1 | contig 39999 bp, 32 predicted proteins | sample MGYA00237867_ERZ511480 | MGnify/ENA primary metagenome ERZ511480 (study PRJEB26309, sample SAMN06266103) | marine metagenome | isolation source: Algal blade | place: United Kingdom:Sidmouth, United...
CAGGTTCGGCTTGATAATACAGGTCGGGTAGGCTGCTAGTTTAATCCACAGTGTCTACGAGAGCGGGTCAACTCCAATGTCACCGTTATCGTCAGAGAGGGTAATGACCAGTAGATGCTCTCTATCAGCCGGGGAGATTCGCGGTAGCCGACCACAACTCATCACCGACCCACTCTGCGGCAATCGCGAAATCACTCCATGTCACGCGAACCTCGAGTGCATCGGATACGTAGGCTGGGACGGTGATGTCGAATTCGACAACTGTCGTGTTTTGCACCAGAGGATCAGGCATCGATGAGTTCGTCGTACCTTCTCCTTCCACACCATCATCATCACCCGCAGCATTCATGTCATCCGCACTGACAATCCCGGTTCCAGCAGACGAACGAGAATCGTTCGGATCGGAATCAGTACAGCTGAACGCAAGCAGCGCGCAGAACAGAAGCGCTAGCGTGAATGGAAGGTGTCGGGAACAAGACGAGCTCATTGCGTACCCTCGGGCAGCACTGGTCACAGGCCTACCGCTGAGCAACCGCGCTGATGAAGGGAACATCGAGTTCCACGACTGATTTTCTCGTGAAGACTTCGTCATAGCGCTCATTCAGGCGCAGCTCGTTCGGATGAACTGGCACTTTCTCTTCCAGGGGAGTACGTTGACCTCATCTGCAATAAGCTGTATTTTATTACAGCTCCGTTGGTGGAGACAGACGGTGAACAACCTCACACAAGCGCTTCGAAAAGTCGCGAATACGACGCATCATCAATTCGAGAGGATCAAGGCTGCATGCGTGCCTGATCAAGGATTTTTATTGAAGTGGATGCTCGATTCGCGATATTTTGCCTCCGCAGCAGTTGCTGGATATGTTCTTTCGAATCCGATTTCGCCGTTTGGCAAGTACGGGTTGATGGTTTTTGAAGGCTTCTTCACCAGCCACGTTGTCTGGAAAATCACTGTCTACGGTGCGTTGATCGGCTTTTTTGTGATGCCGATATTGCCAGCAATTGAAAGAATTGATGGCAAGGTACATGCTTTCATATCCGGGGCAAGCAAGTGCACTTTGCTTTTCGTGGGCGCTTTAGTTGGACTGGCGGCCTCTGACGTTCTTTCTGGAAAAATCGATATCGGGGCATTAACGGCTTCATGGATTTTCGCTGGAGGGGTATCTGTGGCTTTCTTGTTCTCGGGCGTATTTCGGTATCTTGCGTTTCTGTCTGATGATTCGAGAGACAAGAACAGCGGGAATAAAGTCGCATTCATGGTCGCGTTCCGCGAAGCATCGCTATGGCTTCGTCTGGTCTTTTGGTTGCCAGCGATATTCTTGATTACGCTCATCATCTACAAGGACATTCTTTTGCAAATAAGTAGAATGTAACGCGCTTTTTCGACAATGAACTTGGCGAGCTTAAAGTGTGACTTATACCGTTTTCGAGCATCCTCACGAACTGCTGATTTGGCTGAATGGCGCTTCATGATCAATATCACTAGTCAAACAGCGAAGTGCGTCAAATGAGCCGAATCCGAGAACGCTCCGAGAATGTTATACTGCAAATCGTTAGATCAAGGTATCCGGCCCATGAACGTAACGGCTAAATCTCTAGGTATTGACAAATTGAATGTTGCCGATCAAATAGAACTAATCGGCGACATATGGGACGGCATATCTCGTGAAATCGAGTCCCGCCCCCTCTCCGACGAGCTCAAGGCTGAGCTGGATCGTAGAATCGAAGAGGCCGATGCCAATCCCGATAGCGGAGTGCTCTGGGATGATGCTAGGCGCGAGGCATTGGATAGACTGAAAAATTGACTTTTACGGTTCGATTCAAACCTGCCGCCTTGGCTGAGTTCAACTCAAGCACGGAATGGTACGAGTCCAATAGCGCAGGGCTTGGAAGCCGATACGTGTCAGCAATTGACCAGACAATTGAAATCATCGTAAAAAATCCAGACAGAGCGCCGATCGTTTACAAGGATGTTCGGGTCAAATCCGTCGCCAGATTTCCTTATCAAGTCTATTATCGATTTCTTGGAGAGAATCTCGTTGAGGTGCTCTCAATTTTCCATGTCAGACAGGACCCTGCAGTCTGGCGATCTCGGACATGAGTGGTCCGGCAATCCGCCTTTGCTCGCTGAGGTCGCGCTGCACGCATAGCCGGACTCGACTCAGCACCTGAGCCGACTATTCTCCGCGTCATACGGTGACTCATCGATCACCTTTGCCTTGCGACGTTCGCCACACACATCGATATGAAAGGCGGAGCCTGCATCGAGAGACGCCTTGACATACCCGAGGGCAAGACTCTTCTCCACCCGATGCCCGTAGCCGCCCGAGGTCACCATGCCGACGACCGTGTCGCCGTGGACGATGGGGCAACCGAAGAAGGCGTCGGTGTCGTCCGCGTCCATCTCGAGTGTCGCGAATACCTCCGGCGAGCCGTTTTCTACCTCCTCTCGCAAGGCTGACTTGCCGATGAAGTCGACTGACTTCTGCACATCGACGAATCGACTGAGGCCCGAGGCCAGCGGCGACAGCGTGTGGTCGAGATCGGATTTCCAGGCGCGATAGCTCTTCTCGAGCCGCATCGATTCCATCGCGTACATGCCGATGTCGCGCAACTTGTGCTCGCGGCCAGCGTCCATCAGCGCCTGATATAACGCAAGCTCGTCACCGACTGGCACATGCAATTCCCAGCCGAGTTCACCCACGTAGTTCACGCGGAGCGCCACGACATCGATGCCGGCGACGGTCATCTCGCGACCGGTGAGCCACTTGAAACCGGCGTTGGAGAGATCGGTATCGGTCAGGCTCGACAGGATGGCACGGGATGCGGGCCCGGCGAGAACCAGTGAGCCGGAGGCCTCGGTCACGTCGGTCAGCGTGAAGCCTGCGTCAGCGGGCAGGTGCTCCTCCAGCCACTGGTGATCGTGCCGCCGTGCCGCGGCGGCGCTCACCAGCAGGAAGCGCTCCTCGTCCAGGCGCGTGATCGTGACTTCCGACCAGACGCCACCTCCGGGATGGCAGAGGTAGGAAAGCGACACTCGCCCGACGCTGGGCATGCGACCGGCAATGAGCGAGTCGAGCCAGGCGGCAGCACCAGCACCTGCGAGTTCGAAACGGGTGAATCCGCCGATATCGAGCAGGCCGGCATAATCGCGCACATGCCGGCACTCCGCACCCACGGGCTCGAACCAGCGCGCACGGGAATAGCTCGCCAGATATTCTTCAGTACCCGGGGGGCTATACGGGTCGCCATTTGCTGATTCCGAACCGTTCGCCAGGTCCGAGCCGTTCGCCGATCCCGCCGCCGTCGACTCGTTCGTCGCGGCCACCCCGTCAGCAAACCACGTCGCCCGTTCCCAGCCACCGCGAGCACCGAACTCGGCGCCCTTCGCTGCCAGGGTGTCGTACAACGGACTGACATGGCGCGGACGGCCCGCCGGCCACTCGGCATTGGGGACATGCATGGCGTATTCGTTCTGATAGACCTCGATGGCTCGATCGACTACGTACTGCTGATCGGCATAGGCCCCGTAACGCCTGGGATCCAGACTCCACAGGTCCCATTCCGGTTGGCCGTCGATGATCCACTCGGCGAGCGTCTTGCCGGCACCGCCACCCTGACAGATGCCGAAGCTGAATCCGCAGATGTGGAAGAAGTTCGGCAGCCCGTAGGCAGGACCTACGTAGGGAAGGCCGTCGGGTGAATAGGGAATGGGACCGTTGATGACGCGCTGGACGCCGACCGTGCCGAGCATCGGCAAGCGCTCGCAAGCCTTCCCGATATACCACTCGAGCCGATCGAGATCGTCGGGATACAGCTCGTTGGCGAAATTGTCCGGTAGCTTGCCGTCGGTCCAGTGCGTCGTCGCTTTCCATTCGTAGGGGCCGAGAATGAGGCCGTGCTTTTCCTGTCGCAGATAATAGGAATCGTCAGGGTCACGCACCAGGGGAATCTTGTGATCGAGCGCCTCGAGCTCGGGCACCGGTTCGGTCACCATGTACTGATGCTCCAGCGTGACCAGCGGCAGGAACTGCCCACCCAGCGCACTGACATCGGCGCCTCGATAACCGCCGGCATTGACGACGAATTCCGCAATGATCTCACCCTTGTCGGTGATCACCTTCCATTCCTTGCCGCCGACACGTTCGACACCGGTCACGCGGGTGAAACGGTGCACACTTGCGCCGAGCTTGCGGGCCGCGCTCGCAAGCGCCTGCGTGAGCTGACTCGGGTCGATGTCGCCATCGGCCGGATCCCAAAGGCCGCCGACGAGGTCATGCGTCTCGAGTTGCGGCAGGTGCGCATTCAGCCCGGCAAGGTCGAGCAATTCATATTCGAGGCCAAGCGAATTCGCCATGGCCACCACATGCTTGAATTCATCGAAGCGCTCCTTGCTCTGGGCGAGACGAATGGATCCGGTCTGATGGTAGGCGACGGGATAATTCTCATCGGTAGACAAACGCGCATACAGCTCGGTGCTGTATTTCTGCATCTGGATGATGTTCCGGTTTCCGGAGAACGTGGGCACGTTGCCTGCCGCGTGCCAGGTGCTTCCCGAGGTGATTTCATCCATCTCGACCAGTACACAATCCGTCCAGCCACGCTGTGCCAGGTGGTAGAGGGTACTGGCACCCGCGACACCGCCGCCGATGATGACTACCCGCGCATTGCTCTTCATACGACCTCGTCCTTTGCTTCGACCTTGCCGTTGTCGTCGACTTCGCCCTTGTTTTCGGCCTTGCCCCTGTCTTCGGCCTTGCCGTTCAGATGATCGGCGCGTGCCTCGAGAGTCATCAGCGCCCGCGGCAGCTTGATATCGAAGCGCTCCCGAAGTTCGTCATCCATTTCACTCGCGATATGCGCGGGGAAATGCGAAGTCAGGATCGCGTCTACTTGCTGCCGTGCCGTCTCCACCAGGACAGGCTTTTCCTTCTCCACCCATTCCTTCGGACTCGTCCGGTCACCGACCTCGGGGTAGATGTACTCACGCTGCATGAGCCTCAAGGTCTGCTCATGCCCGAGATAATGATTGGGGCCGCCTACACACACCTCGCGCATGGCATCGAGCGAGAGCGTGTCGTCGTTGACCTCGATGCCGCGCACCGTCCGGTTGATCGAACCGAGCATGTCATTGTCGATCACCATGCTCTCGTAGCAGACGCCAAGCAACGACGCGTGCATGCCGGCGGATTCATAGACGATGTTCGTGCCCGAGTGCGCAGCGAGCGCGACCGTCGCCGCCTTTTCAGCGCCTGACTGGGCATCGGGCAGCTTGGCGTCGGCCATGCCTGCAGCAACACCGGTCGGCAGCCCGTAGAAGCGCCCCATCTGACCACAAGCCGCCATTAACACGGCCTGTTCGCCACTGCCGCCGCTCATCGCGCCGGTGCGGAGGTCTGATACAAACGGCCAGGTGCCGAAGATGGCCGGGTGTCCGGACACGAGCAGATTGACGTACACAAGCCCTGCAAGCACTTCGGCCACTTCCTGTACAACCGCACCGGCAAGGGCCGCGGGACTGGTCGCACCGGCCTGACCCGCCGCCAGCAAGAGCACCGGCATGCCGGCCAGCACGGCGGCTTCCAGGCAATCGCAGCTGTCTTCAGAGAATCGCAAGGGCGGCACCACGAAGCAATTCGACATGCTGACGAACGGCCGCTGCCGAAACGCTTTCTCGCCGCCTGCGACATGATGGAGCATCTCGATCGATCGCTCGAAATTCTCCACCGTCACCCAGCTCGAGCCGACATGCTTGGTCGTGCCGCTGATAGCGGCATAGCAGGTGTTGAAGTCGAGATCGGCCGGCTTCTCCATGTCACGGGCGACCAGACAACGCTGAAACAGATGGATGTTGTCCATCCGGTCGACCAGCCTTGCCATGTCATACAGGTCCTGCAAGGTGGAATCGCGATACTCACGACCCTCGATATCGACGATGTGCACGGCGGCGCCGGCGGTACCGAAATACACGCGCGACCCCGATATCTCGATATCGTGCTGAGGATCCTGCCCACACAGCGTGAACTCCTTCGCGCACGAAGCCAGCGTGTCTTCGATCAATGCTCGCGGAAAGAACAACCGTCCGTCCGCATGGCGACCACCTGCCCCGGTCACCTTCTCGATGATCGAAGGCGTGGCCTGGGCGAGGCCGATGGTCTCGAGTGCGCTCATTACCGCTTCGTTGATCTTGACGACATCACTGTCCGACAGGGGCTGGAATCGACCGCCGACCAGTCCAGGCCGAACCGGTCGGTCGGCATCGTCAAGCGGTGCCGCCCGGAGAGCGTGTTTGGCCGCCCTGGCGCCACGTCGCGACGAACGCTTCCGGTTTTCGCTCATGCTGTCCTCGATCGTGTCATGGCCCCGACGGGCATATCCTGCTTCACTATCATCAGCGGTCCGCCTGTGTGTTGTAGACGGCTTCCGCGATATTTTCTGCTGCGGTTGCAAGGCGTCTTCGCGAAGGCTTGCTTGCGCATACCGAACGGAAACATCGCGGGCACCGCGGCGAACGGCTACGCCCGCAGGTCGCGCTCAAGCAAGTTTCATCAAGGCACGAACATGCAATGAGGCGGCCCGTCCAAGCGCCGCGAGCGCATAGCCGCCCTCGAGCATCGACACGATTCGCCCGCCGGCGTGCCGATCGGCGATGTCGCCGAGTTTCGTGGTGATCCAGTCATAGTCTGCGTCCTGCAGCGCGAGACTCGCCAGCGGATCCTCCAGGTGGGCATCGAACCCGGCACTGATCAGCACGAGTTCCGGCGCATAGTCGTCAAGCGCGGTCAGCCATTCCCGGGTAACGGCGGCGCGGAAATCAGCACTGGCGCAGCCTGCCGACAAGGGGATGTTGATGCGTTGTCCGCTGACGTTCGGCCGATATCCCCCAGGGTAGAACGGGTGTTGAAACGACGAGCAGAACAGGATGTTGGCGTCACCGTCAACGATGTCCTCGGTGCCGTTACCGTGATGAACATCGAAATCGACGATGGCGACGCGCGTCAGGCCATGCGCCTGAATGGCATGCCTGGCTGCAATCGCAATATTGCCGAACAGGCAGAAACCCATGGCCCGCGAACTCTCTGCATGGTGTCCGGGCGGCCTCACCAGACAGAAGGCGTTGTCTGCCCTGCCGGCCATGACCTCGTCGACGGCGAACACGCCGGCACCGGCACCCCGCAAAGCGGCGTCGAGCGAGTGGGCGTTCATCGCGGTATCGGCATCGATCTGCACCCGTCCACTGCTCGGCGCCGTCGCGTGGATCATCTCGACATAGGCTTCGGGGTGGGCGCGTTGCAGCTGTTCGCGCGTCGCCCGAGGCGCCTCATAATGCAACAGCAAATCGAACAACCCGTCCTGCATCAACCGATCGCTGATCGCATCGATACGTTCAGGACATTCGGGATGTCCGGGCGATATTTCGTGGAGCACGACATCGCGGTGGGAAACGAGGGCTGTGGGCATGCAACGGTCGCGTTGTGTGGATCTTGTACGTCGCGGCAATATAGCAGTGTCGGAGTACCATTAGAGCCATGTCGACCCTGCATCTGGACAAGTTGCTCGACCCCGCGTCCATCGTCCTGATCGGCGCCAGCGCGCGTGCGGGATCGCCGGGCCTGTCGCTTGCACGGAACCTCATCGAAAGCGACTACACGGGCCAGCTTCATCTGGTCAATCCACGCTACAAGGAGGTCCTCGGTCAACCTTGCCTGCGCTCGCTGGATGCCTTGCCGGAAACACCCGAGCTCGCGCTGTTGCGCACCCCCGTCAGGTTGCTGCGCCGCACGCTGGTGCACTGTGCAAGGCGAGGCATCAAGGTCGCGATCATCATGTCCGGCTTTCCGGACAGCAAGCGCCTGCACAGCTACGCCAGAAGGCTCGGCATGCGCATTCTTGGCCCTTGGTGCGCAGGCATCATTCGGCCGCATATCGGCCTCAATGCCACGGGCAGCGCGAGTCGCGTCCTGCCGGGTTCGGTTGCCATCATCAGCCAGTCAGCGTCGCTCGGATCCGCGCTGCTCGACTGGGCCGAATCCAGCGGGGTCGGTTTTTCCGCCCTGCTGTCGGCCGGTGGCGACTCCGACATTCGCCTCGCCGACCTGCTCGATCTTCTGGCCGAGGATCGGCACACGCGCGCCATCATCGTCTACCTGGACCGGGTACGCAGTTCCCGGCAGTTTCTCTCGGCGATCAGTGCAACGGCCCGAATCAAGCCCGTCGTGCTCATGCGATCGACGCAGGAAGGTGCACCCTGGTGCGACGCGTTGACCCGTACCGGCCATGCCCACTCCTCGGATGCCGTGTTCGAAGCCGCGCTGACACGTGCCGGGGTGGTGCGCATAAGGACTTTCTCGAATCTTTTTTCCGCATCGAAGATGCTCGCTTCACAGGCGCGCACCCGGGGACGCCGGCTGGCAGTCATCAGCAACGGTGCCGCACCGGGCATGCTCGCTTGCGAACGTATCGAGACCAAGGGCTTCCATTCGCCCTTTCCCGATGAAGAGCGTCGTGCGGCGCTCGCGAAGCAACTCGGCAAACGCTTCAGTGGCCTGAACCCGATCGTGCTTCGAGATACCGACAACTTGCCGGCCCAGTACACGGCGGCCATCGATGCCATTCACGACCCGGCCCTGTTCGATGCCATTCTGGTGATCTTCGTGCCGGACTCGCGCAACGATCCGATCGACGTCGCCCGAGCGGTGCTCGACGTCAAGCCGTTGCGCATACCCTTGCTCGCCTGCTGGATGGGTGACGCGAGCGTCGCTGCGGCGCGCGATACCTTTGCCGAGGCCGGTGTGGCGAGCTTCCGCACGCCGGAGGCGGCAACCGATGCCTTCGACTTTCTGCACCGCTACCGGGTCAGCCAGCAGCAGCTCCTGCAGCTTCCCAACCCGGCCTCGAGGCACACGCGTGCCGACGTGGGTCGCGCCAGGGAGCTTGTCGACAGTGCCCTGGCAGCGGGCACTCGCGTGCTGGCGCCGGACGCTACCCGACAATTATTGGGCCTTTTCGATATCGAGGTATTGCCGGCACGCACGGCGACATCCATCGACGAAGCGGCAAGCGTCGCCACCGCACTCGCGCAGGAACACGGCTGGCCGCTCGTCGTCAAGCTCGTCTCGGAAAACATCGCCTACAAGGCGTCGCTGATTCCGACCCGGCTGAACATCACCGACGAAGCAGGTGTTCGTGCTGCCTGGCGGGAAATCGAATCGGCCTTTCATGCCAAACGGCCGAATGCACGCTTCGATGGCGTACTCATCGAGAAGATGCACGCGGACGAGAATCATCGCGAGCTGGCCGTCGCCATCAGGCGCGATGCCACCTTTGGTCCAGTCATCTCGATCGGACTCGGTGGGGACATGACGGCGCTCGGCCTGCCCGCCCCCGTGCAGCTGCCACCGCTGAACGGCTTTCTGATAGACGAGCTCCTCGACACGCCATTGATCGCCAACTACCTCGGCCCGTTCAGACACCGCCAGGCCATCGATGGCGTACAAGTCTCGCATGTGCTTCGCCAGCTGTCCGAACTCGCTTGCGAGATACCGGAAGTCGTCACGCTCGATATCAATCCCCTCAGAGTAACGGCCCGCGGCACGCTCGCCATGGACGCCCAGGTGGTGCTCGAAACCGTGCACGAGGAGAGGCAATACGCGCATCTCGCAATCCACCCCTATCCGTGGCAGTGGATCCGAGACGTCACTCTGAAGGACGATCGGGAAATACAACTCCGGCCCATACGACCGGAAGATGGCAAGGCCATCGGTGATCTTGTCCGGGGTATGTCTGCCGAGTCTCGCTTCTTCCGCTTCATGCACGCCATCAACGAGTTGTCACCGATGATGGTGGCGCAATTCACCAAGCTCGACTATGACCGCCAGATGGCGATCGTTGCGGTCGCGCAAGTCGATGACGGCGCTGAGATCATCATTGGTGTCAGCCGGTATGCCATCAACAGCAAGCGCACCGAGGGGGAATTCGCCCTGTCGGTGGCCGATGACTGGCAGGGTCTCGGCCTGGCCAGCGCCTTGATGAGACTCTTGATCGAACACGCTGGCGCAAACGGCCTCCAGCGGCTTCGCGGCGACGTGCTGCGTTCCAACCGGCCGATGCAGGGCTTGATGAAGTCGCTCGGTTTCAAGGCAACCGCCGATCCCGATGATCGCGACGTGATCATCTATACCTGCGACGTACAGTGAGCCCATGAAACCCGAATCGATAACGCTGACTGTCGAAGGCAAGAAGGTCAGCGCCTTGCGTCGGCGCGCGTTCAAGCCCACGGGCGCACTGGCTGCTGCCCACGACAAGGATGACAGGAGCGGTTCGCTCGACCCGGGCATGAAAGCGCAAGGCGCAACGCCGGACGACAGTGCGGCGCCGCGCATCCTGTGTCTGCATGGTTGGCTCGACAATGCGGCGAGTTTTCTGCCGTTGATGGCGCATTTGCCCGAGGCCGACATCGTTGCCATCGACTTTCCTGGCAACGGGCTGAGCGAGTGGCTCGAAGGTGGGTATACCCTCGCCGACATGGCCCATCGCTCCCGTGGCGTCATCGATGCGCTGGGCTGGAGCCGCTGCCATCTTGTCGGGCATTCACTCGGCGGTGGAATCGCATCGATCATGGCCGTCGCGCTGCCGAACGTGGTCGCCTCCCTGGTCATGGTCGACAGCGTCGGTTCACTTTCCGAGGAGGCGGTTGATATTCCCGCACGACTGCAACGGGCATTCGGTGAACGCGCCGATACCGATCGTTTCGCCTCGCGCACCTTTGCAGACAGGGCTGCGGCTGTCGACGCGCGATTGAAAGCCGCTCGCATGGCGCAGGCGTCGGCACGCCTGATTGTCGAGCGGCAAACCGTACCGACAACCGGTGGCTGGCAATGGGGCTTCGACCCGCGCTGGCGCCACGCCTCGTTCCACTACTTCACCGAAGCCCAGGTGCGTTCGATACTGACCGCCGTCGAAGTACCGACCTTGACGCTGCTTGCCGACGATGGCTTCCCGGCCTCGAGAGAGGAGACCGAAGACCGGCTCGCCTGTCTGCACTACAACAAGACGCTCTGGCTGCCCGGTCATCATCACACGCACATGGATGATCCCGCCCCGGTCGCAGCCGCTATCCGGAAGTTCATCAGTACCGTTCCCGCCGGTGACTAGCGACATCATCAGTCCTGGCCTGTCCGTCGGCCCTTGCCTGGCCGTCAGCCCTGACTTTTCCGTCAGCCCTTGCTTTCTCGTCAGCGCTTGCCAAGCCTTCAGCATCCGCTTGCGGGGACTCAAGGCCTCACGCATCGGCTTGCTGGCCGCCGCCTTGTTCGTCGGTAGTTGTGCCGCCTTCACACCCGCCGAACGCCCGGCCTACGAGGGCGAGGACACGGTCGGCAGCCTGTCGGCAGAGTGCATCGTCGGTCGCTGGGATGTCACCCCGCTGAATCCGCTCCCCGGTCAAGCCAGTGGTTCGGCCACGCCGCTGACCCGGGTGATCTATCGAGCCGATGGCATCGTCGTCGCCGACCTGCAGGCACCGGTGGACGATGCGAATACCTTCGACGGTGCGCAATTGCGATTGACGGGGGCATGGCAGGTCGTGGATGGTCAGGTGGTTCACGACGACGTGGTGATGTCGACGCCTTCCGACAACCGCTCGGCGCAGCTGCTGGTGGAGATGGTCAATCAGTCGCAGGCAGGCGCACAGAGCATTGCCGATGTCAGCGAACTATCTGCCGAATACATGATCCTGGTCGGTCGTGACGGGGTCGCCATGCACTACGCACGGCGACCCGCCAATACAACTACCGCTCGCTGACCTGCAGGGTCGAGTCGGGGAAGATGATCTCGACGCGCCGGTTCTTCTGGCGCCCCTTCGACGTCTCGTTGCCTGCCACCGGTGTGCTCTCGCCAAAGCCCTCGGTGGTGATGCGGCTGGTCGATATGCCGCGAGCCGCCAGCGCCTGACGAACGGCAAAGGCACGATCACGCGACAGACCCATGTTGAAGTCCTCGTCGCCCATGCTGTCAGTATGGCCTTCGACCACTGCACGCTGCTCCGGATAGGCCTTCATGAAATCGGCAATCTTGTCGATGTTGCCGGCCGCACTGGCAGCGAGCGTGGACTGCTCGGTATCGAACAGGACGTCGCCCAGGGTAAGCACCATACCGCGTTCGGTGTTCTTCGCCTGCAGCTCCTTCATCTGCCGCTGCAGCTCTGCCGCTTCGCGCCGCGCTTCCTCGATCTCCGCTTTCGAGCGTTCGAGTTCACCGGCGCGCAGGTCGAGCTGAACGCGCTGGCGCTCGAGCTTCATGTTCTCGAGCTCCTTGTCGGCTTCCTTCGAGTTCGCGATCAACTGCGCGATCTCCACCCGTTGCTTGGCTAGATAGGCGAAGTGATTGACGCCAGCGACGGGCTCCTTCTCCCGCCAGCGCCACTCGGCCGCCTTCAATGCGCGCTGGGCATCGTCCAGTTCTTCCGGTGCATGCTTGGCGACCGTCATGTCGCTGGCCGCCCGTTCATAGGCACCTTGTGCTTCGACAAGCGACTCGACCGGCTTGGGTGCGCTGGAGCAAGCGCCCAGCACGATTACGCCCAACACGACCGCAAGCTGCGGTCGCCGCGCGCGGCTTATCAGGTTCTTCTCGGAATTCATGTTCTTTTCCCCTTGTCTGTCGAATGAGTCAGCGATGTCTCGTCGAGACCATCGACCGCTGGACCATTGGCCGCGAGGACAATGCCCGCGAGATCACTGGTCGCTGGATCACTGGCTGCTGGATCATTGGCCGCTGGCGCGTCCGACTTCCTGACGCATCATCTGGATACTGTCCTGAACCTCTTTCAATGCCAGGCGCGACTTCTCGGCTTCGGACTTCGCCTTGGCAAGCTCCGCATCGACGATTGCCTGCTGGCTGTAGCGGCGTGCCGACTCGTACTCTTCCTTGGCGAGCTTCTTCTCGGCGTTTTCCTGCTTCTCGCGAGCAAGTCGCAGTTCGATGGGTGCGTATTGACGTGCACCGGCCGTCTCTGCGCTCTGCAGTGCGGCACGGGTCATGGCGATCTCGGTGTCTGGCTTCTTTTCGCTGCTTCCGCAGGCACCCAGCGCCAGCGCGAACGAAACCGCCAGCGCGGTCTGCGCGATCTGTCGAGTCATGGGCGTCAACCTCGTGTTGTAGACCTCAAAGGTAACGGCAGGCCTGCCCAGGGACTTGATCGGCCGGGATTACACGAATGTGAGCTTGTGCGGCGAGCCGTCGTCGCACTCAGCAGGCCGGCGACTTATCCACGTCGCGCTGCGAGGGCGCGGACGATGTCGGCGGCGACGACGTATCCGACCGGGAGGCCGTCTTGATCGACGACGATCATCGGCTGTGGCGATTCATCCGCCTGGCGCAAAAGATCGCGCACCGAGGTGTCGGTGCCGACAACCGCAGCGCGATCTGCACCGACCGTTTCGCCAGGCTTGAGGTTCACTGCCGGTAGCGATGCGCCTGTCACCGAGAGACTTACCGGTCGACCCTCTTCAATGCACAGGCTGCCGGCACCTCCGGGCAGGACGATCGACACATCGTCCGTCACGCGGGTCATTCCGGGTTCACTCGCCCCGCTCGCCCCGCTCGCCCCGCTCGTCTCGCTCGTCTCGCTCGTCTCACGTGTCCCGCCTTCCGGCAACGGCGTCATCACGGTCTCGGCCGTCAGGATGGACAGCGGATTGATGCCGGCAACGAAACGGCGAACGTAATCGGTTGCGGGCTCGAACACGATCGTACTGGGCACACCGGTCTGGACGATCCGCCCGCCTTCCATCAGCGTGACCTGATCGCCGAGCTTGAGAGCTTCGTCGAGATCGTGACTGACAAACAGGATGGTCTTGCCGAGTCGCTGCTGCAGTGCGAGCAATTCGTCCTGCAAATGCTCCCGGATGAGGGGATCGAGCGCCGAAAACGGTTCATCCATCAACAAGACGTCGGCGTCTGTCGCGAACGCGCGGGCAAGGCCAACCCGTTGCTGCATGCCGCCGGACAACTGATCGATGCGCTTGTCGGCCCAGGCTTCGAGGTGAACTAGCTCGAGCTGCTCCTCGACGATGCGCGCCGTCTCTCGAGCATTCTCGCCCCGCACCGTCAGCCCGAAGGCGACGTTCTCGCGCACCGTCGCCCAGGGCAGCAGCCCGAACTGCTGGAAGACCATCGCCAGCCGTTGCCGACGCAAGTTTCGTAATGGCTTGCCGGAAAGGCCCGCGAGCTCGACCGGCTCGCCGCCTGCCCGCACAAGCAATGAGCCTCTCGTGATCGTGTTGAGCCCATTGACACACCGAAGCAAGGATGACTTGCCCGATCCGGAGAGTCCCATGAGAACGGACAGACTGCCGGCGGGCACACTGAGCGAGGCATCGGCAACGCCGAGTACCATGCCGGTGGCCTTGAGTATCTCCTCGCGATCCGCACCTCGATCCAGAGCTTCCAGCGCAGCCCGGCGTCCATTGCCCGGGCCGAACAGGACGTCGACATCCTTGATCTCGATGGCCATGTCGCCCGCCGCTTGATCCGCGGACGGCGACTTCACGAGGCTCGCTGCCGACACAGGCGATCGAGCAGGATGGCGACGATGACGATCGCGAGCCCCGCTTCGAAGCCCTTCTCGATGTTGACCGTGTTCAGCGCCCGCACGACCGGCTTGCCAAGCCCGTCTGCACCGACCAGGGCTGCGATGACGACCATCGACAGCGACAGCATGATGCACTGCGTCAGGCCTGCGAGGATGGTCGGCATGGCGTGCGGCAGCTCTATCTTCATGAGCCGCTGCCAGCGCGTGCAGCCGAACGCGTCACCAGCCTCGACCAGGTGGGAGGGTACTTCGGAGATACCCAGACTGGTCAGGCGTACCGGCGCGGCGAGTGCGAAGACGACCGTTGAAATGAGGCCGGGAACGACCCCGAGGCCAAACAAGATAAGCGTTGGAATCAGATAGACGAAGGTCGGGATGGTCTGCATGAGATCCAGCACGGGGCGCAGCGCCGCATTGAGTCTCGGGTGATGAGCAGCGTGAATGCCGAGCGGCACACCGATCAACATGCAGAACAGCGTCGCGTAGAGCACCAGCACCAGCGTCTGCACGGTCTCCTCCCAGAGACCGAGGTTGATGATCAGCAACAGCGAGAGTGCAGTGAACACGGTCAGCGGCCAGCGACGCTGCAGGAGGTGCGCAAGCACCGTGATGATGATGACCAGGGCAACGGCCGGGATGGCCTGCAGCAAATCGGTCGTGCCCTCGATCAGGAAGCTCAGTGAATCGGCAATCGCGTCGAAGAAGCCGGAGGCGTGTTCGTTAAGCAGATCAACGAACACCGCAATCCACTTGCCGATCGGAATGCGAACTGCCGTCAGCCACGCTTCCAAGAGGACTCAGCCCCGTCGCACTCAGCCGCCGAGGGCCGCCTTGACTGCGTCCAGCGCGGGCTCACCACCGAGTGTCGTCACCCCGTCAAGCCAGCCATCGAGCACGTCCGGGCTGCCGGCAAGCCAGGCGCGTGCCGCGGCCTCCGGCTCCTCGCCATCGTCGAGAATCGCACCCATGATCTCGTTCTCCATCGCGAGCGAGAATTCGAGGTTCGCGAGCAGCTTGCCGACATTCGGGCACTCGTCGACATAACCTGCACGCACATTGGTCTGCACTGTCGCGCCGCCGAGGTTCGGGCCGAAGAAATCATCACCGCCCTCGAGGTAGGTGAGTGCGAAGTTCGCGTTCATCGGGTGTGGCTCCCAGCCGAGGAAGACAATCGGCTCGTCGCGCTTCGTCGCCCGCCCAACCTGCGCGAGCATGCCCTGTTCGCTCGACTCGACCACTTCGAATTCACCGAGTTCGAAGGCGTTCTGATCGATCATGTCCTGAATGAGGCGGTTGCCGTCATTACCGGGTTCGATGCCATACACCTTGCCGTCAAGCGCATCCGCGTTGGCGGCTATGTCGGCGAAAGAGGCAATGCCGAGTGCCGCGGCCGCTTCGTTGGCCGCGAGTGTGTACTTGGCGCCCTCGAGGTTGACACGCACGGTCTCGACCGAGCCTTCATCCCGATAGGGCGCGATGTCGGCTTCCATCGTCGGCATCCAGTTGCCGAGGAAGACGTCGATGTCACCATTCTTCAATGACGTATAGGTGACCGGCACACTGAGCACTTCCGCTTCGGCCGCATAGCCCAGGGCTTCGAGCACAACGGACGTCGTGGCTGTGGTCGCCGTGATGTCGGTCCAGCCCACATCGGAAAAACGCACCGTGGCGCAGGCCTCCGCGTCGGCTGCGATTGCAGCGGGCGAGACGAGCGTCGCGGCAGCGGCGGCGGACGTCAATAAAAGTGATGACGTTGCGTGACGAATGGCGGCGTAGTTCATGCAGAGCTCCCTTGATGCGCCGGCCGAGCATAAACCAAACACTTTCCACAGGTACAATCCGCCGGTGAACAATCCGCCGCGTCTGCTCAATTTCGACGACGTCATCGAGCTCTGCGGCTCTGTGGCAACTTCGCGCGGGCAGGTCTACAAGGCCACCCGGCGTGTCGAGGAACTCGACTGGGACGCCGCTTCCGGCGTGCTTCATGCCACCGTGCAGGGCTCACAGACCGAACCTTACCGTTGCCGGATAACCATTGCAGCGCATCGCTTCGACGGCGAATGCAGCTGCCCGAGTCGTCAGAATTGCAAGCACGTCGCCGCCTCGCTGCTCACCTGGATCGAACAACAGACGGCAACGCCCTCGCCGGACGATCAGACGCTGCGCGCGGTCAATCGCTGGCTTCAGCACATGGTCGAGGCCGGCCGCAAGAGTGGTTATGCACACGAGAACCACGAGCCGGGCGAGCCGCTCCTGTTCTATCAGCTGAACCTCGCACCCCTCTCGCAACAGCAGCACGCCATCACGCTGCAGGTCCTGCAGAGCCGGCTCCTGAAGCGCGGCGGCTACGGCAAGGAGACGCCGTATCGCTACAACGGCCACTACTACCATCCCGACTGGGTCATGCCGAGCGATCGGGCCATCCTCGAACTCGCCGTCGGCAAGCAGTCTGATCTGAACTTTCGAACGCTGACTATCGAGGGGGACATCGGCCACTTGCTGATGGGCAAGCTGCTCGAGTCCGGTCGCGTGTTCTGGGGCAGCGGCCGCGAGCAGGCGCTTGCGCGCGCGCCGGCGCAGACCCTGGCCTTCGACTGGCAGGCGAACGACAAAGGCGAGTTCATGCTCGATGTCAGGCTCGCTGACTCGGCAGGGTTCACGCTGGTACCGGCCGACCCCCCCTGGTACATCGATACCGACGCACTGGTTACCGGCCCGCTGGAAGGAACACCCACCGCATCGCTCCTCGCGGAAATGATCAACGCCCCGCCGCTACCAGAGGCACACGTGCAGGCGGTCAGCAACTACCTGGCCTCGCGCCTGCCGGAAGTTGCCCTGCCGCTGCCGGTCAAACCGAACTTCATCCATGTCGATGAAGCTCCCCGGCCGGTGTTGATCATGCAGTCCCGCGACGACAGTCCCGACATTCGTGCGTTCTATGCCTCTGTTCGTTTTCGCTACGCAGACTACGTACTTCCGTTCGACGGCCTCGATACCGACGCGACGATCGAGGGCAAGACGCCCGACGGCAATCCGCTCGTGCTCAAACGTGACCTTGATGCCGAGGTTCGACACATCGTGGACTTCAGCAAGCGTCACCCAGGCTTCGAATCGGCAGTCGCGATGGATTCCGCGTTCTTCTCGCGCGCCGATCGCGTGCCACGTGCCAAAGACGTGCAGGACATCGCACACGCCTGGCGCGATCTGCTCGCCAACCGGGCAGAACTCGAAGCGGCCGGTTGGACGGTGCAGGTACGCGAGCCGTTCGACCTGAGCTTTCAGAACGTCACCCAGGTCGAAGCGACGGTCAGTGAAACCTCATCGAACTGGTTCGACATGGCCTTGAAACTCAAGCACGGCGAGCAGACCTACGACCTGCTGCCGCTGGTCATCGACTGGCTGCAAGGCGACTCGCGCGACAGCTCGATCCTGTTGCAGGCCGATGGCGGTGAGTGGCTGGAGATTGCGCCGGAGCTGTTCGAACCGGTCGCGCGTACCTTGCTCGAACTCTATGACGATGCCGCTACCGCTCGCCGGGAAATCCCCGACGATCAATTGCGTTTGCCGCGCACCCGCGCGGGTTCGCTCGATGAACTCGAGGCGGCCTGGGACAACCAGGGCATCAGCGTCGCCTGGCACGATGCCCAGAACGTTTTCTCGCTCGCTGAACGGCTACGGGCCTTCGACGGTATCGATCGTCCGGGACTGCCGAGCGGCGTCAACGCCACGCTCCGCCCTTACCAGCTCGATGGCATGGGCTGGCTCGGTTTTCTCGCTGAATTTGGCTTCAACGGCATCCTTGCCGACGACATGGGTCTGGGAAAGACCGTACAGGCGTTGGCGCACCTGCAGCACGAGCGCGACATCGGTCGCCTGACACAACCCACGCTGATCGTCGCACCGACCAGTCTGCTCGGCAACTGGCGACGTGAAGCCGCGCGCTTCACACCCGGCCTGCGCACCCTGGTCTGGCACGGTACCGACCGGAAATCCCGACAGCGTCATCTCGAGAATGTCGACATCGTGATCACGAGCTATGCGCTCGTCACGCGTGATGTCACCTTGCTTGCCGACCTCGACTTCGGCTGCATCATTCTCGACGAGGCGCAGGCCATCAAGAATCCGGCGGCCAAGGTCACGCAGGCGCTGAAAGCCCTGCCGATAGAACGCCGGCTGTGCCTGACCGGTACGCCACTCGAGAATCACCTCGGTGAACTCTGGTCGCAGTTCGACTTCCTGATGCCGGGTTTCCTCGGCTCACGGAAGCACTTCAACCGCTACTTCCGTACGCCGATCGAGACACACGGCAGCGAGGAGCGGCGCGAGCGACTGGCGTCGCTCATTCGCCCCTTCCTGTTGCGACGTCGCAAGGAGCAGGTCGCGACCGAACTCCCACCAAAGACCGAGATCATCCGCGAGGTCGCCCTCGAGCCCGAGCAGGCGCAGCTGTACGAGAGCATCCGTGTGAGCATGGAGCATCGCGTGCGCGCACTTCTCGCCGAGCGCGGTCTCGGGCGCAGTCATATCGAGATGCTCGATGCGCTCTTGAAGCTGCGTCAGACCTGCTGTCACCCGGCACTCGTCAAGCTCGACAGCGCGCGTGGCGTGACGCAGTCGGCAAAGACCGAACTGGTGCTCTGGATGCTCGAGGAGCTGATCGACGAGGGCAAGAAGATCCTGCTGTTCTCGCAGTTCACCGAAATGCTCGGACTGCTCGAGCGCGAGCTCGTGGAACGCAACATCCGCTACGTCAAGTTGACCGGCCGCACGCGTCGGCGCGACGACGTCATCGACTCCTTCCAGCACGGTGATGTGCCGCTGTTCCTGATCAGCCTCAAGGCCGGTGGCACCGGTCTCAACCTGACGGCAGCCGATACGGTCATTCACTACGATCCGTGGTGGAATCCGGCCGTCGAGACGCAAGCGAGCGACCGCGCCCACCGAATCGGTCAGACCAAGCCGGTATTCATCTACAAGCTGGTGGCAAGCAATACGGTCGAGGAGAAGATTCTCGGCATGCAGGACAGGAAGCGCGCACTGGCAGATCAGACGATCAACCAAGGCGAAGGCGGTGCGCTGGCCGGATTGACGGCGGACGACATCCTCGACCTGTTTTCGGCTGCCGACGATGATGGCCGGGAGTCATCCGCCGCCTGAGCAGTTCGTCGGGATCAATTCGTGGCAATCAGGAAGCGGACGAACATCGCCACTGCGAGCACGAACAGCAAGGTTCCGACGATGCCGCCGATGATGAAGTGCAGTGGTTTGCCTTGTTGGAAATCACGCTCCTTGTTGGCCTTCGACTGAACGCCGATGCCCGCGGCCAGCACGCTTTGCACCACCGACCAGAATCCGGTGCCGCCCTTCTTTTCGCCCACCTTCTGTTCACCCACTTGTCAGTTGTCCCGAATCGCTCAACTCACTACCCCGAATGGTAACGCCGCGACACGCCATCACATCACAGATGACCGGTCTTGATCCATACACGTGCACCCGTCTTGCTCGCCACGGCATTCACGGCACCACCGGGGGGCATGCGCAGCCACGAATGCTTCGCGAGCACATCATCGCCCTCGCTGAAGCTCCCGTCGAGAACGAAGACTTCGGCCCCCGCCGTGGCGTCGACGACGACTGTCGAACCCGCTTCCCAGGTTTCGACGCGAACTTCCTCATGGGCATCCTTGAACAAGGGTGACACCCGCACCCCGGCTCGCCCCGCTTCCGGCACGGTACCGAGCTTGTTAAGGTCGGCATGCACGAAGGTCCTGTCGGCCGGATCGAATTGCCAGAGCTTGACGAAGATAGTGCAGCCCGGCTTCGACGCTGGCGTGTGCTTCGAGCCCGGTGGGTTCCGGATGTAGGAGCCCGCCGGCCAGTCGCCATAGTCGTCCTGAAAGACACCGTCGAGCACGATGAACTCTTCTCCTCCGCCGTGAACATGTGCCGAGAAGGCACTTTCGGGCGCGTACCGTACGATTGTCGTCACCCGTTCGTTTTCACGATCGAGTCGATCGAGTCGACGCCGCTCGACCCCCGGCATCGGTGACGCCTCCCAGGGAATCTCGTCGGCATGCAATACCACGCGTTGGCTGAAATCACCATTGACGTCCATCGTGCTCAGTCTCCCAATGCCTTGAAAAATTCTCGCCGGCGAGTCCCGGCATCGATCATGAACTGCCATACCCGTCGTTGCATCATGTGCACCACGGCCCGTTCACGAGCGCCCGCACCAGTGAGACTCGGCCGTCGAAATCGAGACTCAGAAAATAGTACTATCTACCAATAGATAGATTTACAAGTGCCAGACCGGTACCATCGAGCACAACGGTTCACGAACCTGGAGCCTTGCACTGTTATCATGGAAGAAAAACGTAGCACTCGCGGCGGGCAAGCCCGTCGCGATCGACTCGAGCAAGCGGCTCAAGACGCGGTCCAGCAAAGCGGACTCAGGAACCTGAGCTTTCGCACGCTGGCAGACGACATCGGTATCAAGTCTTCGAGCGTTCACTACCACTTCCCCGAGAAAGCCGACCTGGCAAGCGCCCTGATCAAGCGCTACAGCCACGACTTCGAGCAGGCAGTGGCGGAGGCGATTGCAGGCCGTGGCTCGCTGCGCAAGAAGCTCACGGCCTTCATCGGCATATTCGATGCCGTGGCGAAGGACGATCGGATGTGTCTCTGCGGCATGATGGCAGCCGAGGTCGATCAGCTGAACGAAGCCAACAGAGCCCTGCTGAAGGCCTATTTCAACGATACAGAACGGGCACTCGCGACACTCCTCACATCGCACCGCGAAGAACTCGCGAGCGATCTGCCGCCGAAGATCCTGGCCGCCCTGCTCCTCGCGGGGCTTGAAGGCGCCCTGTTGCTCGACCGCGCTACCGGGGGCAGGGAACGGCTCCGTGCACACCGAACACAGGCCTTGTCCTGGCTTGCGAGCACGCGCTGAACCGTGGTGGACGCGGTCACACCTGTCCTCGTCCATCGGCGGCGATCTGAGCGGTTTACTGAGCGCGGTGCTTTTGAAGGACGCGGGTATCGAATGCCGCTTGATCGAATCGCGTGCGTGTTGGGGCGGCCGTATTCGCACCGCGGGCGGAATCGATCTCGGTCCGTCGTGGTTGCACTACCGCCTCGTCTCGACCGGAATCGCCTTATCGCCCGCGATGACAGACGCGACGATGACAGAGCTCGGCAACGTCCCCACCTGGATGGCCGCACATCTGGCGGATTGAGCATTCGAGCCGTATACGACAAGCGCCATCGATCGCGAAGCAGCGGCGGCACATCCGCCGGGTATCTCGAAGGCGCTGTCCAGGCGGCTGAGCGCGCGGCGGGCAGAGTCATCGACAAGCTCGGTCGCTGATCCCGTTGCGAACCCGGGGGAGGGGAAATCGAGAAAGAGACAGGTGGTCAGTTGACCGGACGGCATCAGGAACCCCGTGGCATAGTGCGCGCAACTGCAGTTTACCGGAGCCCGACCGTGCCGCTAGAGATCAACCGCGAGGTCTTCATCACCTGTGCCGTGACCGGTTCCGGCAGTAGCCAGGACCGAAGCCCGTATGTGCCGCGAACCCCGGAGGCCATCGCCGACAGCGCCATCGCGGCCGCCCGGGCGGGCGCTGCCATTGCCCATTGCCACGTGCGCGACCCCGAAAGCGGAGCACCATCCCGCGACCCCGCGCTCTATCGAGAAGTGACCGAACGCATTCGTGATGCCTCGGTCGACGTGATCCTGAATCTGACTGCAGGCATGGGCGGCGACATGGTCTACGGGCCACCGGACGCGCCATTGCCACCTTCACCCTCGACCGATATGGTGAGCGCCGCGGAACGCATCGCCCACATTGCCGACTGCCTGCCGGAAATCTGCACCCTCGACTGCGGCACGATGAACTTCGCTGAAGCCGACTACGTGATGACCAACACACCCGGCATGCTGCGCGCCATGGGCAAGGCCATGACCGCGCTCGGCGTTCGTCCTGAAATCGAGGCCTTCGACACCGGCCACCTCTGGCTCGCCAAGCAACTCGTCAGCGAGGGCGTGCTCGATGGACCGGCCCTCGTGCAGCTCTGCATGGGCATTCCCTGGGGCGCACCGAATGATCTGCGCACCTTCCTCGCGATGGTCGATGCCGTGCCAGCAAGCTGGACGTGGTCGGCGTTCTCCATCGGCCGCGACGAAATGCCTTTTGTCGCGGCGGCCGTACTCGCCGGTGGCCATGTCCGGGTCGGTCTGGAGGACAATCTCTGGCTCGAGAAGGGCACGCTGGCAACAAACGAATCACTCGTCGAACGTGCCGTCACGATCATCGAGGCGATGGGCGCCACCGTGATTGGACCCGACGCGGTTCGCGAACGACTGGGGCTGGTCCGTCAGTCGCCGCGATAGATACTTCACCAAACACACGCCGCCAGGCACTCCGCTTGACACCTCGATGAACACCTCGATGAACGCCTCATGAACACTTCGACGCACACCGCAACGGCCGCAATCATCGGCGGCGGTGTGATCGGCGCCGGCTGGGCCGCTCGCTTCCTGTTGAACGGCTGGAATGTGGTGCTGTTCGATCCCGATCCCGAGACGCCCCGCAAACTCGACGCGGTACTGGCCAACGCGCGTCGCTCCTTGCCCGCGCTGTCAGAGGTTGTGCTACCCGCTGAAGGCACGCTGCACTATGCCGAGACACTCGCTGCGGCCGTGGCAGGCGCCGACTGGATACAGGAGAGTGCCCCGGAGCGACTCGACGTCAAGCATCGTCTCTACGGCGATATACAGACCCATTGCCGTCGGGACGCCATCATCGCGTCGTCGACGTCCGGGTTCAAACCCTCGCAACTCGGCGAGGGCACTGCCAGACCCGAGCAGATCATCGTCGCCCACCCCTTCAACCCGGTCTATCTCCTGCCACTGGTCGAACTTGTCGGGCAGGCCGATTCGCTCGCGCGAGCAAGCGAGATCATCACAGCTCTCGGCATGCACCCGCTCTTGCTTCGACAGGAGATCGACGCCCATCTGGCCGATCGCTTCCTCGAAGCCGTCTGGAGAGAGGCGCTGTGGCTCGTCAAGGATGGCATCGCAACGACGGCCGAGATCGATGATGCGATCCGCTACGGCTTCGGTCTGCGCTGGGCGCAGATGGGCCTGTTCGAGACTTACCGGATCGCCGGTGGTGAGGCGGGCATGGAGCACTTCCTCGCACAGTTCGGCCCGGCGCTCGCCTGGCCATGGACCCGGCTGACCGACGTCCCCGAGCTCGACGAGACGCTCATCGCGACGATCGCATCGCAATCGGATGCACAGTCGGGTCACTTGAGCATCGGTGAACTCGAGCGCTTGCGGGACGACAACCTCGTGGCCCTGCTGCGGGCCTTGAAGGGCCGCGACCAGGCAGCCGGCGCGCTCCTCAATCGACACGATCGTCGCTTGTCCGCCGCCCGCAAAGCGAGTGTCGAATCTGCAAGTGCCCCACCTGAAGCCGTAGAACCAGAAAGTAACACCCCTGCATTGATCGAGACGGTAGCGCGCGTCGTGCCGATCGACTGGACCGACTACAACGGTCACATGAACGAGAGCCGTTACGGGCAGGTTTTCTCCGACGCGGCCGATGCGGTTCTTGCCCTGATCGGCGTCGACGATGACTACCTTGCCCGCGGGTTCAGCTGGTTCACGGTCGATATCCACATTCGTTACCTCATGGAAACGCATGCAGGGGATGACATCGTAACGACCAGTCGCGTGTTGGAAGGTGGCGGCAAGAAGTTGCGCCTCTTTCATACGATGAAATGCAAGGATGGCACCGAACTCGCCACCGGTGAGCAGCTGCTCCTGCACGTCAGCCTCGACACGCGACGCAGTTGTCCTCCTGAATCACCGGTCGATGGGCTACTCGAGAAACTCGTGCAAGAACACGCCGAATCCGGAGCAAGCCTATGAACTTCGGCCTGAGCGAGGAGCAGGAGATGATCGTCGCCACCGTGCGACGCTTCGTCGAGGAGGAGATATACCCACACGAGGAAGCTGTCGAACGAGATGGCAGGGTCCCGACCGAACTGGCCGACAGCCTTCGACAACAGACCATCGATCTCGGTTTCTATGCCTGTAACTTTCCCGAGGGTGTCGGTGGCGCCGGCCTCTCGCACGTCGATTTCGCTCTGGTGGAGCGCGAGCTCGGGCGCGGCAGCATGGCGCTGACGCATTTCTTCGGCCGCCCGCAGAATATCCTGATGGCCTGCGTCGGCGAGCAGCGTGAACGCTATCTGTTGCCAGCAGTAAAGGGTGAGCGCATGGACGCTCTGGCGATGACCGAGCCCGACGCCGGCTCTGACGTGCGCAGCATGCGTTGCGTCGCGCGCCGCTCCGCTGGCGACTGGATTCTCAATGGCAGCAAGCACTTCATCTCCGGGGCCGAACACGCCGACTTCTTCATCGTCTTCGTGGCCACCGGGGAGGACGATACGCCGCACGGCCCGAAGAAGCGCATCACCACCTTCCTGGTCGATCGCGGTACGCCGGGGTTCGAGGTGCGCGACGGTTATGACTCAGTCTCGCATCGCGGTTACGCCAACAAGGTGTTGCATTTCGACGACTGCCGGCTTGCCGACGCACAGGTACTCGGCGAGGTGGACGGCGGCTTTGCCGTCATGAACGAATGGCTCTACGCGACCCGCATCACGGTGGCTACCATGTGCGTGGGACGGGCACGGCGCTGCTTCGATCTCGCCACTGCCTACGCCGCGGAGCGCAAGCAGTTCGGCAAACCCATCGGGCGCTTTCAGGGCGTGGCCTTCCAGCTCGCCGACATGATCACCGCGATCGATGCGGCCGACTGGCTGACGCTTGCGGCCGCCTGGCGACTGGACCAGGGTCTGCCGGCCAATCGCGAGATTGCCAGCGCCAAGTTGCATGCCTCGGAGATGCTCGCCGACGTTACCGACAAGACCTTGCAGATTCACGGTGGCATGGGCCTGATGTCGGATCTGCCGATCGAGCGGTTCTGGCGGGACGCGCGGGTCGAACGCATCTGGGACGGTACCTCGGAAATCCAGCGCCACATCATCGGCCGCGAACTGCTCAGGCCGCTCGGCGCCTGACGTGATATCGGCTTGACGTGACCTCCGGATGACCCGACCACCACTGGAACGCCTGCTACGACCGGAGAGTATCGCGGTGATCGGCGGTGGTGCCTGGTGCGAGGCCGTCCTGCAGCAGTGTCGTCAAAGCGGCTTTGCGGGTTCGCTGTATGCCGTGCATCCAAGCCGCGAGAAAGTCGCCGGCATTACCGCCTGGGCTGACGTTACTGATCTTCCAGAGGCGCCCGACGCAAGCTTCATCGGTATCAATCGCGATGCCACGCTTGCCGCGGTCGGCGCCCTCGCCCGACGCGGTGCCGGGGGGGCGGTCTGTTTCGCGAACGGCTTTGCCGAATCGACAGACGGTCAGGAGCGACAGCGAAATCTGCTCACCGCAGCCGGCGAGCTCGCCGTGCTCGGGCCCAATTGCTACGGCTTTCTGAACAACCTCGACGGCGTGACGCTGTGGCCGGATCAGCACGGCTGCAGGCGCGTGGGCACAGGCGTCGCGCTGATTACCCAGTCCTCGAATATCGCTCTGAACCTCACCATGCAGCGACGGGGTCTGCCGCTGGCTTACGTGGTGACCTGCGGCAATCAGGCGCAGCAGGGTCTGGCGACGATAGCGAGCACACTGCTCGACGATTCGCGCGTGACCGCCCTTGGCCTGCACGTCGAGGGCTTTGGCGATATCCGCGCACTCGAGCGACTGGCCGGGAAGGCGCATGCCCTCGGCAAACCCATCGTCGTCCTGAAAACCGGCAAGACACGGGAATCACGGCAGGCAACGCTCTCGCATACCGCATCGCTCGCGGGTAGCGACGCCGGCGCCGAAGCGCTGCTCGCCCGCCTCGGCATGGCTTCGGCGACGTCGCTCACGGCGCTGCTCGAAACGCTCAAGATCCTGCACTTGTATCCGGGCGGTATGGCTTCGTCGAGTACCGGGCCACTGCGAGTCGCTTCGTTGAGCTGCTCGGGCGGTGAGGCAGCGCTCGTCGCCGATACAGCCAGGCTGGTCGAGTCACGCCTGCCTGCCAGGCACGGTATGCGCGAAGGCCAGCACTTCACGTTTCCCGAACCGGGAGAGGCACGACACAAGGCACTCGAAAACGTGCTGGGGGAACGGGTCGCCATCCACAATCCGCTCGACTACGACACCGGTGTCTGGCGTGACGAAGCAGCCCTCGCTGCGGTCTACCGCACGATGAGCGGTGCCGACATCGATGTGACCTTGCTCATCCTCGATTTCCCGCGCGACGATCGCTGCGATCCGATCGAATGGCAGCCGGTCACGCGTGCGCTCGAATCAGCGGCGCACGACACGGGGACCTGCTATGCCGTCGTGGCGAGCTTGCCGGAAAGCCTGCCCGAAAGCATCGCGACCCGCTTGATGAGCGCCGGGATCGTCCCGCTTGCCGGCCTCGAGGAAGCGTTCCAGGCTTTGCATCTCGCCACGCGGGCGGCCGGCGGCCCGGGGCTGGATGCAAGCCAGGAACTGTTGCTCGATGACACGGCGCGTCGTTCCACCCTCATGCTGAGCGAGCATGCAGCGAAACGCCAACTTGCCGCGTTCGGTCTCGACGTGCCCCGAAGCCAACAGGCCGACAACCCGGCCGATGCCGGCGAGGTCGCGGCGCGACTCGGCTTCCCGGTCGTGCTCAAGGGTGAAGGCATCGCGCACAAGTCGGACGTCGGCGCGGTCGTCGTGGGTCTGTGCGATCAGGCCAGCACGGTCACTGCCGCCGAAAACATGCCGGTGACGCGCTTTCTCGTCGAAGCTCAGATGGCCGCAGCCGAGGTCGAACTGCTGATCGGCGTCGTCCATGATCCAGCGCACGGATTCGTCCTGACACTTGCTGCCGGCGGCGTATTGACCGAGCTTCTCGCCGACCGCGTATCGCTGCTCCTGCCGACAACCGACGCGGCCATCGGACAGGCGCTCGATCAGCTCCGCGCCGCCCGCGCCATCGACGGACTGCGCGGTCGTGCAGGCGCTGATCGTGACGCCATCGTCGATGCCGTACTCGCGGTCCAGTCCTTTGTCATCGCGAATGCCGCCCGCGTACAGGAAGTCGAGATCAATCCGCTATCGTGCCGGCGCGATGCTGTCACGGCGCTCGACGCCTTGATCGTCCTCGGCAAAGACACTCCCTCATCCGACCAGGAGCCTCCATCATGAGTGAATCCGTGCGTACCGACAAAAGCGATGGGGTATTGACCGTCACGCTCGATCGACCCAAGGCCAATGCCATCGATCTTGCCACCAGTCGTCACATGGGCGAGGTCTTTGCCGCGTTCCGTGACGATCCGAGCCTGCGTGTCGCCGTGCTGCGAGCGGCCGGGGAGAAATTCTTCTGTGCAGGTTGGGATCTGAAAGCCGCGGCCGGTGGCGATGCCGTCGATGGCGACTACGGTGTCGGCGGCTTCGGCGGCCTGCAGGAACTGCGCGACCTGAACAAGCCCGTGATCGCCGCGATCAACGGCATCTGCTGTGGCGGTGGCTTCGAACTCGCCTTGTCTGCCGACATCATTCTCGCCGCCGAGACGGCGACCTTCGCATTACCCGAGATTCGTTCGGGAACCGTCGCCGACGCCGCCTCGATCAAGCTCCCGAAGCGCATTCCCTATCATGTCGCGATGGAGATGCTGTTGACCGGCCGCTGGCTGGACGCTCAGGAAGGTCAGCGCTGGGGTTTCGTCAACCAGATTCATCCTGTCGAGAAGCTCGAGGACGCTGCTCTCGAGATGGCGAGTCAGCTCGCGGCCGGCCCACCCTTGGTACAAGCGGCCATCAAGGAGATTGTCCGCGATGCCGAAGGCTCGAGGTTTCAGGACGCGATGAATCGCGTGACGAATCGACAACTGGCGAGCGTCGACATTCTCTACGGCTCGGAGGACAACCTCGAAGGCGCCCGGGCCTTCGCTGAAAAGCGCGACCCGATCTGGACGGGGCGCTGATGTTGCTACCATTGGCGGCAGACCAGTGATGGCGCACCCGTGAAGCGCAAGCCGTAAAAACGAGCAAGTGAAGACAAGCAAGTGAAGACAAGCAAGTGAAAAGATACAAGCGCTACCTGCCGATCGTGGCGGCCTTGCTGATCGCCGCTGGCGTCAGCTTCGATCAGTACGGCATCGACCTGCGTTCGCTCGCGAACGGCGGGTCGCTGTTCGGCTCCGGCCAAAGCGGCCAGGTGTCGAGGGACGCATCGGGAGGCTCTGGCTCCTCGAACGACAGTGCCGCTGATTTCCAGCCAGGGAGTCAGGCGCACCCCGACTACAAGCAGTGGTCGGACACCTCGCCAAACATCAACCTCTGGCATGTCTTCGAGGGCGAGATCAACCGTAGCGGCAAGCCGGTCGGCTATCACTCACGCCCCGGCGGGCAGGACCCGGCGAACGCACGGGTGGTCTCCGTGCGCGACAATCCGAACCGGCTCGGCGTCTATACGGCCCGCGTGGCCATTCGCGACGGCGGCGAGTGGAAGGAGAAGAATTCGTCCTTCTTTCCGGACTCACTGTCAAGCGACGAGGTCATCGATACCGTCCTCAATGCCTATCGGGAAAGCAGTAATCCGAATGCGCAACCGTTCGAAGGACCTTCCGGCCTCGGTTTCCGTATTCAGGGCTATACCTCGGGCCGGGGCGGCATCAACACCGCCTTCCCGATCTTCGTGCGAAACCCCTAGTGACCACGACGGTCTTCGTGGCCGTTCTCTTCGCGGCTCTGTTGCACGCCAGCTGGAACGCGATCGTCAAGGGTAGCGACGACAAGACCCTCGGCGTACTCGCGATGGCTCTGGGCCATCTGCCGTTCGCCGCTATCGCACTCCTGGTCCTGCCGTTTCCGGCGAACGGGTCGCTGCTGTTCGTGTTATCCGGCGGCTTGATCCACACAGGCTACTGCCTGTTTCTGGCCGGTGCCTACCGAACCGGGGATCTCGGCCATGTGTACCCGATCGCACGGGGCGTGGCACCGCTGATCGTCACGGCAATCTCGGTCGGCTTTCTGGGCACCGTGCTCGGCAACGGACAACTCCTCGGCATCGGCGCGATCACGCTGGGTCTGATCAGTCTCGCGCTCGTTCAACCGACGGGTCATGCAACGGCGAATGCCACGCGGCTTGCGCTCATGACCGGTGTGTTCATTGCGATGTACTCGTTGAACGACGGTCACGGCGCACGCCTCTCCGGTGGTTCACCCGTGGCGTACTACGCGCTCGTCTGCACCGTCAACGCGGTCACGCTGTTGCCGATCGTCATGTATTGCCAGCCAGGCATTCTTGGTCGCACCCTCGCCCGACCACGCCAAGTCCTGCTCAGCGGCGGAGGCTCGTTCCTTGCCTACAGCATCGTGGTCTGGGCTTTCGTCGAAGCACCGATTCCCCTGGTCACCGCTTTGCGTGAAACCAGTATCGTCTTCGCCCTCCTTATCGGCGCCTTCCTGATGCACGAGCGATTGAGCCTCGGCAAGCTCCTGGCAACATTCCTGACGCTGGCAGGCGCAGCAGCGATTCGACTGGCGCGATGACACTCGAGATGAACCTTGTCTAGAATCTCCCGGCCTCGCGGTATCGGCGTTGCACGCGCCGACAGCAGCCAGCGCGATCGATGCATTTCGCCGTTGTGGCTGGGGCTCCTTGTCGCGTGCTCCATGAGCCCGTCACTGGGCTTTGCACAAACAGTCGAGGCGGTCGAAGCGGTCGTTGCCGATGAAGTAGCCGATGCAGTCGCCGAAGCCGCAGGTGATGCCGTCAGCATCGAGACTGACGTCAGCAACACGATCGTCGAGGACGAAGCCGCAACCCGCGAGATGCTCGAACGGCTGCGCTACATCCAGGGAGTCATCGACAACAAGCAGCTCGAGCGAACGTCGTTGGAGGAGCGGATCGACAGTGCCAACGAGCAGGACAGAGCCGATCTGCGTCGCCAGCGGGACGACGTGGACAAGGAAATCAAGGCACTGGAGAGGTCGTTCGAGACGCTCGCGACCGGGGGCGTCGATTCCAGTCTGTTCGTCAAGTCACCGGAACCCGCCGCAAGCGACTGGCGCGAGGACGTCGCGCTGATCGCCCAACCGGTTATCGACGGCCTGAAGGAACTGACGGAAAAACCCCGTCGCATCGCCGAACTCAACGACGTCATCGACGAACGTCAGAAGGAATTCGACACGGCGCAGAAAGCGCTTGACGGAATCGCGCCGGAAATTTCGCTGGCACCCGACGGCACACTCGGACAAACGCTGGCATCGCTCAATCGCACCTGGCAGAAGCGTCGCGCCGACGCGACCGACGCCATCGAGATCGCCCGCTTCCAGATCAGTGACCTGGAAGGTGACAAGTCGTTGCCATTGACGATCTGGGAGACGGTCGTCGAATTCGTCCGCGGCCGTGGTCTGACCATCGCGCTGGCCATACTCGCGGCCGTTTCGGTCTGGGCGGGCATCCGCTTCCTGCTGCGCGGCTATCGCGAGAAGCTGCTCGACAAGAGCGAACCGGAAAGCCGAACGCGCTATCGCCTGGCCGAATACAGCGTGCATGCGTTGACCTTCCTGTTGATCCTCATTGCCGTCTTCGTCGTCTTCTACGAACGCGGCGACGTGCTCCTCCTCGGTCTGCTCATTCTTCTCATCGTCGGACTGGCGCTCGGCATCCGCCATACCTTGCCGCAGTACCTGCGTGAGGCGCGATTGCTACTGAACATCGGGCCGATGCGCGAGGCCGAGCGCGTCATCTACCGCGACCTGCCCTGGCGTGTGGAGTCGATCAACATGTACACGGTGCTCAGGAATCCCGAACTGCACGGCATCCTGCGTGTCCCGCTGGCCGAGTTTCACGGCGTGACGTCGCGCCCTGCCGGCAAGGATCGCTGGTTCCCCACCTCACGTGGCGACGTGGTGCTCTTCAAGAACAATACGACACCGTTCGAGGTGATTGATCAGAACCCCGATACGGTCGAATTGCGCGAGCGCGGCGGGCAGGTTCGAAGCATTCCGAGCGCTGCCTTCTATCGAATGACACTGACCAACCTGACACGCAGTGGCACCTTCGGCGTGCAGAGCAGCTTCGGCATCGACTACCGCGAACAGAGTCGCGCGAACACCGAGGTACCGAAGATTCTCCGCGACGCGGTGCGGCAGGCACTGGCACACAGCGACCTGACCGATTTCGTGCGCGATGTGCAGGTCGAGCCGAAACAAGCCGGCGACTCGTCTCTGGATTACTGGATTTTCGCGACCATGGACAGTCGCGCCGCAAAGTCCAGCGAACGTATCGAACGCATGATCCAGACGGCCTGCATCGAGGCCTGCACAGCGCAACACTGGACCATCCCGTTTCCGCACCTGTCGATCGTTCAGGAAGCCCCGGCAGCGTAGCTTTCCGCCTCATCCCAGAACGTGGCCTCGATCTTGTGGCCGTCAGGGTCCCTGACGAAGCACCCGTAATACGGTTTGCCGTAGTGCGGTCGCGGGCCCGGTGCGCCGAGATCCGCGCCGCCTGCGCGCAGCGCTCTGGCATGAAAGGCATCGACTTCGGCCCGGCTGTCGGCGTTGAAACCGATATGCGTCCCGTTGCCGACCGAGGCCGCAATCTCATTCTCGGGTGTGACGATCCAGAACTCCGGATACGCTCGACCGAAGGCGACTGCGTTTTCGTCGACTCGCTCGATGACGCGAATGCCGAGTGCCGGCAGTACTTCCTCGTAGAAGGCGAGTGCACGGATCATGTCGTTCGTGCCGAGCGACACGTGCGAGAGGATGGAGGGATTCTTGCTCATGGGCAGGTTCCGGCAAGATGATTCGGGTAAGCCGACTCAGGTAAGCCGACTTAGGCAAGTCGACGAGAGTGAGCCCACCCGTGTTGGTCGATTCGAGAATAGACGACTCGAGGAAGGCAACTCAAGAAGGGCAACTCAAGAAAGACGACCCGCCATTGATTATGCTGGCATCGAGTGCCGCCAGAGGGATGCAGGCCATGTGTCTTCAGTCGTCGGTGATGCGGTAATGGTGCCGCGTTTGACAGCAGGATTGCAGCACCACGCGAATGGGCATAATATCCCAATTCAGAACTTCATCCTCCCTACCGGCCCTCGACGAGAATCGACGATATGCCCTCATGCAAGCTGACTACCCCGCGCCTGCTGACCCCTCGACTGCACGCGTCCGGTCTGGTCCCTGCCGGCCCGCGAACGACCGCGCTGAGCGCCATCTTGCCCATTGCGCTGCTCGCGAGTCTGGCCAGCGTGCCTCCGTCGGTGCTTGCCTGCGGTGGGTTCTTCTGCGAACAGACACCGATCGATCAGGCAGGCGAGCAGATCGTCTTCCGCCAGCAAGGTGACGAACTGACCGCCCTGGTTCGCATTCTTTACACAGGCGATGCGGAAAGTTTCAGCTGGGTTGTCCCCGTTCCGAACGAACCGGAGGTGTCGCTCGGTGATGACGATGCCTTTGTCGATCTCGACATTGCCACGCGACCGCAATTCGAACTCGAACGGCGTGGTGTGTCCTGTGACGACGACTTTGCGACAGGGGCAAGCGACGGTGGCGGTGGCCTGGCCAGCCCGGAAGCTGATTCCGGCGACGGTGTCGACATCCTGCGGGAGTTCGCGCTGGGCGGCTTCGAGGTACAGCTGGTGCAGAGCAGTGACGGCAATCCGGACGCGATGGCCATGTGGCTGGTCGACAATGGCTATGACCTGAGCGAAAGAGGGCGCGAGCTTTTGACCCCGTACGTTGATGCAGGCATGGTCTTTGTCGCCGTGAAGCTTCGTAGCGGCGCGTCCACCGGCAGCATCCAGCCCCTCGTCATGAAGTACCGGGCCGAGAAGCCGATGATTCCCATTCGCCTGACGGCTGTTGCAGCGACACCCGACATGGGCGTGCAGACCTGGATCGTCGGGGAAGCGCGGGCCGTCCCCGAGAATTACTTGCATGTCACGCCCAACTACGCGCGTCTGAACTGGTACACCGGTTCGCAGAACGCCTACGTAAGCTATCAGGCACTGATCACCGATGCGATGAACGAGGTCGCCGCTGGCGGTGACAACGACGACGGCCAAGGCTTCGCGACCGACTACGCCGGGCCGATCACGACAACGATCATCGATGGACTGGCGCCTAGTACCCTGCGTGAACAGAATCTGACAAAAGAGCTAGCCGATCTCGATTCGCAGGCGAGCCGTCCTGCCGATTTCATTGGCCGCGCGCTCATCGGCCGTGACACGAGCTCCTCACGCCTGTTGCCTCTGCTCGAGACGCTGCCATTGGACGGACAATCGACTGATGTGTACTTCGATGCAAACAGGCTGCGCGAGACGTTTACCGGCGCGCAACTGGCCACCGCGAGGGACACACTCCGAACCGCCATCGAGACGAACGAGCTCGAGGCCTTGCGCACGACGCTCGAGCTGATGCTCCCCCAGAACGCTTACATGTCACGCCTCTACACAACCTTGTCGGCCGATGAAATGAGTGTCGACCCGGTCTTCGCGTACAACACCGAGATGTCAGGACAGGCACTGACGCGAAAAGCAGTGCTCGATCAAACTTGTGGCGATGACGGTACCGAATGGAGCCTGACGCTCGGCGAGGGCACCGGCCGTGACGGTGACGTCGTGATCCGCGCCAACCAGCCGGTACCGTTTGCCGCGCCGACACCCAGCGACACACTCGACGCCGCCTTCCTGCAGGAACGCACCTCCGGTAACGCAAGACCATCACTCGTTTCGCAAGCGACCGTCGCGCCCCTCGACATTGCCGCCGACGGCACGGCTTCACAGATGCCGGTTAGCGGGAGCAGCACCAATGACGACGATGACGACAACGGCTTTCTCGGCCTCGGCGGTAACGGCGCACTGAGCCTGGGCCTGTTCGGCCTGTTCATCGCGCTACGTCGACGCCTGAGCGGTCGCCGCTGATCAGCTAGTGTAGCTCGGGCCCTCTCTGATTGGCTTTTCGATAAAAAGGTCGACTTGAACGAGTATACGATGTATTCGCATCCAGGCAGGTCGAAAGCCGCCACCCTGAACTGTTTGCCGACAATCAGCGTACAGGGATTCATCTGCGCCGCGTGCACATTTCGCGACAGATGCATGAGATACGGCCTTGAAGATACTCACAATGCCGCCTTCGATTTATACCTGGGAGAACATGATGGACAGTTCCACATTGCTTGTCTTGCTGCCGCTGGTCACATTCGCACTGGTCGGCATCTGGATGTACCGCAGCCGACGCAAGGCCAAATCCGAGTTGCCGCCGGAGAGGCGCGACAAGGTCTGAGCAGTCAGCAAAGAGTCATGAAGGCAGCATTGCCCCGAGGCTGCACTCCCGGTTCGAGAGATCGCGAGACTTGGGTGAGAGCTACTTGCTCAGCGATATCAGAGAGGTAGCCGACGATCATTATGAATTGGTCTTCAACCGCTCTTTGCGGTTTGACCTTGTCATCGACTATCCCGGAAGACACCTCTTAAGCAGGGTGGTGCGGGTCAGCATGTAGGGCGACACGGCGAATGATGTCAGCGGATCGTGCACAAGCTATCCGCATCGCGATGCTGCCGGGGGGCTACGCTTCAGCGCGCTGCGGCCTGCGGCAGGCCTTGACGACATCACCCGGCCCGGTTTGACCGGCGCTGCGGTGCAGCCGGTCGCTTGCCCCGGTTCGGCTCGAAGCAGCCGCCATCGGAGAGCATCACGACACGGTCGGCGGAGGCGATCGTCTCGGGCCGGTGAGCGATGATGACGCGGGTCAGCCGTATCCGGGAAATATTGCGGTTTATGCGCTTCTCGAGCAGGACATCAAGGTGTGCGGTCGACTCGTCGAGAAACAGTATGCGCGGGTTCTTGTACAACGCTCGGGCGAGTAGAACACGCTGCTTCTGCCCCCCCGAAAGCGTGGTGCCCATGTCCCCGATCAGGGAGTGATAGCCCATTGGCATCTGTTCTATCTCGCGATGGATTGCCGCCAACTTCGCGCAGGTCTCGATCCTCTTCGGCTCGGCAACCGGATCGAAGAAGCTGATGTTGTCGGCGAGCGAGCCGGAGAGTAGCTGATCATCCTGCATGACGCTCGCCACTTGGGCGCGGTAGCGGCGTACGCCGAGCTGGCGGATGTCGCGGCCGTCGACGAGAACCCTCCCCGTCGTCGGCTCGAGCAGTCCGAGCATCAGCTTCATCAGCGTCGACTTGCCGGAGCCGGATGGGCCCACGAGGCAAACAGACTCACCGGCTGCGATATCCAGATTGACGCCGTCGAGCACCGGTGACTCGATTTCCGAATAGCAGAAGCTCAGGTTCTCGAGCCGGATGTCCCCCCGGAACCTCGACAGCCTAGCGCCGTCGGAAACGTCCTTCTCGGTTTCCGTCATGACGATGTCGCCGAGTCGAGCGAGGTGCAGGCCTATCATCTTCAGCTCGATGATCTGTTCGATCAGCGAGGTGGCCTTGCCGGTAAACTGGCCCTTGTAGGCCATGAAGGCGAAGATCATCCCGACGGACAGCTCGTTGCCGATGACCAGTTGGGCGGCGAGGTAGATGACGATGACGTTCTCCAGGCCGAACAAGATGGAGTTGACGGCGCCATAGCCGATGCCGAGCTTGTCGAGGCGGATGTTGGTGTTGATCACGTCGGCGTAGAGATTCTGCCAGCTCGACTGACGCTGGGTTTCCTTGCCGAACAGCTTGATGCTCTGCGCGCCGCGGATGCCTTCAAGGAAATTCGAGTCCTCTTTGGCACCGGCGACTATCGACTCCTCGGTCAGGCGGCGAAAGGGGCGGTAGACGGCGAAACGGAACAGCGCGTACAGACCCACCGTCACGATCACGATCGAGGCGAGCAGTGGACTGTAGACGTACATCATCGCGAGCGTGCCGATGAACATGACCCCATCGACGACCGCCGAGACGATCTCGTTGGTCAGGAGTTCCTTGATCTTGTCCATCGAACCGAAACGGGAAACGATGTCGCCGACATGACGCTTCTCGAAGTAGGACAGCGGCAGGCGGATCAGGTGGCGGAAAAGATTGTTCGCCATCTGGATGTTCAATTGCGCGCCCATGTTGACGATAACCAGCGAGCGCAACACGGTGACCCCGGTATTGATCAGCATCAGCAGCGCGAAACCGATCGCCAGCACCTTCAGCAGCCCCAGATCGCGGCTGACGACGACCTCGTCGATGACCAGTTGCATGAAGAAGGGGGCTGCGAGGGCAAACAGTTGCAGCATCATCGACAGCACGATGATCTGCACGAGAATGGGCCTGAGTCCGCGCATGCGTTGCCAGAAGTCCGACAACCGCGCGCGTCGCTCCTCCTTCTTCCGCTCGAAGCCCGGCGTCGGCACGAGCTCTAGGGCAACGCCGGTGAAGTGTCGTGACGCCTCTTCGAGCGAGAGCGTGAGCGAACCGCGCGCCGGGTCGTGGATGGTGATTGATCGAGCGGTGACCTTCTTCAGCACCACGAAGTGATCGAGGTCCCAGTGCAGCACGGCTGGACGACGCAGGTTCTTCAGCTCGTCGAGCTCTACGCGAAGGGCGCGCGTGGCGAGATGAAGACGATCGGCGAGCTGCATCAGCCCGTGCAGGTCGATTCCCTTGAGCGAAACCGAGTAGCGCGCACGCAGAGCATCCAAATCGACGCGATGGCCGTGGAAGCTCGCGATCATCGCCAGGCAAGCCAACCCGCACTCAGTCGCCTCGGTCTGCAGGATGACCGGCAGGCGGGCCGCGCCGAACAGTTTCAGCAGCCGCTGCGGGTCGCTTGTACGGGCATCGGCATCGCCGTTGATCCCGCTCACCTAGAGCGTGCCCCTAAGGCTGTAGATCGGGGCGAGCAGCCACTCGCCGAGCGAACGCCCCTCGAGCAGGATGCTCGCCTCGAGCAGCATGCCGGCTCGCAGGTCGAACTCGCGTCCGTAGGCGCTGACCGTTTGCCGATCAAGCCGGACCGACACGCGGTAGACCGGCTCGTCGACGGGCACTGGCACATCGAGCTCTACCGGCAAGAGTACTGTCTCGGCCACCTTCTCGACCGTGCCTTCATAAAGGCCGAATTGTTGGTAGGGAAAGGCGCCATAGCGAAGCAGTACCGACTGCCCCGACTCGATGAAACCGATCGCCCGCGTCGGCACGAACAAGTCAGCCCTGAAACTTGCATCGTCGGGCAGGATGGTCAACAGCGGGCGTTCAACCTGCACACGCTGACCGGCGGTGACCTGCAGCGCCGTGATCCGTCCGGCCGAGGGTGCTCGAAGCTTGTAGGAACGGCGTCCGCCGGTCTCGAGAATTCGCTGATCGATCACGGACAGCTGCTGACCGATGTCGGCAAGATCCAGCGAGGACTGCAGCGGTAGTTGTTCGAGCAGCTGTACGGCATCGACGAGATCGCCGCGTTTTTCGGCAAGCCGTCGGCGAGCCTCGAGAAGACCAAGCTCGATGCTCGCGTGCTCGTCGCGGGCCACGATCAGATCAGCTTCGGAGACGAATTCGCCTGCAATAAGACCAGCGAGCCGCGCTAGCTGGAGACCGGACGCCTCGAATCGCCCGCCATGAATGCCGACTAGCCTTTCGAGCTCCAGGACCTCGTAGGCGAGCCGCGAGGAGCGCTCGCGCTGGCGTGCTTGTTCGAGCGAATCGAGCCTGCGACGATCGGTGCGACGCACTTCCAATGCATCCCGTGCCGCGACAAGCTCTTCGACGATGAGCGCGTCCACATCCTCGGATGCCGTGCTCGAGCGGCCCGTCGTCACCGTGAACAGCAATTCCCCGGCCGCGACCTGTTGGCCCTCCCCGACGTGGAGCGTGTCGAGCAGACCCGACTGTGGTGCATAGACCTTGAGCAGGCCCATGTCGGGCCGGATAAACCCCGTGACGTTTTCGCGCCTGGAATATGTGCCAAGCACGAGCATCAGCACGATCAGGAAAACGACCAATCCCGCAAAGCCGCTCAGCAACCAGAACGAGGGCGGCTGTACGAGCACAACCTCGCCCCACAGCCGTTCTCTTCGGTTGTTGATCGCTTCGCGACGAAACAGTTCAGACACCACTTCTCACACCACTTCCGTGTCGTTGCCGAACCGTATCTCCGCCGGACGTCAACTCAGCCAGCATCGTTTTAGCGCTGTACGTCGACTGTCAAGCGCAATCCGACCAGCGTACATGTCCGGTTCCCCCGACATACGCAAGCACGATCCGCGCCCGATCCTCCACGGACCATTTCCTACGGTCAAAAGAGTGCCGGCGCCACACATGACGCCGGCGACCCGACTAGCTGGCGGCCAACACGCTGGCCGACTTGATATCAGGGCAATCGCACGCCCTTGTCACGTCCGCCCGGACAACGCCCGCACGAATCGTGCCATTTTCAATACTTTCAGTGCTTGCCACCCCAACCGAAACAGCCTGTGAAGCTGCTTACGGACGGAATGCTGATCGACGGCTTGCTGAACGACGGCACGCTGAACGACGGCACGCTAAAGCTACCCGGATGCGAACTGCTGTCGGAATTGCTGTTGGAGTTGCTGTTGGAATTGCTGTCGCCGCTGCTGAAAGAGAAGGACGAGGAGCTGCCGAAAGAAGACGAGGAGCCCGTCTTGCCACCAGATGCCATCGGCGCCGGAGCGTGGCTATAGGTTCCACCAGCTGCCTGACGCAGTTCTTGATTCGTAAGTTCGCGCATAATAAAACTCCATGTAAAATTTTAAAAGTGCGACTTCTTCGTCGCTTTACCGAAATTCGCTTCGGCTCGAGCATGACAGGCACCAACGCATCCTTACCGATTTGCGTTCTGCCTCACCGCTGAGGTGGATGCAGATCGACATCGGAGCAGAGCCCCTTGTCATGGCGCAGATTATAATGCGTACTTATGGAATTTGCGCAGAATTCGATCGCTCGCGACTTCTGCAACGAAGGTCTTCAAAACGCCTCTGAACAGGAGTAAAGCGTTGAATGGCAAAGATATTTACTACAGCTGCGCAAAATAAAGGCGAACGCACAGGAGAAAGAAATTGTCAATTATGTTGTCGTGGTCACGATGTCCAGCCGTTTTCCTTCGTGAACTCCGTTCGAGTTTGTCTTTTTGCCTTCGAGTTGGCTCCCGGCAGCCCGGGCCCAGGGTCAGCTCTGTCGGCACTCGATCTCGATGCAGCTGGATCGATGAAGCAGAATTGCCTGGTGCTACGGGGACATTCTCGCCTTGGCGGACTTGACGTCGATAATCGCGACCTCCGCCGGAAAAACGTGTGCGAGGGCAATCTTCCTGCCGCATAACGCCTAGCGAATGAACTTCGCGACATAATCCTCCCCCAGCCCGACCTCCGAGAAGTGCTCGCGGCACCTGTCGATC
>ENA-ORXM01001095-ORXM01001095.1-marine-metagenome-genome-assembly--contig:-NODE-1095-length-39970-cov-4.006166_pt1 | contig 39970 bp, 37 predicted proteins | sample MGYA00237867_ERZ511480 | MGnify/ENA primary metagenome ERZ511480 (study PRJEB26309, sample SAMN06266103) | marine metagenome | isolation source: Algal blade | place: United Kingdom:Sidmouth, United...
TGTTTCTTTTGGCGCAGAGACAGCCCAGCATTCTTTTGGGTTATCTTCTGTAAACACGGACCAATCGGTGTTGGCCGCGACGCGGTTGTTGCTTTCTTGTGCAGCAGACATGGTGCCAATTGCACAGGCTGCGACCACGCAAAATGCGCGCGAAATTTTGAAAATCATATCTACAGCCTCCAAGCTGTGCTTGCCTCTGGATGCCCCACAATGCCTTGGTACATCTAACGGTACCTTTTCGACTAGCGGGATCTGTTTCAACTCGATAGCCATAGGTGTAGCAAAAAACCGCCATGTTGGGGAACCCCCGAATTTCACGCGGTCAAAATGATGCCGATAAAGGAGCGCAAAAATGACAGCCCCCATTGATATGGTCGAAATCTGGCGTGGCGAGATGCTCGAGAGCGTGCATCGCGGTCATGCCGTCGTTTGCGACCAGAACGGCGATATTGTGCACGCTTGGGGTGATCCGTCTGCACTGATCTACCCTCGGTCGTCGTGCAAGATGATCCAAGCCCTGCCGTTGCTGGAATCAGGCGCTGGTGCGCATCTGACGGACGAACAACTGGCCCTGTCATGTGCATCCCACCAAGGTGCCGCGATTCACACCGACCGCGTGGGCGCATGGCTCTCCGACCTTGGTATGACCGACGATGATTTTCGTTGTGGCCCGCAATGGCCTGCCGACAAGCCTGCCAAGGTCGGATTGATTCGCGCCCACGCGGAGCCGTGCCAGATCCACAACAATTGCTCGGGCAAACACGCAGGGTTTTTGACGCTCAACAAACATCTTGGCGGCGGCCCCGACTACGAGAAGGTCGACCATCCCGTACAAATAGCTGGCAAAGCCGCGTTTGAGGAAACCACAGGCGAGACCAGCCCCGGTTACGGGATCGACGGTTGTTCCGCCCCGAACCATGCCTGCACAGTCACGGGGCTGGCGCGGTCCATGGCGGCATTTGCCAGCGCTGACACCGGCGGCGATCTGCGCCAGCAATCCATGGTCAAGCTGCGCGACGCGATGATGACATACCCCGAATTGGTCGCAGGCGAGACGCGTGCCTGCACAGACCTGATGCGCGCGATGGGCGGCAAGGTCGCGATCAAGACAGGCGCGGAGGCCGTGTTCATCGCGATCATTCCGGAACTGAAACTAGGTGTCGCGCTCAAAATCGTGGATGGGTCCACGCGCGGGTCCGAGGCCGCGATTGCCGCGATCCTCGTTAAGCTGGGGGTGCTGGATGCAGGTCACCCCGCGACCATCGCACGCATGACACCAACATTGAAAAACTGGCGCGGGATCACGACGGGCTTTACCCGCCCTGCCGCCGCAATGACCTAAAGGAATTGAACATGACATTTACGCTGGCCACTTGGAACATCAACTCTGTTCGCTTACGCGAAGACCTTGTGGCAACTTTGATGCACGACGAGGCCCCCGATGTGCTGTGCCTGCAAGAATGCAAAAGCCCCGTTGATAAAATCCCCCTCGCGCAGTTCCAATCGCTTGGCTACGCGCACATAATTGCGCGCGGACAAAAGGGATATAACGGCGTTGCAATCCTGTCCAAGCTGCCGATCGAAGAGGCAGGCGCAGAAGATTACGCATCGCTTGGCCATGCCCGCCATATCGCTGGGCGTTTGGCCAATGGCGTCACAATCCACAACCATTACATTCCCGCAGGCGGTGACGTCGCGGACCGCGAGGTGAACGAAAAATTCGGGCAAAAGTTGGATTACCTGTCCGAACTGCGTGATGCGTTTTTAGCGGACAAACCTATGCGCTCAATTCTTGTGGGCGATCTGAACATCGCGCCGCGCGAGGACGACGTTTGGGACCACAAAAAGCTCCTTAAGGTCGTGAGCCATACACCCGTAGAGGTCGCAGCCTTGGCGGAAGTCCAAACCGCAGGTGATTGGATCGACGTGACGCGCGCCGACATCCCCGAAGGCAAATTATACAGCTGGTGGTCCTACCGCGCCAAAGATTGGGACGCCGCCGACAAAGGCCGCCGTCTGGATCACGTCTGGGCCACATCCGACATCGCGGTATCCGCACATTCAAGCCGCGTTGTCCGCCATGTGCGCGGATGGGAAAAACCATCCGATCATGCGCCTGTCTTTGCCACGTTTGATCTATAAGTGGCCGCTGTCGCAGCCCTGATATTCGCTGCCACCACAGGCTTTGCGGTCGTGTTCCAAATCGCTCTCGCGCTTGGCGCGCCGTGGGGCGAATGGGCCAACGGCGGGCGTTGGCGCGGGACCCTTCCCGCAGCAATGCGCATGGCGTCGGTCGTCCAAGCGATATTGCTGTCTGTCTTGATTGCGATCGTCCTTGCCACCGCAGGCATCATCAACTGGGCAATGCCGACTTGGCCCATCTGGGTCGTGGTCGGGATTATGGCGCTGTCATCACTGATGAACCTCGCCACTCCTTCGGCAAACGAACGCAAACTGTGGGCGCCCGTCGTGATGCTGGCTTGCGCATCGGCCGCAATCGTTGGGTTTCTTGTGTAACGCGCAGCGATTGCCTATATGCACGGCTTAGACCTTAGAAAGGTGTCCGCCATGACCCCCGCTGCCCCGATTACCCCAGACATGCTGACCATTCCGCGCAAGGAAACCGGTGGCCTGCCGAACCTTGTTGGCATGACGCGGGACAATATGCGCGACGCGCTGATCGCTGTGGGCACCCCTGAAAAGCAGGCCAAGATGCGGGTGGGTCAGATTTGGCAGTGGATTTATCATTGGGGCATTCGTGAATTCGACCTGATGACCAACCTGTCCAAGGATTTCCGCGCAATGCTGGCGGAAAAATTTGTGGTGGCTGTCCCCGAAATTGTCACCAGTCAGCACTCCGAGGATGGCACACGAAAATGGCTTGTGCGGATTGCCGGCGGTCATGAAGTCGAGGTGGTATACATTCCCGAATCCAACCGTGGCACCTTGTGTATTTCAAGCCAGGTTGGCTGCACGCTGACGTGTTCATTCTGCCATACAGGTACGCAAAAATTGGTGCGCAATCTGACGTCAGCCGAAATTATCGGGCAGGTTTTGATTGCCCGTGACGAGCTGAATGAATGGCCCGAACAGGGCGCCAAAAACGTCGAAGGCCGTCTTTTGTCAAACATCGTTTTGATGGGCATGGGCGAGCCGCTTTATAACTTTGAAAACGTGCGTGACGCGATGAAAATCGCGATGGACCCGGACGGTATCCAACTATCGCGCAGGCGCATCACCCTATCGACATCCGGTGTCGTGCCAGAGATCGCGCGCACAGCCCAAGAGATTGGCTGCCAGCTTGCGATTTCGTTCCACGCGACCACCGACGAGGTGCGCGATAAACTGGTGCCGATCAACAAGCGTTGGCCGATTGCCGATCTGATGGACGCATTGCGTGCCTATCCCAAGGTCAGCAACTCAGAGCGGATCACGTTTGAATATGTGATGCTAGATGGCATCAACGACACCGATGCCGATGCCCACCGCCTGATGAAACTGATCGAAGGCGTTCCTGCCAAAATCAACCTGATCCCGTTCAACGAATGGCCCGGTGCGCCGTACAAAAGATCGTCCAACAACCGTATTCGTGCGTTTGCCGACATCGTGCACAATGCAGGGTATTCATCCCCTGTGCGCCGCCCGCGCGGCGAGGACATCATGGCTGCTTGTGGTCAGTTGAAGTCCGAGACGCAGCGCGAACGTAAATCCCGCGCACAGATAGCCGCCGAAACGGGGCAGTAAACCGCCCCGTCGATCAGTGGTTTATGCCAACAGCGCGCGCGCCTCGTCCGGTGACAAGGCAGCAGGGCGGTCACAAGTCGTTGTCAGCGTGATGAATTTGCGTTCTTCGCCCGAACGCAAAATTGCCGTCATCACATCAACTGCATGCACCGCCAAATCGATATTGCAGCGGTGTTCGCGATCTTCGGCAATCGCAGTCACCATATCCGCAAGCCCTGCACAGCGGTAATTCGCTTTGGTACCCTCGTGGTTTGGCACATTAAACGGGTGGTCAGTTGCGGGGATGACCTTGATTTCCTTATCCTGACCGCCGATTTCGACGTCACCACCAAAGAAGTTGGGGTCAGGCAAGAATAGCGATGCCTGCTTTCCATAAAGCTCCATATGGCCGTGACGGTGCGTATGCACATCCCAGCTTGTGCCCATCGTCACCGTCGCCCCGTTCGCAAACTCGAGCAGCGCGTGAATGTTGGTCGGTGTGTCGACTGGAATGGTTTCGCCAAGCCGGTCACCGTTTCCAATCGTACGTGTCGGAAATGTCGTCGTCGCAAGCGATACAACTGATTTCACAGGTCCAATCAACTGGATCAAATTGGTTACGTAGTAAGGACCAATATCGAGCACCGGACCCGCACCAGGTTGGAAAAAGAAGTCAGGGTTCGGATGCCATGCCTCCATGCCGCGGCTCATCACGTGGCAGGTGCCGCCGATGATGTCACCCGTGGTGCCATCGTCGATCGCGGCGCGGGCCAGTTGGTGTGCGCCACCAAGGAACGTATCCGGCGCAGAGCCAATCCGAAGATTTTTAGAAGCGGCCAAAGCGCGTAGATCCTCACCTTCTTCAAGGGTCAGAACCAGCGGTTTTTCCGAATAGGCATGCTTGCCTGCCTCAAGGATCTGGCGCGTCACGGCGTAATGCACATCAGGGATCGTGAGGTTCACGACGACGTCCACATCATCGGCTGCCAGCAGGTCCGCGACGGAACTGGCCCGCAGGCCAAATTCATCCGCTCGCGCTTGCGCCGCATCCATATTGATGTCGGCAACCGCAACCATATTGAGCGATTTGAACAGCGGCCCAAGTGACAGATATTGCGTCGCAATATTACCGCAACCAATGATGCCTACTCCAAGCTTTTCCATGTTGGTATATCCTTAAAAACGAGCAATAGCAGCAAGACTGCGCTGCGCAAAACGGGCGTCATCGCTCGGGTTGTCGTGCTCAACCACATAGTGGTCGACGCCAGCACCTTGCAATGCCACATGGATAGCGGGCCAGTCCATGATACCTTGGCCGACGTCGGCCCAACCGTCTTCGTCGACACATTCACCTTCTGGCGCAATATCCTTGATATGTGCCGCTGCAATACGGCCGCTATATTTCTCGATCCAGTCGACAGGGTTCAAACCCGCACGCTTGACCCAGCCCAAATCAAGTTCGACCATGAGGCTTTCGTCGCCATCCAGAATGAGGTCCATAGGCATTTCACCACTGGCCAGCCGTACAAACTCAAAATCGTGATTGTGCCAGCCGAACGCGAAACCCGCATCCTGAAAGGGCTTGCCCAATTCAGCGAGGCGTTTCCCGAGTGCGGCCCAACCTGCGGCGTCATCGGGGCGATTGTCGGGTGTCAAATAGGGACAAAAAACCTTGTCCAGACCAAGGGTTCTGGCTGTGGCGAGCATGGTGTCAGGATCGGATTCCATTTCCGCCAAACCAATATGGGAAGACGGCATGATCAATTCGTGCTGATCAAGCAGCGTCTTGATTTCATGCGGATCCTGCAAGATTGCGCCGTAGCCTTCAACGGCTTTGTACCCTGCGGCATTTAGCATCTTGAAGGTGCTCGCAAGCGTCGGCGCATTGCGGGAACAATAAAGCTGGTAAGCAGTGTGTTTCATGGTCATTCCTTATGCATAAGTTGCGCTATGTAAGTCGCGTATTGTGAAGTTAGGTGCGGTGTCCGGATCCGTCGGTGTGAAGCAAATACGGGCAGGTTCATCGGGCAGAACCGTTATGGCGTTATCGTCAAAGCGCCCTGCGACATCGGCCTCGATACTGACAAAAATCCCGAGGGCAGATGCGGTTATATCGAGCACATAATCAGCGCCGTCGCGGGTGATCGCGAGGCCAAGATCGGGTGCAACCAGATCGTAAGTTTTATACGCATGCGCCGCAAAGATATCTTGGCCTGTGGTGCCATCAGCGGCACGCCAACGGATCAAAAGCATCTCGTTCCGGCCAATCAGATCGGCTGAAAGCGTCATGATATCTGCAGCCTCCGGCACGGCGTCAAACGTTGCCTCGGCCAACGTTCGGCGACGACCATCCATAGCCACCGCAGCAGCGGTTACATCTACCTTGAGGCCTTGGGGTGCATCGCACAATCCGCGTATGACAATTTCGTTGCCCATTGGCACTGCCGTGACCAGCGTCGGCGCGTAAAAACGGCGCGCCATGTGGTGCATCAGTTTCCAGTCACCGCCATGGTCAAGCGACGCCCACGAACACACTGGCCATGTATCATTCAACTGCCAGATCAGCGTGCCCATGCAATGGGGCGCAAGCGACCGCCAATGGGTAACGGCGGTCTTAATCGCCTCGCCTTGCTGGATTTGTGACAAATAGACGAAATCGTCGAAATGCTTTGGCCAGCGGAAGTAGCGAAACATCGTTTCTGCGATCCGCGCATTGCCACCGGCATTTTTCTGGTGCGATTCCAGAACCGGTGCGGCAATATTCATATCCTCGGATCCAGCGAATTTCCGGATCGCATTCATTGACGGATAGGACTGAAACCCAAATTCCGAACAGAACCGCGGGGACACATCGCGGTAATGGTCAAAGTCGCGACCTTCATGCCAAACCGACCAGAAATGCATGTCGCCTGATCCATCCTGATGCCACGCATCCTTGAAGTTCATCGGTCCCGGCGATGGCGAAGAAGGCCACCAGTTTGCCTGCGGATCAGTGTCTAACAAGGCATTTTCGACACAGAAATTCAGGCGGTCATAGTTGACCAAATACCGGTCACGGTCGTTGCGTGTTTCTTCAAACCACGTCAGCGTGCCGATCAATTCATTGTCCCCACACCATAATGCAAGGCACGCGTGGTGCTGCATCCGGTTGACGTTATCAACAACTTCGGCACGGACTTCGGTCAGAAAGTCGCGGGTCGACGGATAGGTATTGCAGGCGAACATAAAGTCCTGCCAGATCATCAGGCCGAGTTCATCGCAGATGTCGTAGAACCATGTCGGCTCGTACCGACCACCACCCCAAACGCGGATCATATTCATATTGGCGTCGACAGCAGACTGCAAAAGGTCGCGGGTTTTTTCAGGGGTGATGCGCCCCGCAAGCGCATCCGCGGGAATCCAGTTGGCACCTTTGGCAAAGACATCACGTCCGTTCACCGCAAACTTAAAGCCAAGGCCAGCGTCGTCCGGTGTTGTGACCAGATCAATTGTCCGCAATCCGACTTTGATTGTCTTTACGGCGTCGCCCGCCGTAACCGTCAGATCATAAAGCGGCTGCGCACCCTGCCCTACTGGCCACCAAAGCTGCGGGTCATCGACCTTGATCGTGCAAATGCCCGTTTCAGGATCAACGGTGTAATCGTCACCGTCAAAGCGTACGACAGTGTCACCGTCATGGTTGGTCACGTCCGTCTTCACGGTCAAAACGCAACCGTCGCTGTGGTCTTGATGTACATGCACGGTATCGATGCGCGCAGCAGCCGACGGCTCGATCCGCAGGTCGCCATAAACGCCGAATGGCGCCAACGCGATGTTCCAATCCCAGCCGAAATCGCACTGCATTTTGCGCAGCATGTTACCGTTCGGAATAGGTGAATTTGTGGTCTGCCAAGGAAGGAAGAACGGATGAGCGTCTTGTGCGTCTTGGCCAGCCTTTACGACGGAATGGAATTGGAAACTGATCGTGTTTTCACCAAGGCGCGCGGCATCCTTCAATGCGACACGGTAGTCGCGAAAGCTGTTTTTGGCATTCAATACGACCTCGTCATTCACGCGAACGGTTACGACAGTATCGAGCATCGAAAGCACAAGATCGACGTTCGTATCCGTCAGTGTAAAAGTCCGCGTCGCGGTCCAGTCGCGCTCGCAAATCCAGCGCAGATCGTATTCGTTGCGTCCCCAATACGGATCTGGGATCAGCGATGCGTCATGCAGAGCGCTGATCCCGTCACCAGGGAGAAACAGGTCGCATTTATAGTCGCCGCTGTCGTCAGACAGGGACCATTTACCCTTCAGATCGCCGGTCATTACAGTCGAGCCTCCGTTTTCGTGTCAAACAGTGACGCACGTGAGGGGTCGATCCCAACCGTGAGTGTTTCACCTTTTCTCACCACTGCTTGTCCATCCATGCGGATGCGAAATGTGTCGTCGTTCAAGGTCGTGTAAACCAATGTGTCAGAGCCCATCGGCTCTACCAGATCGACAACCATGTCCATTTTATGCGGCGCGTTTGCAGCAAGCTCGCCCGTGATGACGTGCTCGGGCCGGATGCCGATTGTGGCATGACCACTTTGCGCAGTGTCGGACGCGAACGCATACCCGTCAACGGCCATGGTCAAATCGCCACCGGCAAATACGCCACCCTCAAGCTTGCCCTCAATAAAGTTCATCGATGGCGAGCCAATGAAATCGGCCACATAAAGGTTCAGTGGACGGTTATAAATCTCGTCTGGTGTCCCAAGCTGCATGATCAGGCCACCCTTCATTACCGCAATTCGGTCAGCCAGTGTCATCGCCTCAACCTGATCGTGGGTCACATAGATCATGGTATTCTGGAGCTGGTTATGCAGGCGCTTTAGCTCTACGCGCAGGTCGGCACGCAGTTTCGCATCAAGGTTGGACAAGGGTTCGTCAAACAAGAACACGTCCACGTCCCGCACAAGCGCACGGCCAATCGCAACCCGCTGACGCTGACCGCCGGACAAGGCACCCGGTTTACGATCCAGGAGCGCCTCGATCTGAAGAATTTCAGCAGCGCGCGCGACGCGTTTCTCGATCTCTTGCTTTGGCACTTTGGCGTTCTTCAGGCCAAACGACAGGTTCCCGCGCACCGTCATCTGCGGATAAAGCGCATAAGACTGAAACACCATCCCGATGCCGCGGTCCGATGGTTCAGCCCATGTGACGTTTTCACCTTTGATGAAAATTTGACCGTCCGTGACCTCAAGAAGACCTGCGATGCAGTTCAAAAGCGTGGATTTGCCACAGCCCGAAGACCCGAGCAGGACAAGGAATTCGCCTTCGGCAATTTCGAGGTTCAGATTTTTCAAAACCTTCACAGCGCCAAACGCCAAGTCGAGATTTTTGATTTCTACAGAGTTTGCCATTTGTTTCAGCCTTTAACTGCGCCAGCGGCGATACCGCGGACAAAGAGTTTGCCAGAGGCAAAGTAAATGATGAGAGGAACCAGACCGGTCAGCAATGTCGCGGCCATGTTCACATTGTATTCCTTGACCCCTTGGACCGAGTTTACAATGTTGTTGAGCTGCACCGTCATCGGATAAGTCGCGGGTTTTGTGTAGATGACACCGAACAGGAAATCGTTCCAGATACCCGTAACCTGCAAGATGATTGCAACCACAAAAATCGGCAATGCCATGGGCAACATGATCTGGAAATATATCTGCCAGAACCCTGCACCATCGACACGCGCGGCCTTAAACAATTCCTCGGGGATGGACGCAAAATAGTTGCGAAACAGCAGCGTCAGAATTGGCATGCCGAAAATCGTATGCACCAGAACCAAGCCACCGATTGACCCCATTAGTCCGATCTCGCGCAGCAGGATCACAATTGGATACAGCATTGTCTGGTACGGAATGAACGCCCCGATAATCAGGATCGTGAAAAAGACTTCGGACCCTTTGAATTTCCAGTTCGACAATGCGTAACCGTTGATCGATGCAATCGAGATCGAGAGCAATAGTGACGGGATCAGGATGCGGACAGAGTTGCCAAAGCCGCGGGACAGACCATCACAGTTGATGCCGGTGCAGGCTTCGGACCATGCCTTGACCCACGGTTCAAACGTGACTTCCATTGGCGGGCCAAACACGTTGCCCATCCGGATTTCCGGCATCCCCTTAAGCGAGGTCACAATCATAACGTAGAGCGGCAGCAAATAGTACATGCTGACCATGATGAGCGTGCCATAAAGAAAGATGTTGGCGCGCGAGAATGCTTTTTTCGGTTTCGGGCCGCTGGGGCCAGTGAGGGTCATATCAGCCACGTTTCCGGCCTCCGAATTCTAGGTAAGCCCAAGGGATGAGGATGATCACAACAGAGCAAAGCATCATGGTCGAGGCCGCAAAGCCTTGGCCCAAATTCTGTGCGCGGAACATCAGTTCGATCACATATTTGGCGGGGACTTCGGACGACAGTCCCGGACCGCCGCCAGTTTGTGCGACAACCAGATCATAAAGCTTGATGATGCCTGACGCGATCAACACAAGCGACGTGATAAACACAGGCCGCATCATTGGAATAATCACAACGACATAGGTTTTGATCGTGCCGATGCCATCAACCTTGGCGGCATTCCAGATATCGTCATCAATGCCGCGCAAGCCTGCCAACATGATGCACATGATCAGTCCTGTGCCCTGCCACAATCCAGCGATCAGGAGGCCGAACATGACCGTCTCGGGATCGTTGAGCGGGTTGAAAGTAAAGCTTTCCCAGCCCCATCCGCGGACCACGCTTTGCAATCCGAATTCGGGGTTTAAGATCCACTGCCACGCAAGGCCCGTGACCACAAACGACAGCGCAAACGGATAAAGAAAGATTGTACGGAAGGCCGTCTCGAACCTGATTTTCCGGTCAAGGCATGCCGCGAGGCAGAAGCCCAATACCAGCGTGAAAATCATCGAACAACCGCCGTAGATACCGAGGTTCTTGATCGAGATGATCCAGCGGTCACTGCTCCAGAGCCGCTCATATTGGTCAAAGCCAACCCAATTGGTCTTTGGCAACATGCGCGATCCGGTAAAGGAATAAACAACTGTCCACATTGTGCCGCCGACAAAGACCACAAGTGCCGTCAGGATCATCGGGATCGAGGCGAGCTTGGCCATCAGGTTCTTGAACAGACGGCTGGGTCGTTTGGGGGTACGAAGGGGGGGGTCCGAGGCCACGGTCATCGTGTCGGCTCCATCATAACTAGAGGAAATTCAGAAAACGGGGTGGCCCGGCAGGTGTACCGCCGGGCCCAAAGCAAGTGCTTAGTCAGCAGCTGCGATCAGCTCAGCATAGGATTCCTGTGCTTCAGCCGCTGGCATGTCGCCAGACCAGAACTGCGTCATCAGATCTTCGATCTGAAGCTGCGTGTCTGCGGACAAGGATTGGTCGCCGGACGGCAAGATGCCACCATCAGCCAAAATACCCAGACCTTTTTGCATGCAACCGTTTGCAGTAGACATGTCGATGTCTCCGCGGACAGGAAGCGAACCTTTTGCAAGGTTGAAGGACACCTGTACCTCAGGGGAAATTAGCAAGGCAGCCAATTCTTTCTGAGCGGCGGTGATTTCCGGATCGTCGTTCACCGGGAAGTAGAATGCATCGCCACCAGTGTCGAGAATCTCGTTCAGGCCCAGACCTGGGAGGCAAGAGTAGTCAACGCCTTCAACTTGTCCAGCAACAGAGAATTCGCCCTGCGCCCAGTCGCCCATCAGCTGTGCACCAGCGGTGCCGGTGATGACCATATTTGTCGCTTGGTTCCAGTCTTGGACGTTGGATCCGCGCGCAAGTTCACGTGCAGCGGCGACGGCTTCGAATACAGCGGTGTATTCTGGGCCACGTGCCACATCAGCGTTCTTGTTCACGGTGACTTCGCGCCATGCGTCAGTACCTGCAACCGCGATTGTGATCGCGCCGAATGCGAGGTTTTGTTGCCAGCCCTGCTGACCCATTGCCAAAGGCAAGATGCCCGCGGCCTGAAGCTCGGGTGCGGAGGCCACGAATTCGTACCAGTCTTTTGGCACAGGTACGCCAGCAGCCTCGTATGCTGCGTGCGACAACCAGATCCACTGACCGGAGTGGATGTTGACAGGCACACAGAAAATTTTGCCGTCAAGCGTACAAGAATCCAGCAGTGCAGGTGGGTTGACGATGTCTTTCCAGCCGCCGGCTTCTGCGACGTCTGTCAAATCAAGCATCAGGCCAGCTTCGATGAGTTCCTCAGCCTGACGACCGTGGTTCAACTGTGTCGCTGCCATCGGGTCACCGCCGATGATGCGCGAGATGATGATTGGGCGCGCCGTACCACCGGAGCCAGCGATAGCGCCGTCCACCCAAGTGTTGCCCGTTGCGTTCCATGCGTCAGCAAACTTGGAAACAGCAGCGGCTTCGCCACCCGATGTCCACCAATGTGTGACTTCAAGTTCTACGGCAGATGCCGCCGATGCGCTGACCATTGCGGTCGCCGCCAAAAGTTTTGTTGTAAGCTTCACGATTCTGTCCTCCCTGGTTCTAAATCGTTGTAGAAAATCCTATAACGTTTTAGTTTGTCCTAGCAAGATATAAAAATTCGCTGTAACATCAATTAACGCAACTTTTTGCTAACTACTTGAATATTCAGTGAATTCGATATGTTAGTAACCTGCCGGAAGACACGGCTAGCTGTCTGGATGGATGATTCGAGGACACAAAATATGGCACGGACCAAAATTCTCGTCTCGGCCGCAGAGGCGATGCCTGCGAACGGCAAACCGACTCTTAAAACAATTGCTCAAATGAGCGGCCTTGCGGTGCCGACTGTTTCGCGTGCGCTCAATGACGCGCCCGACATCGGCACAAATACCAAAGAGCTGGTCCGCAAGATTGCACACGAGATCGGATATGTCCCGAACCGCGCGGGCGTTCGGCTGCGTACCGGACGGACAAATGTGATTAGCCTGATCATGTCGACAGAACACGATAACCACACAGCGCGGCTTATTTCATCTGTCGCCAGCGGCCTTGAAGGTACGCGGATGCACCTGAATGTGACACCATATTTTCCCCAAGATGACGTGATGAAGCCGGTCCGCTATATCGTCGAGACAGGATCAGCAGACGCGATCATCTTAAACCAGATCGAGCCGAATGACTCGCGGGTCGCTTATTTGATGGAACGCAACTTTCCTTTTGCCACCCACGGGCGCACCAATTGGGCTGATCAGCACGCATATTATGATTTTGATAACGGCGCGTTCGGGCATCATGCCGTTGATCTGTTGGCGCGCCACGGGCGCAAATCGATCTTGGCAATCGCGCCACCTCAACGGCAAAGCTATGCGCTACATCTGATGGACGGAATGGCCTTGGCTGCGAAATCCAACAACCAAGACATCCAAATGTTATCCGGTGCAACAAGCGATGATACCGTTGATACCATAGGGATTGCCGTACGTGCACATCTGACTGCCAACCCGGATGTCGATTGCATCATTGCCGCTTCAACGACCGCAGCAATGGCCGCGGTCGCCGCGACGGAACAGCTTGGCATGGTTGTCGGACAACAAATCGACGTCCTTGCAAAAGAAGCATCGCCGTTTCTCAAATTGTTTCGCGCCAACATCCTGATAATGTCGGAATCCGTTGGTGCGGCAGGCGATTTCTTGGCAAAAGCAGCAATTCAGGCCATTCGAGAGCCTGACTTGCCACCAATGCAGTTTTTAGAAGTGCCAAAAGCGCCTTAACGGCCCGGAATTTCGCGTCTGGTTTCGCCACGACCTTCCCAGTTGTCCAATGCCGCGATCGCCTCTTCGGCGGTTTCGACAAATTTGAACAGTTCCAGATCATCCGCAGAAATCGTACCCGCGTCGGCAAGCGCTTCCCAATTGATAATCCCGCGCCAGAATTCTTCGCCAAATAACAAGAACGGAACGCGCTGCATGCGGCCCGTCTGGATCAAGGTCAGCGCCTCAAAGGTTTCATCAAGCGTACCAAATCCGCCAGGAAACACCGTGATTGCGGCTGCACGCATCAGGAAATGCATCTTGCGGATCGCGAAATAGTGGAAATTAAAACACAGCTCTGGCGTCACAAATTCATTCGGCGCCTGTTCGTGTGGCAGCACGATGTTTAACCCGATGGACCGCCCGCCTGCATCAATCGCACCACGGTTACCGGCCTCCATGACACCCGGCCCACCGCCCGTCACGATGACATTCTCGCGCCCGCCAGTTTCCATTGACCGGATTGTCATAAGCTCTGCAAATTTGCGAGCTTCATCGTAATACTTGGACAGGTCAGCCAGCGATTTCGTCCGCGCAGTGTCCTTTTTCGCAGGATCGGGGATACGCGCGCCACCGAACAGAACGATTGTGCTTTCGATGCCAGCTTCGTCCATCAACAACTCTGGCTTCAGCAGCTCCAGTTGCAGACGCACAGGGCGTAGCTCGTACCGGCACAAGAAATCTTCGTCAGCGAATGCGAGGCGATATGCGGGTGCACGGGTTTGCGGTGTGTCGGGGACATTCACGGCTTCTGCGCGATCTTCGCCGCTGTCACGGAACGGATGCTTGCGGGTATTATTGGTCATGGTTTCTCTTTCATGGGGCCTGATCGGGGTACAGTTGCCAGAAATGTCGCCGGATGCAAATGCGTAGACTGATTGCGCGATCCGGCCCGTCACAGTATAGCGGGCGGAATAGTTTGGATGAATGGAGCCTGTTACATGTCTAACGCCGCACTTGAGACTGCCATCGAAGCCGCATGGGATGCGCGCGATACCATCACCGTCAATACAAAAGGCGAGGTCCGCGACGCGATCACCGATACAATGAACGCGCTGGATTCAGGTAAGCTGCGTGTTGCAGAACGTCAGGACAATGGCGACTGGCATGTGAACCAATGGGCAAAGAAAGCCGTGCTGCTGTCCTTTCGTCTAAATGACATGGAACAGATTTCCGGCAGCAATGGTGGTACATTCTGGTGGGATAAGGTCCCGTCAAAATTTGCAGGTTGGGGCGATGCGGAATGGCGCGAGGCTGGCTTTCGGGCTGTGCCGGGGTCTATCGTGCGGCGTTCTGCTTATATCGCGCCGGGCGTTGTGTTGATGCCATCGTTTGTAAACTTGGGCGCTTATGTCGACGAAGGTACCATGGTTGACGGCTGGGCCACTGTCGGGTCCTGCGCGCAGATTGGCAAAAACGTGCACCTGTCCGGTGGCGTGGGCATCGGCGGCGTGCTGGAACCCATGCAAGCAGGCCCAACAATCATCGAAGACAACTGCTTTATCGGGGCACGCTCCGAAGTTGTTGAAGGCTGCATCGTCCGCGAAGGGTCCGTGTTGGGCATGGGCGTGTTCATCGGCCAGTCGACCAAGATCGTGGACCGCGAAACAGGCGAAGTTATGTACGGCGAGGTGCCGCCATATTCGGTCGTTGTCGCAGGCTCCATGCCATCCAAGAACGGCATCAATCTGTATTGCGCCGTGATCGTGAAACGCGTCGACGCCAAAACACGTTCCAAGACAGGCATCAACGAGCTGCTGCGCGACTGATGATCCTAAGCCGCACCATCGCCCGCAGTCGCATCGCTGCGGGCAAAACGCCCAGCTGGTCTGGCGCGTGGGGATTGGTTGCGGTGGATGCGATTGTATTCTTTACTCTCGCTGGCCTGTCCGCCCCGTATATCGTGGGCGGGCTGGCTGACAGCCGCGGCGCTTGGGTCTATATCGCGTTATTTGCGGTCTACTTCATACCGATGCAGGGCGTCCTGATTATTTCGGCACTGTGGGCTGCGAAGTCACGCTGGGTCGACGATCCACCCCGCGACTAGCGCTGCACGTAAGCTGCGCCAAACCATTTAATCAACAGATCGTCATAGGTGCCGTCTTCGCGCAGGCGCAGCATCGCTTGCCCCACGTCTTCGCGCAGGGAACTGCCGGTCGGGAAAACCATTCCATAATTTTCGGGACGATACACACGGTCAAGCAAGGCCACTTTGCCCTTTCCCTTGGTTCGCACGTAATAGGCAAGGATCGGGCCGTCAAAGACCACAGCATCAATATCGCCGTCCTCAAACGCCGCAAGCAAACTGTCCAGGTCTTCAAACGGCTCAAAACCGATCGCCCGCTCGATCAGATAGTCAGCAGAGGTTGATCCGCTGATTGTACCAACAGGGCGCCCATCAAGATCATTGATAGATTCAATATTATTCTGGATCGCGCTGATCGTGAGCGCCGCTGTGATTTGCGCCACGAATATGGACACGATAAACAGACTGGACACCACAAGGATCACGGCAAAGAAACGGCCACCACGGCTTTGCGGCATGCGTTCTTCGAAACCACCATTTACCACAAGGTTCAGGGCCCACCAAAACGCAGGAAACGCGGCATCGCGCGCCGGACGGTCAAAATACGGCTGCTTGTGGCGCTCGAACAGCCACATCAACATGCCGCCACCAAATAGCAGTGCAAGGGCTGCCAGTACGGCCAGCCCGATCTGACGCGTAAACAACGCCTTGAGCATGGTTGTGCTGCTGCTGGCTTGTGAGGCCATCATGACCTGTACGCCGCTTTCAAAAATCGGTTGGGAAAAATCCATCATCCGTTCACGGTCAGCGGTGATCGAAATATTCGCTATAGCGGCATCGACCTCGCGATCTTGGACAGCAGATAACATTCCGCCAAAGCTGTCTTTGCGATCATATACGATAGATACGTTCAGCTGATCCGCCGCGGCATTCAATAAATCAATACTGAAGCCGGTATCCACCCCGTCGACAACCATCGAAAACGGGGGGCGGGTTACGGTCGCAATTGTCAAATTATCGACCGGTTGGGCCTGCGCCGGGGCCGCGCCGATCCACATCGCTAGCGCCATCAACGCCCGAAAAATGCCGTTCATCCCGTCACCCATTCTTGTCCCGTCGTGCACATTGTGCCAAATGCTGTACAAATACAAGTTATCAGGCCCGAATAACTGGTGCGATATCTCATAAAGAGGCGTGAAAATGACCAAAAAGCCAAGCCGTCAAAAGGTGTTCACTCTTTTGGTTGAAGTCGGCCGCAGCGCAGATGACGGTCTACCCAAGGACGCGACGGGTGCTGCGTTAATGATCTATGCCTCCGGCGTCGATGAACCAGAGGCTGTGCGCGAAACAGTGGCCATTCTGAAACAGGCAGATTTGTCACCCTTGGACGTGAGCGGTTACGGCACCCTAGAGGAACGCCTAAAAGAAGGTCACGACATTCCCGATGAAGAGCGTCAACTGATGCAGCGGGCCTTGGATGAAAACAGCGTGATCGTCGCACAGATGACACCATTTTTCGACGAGGCTTAGGCCGCCGACAACTTGCGTAATGTTAAGGTCTCGTATGACTGCAATAACGGGACTTGATGAGCAGGGCGCGACGGAATCAATTCTGCTGGTAGGGCTGCAATTGTACTGTGCTTGCGCAAACTCGGGTCTATTTGGACACCCGTGATATCAAGCCCTTCTACAGTCAGGCCGGCAATCTCCATCGGTGCTGCGCGGTCCAGCAAGACCTGCCAATACCGATGCGTTAACCCGCATGGCGTCGCCTTTGCCGAGGATTCGTCAATCAAATGGCCCGCTCGCACTGCAATGACATCGGTGCCGAATAGATATTCAACCTCGGTACCTGTTAGGCGCAACCGTTGATCTGGCGCCACTTCGATATCGTGCCGCAAACCAAAGTAGGGCGCACGTAACGTCACAGGTGCAAACCTGCCACGTGCGGGCAAAAGTGCGGAGCCACACCACCGGACTTGCGCAGTCTCGCCTGTTGCAGTGACAATCATCTGACCCGCACGCAGGTCGCTCACGGCGATTTTGCCCTTGGGTGTTTCCAGCATCGTCTGTCCCCCCAATGTCGGCAGAACCCCGATCGGAAGAACTTCATTCGCGATGGCCACAAATGCGGCGTTTGAATTGACCGCACAGTGCCGTTCATCCGACATCAATCGCAGCCCGTCACGCATCGATATTGGCAATGGGTTGCTTAATTCAGCGAACACCAATGCACCTTCGCCGACCTCAAGCGCAAGAACACCGCGGCGCAAAGGTGCATCCCAAGTATAGGTCAGTGTCACGCTCGGCTTGACCGTCAACAAGTCGGTCTGCAAGCTATAGCTGCGCCGTTGTTGCCCTTGCCAGTGATCAAGCCGCAACGTGCCTTCGGCACAAAGCGTGATCTTCAGCCCCGCCGCCCAAGGATGCGTCGACCCGTAACTTAGCAAGGTCTGGGCCCCGCCGCGAGGGTCGGATGAAAACTCCATCATCAACGTGCCGCGCGGCATCACAGCATTGAGGTCAAACGGCTGGCGATTTGCGCGTCCCAACCCTTTCGGGCTGAACACACCACCGGCATGATCACGTAATCCGATCCAGCTCATGCCAAGCGCACCCACCACGCAGCAGGGGCAACATTATCGTTAATCAGCATCATTGCTGTCATCATTTGTCTTGCCCCATGCCCGTATCGACCTGATGCCAAGGCATTCGCCCACATGCGGACTTTATCCGCAATCAATATGTTGTGGCACACTGCCCGTGCCTACGCCCATTTTGGGTCTGCCCTGTCTCGGGTCTCTTATTAATTTCACGATACGTGATATTTCTTTTTTGAAAGAGTAGTTTATGCACCTACCATTGGCTAAACCGTCTTTACTGTTACACGGATGCCACAACCCATACTTGCAGCCGCAAGGATGCTTCCGCAGACACAGGCGAGTAAAATGAAGGAAACCGACATGTTGCATGACATTGATCCTGTTGCTCTGACGGCGGCGCTTGTACGCTGCCCGACGGTCACACCCGCAGAAGGCGGCGCGCTGGTGCTGCTGGACGGTTTGCTGTCTGATGCAGGCTTTACCTGCACCCGTGTTGATCGCAACGGTATTAGCAACCTATATGCCCGATGGGGACGCCAAGGTGCGAACCGGACATTCGGATTTAACGGCCATACGGACGTCGTGCCCTTGGGTGATGAGGCCGCATGGACAATGCCGCCTTTCGGGGCCGAGATCAAAGACGGGTTCCTATACGGGCGTGGATCGACAGACATGAAATCCGGCGTCGCTGCCTTTGCCGCTGCTGCAATTGATTTTGTGCGCAACACGCCACCCGATGGGGCTGTGGTGCTTGCGATCACGGGTGACGAAGAAGACGTGGCCTTGGACGGAACCGTCGCACTGCTCGATTGGATGGACGCCAACAACGAGGCAATGTCGGTCTGCCTTGTGGGGGAACCTACCTGTCCCGACGTTATGGGCGAGGCGATGAAAATTGGCCGCCGCGGATCGTTGACCGCATGGATCACAGTAACGGGCGTGCAGGGTCATTCCGCCTATCCGCATCGCGCCAAAAACCCGCTTCATGCTGGTGCGCGATTGCTTGATCGGTTGGCATCACACACGATGGATCAGGGGACCGACCATTTTGACCCGTCCTCTTTGGCCGTCGTCACCATCGACACAGGTAACCCCGCGACCAATGTGATCCCCTCGCAGATGACCGCTGCCGTCAACATCCGCTTTAACGACCAGCACACAGGGGCAAGCGTATCGGACTGGCTGCGCGCCGAGGCGGACAAAATCATGGCCGAAACCGGCGTCAGCGTAGATATGAAGATCAAGATATCCGGGGAAAGTTTCATCACCCCGCCCGGCGCGTTATCGGACCTGATCGCTGGCGCCGTTGAGGCAGAAACTGGCCGCAAACCGGAGCTGTCCACGTCAGGCGGCACGTCAGACGCGCGATTTGTCAAAAATCACTGCCCTGTTGTCGAGTTCGGGCTTGTCGGGCGCACCATGCACCAAGTTGATGAGCGTGTAGCGGTGGATCAGATCGTGCAGCTTAAGGCGATCTACGGTCGGATCCTGACTGACTATTTCGCGTGACACACCGACCCGAAGCCAATGCATCGGGTACGACCTACACTTTGGATGAAGCCGATGCGGGGGGCGGCACGCGCCGCATGCAGATTTGCCATGACGCGCCACCCCTTGCGTGTTAGGCCGCACCCATGAAACAGATCCCATCCAAAGCCGAAATCCTTCAGTGGATTTCCGACCACCCCACCAAGGCTGCCAAACGTGATATTGCAAAGGCCTTTGGCATCAAGGGCGCGCAGCGCATCGACTTGAAGCGGGTTCTCAAAGAGCTTGAGGCCGAAGGGCGACTGACCAAGCGACGGTCGTCATATCGTGACGCAGAAGACCTGCCGCCTGTTTCTGTTTTGGAAATCACCGGTATCGACAGCGACGGCGACTTGTTTGCGCGGCCCTTGGAATGGGCAGGCACCGGTGCGGAGCCCGTCATCATGATGTTGCTAAGACAAGGTGATCCGGCATTGGGCGTTGGCGACAGGTTGCTTGGGCGACTGACCGTCGATCCAACAGAACACCACAGCCACACCGCTCGCATGATCCGCCGCATTGGCGAAAACCCGCTGCGTATTTTGGGCATCTACCGTGCCGGTTCGCAGGGCGGGCGGGTGCTACCGATTGACAAGGGATCCGACAAACAATGGACCGTCGCTGACGGTGCCACGGGTGGTGCCAAAGACGGGGAACTTGTCGAGGCCGAGCAATCCGGCCCCAAGGGCCGCATGGGGCTGCCTAAGGCGCGGATCGTTGCGCGCTTGGGTGACCCAACACAACCGCGCGCCGTTTCTTTGATTGCTATTCATCAGCATGGCATCCCTGACCATTTCCCCGACGACGTGGTGGCCCAAGCGGACGCGGCAACTGGCGCCCCATTGGCAAAGCGGACTGATTTGCGCGAAATGCCATTGGTCACGATTGATCCATGGGATGCCCGTGACCACGACGACGCCTGTTATGTTGAAACCCATGACAACGGCGAGATGACGATCTGGGTGGCTATTGCTGATGTTGCGTATTACGTCACGCCGAATTCGGCGCTAGACCACGAGGCGCGCAAGCGCGGCAACTCCACCTATTTTCCTGACCGCGTTGTGCCGATGCTGCCTGATAGCCTGTCTGGCGATCTATGTTCGCTACACGAAGGTGTCGACCGCGCCTGCCTTGCAGTTGCCATGCGGATCGACGCGGACGGCAATAAATTAACGCATGAATTCCACCGCGCCTTAATGAATTCCAAGGCGTCACTGAATTACGAACAAGTCCAAGCCGCGATGGACGGCGCCCCCGACGATCAGGTGGCTCCTTTGGTGTCTGACGTGATCCGCCCGCTTTACGCGGCCTATGCGGCGCTCAAAAAGGCGCGCGCGGTGCGGCAGCCGCTCGAGTTGGATTTGCCCGAACGCCAAATCGTTCTGGACGATGCGGGCAAGGTTTCTTCGGTGAATTTCAAGGACCGCCTTGATGCCCATAAAATGATCGAAGAGTTCATGGTGCTGGCCAATGTCGCCGCTGCCGAAACCCTGATCGAAAAGAAGTCCGACCTGTTGTTCCGCGTTCACGAAGAGCCAAGCCCGGAGAAGCTTGATGCCCTGCGCGAGGTGGCCAACGCATCCGGCCTTCAGCTGGCCAAGGGGCAGGTACTCCAGACTGCGCATCTGAACCGCCTGCTGGAACAAGCACGCGGAACCGACCATGCCGAACAGGTTAATATCTCGACCCTGCGGTCCATGACGCAAGCCTATTACTTCCCGCAAAACTTCGGCCACTTTGGTCTCGCGCTCAAGGCCTATGCCCACTTCACATCCCCGATCCGGCGATATGCCGATCTGATTGTGCACCGCGCATTAATTGCATCGCATGGATGGGGCAAGGACGGGTTGTCGGCTTGGGATCAAGACAATCTCGAAGCAACAGCAAAGCAGATTTCCGACACCGAGCGGCGCTCGATGGTCGCAGAGCGCGACACGACCGATCGTTATCTCGCGGCCTTCCTATCGGAGCGGATGAACGTCGAGATGCCCGGCAAGGTGAGCGGAATTGCCAAGTTTGGCGTCTTTGTGAAACTCGACGAAACGGGTGCTGATGCATTGGTCCCCATTCGCACGCTGGGGTCCGAGTATTTTGATTTTGACGCCGAAAGCCAGACGTTAATGGGTTCGCAAAGCGGCATCATGATCGGATTGGGACAAAAAGTGGTGGTCAAGCTGGCCGAGGCCACGCCTGTCACGGGCGGCCTAACCGCAGAACTGATCAGCCTTGATGATCGCACGATGCCACGAGGCCCTGCCAGAGGCCGCGGAAAACCACCGCGCCGCAAGGTTGGATCATCGAAAAAGAAGGCCGCCAAAACCGCACGCAAAGTAAAGCGCACCCGTTCCTAAAGATGGTATGTCAACACTGACCGTATAAAGATGCCGTGGCGCAACGGATCAATTTAACACGCGTCATAAAAATGGATGGTCCGCACACCTTTGATCTGTCCATATTAGGAAATGCGATCGCAGGCAGCGTTGCATAAGACATTTCGCGCGGATCAGCGAAGTATTCCGGCGTCCATTGTTCGCGGACCATATGAAGCAACATCATTGCCTTGACGCAAAGGGACACGCGCTGTTTTGGTTAACGGCGGGGGCGTCAGTCCAAAGCGGGGTCATCGTGCAGTCTCCTGTATGGTTGACCTCAGACTACTGCGGCTTACTGTCAGTAAATGTCAGTATGAAAATGGTACAAGGCTCTATGACCCGAACAAATCGCCTTTTCGCACTGATGCAAGCGCTTCGCTATCATCGTCCACCTGTCACCGCCCAACTTTTGGCCGATGACACGGGCGTATCCCTGCGCACGCTATATCGCGATATCGAAACGCTGCGCGGCTTGGGTGCAATTATCGACGGGACAGCAGGGTACGGTTACGCCCTGACCGAGGATGCAGCCTTGCCGCCGATGATGTTTGACGACGAAGAAATCGAGGCGCTTGTTCTTGGCTTGCGTGATGTGCAGGCCATCGCCGATCCCGCATTGGCGCAAGCCGCCGCCAGCGCGTTGGCCAAGCTTCAGGCGCGGCTTCCGGCCAAAAAAGCCCATAGGCTTAAGCACGCTGTGCTGTCAGTCAAACGCAGCAGCACAACACCCCATCCCACAGTTGACGTGCGCGCGTTGCGCAGTGCCACGTGGGATGAAATGACCATTGAACTGGATTACATCGACCAATCGGGAACAGCATCGCAACGACGTGTTGACCCGCTTTGCGTGACCTATTTCCAAGACGCCCATTGCCTGCTCGCGTGGTGCCATCTGCGCGATGCGGTGCGCGCGTTCCGGCTTGACCGGATGCAAAACATGACGGTCACCAGCCAAAGCTTCAGGCCGCGACGCGATTGCGATGCTATCAGCGCAGCCGCCTAAACAAAACGGCGGATTTTCGCGCTCCGATTGAACGCGTCTGTCACCTTTCGCTAAATCCTATAAACTTGGATCAGGTTAAGTAGGTATTTGGTATATCATGTTTATTTTAAAGACACTCTCACTGGCCATGGCCCTGGGCATGCAGCCGTTCGCGGCCCCTGTGGCTGCCCCGCCGCTGATCCAAGTACAAACAAATGGCTTTGCCACCTGGGTCGCAAATTTTCGCAACCGTGCAGCGCGTGCGGGGATTAGTGACCGGACATTCAACGCCGCGTTCGCGGGCGTGCAATACTTGCCCGATACCGTCCGGCGCGACCGCAACCAGTCGGAATTCGTAAAGCCGTTGGCCGAATATATGGCCACTGCCGCCTCTGACCTGCGGGTCAAAGGCGGGCGCGACATGCTGCGCCAACACGCCCGCCTGCTGGCCCAACTAGAGGCACGGTACGGCGTGGAGCCACATGTCATCGTCGCCTTCTGGGGCATGGAAAGCAACTATGGCAAACGCCGCGGTGAAACGCCGCTGATTAGCACGTTGGCCACCCTCGCGTTCGACGGTCGCCGCGGACGGTTTTTTGAAAAACAACTGATCTCGGCGCTGAAAATTCTGCAACGCGGGGACATCTCGCCATCCCAGATGACCGGAAGCTGGGCAGGTGCAATGGGCCACACCCAGTTTATTCCTACAACATTTGACGCCTATGCCGTGGATTTCACAGGTGACGGACGCCGCGACATCTGGTCAGACGACCCCAGCGATGCGCTTGCATCAACAGCGGCATACCTCAAGCGATTTGGCTGGCGCAAAGGGCAGCCTTGGGGTGTCGAGGTTCGTCTGCCCGCAGGCTTCGATTTTGCCCGCACCAACCGTGCCGTCAAAATGGCCCCTGCCGATTGGGCGCGCTTGGGCGTGCGTGGCACCGACGGGCGTGAAGTCCCCAATTACGGCACCGCGTCATTGATCACACCCACAGGCGGCCGTGGCCCCGCATTTTTGGTGTTCCGCAATTTTGATGTGATTAGCCGTTATAACAATGCCGAGGCATATATGATCGGTGTCGGCCGCTTGGGGGATCGCCTGCGCGGATTAGGTCCGTTACAAACAGATTTCCCAGCCGGAGAGCGTGATCTGTTCCGCGCAGAGCGTCGCGAATTGCAACAACGCCTTACCGCTGCCGGTTTTAACACAGGCGGCATCGACGGTAAGGTTGGTCCGGCCACGCGCCGTGCGATCCGTGCCTATCAAAACGCAGCACGGCTTCCTGCGGATGGCTACGCATCAATGTCGTTATTACAACGTCTACGCTAAGGGCAGTTGCCGTTGATGCACGCCGTCATCGCGTCCAAAACATCCGGCGACGGCTCTGCGAAAATTGTACCGCCACAGGCGCTGGCCTCAATCACGACCTGATCGCCAACCAGTTTGGCAAAGAACACCGATTTAACGCCAGGCGTCTGGCTTCCGCACCACGGCCCAGCACAGGTCGGCTGCAACGTCACCGGATTGTTGTAGGCAGACGTGAAACCATTTGTGTTCAGCCCGTGTCCGCTAAATTGCGCGGGGATCGGCCTTGGGTTGCGTTCTTTGTTTACGACACCTTTGGGCTGCTTGGTCGCATCGAATTCTAACGTTCCATACAAAATGTAATACGATGCAGGGTCGGCTTCGATCCGCTCGAATGTACCTACGGGATCGGGGCGCATGCACGACAATGCGGTCGCTTGACCGGCGATAAGTGTCAGGGCGATTGCGGCCGCGATGAATTTCATAGTTTACCTCCAAATTCCTCAAGAACTTGTTCATAAACGCTCTGTTTGAACGGGACGATATTGGCGACAAGATCATCCTTGGGCAGCCATTTCCATGAAGAGAATTCAGGGTGCTTGGTTGCAATATAAATCTGATCATCGGACCCGTGGAAGCGCATCAAAAACCATTTCTGCTCTTGCCCGCGATACCGCCCGCCCCAGATGTTTGGCACCAGATCGGTAGGCAGGTCATAGGGGATCAACCCGCGGCTCTCTGCTTCGATCGTCACAAGGTTTGCTGTCACGCCAGTTTCTTCCCATAGCTCGCGGATTGCGGCATCTTGGGTTTTCTCACCTTTGTCGACACCACCTTGCGGCATCTGCCATGCATCAGTGTCGCGATCCAAGCGCTGGCCCACAAATACGTGACCGCGCGTATTGGCAAGCATAATGCCGACACACGGACGGTACGGCAGTTTCGAAATCTCGTCAGGGGTCATAAAGCGGCCTTGGTGTTTCATCATCTTCGCCTTTCGGTTTGCACCGTATTTGTGCCAAAGGTCCAGACGTTATGCGATAACAAGCCTGCTATTTGGCGCAATACGCGCTGCAATCCACGCCAGATGATCGGGGCGGAACGCCACGCAACCTGCTGTTGGCCGTCCTTTGCCACGCCATGCATGGATAAAGATCGCCGATCCGCGCCCTTTGACAGCATAAGGCCAGTTCCAGTTCGTGATCAGCACCAGATCATACATCGGGTCAGCGCGGCGCAATGCCTCATGGCTGAACGGATGCGGTCTGCGCACCATCATGTTGTAGTCGAGATCAGCCACATCATCGGACCACAAATCTTGCGGCCCGATCGGCACCGCCCAGCTTGTCGGGCGCGCCATACGGTCAGGGCGATAAAGCATGCCGACAATCTTGTGCACCCCGCGCGGTGTCGCCATATCACCTTCGCGCTTGTGATCGGTAAACCCGCTGCGCCCGATCGTGCGCGCAAACTTGCGCCCCGCAAATCGCACATGGGTTGGCATCACAACAAGATCGTGCTGGTTCATCTGCCACCTCGCTTTGTTCCAAATACTCCCTGCGGAGCATCCACATTATAACAAGTGCCCGGACTTTGCGGCCTTGGTCGCCAGATAGGCATGGTTATGCGGGTTCTCTCCCACTTTTAACGGCACGCGCTGGGCGACCCGCACACCTGCATCCTCCATCCGCGCGACCTTTGCCGGATTATTTGTCAGCAGGCGGACAGCGTCAAATCCCATACGTTTGAGGATTTCGGCACCAATACGAAAGTCCCGCTCATCGTCATCAAATCCAAGACGGTGGTTGGCCTCAACAGTATCAAACCCTTGGTCTTGCAACGAATAGGCCCGCATTTTATTCGCAAGCCCGATGCCGCGTCCTTCTTGGTTCAGATACAAGAGTACGCCAGCGCCTTCCGAACCCATCTGCGCCAAGGCCCCGCGCAACTGCGGTCCACAATCGCACTTCAATGATCCCAGCAAATCACCCGTGAAACAGGCCGAATGCAGGCGCGACAACACGGGTTTATCGCGGGCAGGCTGCCCGATCTCGATTGCATAATGCTCTTCTGCCCCGTCATCGGGCCGGAAAATATGCAAGCGCCCCGCCTCGGATACCTCCAACGGCAAACGCGCCGAAATAATCGGGTTCAGCGGGCTTAGCCCTGTATCCAGCGCCGCCTCTGCGGACATAACCGTCAGGTTATGCAATTGCGCAAAGGCCGCCGCATCGCTGACCGGCAACACAATTGCCGCCGGTAGTAAACGCGCCGATTTGCACACAGCAATTGCCGCGCGGTGCATGTCCGCCGCACCCTCGCGGCGCGTTTTGAGCGGCCCTTTCATCGGGCTGCGCAGGTCATCAGCTGGATCAGCCACCGCCCGCACCCAAGTCAATGTCGCGTCAGACGGCAGCGCAATCCGCGCGATATCACCGTCATATGCCCGCGCCTTCAGCGTCTGCGCCCGCCAGCTTGTGACCGCCAAAACCGGATCGCCACCCAAGCCGCGCAAATGCGCCAGACGCGCAGCATCAAGCGTTTCAGCCGCAAGCATCACGGCACCCGTATCCAGCACAACAGGCACGCCCATACGCAAATCCGCCCGCGCACGGGCCAGTCGTTCTGTCATATCGGGGGCAAATGTCATGGCATGGTCGTCCTTATATGTTTCAAAGGATAATCCCGTTTGGCCCAAATTGAAACATTCGGCGGGTTGTTCACACATGCGTGTGATTTTGTGTTCGGAAATCTTGCCGCACCCGTGTCTTAGGCACATCTATCATTGAGTAACAAAGGAGCATGTCATGGGACAACTCAAAAGAATTCTACTTGTCGATGACGACGATGATCTGCGCGAGGCCTTGGGCGAGCAACTGATCATGACCGAAGACTTTGATGTATTCGAGGCCGACGACGGCGCCAGCGCGATGGTGAAAGCCAAGGAGGGCCTGTATGATCTGATGATCCTTGACGTGGGCCTGCCCGATACCGACGGCCGCGAGCTATGCCGTTTGATGCGCAAGCAGGGCGTCAAATGCCCGATTGTTATGCTTACCGCACAAGACAGTGACGCTGACACGATTTACGGACTTGATGCAGGTGCAAACGACTATGTGTCCAAACCGTTCAAGTTTCCTGTCCTGCTGGCCCGCATCCGCAGCCAGCTACGCACCCATGAACAATCCGAAGACGCTGTGTTCCAGATGGGTCCGTACACGTTTAAACCAGCGCAAAAGATGCTGTTGACCGAAGACGACAAAAAGGTCCGCCTGACGGAAAAGGAAACCAATATTCTTAAGTTCCTTTACCGGTCCACCGATGGCGTCGTGCCGCGCGATGTGCTGCTCCACGAGGTTTGGGGTTATAATGCGGGCGTCACCACGCACACGCTTGAAACACATATCTACCGACTGCGTCAAAAGATTGAACCAGATCCATCAAATGCACGTTTGTTGGTGACGGAATCAGGCGGCTACCGTTTGGTTGCTTGATCTGACACCTCCCTCCGGTGATAGGGTTAAATCACCACCTCCCTGTTGGACTGACCCGGGCAGTGTGCCCCGGGTCTTTTTTCACCTGAACGAAGGATACTTCTTATGAAAACCGCAAAAGACTACCTTGCCGACGCCAATGCCGTGATTACGCGCATCAGCAGCGAAGACGCCATCGCAAAACACGCGACAGGCGCCGGACTTTGGATTGACGTACGCGACAGCAACGACATTGCTGCATCCGGCACCATCAAAGGCGCCAAACGCGTGCCACGCGGGTTTATGGAATTTGCGGCGGACCCAGCACTGCCCCACCATAAGGATTTCATGCAAAAAGACGCTGAAATTTACTTGGTATGTGGCGCAGGCGGCCAAGCTGCCCTTGCAGGTAAAACGCTGTACGACATGGGCTATTCCAATGTGACGAACGTCGGTGGCATCGGTGATTGGAAAACCGCAGGCGGCCCGACCGAAGCCTAAGTGACAAAGTCGGCGCGGCTGTAGCCTTGGACGAACAGCAGCGCCGACAGATCACCGTGATTGATACGCACATCGCACTGCGCCTGCACCGCGGGCTTCGCGTGAAGCGCGACGCCTACGCCCGCGCGCGTCAACATCCCCAGATCATTTGCACCATCGCCAACTGCCATGACGTCGGCATCATTGATGCCGAGCCGCGTGGTGATTTCGTCCAAGGCCTGCACTTTCGCCTCGCGACCCAGAATGGGGCGACCGACTTCGCCGGTAAGTTTACCCGCAGCAATGATCAACGTGTTGGCCCGGTTTTCGTCAAACCCCAAGGTTGCCGCAACACGCGCGGTAAAGGCAGTGAAGCCGCCTGAAACAAGCGCCGCGTAGGCCCCCGCATTCTTCATCGTGCGCAATAGGTCCCCGCCGCCAGGCATCAGCGAAATCCGCGTATTCAAGACACGGTCGATGACGGCCTCGTCCAATCCCGCGAGCAGGCCAACACGCTCTGTCAATGCCGCGTCAAAATCCAGCTCTCCGTTCATCGCACGCGCTGTGATAGCAGCGACACGCGTACCAACGCCCGCCTCATCTGCCAGCTCGTCGATACATTCCTGGCGGATCATCGTACTATCCATGTCCGCAAGAAGCATCTTTTTGACGCGCCCGTGGGTCGGAAGCACCACGAGGTCAACACCCACATTTTGCAGTTCACTCCAGACGGTCCCATGGTTTTCAGGCTTGGTCAGCACCTCGAACTCGGCTGCCTCGCCCACGGCCAACCATACTGTCGGCCCTCCGCCCCATGCGCTCCGCAGGTTTTCAATCAATGTCGGGTCCAGTGGCCCTTCGACCGGATTACAAATCAATGTGACCATATACATGTGCGGCATCCCTCAAGTTTCCGATTGGCGTCATGCGCGTCGCAAAAAGCGTCTGTTGCGGCGGTTTAGCCCCCTTTTGGCGGTTGTGAAAGGGTGCGGACACATCTAGTTGGGTCAGCGGGACACCCTTCCCCAACGAAGGGCATATATCTGTGAGGATACCAGTGATGGTTATGACCAAACCGGCAACGCGGCCGGCCAATGCGCGTTTTTCTTCTGGCCCTTGCGCCAAACCCCCCACATGGAAGCTGTCCGACTTGGCCGACGCGCCCTTGGGTCGTTCGCATCGGGCCGCGGTGGGCAAATCCAAATTGGCCGAAGCCATTGACCTGACCCGCGAGATTCTCGGCGTGCCGGATGATTACCGGATCGGCATCGTGCCCGCGTCCGATACCGGCGCGTTCGAAATGGCAATGTGGTCGATGCTAGGCGAACGCCCAGTACAGATGGTCGCATGGGAAAGCTTTGGTGCGGGCTGGGTGACGGACGTCGTCAAACAACTCAAGATCGAGGCCACAACCCATATTGCCGACTATGGCCACATCGTTGACATGGCCGCATTGGACTATGATCAAGATGTCTGTTTCACATGGAATGGCACGACATCAGGCGTGCGCATGACGGACGGCAATATGATCCCCGCGGACCGCGCCGGCCTGACATTGTGCGACGCGACATCAGCTGCATTCGCCCAAGACTTGCCTTGGGACAAACTGGACGTCACGACGTTCAGCTGGCAAAAAGTCATGGGTGGCGAAGCGGCACATGGAATGCTGATCCTGTCGCCACGTGCTGTCGCGCGTCTGGAAAGTTACACACCGGCATGGCCCTTGCCCAAAATTTTCCGCCTCACCAAGGCCGGTAAGTTGATTGAAGGTATCTTCCGTGGTGAGACCATCAATACCCCTTCGATGCTCGCGGTCGAAGATTACCTTGTGGCGCTGAAGTGGGCCAAATCGATTGGCGGCCTTGAAGCATTGCACCACCGTGCAAATGCAAATGCCCGTGCTGTTTGGAACTTTTGTGCGGCGAATGACTGGATCGACAATCTGGCGGTTGATAAAGCGACGCGGTCCAACACCTCTGTTTGCCTCAAATTCACCGACGACCGGATTACCGACGGCGCGACCTTTGCCAAAGCTGTTGCGAAACGGTTGGCAGACGAAAACATCGCGCTCGATATCGGTGCATACCGCGACGCGCCATCGGGTCTTCGCATCTGGTGTGGCGCTACGGTTGAGACATCGGACATTGAGGCCATGCTGCCATGGCTGGCTTGGGCGTTTGAGACCGAAATGAACAGCTAAGATGCGTTGAAACGCATCCTACAACCTTACATTTTACGACATAGGAGAGCGCCATGACGGCCCCCAAAGTTCTGATTTCCGATAAACTTTCTGCTGCAGCAGTACAAATTTTCAAAGATCGCGGCATCGACGTCGACTTCCAACCTGATCTGGGCAAGGACAAAGACGCGCTTTTGGCGGCTATCCCCAACTATGATGGGCTCGCGATCCGGTCTGCTTCCAAAGCGACCGCCAAGATAATTGCTGCGGCAACCAACCTCAAGGTGATCGGTCGCGCCGGCATCGGCACCGATAACATTGACAAAGACGCGGCATCCAAGGCTGGGATCATTGTCATGAACACACCCTTCGGCAACATGATCACAACAGCCGAACACGCCATCGCGATGATGTTCGCAGTCGCCCGACAAATTCCGGAAGCATCTGCATCCACCCACGCGGGAAAATGGGAGAAATCCAAGTTCATGGGCGTCGAGCTGACGGGCAAAACCCTTGGCGTCATCGGTGCAGGCAACATCGGTGGGATCGTTTGCGACCGCGCACGCGCATTGCAGATGAAAGTCATGGCCTACGACCCTTATCTGGGCGAGGAAAAAGCCGAGAAGATGGGCGTTAAGAAGGTTGAATTGGACGCGTTGTTAGCAAATGCCGACTTCATCACGCTGCACGTGCCATTCACCGACCAAACGGCCAACATTCTGTCTGCTGAAAACATTGCAAAACTGAAAAAAGGTGTACGCATCATCAATTGCGCGCGCGGTGGACTTGTGGATGAGGCGGCGCTTGCAGAGGCGCTCAAATCCGGTCACGTCGCGGGCGCTGCATTTGATGTCTTTGCGGTGGAGCCAGCAACCGACAGCCCGCTGTTCAACCTGCCGAACGTCGTTGTGACCCCACACCTTGGCGCCGCAACAACAGAAGCTCAGGAAAACGTGGCGCTACAAGTGGCCGAGCAAATGTCCGATTATTTGCTGACAGGTGCAGTGACCAACGCGCTCAACATGCCGTCGGTTACCGCAGAAGAGGCCAAGGTCATGGGACCATGGATCAAACTGTCCGGGCACTTGGGTAATTTCATCGGACAAATGACAGACGAGCCGATTACCGCAATCAATATCCTGTTCGACGGGTCTGTTTCTGACATGAACCTAAAGGCGCTGACGGCGGCAACCATCGCTGGCATTATGAAAAAAGCTAACCCTGATACCAACATGGTGTCCGCCCCCGTAATCGCCAAAGAGCGCGGCATGAAAATATCGACGACCAAGCAGGATCAATCCGGTACGTTCGACGGCTACATTAAGGTGACTGTCGTTACAGGCAAGCGTGAACGCTCGGTTGCAGGCACCGTATTTAGCGACGGCAAACCACGGTTCATCCAGATCAAAGGTATCAACGTCGATGCCGAGGTCGGGGCGCATATGCTTTATACGACAAACGAAGACATGCCCGGCATCATTGGCACCTTGGGTCAAACCTTGGGTAGCCACGGCGTCAACATCGCGAACTTTACCCTTGGTCGTGCCGGGGTGAAAGGCGAGGCAATTGCGCTTCTCTATATCGACGAACCGATGCCAATGGCCGCGATCGAGGCGCTTCAAAATACCGGCATGTTCCAACAAGTTAAGCCGCTTACTTTCGAAGTCTAAAATCTGGGATGGCGGGTGGGCGCTTTGCCTTGTAATACAAGGCAACAGTCCATCACGCCATTCCAATCAAAAGGCCAGACCATGATCTATGCAATCGGTGACATTCACGGCCAGTTGGCCATGCTCGAGCATTCCCTCAAACTGATTGAAGCTGACGGCGGCTCTAACGCCGAAATCATCTTTGTGGGCGACTACACCGACCGCGGCCTCGATAGCCGCGCCGTGATCGACATTCTGATTGCGGGTACCAATGCAGGTAAAAACTGGACTTGCCTCAAAGGCAATCATGACCGCATGTTCTATGACTTTGTCATGGACGGCGCAGAGCATGATCCGATGATCGCGCCCGGCCTTTCATGGGTGAACCCGCGCCTTGGCGGTGCTGCAACGCTCGCGTCCTACGGCATAACAGGCTCTCCGCATTTTTCTCAGCCCGAAGGCGAGCTGGAGGTTCTCACGCACTACACTACACAGACTGGCGACATGTCCAAATCCGACATTGTAAAACTGTCGCAACAAAACGTCCCGCAGTCCCATCTGGATTTCGTGAAAACCCGTCCGCTTTACCATGAAACAAGTGACCACATCTTTGTACATGCCGGATTGCGCCCCGACGTTGCACTTCAGGACCAAGACCCAGAAGATATGATGTGGATACGCGAAGGTTTCCTTGAGACAGGCCATGATTTCGGGAAGCTTGTCGTGCATGGCCATACCGCCATCGACTACCCGACCCATTATGGCACACGCGTCAACATCGACGCGGGCGCAGGTCGCGGTCGTGTGCTCGTGCCGGTGGTCTTTGACGGACGCGACTGCTTTGCTCTCACGGATACGGGTCGTATCCCGATAACGCCTGCTTAATACCACTTGGCCATTGGCGGCAGGCTCATCAACACAGCGTCCGCATCATGGCCGGTTGTCAGGCCGAACTTGGTCCCGCGATCATAGACAAGGTTGTATTCCGCATAAAGCCCGCGATGCACCAATTGCGCGTCTTTATCAGCGTCCGACCAAACTGTATCACGGCGCTTTTCAACCAGTGGCACATAGGCTGGCAAAAACGCGCGGCCAATATCTTGGGTCAGTGCAAAGTCAGCGCCCCAATCACCCGTGTTGCGATCATCCATAAAAATACCGCCGACCCCGCGCGCGCGGTTGCGATGGGGAATGTAAAAATACTCGTCAGCCCATGCCTTGAGCTTAGGATATAACCCAGCGCCATGCGGATCGAGATGGTTCTTCTGTGTTTCGTGAAAATGCGCGGTATCCTCGTCGTATTCCAGACAAGGGTTCAGGTCCGACCCCCCCCCAAACCACCATGCATGTGGCGTCCAGAACATGCGTGTGTTCATATGAACAGCTGGTGCATGCGGGTTTTGCATATGCGCCACCAGCGAAATGCCCGACGCCCAAAACCGCGGATCGTCCTCCATCCCTGGAACACCGCGTGCAGCCATCGCCTTTTGCGCGGCAGGGCCGAGTTGCCCGTAAACAGTTGACGTGTTCACCCCCACCTTTTCAAACACCCGACCACCGCGCATCACTGACATCAGGCCGCCGCCCGCATCGCTGCCATCATCTGCCGTACGCGTTGTCGCCGTTTGCACAAACTCGCCCGCCGCAAGCTTCGCAGTCGGCCCCGTCGTCTGACTGGTCTCCAACGCCTCAAAGGCCGTGACGATTTCATCGCGCAGGGATTCGAACCATGCACTTGCTTGGGCTTTTTGGGTGGCAAAGTCAGATGACATATCGATCCTCGTTGGTTTCAGCAAAAAGATACGCGGTCGGTTCTCTAAGCACAACATTCGGACGCACGAAAGCGTCAACATTCCGGTACACATCTATTGTGCCGTTGTAGCTTCGATCCATTGCTGCAATACCCGCCCCATGCCTCAACGCTTCACCACGGTCCGCGAATTACTGCAACACGGTTTTGACACCGTGATCGACGTGCGCACACCTGCGGAATTCGCGCAAGACCATATGCCCGGTGCGATCAATCTACCTGCGTTGTCCGACGATCAGCGCGTGACAATTGGCACAATGTACAAACAAATCAGCCCGTTTGATGCCCGCAAGGCAGGTGCCGCACTTGTCGCGCGCAATGTGGCGGATCATGTCCAAGGACCACTGGCACATCATGACGGTAGCTGGCGGCCTTTGGTCTATTGCTGGCGCGGGGGGCAACGGTCGGGGTCGTTCAATCTGATCCTTCAACAGATTGGCTGGCGATCAGACACGATCAATGACGGGTACATGTCATGGCGACGCGCCGTGAAAACGGCCCTTTACGACACCCCCATCGCGCACCGGATTGTGTTACTGGACGGCAATACAGGCACGGCCAAAACGGCTATTCTGGCACAATTGGCCCAACGCGACGTGCAGGTCATCGACCTCGAGGCGCTGGCGGGTCATCGCGGGTCATTGTTGGGGGCGACTGCAGGTGGACAGCCAGATCAAAAGGCGTTTGAAACCGCGCTCGCGGTGGCGCTTGACGCGTGTGACCCAACGAGGCCAATCGTGGTCGAGGCCGAAAGCTCCAAGATCGGGCGGATCAATCTACCGCAACAGCTATGGGCAAGCATGATTGCCGCAAAACGCATCATGATACGCGCGCCAATTGCAGCACGGTCTGCGTATTTGGAAACTGCATACGCAGATGTCATTGCCGAACCGGACCTGTTGGCGGCGCGACTTGCGCCCTTGCGCCGTGTACGCGGCCACGCGGTCGTCGATGGCTGGTTGGCACAAATGGCCGCAGGCCAGTTTCGCGCATTAGCGCGGGCGTTGATGGAACAGCACTATGATCCATCCTACGTCAAATCGCGCAATGTGAACCTTGCAGATGTGATTGCGACTATTGACGTCGAAACGCTTGATGATGCCGGACAGGCAAAGGCCGCAGATCAGATTATGGCGCTACTTTAACAACGCCGCTGCCCGCCGTGACGTGACCAATTATTTCTGCCTCATAGCCCGCCGATTGCAATTTTTGCAGCATCTCGTCGGCATCATCAAACGCGACAGCCGCACAAAGCCCACCAGCTGTCTGTGGATCGAACAACAGATCGCCCCGCGCACCGTCCGCTCCCATGATTGATCCAGCACCCGCACGGTTGTCATCAAAAAGGCTTGACCGGATGCCAGATTGGGCCAATTCCAACGCGCCCTGCATGACGGGAATACGATCCAGATCAATGGCGATATCGACCCCCGAAGCCTCTGCCATGCCACTTAGATGCCCCGCAAGGCCAAAGCCGGTGATATCTGTCATCGCGTGGGCTCCAGCCAGAATGGCTGCTGCGTCTGATTGGCCCATCGTCATCTGATCCAAGGCAGCCGCCACATCAGCCCCGCGGGCCAGACTTGCCATTTCCGCGGCCATGATCACACCACTGCCAATCGGTTTGGTCAGAATTACACGGTCCCCGACCCGCGCACCTGCAATCGTAATCGGTACCTGTGCACATAGCCCTGTAATCGTGAACCCGATCGTCAACTCGTCACCCAATGACGTATGACCACCAACGATAGCAGCCCCAGCGACATCCATCACCTCACGCGCGGTTTGCATGATTTCATTTAGGGTACGCCGCTGAAGATCCGCTGACATGCGCGGCAATATGATGGATGCGGTCGCTGCTTGCGGAGCAGCGCCCATTGCCCAAGCATCGCCCAGCGCATGGACTGCCGCAATCCGCGCCATGATCACAGGGTCATTGGTGAAACTGCGCAAATGGTCCGTCGTCATGATTTGCATCTGCCCGCCCGTGCGCAAGATTGCAGCATCATCACCCGCAATGCTTTGCACATCGTCACGCAGCGTGTCGCCCAGTCCGGTCAGCACAGAACGCAACGCACCGCGCCCGACCTTTGCACCGCACCCGCCGCACATCGGCTTATCACCAATGGCGTCCGAGACGTCCAAGGCGGATTGCGATGGTAACACCGCCTTGGGCATCATCGGCAAATCGTCAAATTGATCCATGAATTTGCGATCAATCCGGTCTTTCCAACGCCAAAGCAAGGCGCCGGACAAAGCAGTGCCAAATTTCTCGGCCAAGGCATGTTTGCGCCCAAGCGAAATCAGTTTGAGGTAGTCGGCCTGCGGTGCGTAATGCCGCATGGCAGACCCGGACAAAACCGCGCGCAGGTTATGCAACAACACAGGCGCTTGGCGCACCGCAAAAACACCGGCCTTCGGGCGCGGGTTTTGCGTCATGTGGGCACAGTCCCCGACGGCAAAGATCGCGGGATCGGATGATTGCAAGGTTGGACCAACCGCAATGAACCCATCGTGCATTTCAACGCCGATTTCAGACTGCCAAGCATGAGGTTTTGCGCCCGCCGCACCGGTGACAAAGCCCGCAGCGATATGGCGCCCGTCAGCGAGCTGAACGCCATTTTTGTCCACGGCAACGACGTCTGCATTTTCAACGATCTCGACGCCTTGACCGGCAAGGGCGCTGCGCATTTTGCGTCGCGCGGTTGCACCCAGATCTTTTAGGACTGTGCCACGGTCAAGCAAATGCACGGTCGCGTCGCCACCCATTGCAAACCGCATCGCCAAAGCAAGCTCGGCCCCCGCGACGCCGCCACCGATGACAGCAACCGATGGCTCGCTGGTGGTTGTTCGAAACTGATCCCACTTTGTCGCAAACGGCCCCAACGGTTTGGCGGGCGTCCCATGCGCCGCAAATCCCGCAAGCGCTGGCATCGCTGATGTGATACCCACATCAACCGCAAGCGCGTCATAAGCGATGGGTGGCCTACCCGCGACCGATACTGTTTTCGCCGCGCGGTCAACGCCATCAGCATAGCCAAGAATAAGGCGGGCACCGGCAAACCGGCATAGTTTAACCAGATCGATATCCAACGCGTCGCGCGAATAGTGCCCCGCGACAAAACCGGGTAACATGCCTGAATATGGTGCTGTCGGCGCTGGGTTGATCACGGTTACCCGCACCCCCGCGAGCGGGTTCATCCCCCATGCCCGTAAAACCAGCGCATGGCTGTGACCGCCGCCGATAAGGACAAGATCGCGGGTCGAGGGTATCTGCAAGCTGTTCATTCCACCCGTCTAGCCTAACGGCGTGTCACGGCGCTACCCATTGTCCGGTCCAGTCACCATGACGTGAGTATAGAACACGCCGATGATTTTCGCCCAGAAATGTCAGATCAATTTCCTGCACATGACAATACAGCACGGCAAAGGCTGTTGGATCAGCGGGTTTGGTATAAGCAAGCGCATCTGCGATTGGCGTCGCAGGCGGCGGGGTCGTCCCGTATGCCTCTCGGGAAGGATCGGGGATCGCGTCCCAAACCGGCTTCACCTGCGGCCCAGTCACAACGCTGACAGTCGCACGCAGGCGGATTTGCAGGGCAATATCCGGCAGCCAACATAGCAAGCCCGCACGGGGTGCGGCGCTTAGATCGGCGATTTTGGCAGAGTGGATATCGGTGTGAAACTGCAAGTTTGCTGTGGTGCGATCCGCTTGGCGCAACACAACCGTGCGAACATCCGGCCATGCGCCATCACGCAAGGCCGCAAACGACCAAAGTCGCGTTGCGTTGCGCGCCTCCATCTCGTCCCATGCACGGGCGAGCATGCCGTCGCGCGTTGTGAACCAGTCAGTCATAGCCTGTCATCTCCAAATATCCGCGGCCTTGGTGTGATCCTGTGATGCGGACGGGACCTTCCCAATAGGGCACGGTCGTTTTCATCCAGCTTTGGGTGTTCACCGCAGACACGGTCACATCAATACCTGCGTCGGGCAACCTGACTTGCCAAACCGTCGGCACATCGCGCCCGCCAACATCGGAAATTGCGACAGGAACAGCCGCAAACGCCCCGTCAGGATAGGCCGTCGTTGCCCCGTCAGGTGCAATCAACGTGGCTTGGGTGTAATCGTCCGCCCCGCGCAACACAAAACCCATCAGCTTGTAGCCGTCATCAAACGACAGTGAAAACCAGTCCCAGCCAGATTGGTCATCAGCCAGCGGTTGCGATGACCATTCGCGGTCCAACCATGCGCTTCCGGTAACTGCGACATCACCATCTGGTAATTCAAGCGTCCCGCGAATGTCGAAAAACGGCTGCGAGTAATAGTATGATGCCTGCCCGCTCGCTGATTTAACCGAATAGCCATCGGCCCCGTGAAACACGCGCGGACCAGTGGCCGACATTTGCATGTCATAGGCAAAATCTGGACCGGACGCGCGGAGCTGGGCATCGGTATCAGGCCCCGTAAATGCCCACTCGTCGATCCAAGCCTCGAACGGTTCGGCAATCACCCCTGCTTGACCGATACCGCCACGCGCTAACCGCTCTGTTACGTAATGCGCATCGGGCGTTGTGACAGCGGCATGCCCCATCCAAAGCTGTGGCGACGACCAGCCATCGCCCGTGTCAGGCGAAAATGCGGTACGAAACAGGGTCCATTGCAATCCGTAATCACGCCCGTCATCACCCGTCAGGTTCGCGGTGATATACCACCATTCAATCCGGTAATCGGGGTGCGCACCATCATCATCCGGAAACACGAAAGCGGGATTTGGTGCGGGCACTGCGAAGCCGTCAGCGCCGGACCCCAACCCCGCAAAGCCTTGGGCCACGCCAGCAACTGGCAGCCATATCAACACGAAAAGCAACTTAACGTTCATTGGAAAACACCTTGAGCAAATCAGCAGGCGGCGTGCGCCCCAACCGCCACGCCGGCCAAGCGGCAGCAGCAGCAGCGGCCAATACCGCAAACACGCCCAGCCGCGCGTAATCCCATGGAAACAAGAACATAGGCAACCGCCACCCGAACGCTGCGACGTTAACGACGGCCAGCAATACCCATGCCAACGCCAGCCCAAGAGGCAACGCAACAGCCGCGGTCAGAACGGCCAACAGCACGGTGCGCACCAGTTCTAACCGGCCAAGCTGCGCGCGGGTCATGCCCATCGCCCACGCAGGCGCAAGCTGCGGTACGCGCATTGCGGTCAATGTCAGCAGGCTCATCAATATGGCGAACCCCGCGACAAAAAGCGTGAGAACATTCAACGCGGTCGTCACCGTAAATGTGCGGTCAAACACATCAAGTGAGAACGCCTTGATCCCTGCCTGATTTATCATCGCGGTGGCGGGCAACCCTACCTCGGATTGAAGATCCGCCACCAAGCTGGCGACGCTTTCATTTTGCAGGCGCAGCCCGAACCGTAGTGCGACAACATCAGGAAAAAGCGCCGCAAACAACGCCTCGCCAATGATCGCCTGCCCGATCGGATTGCCGTAATCACCGTAAATTCCGGCGATGGGCAATTGTGTTGCCCCAACACGCACAACATCACCAATCACAAGGCCCGCACCGCGCGCCAGTTGTTCATTGATCAAAATCCCGTCGCCGTTTGCCACCAAGTCCCAAGGTCGTTCACCCGCATCCAAAAACGTCCAGTTGTCGCGGTATGTCGCGTGGTCACGGGCGCCAAATACGTCAGTCGGGCGGCCTTCAATCTGCACTTTGGACGACAAAATGGGCAAAATTGCATCCACACGCGGGCTCACAAATGCGGTGATCGCGGCTGCCTGTTCGGCATCTTGCGCGGTGACGTAAACCTCAGATGCAAGGCGCTGGTCAAGAAACGCAACAAATGTCAGCCGAAAGCTACTGACCATTGTCGACACGCCGACATTGGCCGACATCGCCAACAACAGCGCCATTAACGCAAGCGATAGGCCCGGGAGTTGTTGTCGCGTATCCGCCCAGAACCACTGCCTCGTAACCCCGTGCGAACGCGCAGCCGCAAAGCTAAGGATCGTGCGCAAGATGATCGGCAACGCCAAGGCCGCGCCAATCAACAAC
>ENA-ORXM01001098-ORXM01001098.1-marine-metagenome-genome-assembly--contig:-NODE-1098-length-39940-cov-19.309485_pt1 | contig 39940 bp, 40 predicted proteins | sample MGYA00237867_ERZ511480 | MGnify/ENA primary metagenome ERZ511480 (study PRJEB26309, sample SAMN06266103) | marine metagenome | isolation source: Algal blade | place: United Kingdom:Sidmouth, United...
ATTAAAACTAAAGGCATATCGCTTTATGTAGATGATGCCACAACTTATGAATACGGAAAAATAAAAAGCAAGTTAAAACAAAATAGTACACCAATACCCGAAAACGACATTTGGATTGCAGCCATAGCTTTACAACATCAGCTACCAGTTTTTACAAATGATAAGCATTTTAAACATGTAGAAAATTTATAAATAATCAGTTTGATTAAAAATTGAATTTCAACACTACAATTTATAAATATCATCTTGCTTATGTAGTGGAAACGGAATCGAACTCAATAACTTTTTGCAAGATTAAAATACAGGCTTTAAAAAGCACCGAAAAAACTAAAGATTTTAAACTTTGCGTACACCATTGTTGTAACTATTTGATTATCAATATTTTTTGTGGTTTGTCCCGCACTACTTTAATCATCTCAAGCACTTTCAACAAAGCCTTTTTTTATACCTAAAATCTTTCAAATTTGTTGGTCATTAATTATGCTATAATGAATTAAACCCCAACAAATCAACATAAAAACAAAATCTATTTTTAATTTCCAATAACATTTTCATTCATTATTTATCTACCTATATTTGTAGCATAATTTTTTTTTGAAATGTTAACCTTACAACAAATAAAAAGCGATACTGATACTATAATTGAAAAACTGAGTAAACGAGGTATCGATGCTGCCAGTTTAATTAACAAGGCAATTAAATTAGACGAGTCGCGCAGAAACACCCAACAACAAGCCGATAATGCCGCTGCCGAAATGAACAGCATTTCAAAACAAATTGGTAAGCTAATGGCAACAGGCGATAAAGAAGGTGCTGAAGCAGCCAAGGCCAAAACTGCTGCCTTAAAAGCAACCGCCAAACAATTAGCAGATCAACTACAAGAAGCTGGAAGTAACCTAAATGATTTGCTATTAACCATACCAAATATACCACACAAAAGCGTACCCAACGGCACCAACGAAACGGATAACAAGGTAGTAAAAGAAGTAGGTGAAAAGCCCAACTTATTTGAAGGTGCAGAACCGCATTGGAATTTGGGCCAAAAATATAACCTATTCGATTTAGAGTTGGGTGTAAAAATTACAGGTGCAGGGTTCCCCGTGTTTAGAGGAAAAGGTGCAAAATTGCAGCGCGCTTTAATCAACTTTTTTTTAGAAGAAGCCATTGCTGCCGGCTACGAAGAAATAATGTCGCCTATAATGATTAATACCGAATCTGCCAAAGGTACCGGCCAACTGCCCGACAAAGAAGGCCAAATGTATCACGTTACTACCGATGATTTATATTTAATACCAACAGGCGAAGTGCCCATTACCAATATATACCGCAACAACATAGTACCCGAAAACGAATTGCCCATAAAAATGTGTGGTTACACACCTTGCTTTCGTCGCGAAGCCGGTTCTTATGGCGCGCACGTACGAGGCTTAAATCGGCTGCATCAATTCGACAAAGTAGAAATTGTTCAAATTACCCACCCCGAAAAATCGTACCAAGCGCACACTAAAATGGTAGAATATGTAGAAAGCCTGTTGCTAAAGTTAGAGTTGCCTTACCGCATACTCAACCTTTGCGGTGGCGATCTAACCTTTGCCTCCGCCCTTACTTTCGATATGGAAGTTTGGTGTGCCGCCCAAGCCCGTTGGTTAGAGGTTAGCTCCATTTCTAACTTCGAAACCTACCAAGCCAACCGTATGAAACTGCGTTACAAAAATGCGGATCATAAAAAACAATTGGCCCACACCCTCAACGGCAGCGCCATTGCATTGCCACGCATAGTTGCTGCATTGTTAGAGAACAACCAAACACCCACAGGCATTAACATACCAAAAGCTTTGCAACCTTATACCGGTTTTCAAATTTTAAACAACAATTAAAAAACGCTTTTTTATTTTCTTTTGAAGCGAAACAGGCTCCCCCACGTAAACGGGCTCCCCACTTTCCGCTCAAATGCCGTTACTACGTCAACGGCATAACCGCTGCAATTGGGGCTATTTTAAAAGCTTTTATTTCCTGTATAATATTTCATATTTTATACGTTTTAAACCAAAACACAGTTAATATATTCATATAACCAACAAATTGTAACAATGAAAAAAATTGCAACATACCTTCTTCTTATAAGCTTCACAATAAATTTTACCGCTTGCATTATGGATAGTGAAGACAATAGCGACAATATTGACAAATCGGCCGAGCAAGCCAAAAACATTATTGATCAATTTACCAAAAAAGCCAAAGAGGTTTTGAAAGACGATAATATGGATCAACTAAAAGAATTGGTTGACAATATTGCCGACAAAACAAAAAACGTTGACAAAGACAAAGATTTCTGGAAACAAAAATTAGAAGACCTTAGCAACAACCAACAACTAAAAGATGCATTAAAAGATTATGGCAATAATACAGAAGAGTTACTCAACGATCCTAAACTAAAAGAGAAATTAGAAAAGTGGAAAGGCAACAAAACGGTAGATAACTTTATAAACGACGTACTAAAATTGAAAGACGACAAGCCACAAAAAAAGTTGTTAGAAGACCAGTTGAATAACCTAAGTAACGATCCAGAATTGAAAAATTTATTAGATCATTTTAAAGGCGATACCGAAGATTTAATTAACAACCCCGCTTGGAAAGAACAAGTTGAAAAGCTTAAAAATGATGAAGACATTAAGCAACTATTAGATCAATATAAAGGCGACGCAAAAGATATTTTTAAACAGTTAGAAGAAATATTTAAAAACTTTTCGAACAAGAAAAATAAGAATGGTAAGGAAGTTTAGGGAATTGTAATTATCTAACTCAAATATTTAGCTACAATTGGCATTCTTCTACCCATACCAAATGCTTTGCTCGAAACCCGCAGCATAGGTGCGGTTTGGTAACGTTTATATTCATTAATGTTTACCAATCGTAAAATACGTTTAACCAAAGCTTCATCAAAGCCCATTTTTATTAACTCTTTTGGCCCTCGTCGTTTTTCAATATATTGATACAGCACTTCATCTAAAACAGCATAATCTGGTAAGCTGTCGCTGTCTTTTTGGTCAGGTCGTAACTCGGCACTTGGTGCTTTTTCAATAATGTTTTTTGGTATAATTTCTTCTTCACGGTTAATAAAATGCGCCAATTCATACACCTCCATTTTATACACATCACCCAATACCGAAAGCCCGCCGCACATATCGCCATACAAAGTACCGTAACCAACCGCCGCCTCACTTTTGTTAGAAGTATTGAGTACAATTGATCCAAATTTATTACTCAAGGCCATCAAAATTACGCCTCTAATACGGGCTTGCAAGTTTTCTTCTGTAACATCAAACGCCAAACCATCAAACTGTGGATGTAGTAGTTTCAAAAAATTATCATACACCTGTCTTATACCAATTAACTCGTAAGGCGAACCTAAGTTATGGCACAATGCCACCGAGTCTTCTACCGAATGTTGTGAGGAAAATTCTGAAGGCATTAACACCGAACGCACATTATCTTTACCTAAAGCAGCAACCGCTAAAGCGAGTGTAATAGCAGAATCAATACCGCCAGAAAGCCCTAAAATGGCTTGTTTAAAACCGAGTTTACCAAAGTAATCTTGTATGCCCAAAATAATGGCCTTGTAAATCAATTGTGTTTTATCTTTTGGCCGCTCATTATTTCTATGCTTATTATCAACATCTAAAGTTACGGTATCGTAAATAGCAAAAGCTTCTTTAAAATAAGGTAGCTCATCTAATACATAGCCAGTTTTGTCTATCACTAAAGAGCCACCATCAAAAATAACTTCGGTATGCGCACCAACTTGGTTGCAATAAAACATTGGTATGCCGTATCGCTTTACATTTTCTTTGCAAATTTTTATACGTTCTTCGGCATGTTCATAATTAAAAGGCGAAGCAGAAATGTTGATGGCTAAGGTTGGGTTTTGTTTTATCAACTCATCCATTGGGCATATTGAGTAAAGCGGATTTTCATTACCAATATTCCAAATATCTTCACAAACCGTTAAAGCAATTCGTTCTCCTTTAAATTCAATAATATTAAAATCGGTACAAGGCTCAAAGTAGCGGTACTCATCAAAAATATCGTAAGTAGGTAACAAAGCTTTGTGAACAATTTGTTTTATTTTCCCTTCGTATAAAAAATAAGCCGAGTTATATAAATCTTTTCCTTCGGCTACTGGGTTTATACTTGGTGCGCCAACAATAATAGCAATATTGGTACTTAGTTTTGTTAGTACTTTTACTGCATTATGGCACTGCCTAATAAAATCGGGAAACTCTAAAAAATCGCGTGGCGGATAGCCACATACTGCTAATTCGCTAAAAACAATTATATCGGCATTTTGGTCTGTAGCCAAATGCACTTTCAATTTCATTTTAGATAAATTGGCTTCAAAGTTACCAATGTGATAATTTAGTTGTGCTACTGCAATCTTCATTTTATAATTAGTATAGTTGCAAAAATAGAATTTTTGAGCTTATGTTTATTAGCTTAAATAATTAATTAACCGTACTTTTGCAACTTATAATTTGGAGAGGTGGCCGAGTGGCTTAAGGCGCACGCTTGGAAAGTGTGTATACCTCAAAAGGGTATCGGGGGTTCGAATCCCTTCCTCTCCGCTTTTTGGGCGTTTGGGTGTTGGGTGTTGGGTGTTGGGGGTTAGATGCTTAGATTGATCCTTCAATTTATTTGTTAATTAGAATTTCAAAAAGTTAAGCCACACTTTACAAACCAATTCAATACCTTTGCCCACAATGAAACGTGGAATTTTAGTATTGGCCTACGGTGGCCCTAACAAACCTGAAGATATTGAACCCTTTTACACAGATATTCGCCGAGGCAGACCGCCTACCAAAGAACTGTTAGACGAGTTGACGGAGCGTTACGCTATGATTGGTGGCAGCTCGCCTATTTTAAAAATTACAAACGACCAAGCCAATGGTATTGGAGCAGCATTTGATGGCGCTTACAAAACTTATGTGGGTATGCGCCATTGGGAACCTTGGATACCCGAAGCAATGGCAGATATGCAAGCCGATGGCGTAGAAGAAGCCGTAGCAATTGTAATGGCACCACATTATAGCAAAATGAGTATTGGTAAATATTTTGGCATAGTGGACAAATATTTAGAAGATCACCCAGAATGGAAAGTGAAGATAAATAGAGTAGAAAGTTGGCATACACACCCTAAATTTATTGAGGCTTGCGCTAATAAAATTGCTAAGGCTTTCGACAAATTTGACGCTGCCGAAAAAGAAAATGTAATGATGATTTTGAGTGCGCACAGTTTGCCAGTTCGCATTAGAGAATGGAACGACCCTTACGAAAGCCAGTTACAAGAAACCAGTAAGTTAATAGCAGAAAAATTAAAACACAAAAAATGGATGTGGGCTTTTCAAAGTGAAGGCAGAACGCCAGAGCCGTGGCTTGGCCCAGATATTTGTAAGGTAATGGAAGACTTACACGAAAAAGGGGAAAACAAAATTGTAAGTTACCCAATAGGTTTTATTTGCGATCATTTAGAAGTAATTTTTGATATTGATATTGAAGCAGGCGACATTGCAAAGAAAAATAATATGAAATTGGTAAGAGCAGCATCGCTAAATGATGATGCAACTTTAATTGCCGCTTTTAAAGATATTATTGCAACGGAGTTTGAAAAATTCGACAGCTAAAATTGCAATAATTGGTGCAGGAATAAGCGGTTTAACAGCCGCTTTTTATTTAGAAAAAGCAGGCTTCGATAACATTAGCCTATTTGAAAAGTTAAGCGAAGTTGGTGGTGTTTTAAAAACAGATTTTACCAATGACTGCCTAATTGAGCAAGCTGCGGAATCTATTGCTAAGTTTCCACAAAGCATATTTGGGTTGATTGATGAAATAGGTTTAACTAATGAAGTGATAGAACCTGTTGCCTCTAAGTTTCAGCTTTGGGTTGATGGTAAGATGATTGCACCGCCCGAAGGTTTGCGTTACATGGTGCCTACCAACTTAGTTGCTTTTAACAAAAGTAATTTTTTTTCTAATAATGGTGTGCAACGTATTTTGCAAGAACCTAAAATTTCGCTAATTGAGAAAACAGAAAATCTTACTTTAAAAGATTTTGTAGTTCATAGGTTTGGAGAAGAAATGTACCAACGTTACGCTGCACCAGTTTATGGCGGTATTTTTGGGTACGATGCTGATAAGCTGAGTTTGCAAACTGTAATGCCACAGTTATTAAATTGGGTAAAACAGCACGGTTCAATAACAAAAGCGGTACAAAACTTACCTCAAAAAAGCAATACTGGTGCAGTATATTTTAGCTTTAAAAATGGGGTTCAAAGTTTTGCAGATAAACTTGGCAAGCATCTTAATAAAACAAACTTTTTTTTAAATAAACCAATAAAAGGCATTACTAAAAATAATGAAAAATGGTTGGTTAATGAACAACTTTTTGATAAAGTAATTATTACCACTACTGCTACAATTACTGCTTCACTTATTCAAAAAGTGCAACCAGCATTAAGCCATCTTTTAAAAAAAATACAATTTAAAACAGCTGGTATTTTAACTTTTTGGTATGATGAGTTGTTGAGCGAAATTGATAACAACACTTCGGGTATTTTATTACCTGTAAACGAATTTCCTACTTTTTCGGCCATTACTTTTAGTAGCAATAAATGGAGTGGACGCACAAAAGCTGGTAAACGATTATTAAGGCTTTATATTAGAGATGCTGACTTAATTAAGCAACCAAAAACATTAGTTGAGCAAAAAGCAATTGATTTACTAAAGCATCTTTTAAAAATAGAAAAAAAACCAACAAACACTTTTTTACATTGGTGGCCCAATAGTAGACCTTTATATACTACTCATCATCAACAAATTGTAAGTAAAATAAATTACGAATTGGCAAAAACGCCTAATTTATATTTAGGTGGTTGTAGTTATAATGGTAGCGGTGTTGCCAGTTTAGTACATCAAAGTAAATTGTTGGTTGAGAAGATTAATAATATTTAAAATAGATTTGATCTATCAAACTAAACTTTGGGCAAACGTTCTGGTTTCTTCATCGGTGGCAAATAAATCCTCTAAACTTGGTGCATTTATAAAGTTTACTTTTTCGAGGCAATTTTCTACCACCTCTGCTATTTGTAAAAATTTAATTTTATCGTTTAAAAAAGCGGCAACTGCAATTTCGTTAGCAGCATTTAAAATACAAGGTGCATTGCCACATTTTTTCATAGCATCGTAAGCCAGTTGCAAACTTTTAAAAGTGCTTTTATCGGGCTGTTCAAAAGTTAAGTTTGTGTAGTTTAAAAAATTAAACCGTTCAAAATTGTTTTGTATTCTTGTAGGATGCGTTAGCGCGTATTGTATGGGCAACTTCATATCGGGCAAACCCATTTGCGCCTTCATAGAACCATCTGCAAATTGCACTATAGAATGGATAATAGATTGCGGATGTACAATTACATCAATCTGTTCATTATTTAAATTAAACAACCATTTGGCTTCAATCACTTCTAAGCCTTTGTTCATCATAGTGGCCGAGTCAATCGTAATTTTTGCGCCCATGCTCCAGTTAGGATGCTTTAAGGCTTGCGCTCGAGTTACCCCTTTTAAGTCAACTTTTTGCTTACCTCTAAATGGCCCGCCCGATGCCGTTAAGTATATTTTTTCAATTTCATTACCGTCTTCTAAGCATTGAAAAATAGCAGAATGTTCTGAGTCAACTGGTAATAATTTAACGTTATTGTGTTTTACCAATTTAGTAATTATTTCACCTGCAACTACTAAGGTTTCTTTGTTAGCTAAAGCAATATCCTTTTTGTGTTTTATAGCTGCAATGGTAGGCGCAAGACCTGCAAAACCAACTAAAGCCGTTAATACTACATCTACACTTTTGGCAGTAGCGGCTTCAATTAAGCCATCTTTGTTACTTAAAACTTTGGTATTAGGTAATGCTGTTTTAACCTGCTCATATTTACTGTTGTCAACAATTACAACTAGTTTAGGTTTATGTTTTAAAGCTTGTTCAATCAGCAAATCAGCGTTTTTATTTGCTGTTAAGGCAAAAACATTAAATGCAGGTTTTAGCTTTTCAATAACTTGTAAGGTTTGTGTACCAATGGAACCAGTAGATCCTAAAATTGTAATATTTTTCAAAAATGTAATTGCTAATTAAATTGGCATCTAAAGTAATTAAAAAACCAATAAAAAATGATTACCCATTGCAAATTAGAAGTCTAAATAGCATAACTTTTTATTATGAAGTCAATATTATTTCTTATTGCAATAAGTATTTTTAGCTTTCAAATAGCGGTAGCACAACCTTATAGCTCATGCGAGTCAACTGTTGAAGCCATTGATTACCCAGCTAATGCCCCAACAGATGGCGAAAAATATTATGCCTGCACAAGCGGCGCAGTTGATATTGCTTACCGTCAAAAAACTTGGCCGGTTGGTAATCAACCAGACAACTTGTACATAATAGAGTTTTCAAATTTACGCCCATTAGAAACCAACACCACTGGCACTTGGGATAGTGCTTACAAAGGTTTAACTGCTGGTGATACCGTTTTTATTAGAGCCTTAACTTTTAATATTGACAGTATTAATGGTATTTTAGAGGAGGCGCAAGTTTTATGTCCACTATTAGATGCGGTATATAATTATATGCCTTGCGTTGGTATTAAAGCAATTATTAATGGCGAAAATGATGGCGAACCAGGGGTGCAAACTTTAGAAGAAGTAATGACTATTGCCGAATTGGCCACCAACCAAAGAGTAAGAAATTTTGATAATACAGTACAAGCGTTGAAAAAGTTTAACAATTTTATTAGCGCACTTAATGCACAGGTTTGTTTTACCTATTCAAACCCGCCATTAATGATATTTATTGAACAAGATGGCCCACTATGCTTACAAGGTGATTTAGATAACGACTTAGTACCCAATATTTTAGAAGATGCCAATGGCAATGGCAACATAAAAGATGATGACACCGACGGAGATGGCTTGCCTAACTATTTAGATGATGATGATAATGGAGATGGTACTTTAACAGCCGACTACGATGTGGATGGCAATGGCGACCCAACCGATGATGATGCAAATAATGACGGCATACCAGATTATATTTATACCACAATGGTAAATATTGATGAAGTGAAAGAAATTGCTCAAATCTACCCCAACCCCACTAATGGTTTGTTTGTACTAAAAGGTTTTAATTTAGCTACCAAAAATAAAATTGAACTCTACAACATAGCAGGTAAAATTGTTGATTTTAGTATAAATAACGATCAATTAAATATCACTCATCCAAATAAAGGAGTTTATTTTTTACAGCTCAACAGCCAAACTGTAAAGGTGGTTGTTAACTAAACAAACTGCCCAACTTACTACTAAGTATAGTAACGCAAATGAAAAAGTTTTCTTAAAAAAAAAATATAATTTTTAGCAAAAAATTTTTAGAAGCGAAGCAGTTGCCGCTCACATAAACTTTGGTCCCGCCATCCGTTCAAATACCATTTTGCCAACGCTTCAAAGCTATTCAAAAAATGGTATAACCACTTCTGTCGGGGCTATTTTTCAAAGTTCGCCCAGCTGTTTTAAGCGATTAAAATGAGATGATATTTCAAAAAAAATGCCATTTCCAAACAAACAATTAATCATCATATTTTATGCTATTACCATAGCAGCTCATTTAACCAATAATATTTTACATAAAAATTACATTTCATTTATACGCACCATCATTAATTTTTAGTTAAATTACAGTATATTTACCTAACCAAATTTACAGCTTATGATAAGAAGTATGTTTAAAATACCAGGCCACCGAATTTTCGGTTATACGCCCCAGTTTTATGATGAAAATGAAGAAGCAGTAAAAAAAGAAATAAAAAAGAAAAAATTTTTAGATGGCCTAACCGAAGAAGAGGCGGTAAAAGCATATCAAGCAGAAAAGTTGCGCATTTCAATAAGACAGGCCAGATCTAATTTGGTAGAAAGAAAAATATCAACAGGCCCAAGTGGAAGAAATGATAAAACCGGCGTTCGTGTTTTCATAATATTTTTAGCCTTATGTGCTATTACTTGGTTCATTTTAAGCTAATTGTAAAAGTGTAAACTTTGTTTTCAATAATTTTTTATATGCTGTTATTTTATGTGTGTAGACAATAAATGTTCATCAATACCAACGTTGATTTACTCAATATTAATTAAAAATTTAGACTCGAACTCAAGTTAAAAATTCCATTTTATAGTTTCAAACAGACCTAAGCCCAAACCCTACTTTTTGTTTAAAGCTATTCAAAAATAATTTGGATCAATTTTTGGTGTTATAGTAGCATAACACAAAAAAACATATTTTGAACAATTATTTAGTGACAAGTAATTTGTTTATTTGTCTGTAACATTAGAAATTCGGCACTACGATGAATATAAGAATTAACTTTGATTATTATGATCAAATTCTGAATGTATATGGCAGAATTATTTCTAAAAAACAAACCTCGCATACTCAAATTAGTTTGAGTAACTCTAATTCGAATTATGCTGATGGGTTTGTTAATGTTTATGTTGCAAAATCTATTACTACTTTAAAAAAAGTGATACAACTATCACTAAGTTCAAAAAATGAAAATTTGGCTTATGCCGCTCTTGAGGTTTTTAATTATCTGACTTTTCCTAAAAATAAAAATCAAGATTATAGCAAAAATTATGAAGGCTATTTTGATGATGCATGGTTAATACACAACTTCGCTAAGCACTGCATTGATAAAGGTTATTTTCCAGCATCAGCATTTGAAGATGTTGTTGTTGATAACGTTAAGATTGATACTCTTCTAACTAAAAACCTAAGTAATAGTATCTATTCAAAACTCCGAAGCACCTTAAATAATATTATACAAGAATTTAAGATATGATTAATCAATTTCAATAAACGGATATTCAATTTTGCTTAAATATAAACCTTCAGGCGGTGCTAAGTTTATGTATTTGAATTGTTGTTTTTGTTTAAAGTGATAATTATAATCCTCAATAGTTACATCGGTTTTACCAACTTGCACAAGCAAGCCAACTAATCGCCTAATCATATTTCTTAAAAAACGATTTGCAGTAATATGATACACTAATTGTTGTTTATGTTTATAATGGATTAGCTCACTTTTGAAAAGATTGCATCTGAAATGTTTAACATCGCTACCCGATTTGCACAACATCGGGAAATCATTGTATTGTAAAATATCAATTGCTGCTTGTTGCATTAATGCTATATTTAATTGATAGTAAGGGTATATCCAAGCGCGGTTTACAGCAAAAGGGTTTTTTCTTAAGCTAATTATATAAGTGTAACTTCTTTGGGTAGCATCAAACCTTGCGTGTGCTTTTTGGTGTACTGCTTTTATCTGCCAAATAAAAATATCTTTAGATAGCATGCCATTTAACTTGTGCTTAATAGTAGCGGTATTAATTACCTCATCGGTATCGTAATGAAAATAATATTGCGAGGCATGTACGCCAGTATCTGTTCGGCCACAACCAACTATCCTATTTTCATTTTTAAATAACTTACTTAACTGGCCTTCTATTGTAGCTTGCACACTTACAGCATTTGGTTGGTATTGCCAGCCGTGGTAATTAGTGCCATCGTATTGAATTTCAAAAAAATAACGCAATTTATAATTTAGGCTTTGAGCTGAATTTTTTCATTTAACTTATCAAAGAAATGATACTCCGTTAAACTATAATCATTATTGGCGTAAACTTTTAACCACTTTTTGTATTGTTTGTACCATTGCCATTGCTTATTAAACCAACCTTTTTTAATATAACCTTCAATGTAGGGGTGCACATACAATTTTAAACCAGTCATATTCATTTCATTAAATAAATAGCTAATGTTATCTTCAATATCATCCATCAACAAAATTGAAGATTTTATATTTCCACTACCATTACAAGTTGGGCATTTTTCTTGTGTTTTTATTTCTAAAACAGGTTTATCTCTTTGGCGGGTAATTTGTAATAAACCAAACCTGCTAAGCGGTAAAATGGTATGTTTAGCCTTATCGTTTTCCATACTATCCTGCATCCGTTTAAACAAAGTTTTTTTGTTTTCCGGTTGTTTCATGTCAATGAAATCAATAATGATAATACCGCCAATATCTCGCAATCTTAATTGGCGAGCTATTTCTGCTGCAGACTCTAAGTTTACAATTAATGCTTGACTTTCTTGATCGGTTCTTTCTCCTACTTTATGCCCACTATTTACATCAATAACGTGCATGGCCTCGGTATGTTCTATCACCAAATAAGCACCACTTGCCATGGTTACCGTTTTGCCAAACGATGATTTTATTTGTTTTGTAATACCGAAATGATCAAATATTGGGCGTTTACTAGATATTAAATTTACATTTTTCTCTTTACCAGGTTCTAATTTTTTAACGTAATCTTTTACATCAGCGGCATAAAATTTATTGTTGATGTATATTTTGCTAAAGGAGTTACTCAACAAATCTCTTAATAAAGAACTGGTTTTGCTAATTTCAGAAAATACTTTGTCTGGCGGAACCGCTGCCTTTAGTTCTTTTTGAATTTGACCCCATTTATCAAACAATTGCTGCAAATCGCTATGTAAATCTGATACTTTTTTTTCTTGAGCAATAGTTCTAACAATAACCCCAAAATTTTTAGGCCTTATACTTTCTATTAAACGATGAAGTCGCTTTCGTTCCTCGCTCGAATTTATTTTTTTTGAAATGCTAATGTGTTTGGTAAAGGGGGAGATTACCAAATATCTGCCTGCCAAGGTTATCTCACAAGACAAACGTGGGCCTTTTGTAGAAATTGGTTCTTTCAAAATTTGAACCAAAATTGGCTTTTTTCTAACTATGGCTTGATTGATTTTGCCAGTTTTAACAATTTCAGGTTCGTAACTAAAATTATTAAGATCTGCGGACACTTCTTTACCATCAATACTGTCCCAAACATACTTATTGAGCGACCGTATTTGAGGGCCTAAATCTGTGTAATGTAAAAACGCATCTTTTTTATGGCCAACTTCAACAAAGGCGGCATTTAAGCCTGGCATAATTTTCTTAACTTTTCCTAAATACAAATCTCCTACTTGAAAATCGTCTTTATTAAAGTCTTGATGTAGTTCTACCAGTTGGTTATCTTCTAACAAAGCAATTTCTGTTGCCTTTTTAGAGACATTAATAATTAAATCTTTCGTCAAAACTTTTAATCTATTTTAGATTAAATAATATAATTGAAAGATTAAGGATAAATTATAGAGAATAGCTATTAAAAAATAGGCTTAATAAGCCTATTTAACTTTTTTCTTGTGTCTATTCTTTCTCAAACGTTTTTTACGTTTATGAGTGGCTATTTTATGTCTTTTTCTTTTTTTTCCGCACGGCATATCTGCTTACTTATTTATTTATTAGTTTATTTAAATATTTATCTATGTTCTGTTTTATAGTTGGGTTTTTAATTAGTGCTTTACATTTTTTATAGTATTCAATTGCTTTATCAGTTTCATTAGTTTGTTCATAAACTCCTGCTAAAAACAATAATGCTTCTGTATTTTCTGGTTCAACACTTAAAACGGTATTTAACCTTTTTTTAGCCTTATCAAACTGCCCTGAAACTAACGAAAGCCTGCCTAAAATTAAATTAGCTGCTAAATGTTGTGGTTGCTTTTTTACAACTCCTAACAGCAAAGTAACTCCAGCCATTGTGTTTTGCAGTTCATCTACATGTAAAGAAGCTAATTTTATTTTAGGTTCTATCAATGAGGTGTCCAACAAAACAACATTGGTATATGCATCAACAGCATTAGTTAATAAATAGTTTCTTAAAAGACTGTCAGAACTAATTTTATATGCTTCAAACAACTTATCTCCGGCAAGTTCCCAGCGAGTTGCAACAGAATCTACTGTAGCCACACGTCTATAAAAGTCCGAAGCAAGCGCAAAGTTACTATTATTTTCCCAAATACCTGCTATTTGTTGTAAATAGATTATGTTTAATGAGTCAGGCTTTCGCTTACTTACTAACGATTGCAGTAAAGAAAGAGAATCTCTGGGCTTGAGCATTAATTTCTGCTTAATTTCTTCGCTATAAGCATCTATATCAAAGCTATTTGCAGCACCTATGTTATTGGCTCCTGTTGTTTCTTTCAGCGGCGTATTTCTACCAAAAAAAAACAGTAATAAAATAATGGATATTGCACTTATTATTAGAGCAAATTGTGATTTTGACACTACTTATTAATTTTTGAGCGTTATTCTTCTTCCGACATTGCGTGTTTGCTTCTCTTAATCATATCAACAAAAACTTTTGCTGGTTTAAAAGAAGGGATGTAGTGTTCTGGAATTTCTATGGCAATATTCTTTTTAATGTTTCTACCAATTTTTTTAGCCCGCTTTTTGGTTATAAAGCTACCGAAACCTCTTATGTAAACATTTTCTCCTTTTTCTAATGAAACTTTTACTTCTTTAAAAAAAGCTTCTAATGCAACTAACACATCTACTTTTGGGACACCTGTTTTTTCAGAAATACTTGTAATTAAATCTGCCTTTCTCATTCTTTATTAAGTTATTGATCTTGTATAATTTACATAGCAAATTTGCTAAAAATTATTTATTTATTACAAAATATTTGGTTTTATTACACAATGTAGATGAATTACTTTCAAATCAACATATTAAAATGGGCAAAAAACAATGCCAGAAGGCTACCCTGGAAGCGGTATAATGACGCTTATACCATCTGGCTTTCAGAAGTTTTATTACAACAAACCCGTGTGCAGCAAGGCTTACCTTATTTTAATGCCTTTAAAAAAAAATATCCAACAGTTTTTGAAATGGCTAAAGCGCAAGAAGACGAAATTTTAAAACTTTGGGAGGGTTTAGGTTATTATGCACGGGCAAGAAACATGTATTATACCGCTCAATACCTTGTAAACGAGTGTAATGGCATTTTTCCAGAGAATTATGAAGGCTTATTAAAACTAAAAGGTGTAGGAGAATACACCGCTGCAGCTATAGCATCTTTTGCATATAACGAACCTGTAGCAGTAGTTGATGGCAATGTTTACCGTGTTTTAAGTAGATTTTTTGGCATTAAAACACCAATAGATTCTACAATGGGTAAAAAAGAGTTTAAGCTAAAAGCGCAAGAAAACTTGCTAAAAAATAAGGCTGCTATATATAACCAAGCCATAATGGATTTTGGCGCTTTGCAATGCAGCCCCAAAAAGCCAAATTGTAAAACTTGCCCACTAAATAAAAAATGTAAAGCTTTGCAAACAAATACAATTAATCTATTACCAAAAAAATCAAAAAAGGTTAAGCAAAAACATCGCTACTTTATATTTATTATTGTTAAATATAAAGATAAACAATTTTTAGTAAAAAGAACCGAAAAAGATATTTGGCAAGGACTATTTCAATTTCCTTTAATTGAAGTGGACGAAACAGTATTTTTAAAAGAAGAGCAGTTTAACCAACTTATTATAGATAATTTTAAGCTAAGTAAATTTAGTTTTGATGGTATTAGCCAAGCTTTTAAACAAAAACTCACCCACCAAAAAATAATGGCTAAATTTGTAACCATCAACTCATCCCAAAAAAATCATACTAAAAATAATTGGATTGCGGTAAATGAAAAAGAAATGCTAAAATTTGCCTTTCCTAAAATTATTGATTGTTTTTTAAAAGATAAGGTGTTACATTTAAACTTAAAATAGCTAATATTAAACAATTATATAATGAGAGGCGTAAATAAAGTAATATTAATGGGTAACTTAGGTAAGGATCCTGAAATAAAGTATTTCGAAAGCGGTGTTCCTAAAGTAAACTTTTCTTTAGCTACTTCAGAAACCTATACCACCAAAAGTGGAGAAAAAGTAGATAGTGTAGAATGGCATAATATAGTATTATGGCGCGGTTTAGCCGAAGTTGCCGAAAAGTACTTAAAAAAAGGAGATAGCGTTTATATAGAAGGTAAAATAAAAAACCGAAGTTGGGATGATGCCGACGGTAATAAAAAATATATTACCGAAATTGAAGTAGGAAATATGGTAATGTTAGGCCGAAGAAGTATAACAGAAAAAACAGCAACGCCAGCAACTAACGCTCCAATGCCACAAACACAAAATTCAAATGCTGCACCACCACAGCCTCAATATGTAGAAACTACACCTACTGAAAATATAAAAGATATTGAAGATGATTTACCCTTCTGACCCATCAATAAACAATAAAACCTAATTTTGGAAGCAAACCCTGAGGGAGCATATTATTTAAACTATTTACTTTTATTTTTACAAAAAACCAATTGGTTAAGTGCCTTTGATGCTGGTGTAATTATTGCACTTATAGCTATTGCAATTTTAATATTACTATCGGCTTTAGTTTCTAGCTCAGAAGTAGCTTATTTTTCACTTACTGCAGCCGACCAAAGCGATTTTGAAAAGAGTGAAAGACGACCTCACAAACTAATTTTACAACTACTTAAAGATGAAAAATACCTATTAGCCACCATTTTGGTTACCAACAACTTGTTTAATGTAGCCATTATTATATTATCACACTTTTCATTACATAAACTGCTTTATTTTAATAATGAAATTATAGTGTTTTTGTTAGATGTGATACTTATTACCTTTTTTTTGGTATTGTTTGGTGAAATTATTCCAAAAATATTTGCCAGAAGTAATCGTAAAAAAGTAGCAGCAATTGCCGCATGGCCTTTAAGTATTTTTTCTACCATAGCTTATCCTTTTAGTACTATTTTAGTAAAAAGTACCAGTATAATTGAAAAAAGATTGATTAGAAATGCTGATAATGAGGTTGATATTGATGAAATTGAAGACGCCATTGACCTAACCATTGATGAAAAAATTGATGGAGATGAAAATCGAATATTAAAAGGTATTATTAATTTTGGAACTATAAATGCGCGTCAAATTGCCAAACCCCGTATGGATATTGTGGCTTTAGATTATGAAAGTGATTTTGAGCAAGTACATCAATTAATTATTGAATCGGGCTACTCTCGCATACCTGCTTACAAAGAAGATTTAGATAACATTGAAGGTGTTTTGTACGCAAAAGATGTATTGAAATACTTACAACGAGAAAAGTCGTTTAAGTGGCAAAAGTTGTTACGAAAAGTATATTTTGTGCCAGAAACAAAAAAAATTGATGACTTGTTAAGAGAATTTCAAAAAGAAAGAACCCACTTAGCTATTGTATTTGATGAGTTTGGTGGCACCACAGGCTTAATAACTATGGAAGATATTTTAGAAGAAATTTTAGGTGAAATTAAAGACGAATATGATGAGCAAATAGAAATTGAATACCAAAAACACGATGATAACAATTTTACTTTTGAAGGTAAAACCCTCTTAAACGATTTAACCAAAGTATTAGAGGTAGATAATGATGAGTTTGAAGAAATTAGGGGGGAAGCAGATTCGCTGGCGGGTTTAATTTTAGAAATAATAGGCAAGCTACCCAAGCAAAACGACACCATTCCTTACAAAAATTATTTATTTAATATACTTTCGGTAAACGATAATAGAATTGAAAGCGTTAAAGTTACCATAATACGAAATGATTAGCTTAATTAAAAAGATATGGTTTATTACAAAAAAGTATAAATCCTTAATTATTGTAGGATGGGTACTTAAATTAGGTATTACAGTTTTTATTTTTGGGCAAACAGCAGGTTGCAACCAAAATTATACCCCAAAACCCAAAGCTTATCATAAAATTGAATTGCCTAACAAAGCATACCAACAAACTACGCTTAACAATTGCCCTTTTACTTTCGAACATCCTAAATACAGCAAAATAGAAAAGGATTCTTTGTTTTTTGAAGAAGCCGTAAAAAGCCCTTGTTGGTTAGATGTTAATTTTGAAACCCTAAATGGTGTCATTCATTTAAGCTATAAAAGCATCAATAACGTAAACGATTTTGCAGAATATGTAGACGATGCACATAAAATGACTTATAAACATACCACAAAAGCTGCCTCAATAGAAGCCAAACAAGTAATTACCAAAAACAATGTAGGCGGTATAATTTACGAAGTTGGTGGCGATGCAGCATCGGCCATTCAATTTTTTTTAACCGATACTAACCAGCATTTTTTGCGTGGTGCGCTTTATTTTAAAAACACGCCAAATGCAGATAGCATTGCCCCGGTAGTTAATTTTGTAAAGGCAGATATGATGCATTTGATTGAAACTTTTAAATGGGGAAATATTTAAACAACGTTGTAAAAATGAAAGGTTACTACACAGTTAAAATTTTAGGGCTTGTTCTATTTTCTTTTCTTTTGGTAAGATGCGTTGAGCCGCCTTCATTTAATATTACACCCGAAATAACCGACATTACTTTTAGTGCCGATACCGTTAGTTGTAATACCGATTTTTTCATGTACATTTCTTTTCAAGATGGAGATGGCAACATAGGCTTACCTGCAGATAGTGCCGTAAACAACTTGTATGTAACCGAAAGCAGAACCAACTTTACCGATCCTTTCACCATTCCAGAAGTACAAGAGAACGGCAAAATTACCGATATTTCAGGCACCATAAATGTATCTTTAAGCGAGCTATGTATTAACGTTTTAGATTTAACACAACGCCCCGGCTGCACACTTGACGGCATTGATATTAATAGCATTAGCTATAAAGTTAAAATGGAAGATAATGAAGGTAATGTGAGTAATGAATTTACTTCAAAAGAGGTTGTTATTAAGTGCGAATGATTTTTGTTTGCTATTAATTACGCTCCACATAATTTCGAGATACTATCAAAACAAGTTTAGTGAAAAATACTTGCCAAAAGAATTTTTTATTGAGCCATTAGGTTTGCCTGAAAAACCAAAGTTGAATGAAAAGCCTAAAGATCATTATTGCTTGTAGTTAAGAAATCACGCTATACAACTATTCCTATTTTAAGATAGGGTCTGAAAAAGCAGCCCGTTAACCGAAAACAGATTCTGAGCATTTCATCCACTACCTTCCAGAAATCTCAGAATAACGACTGTCGATGAAGCCAATTTAAAAAACGTCATTCTGCGAAAGAGCAGAGCTTTTTGAACAGCTTGCGCAGAATCTCTTGTTTAGTTATTGTAGTAGCCACTTGTGTTTGTTTTCAATACTTGTTTAAATGCATCTGTAGCTCATTGTTTGCAATAGTGCCTTTTTCGTCTTTACTATAAATGGAAAGTAGCGGAACTGCAACTAACTTCATAACGCATCCATCAACTCTTTTGCTGGTATGCCTTTTAACTTCCCTTCTTTGTACAATTTAAGTTCTTTAAAAGACTGCGCCAAGCTTTCAATAATTTTTTCTTTTGAGTCGTCATCATCTTTCTGCACTTTAACAAAATCAAGACTTTTTACAAGCTCAATAAAAAAGTTGTATTTGCTATCTTCAACATCTAAAATAACTTGTTTCATAAAATTTTTATTGGTCTCCTTTTTGAAGGTTCAAAACCTCGCACTTCAGTGCGACAAATTTATTTCAAGATTTCATAGCTCGTTTACTGCATTTCGGTAAATCTAAATTATACTCCAAAAGCGTCATGCTGCGATTCATTGCGAAGCTTTGAATGCGCAGTATCCCCCAAGGCTAAACAGGGAGATACTGCGCAATCCGTTCCGTTTTACTACACGGATTCGCAGCATGACGGACAGTGTAACGACTTTTAGTCGTTGTGTTTGAACCCACCTACTTCTTAGTAGGTGGTTGTTGAGTTAGAGTACTTACAAGTATAACCCTTAAAGTAAAAATTTTTTAAGAGGCGTCTCATTTTTTCTATTATTTCGTATTAGAAAACCCCGGCTTACTTATTGCCTTTGGAGATAATTGAAATTGATTTACAACCATTTTACTACTAATCTTTTACAATAAAAGACTAACTTGCAAATAGAATTTTAACTTAACAACAATAAATAATGAAAGCATTAGAAGCTACTGGCTTTTTAGATGATAATGGTGTTCTTAAATTGGATAATCCACTACAAATTATAAATCAACGTGTAAAAGTCATTTTACTTATTCCTGAGCAGAACGAAGTGGAAAACAAAGTTTGGATAAAGGCTATGGCTACAAATGCTGCTTTCGATTTTCTTAAAGACGAAGCAGAAGACATTTACTCTATGAACGATGGAAAACCAATAAGCAGTGAAGTATAACATCGTTCTTGTTCCATTTCCTTTCGATAACTTAACTGGCTCAAAAGTAAGGCCGGCAATTTGCCTCACCAATAGAATTACGAATTATAATCATATTGTAATTGCTTTTATTACAAATCAAACATAAGAAGTTAATGAGGTATCTGATTTGTTAATATAGGATACGGATTCAAATTTTGAGCAAACTGGTTTGAAAGTTAGCTCTGTTTTAAGATTACACCGAATGGTAACTATACCATCAAAAATAATTCTTCGTCAGTTAGGCGAACTTCCAATAAAATACCATTCAGCAATAAACTTAAAATTGAAAAACTTATTCGATCTTTAAAAAAATAAATTGATAAACCAATTGCAACCTATCTAATCTTTCTCCGCTCAAAACAATTTAACCTCGTATATTCGCAGTTCAATTTTTCAAAACATATCCTCAAAAAATTAAATGGATATATTAGCATTGTTGGATTTATATAAAACTGATCCACGAACGCAGCAAATTTACGACACCATTAATGATAAAGATGCACAACAACTCTATCTAAAGGGATTGGTAGGCGCAATAGATTCTATATTGTGTGCAGCCACTTATTTAAAGCGACCGAAAAATCATATTTACGTACTGGCCAATAAGGAGGAAGCCGCCTATTTTCAAAACAGTTTAAAAAGCTTATTGGGGCAAAAAGATATTCTCTTTTTTCCAGATTCGTTTAAAAAACCTGGCCTTTTCGATACCATTAACAACAGTAATGTATTGCTGCGCACCGAAACTTTGGGGCGTTTTATTGGCAGTCATACAACTGGCGAGTTATTGGTTACCTACCCTGAAGCATTGTGCGAACAGGTGGTAGACACCAAAGCGCTTAAAAAAAGCACCATTAGTATGAAGGCGGGCGAAGCAATAGATATTCCATTTATTACAGAGCTATTGGTAGAGTATGGTTTTGAACATACCGATTTTGTGTATTCGCCTGGCGAGTTTAGCATTAGAGGAGATATAGTAGATATTTATTCTTTTGGTAACGAGTTGCCTTACCGTATTGAGTTGTTTGGTAAAGAAGTAGAAAGTATTCGGGTCTTCGATCCAAGCAATCAGCTTTCGGTAAAAAAGGTGGCGCGTATAAATATTGTGCCTAATATTAACTCCCAATTTAGAAGCGAAGAAAAAGTTCCTTTTTTTAAATTGATAAGTCCACGTACTACTTTTTGGGTAAAAGATATGGAAGGTTTGGTAGAGAAATGTAAGCACATCTTCAACTTATCATCTAACCTAAAAGAACAAGTTGATGATGAAGATATGGTAGAACATTTTAAGTTTATAAATGATGCTACTTTGCTTAAAGGCCTTGAAAAATCTTCTGTTGTTGAAATAGGCTTTAAGAAATACTATCAGCAAGGTAAAGATATTGAATATGATATTAAGCCTCAACCATCGTTCAATAAAAATTTTAATTTGCTTATTAAAGATCTGTTGCATCATCAAAAGACAGGTTATTTAAGTTTTATTTTTGCAGATAATCCTCGGCAAGTAAAACGCTTCAATAATATTTTTGAAGATATTTTAAGCGAGTCGGAAGAAAAAATTACCTATCACCCAATAACGCAAAGTTTACACGCCGGTTTTTTAGATGTTGATTTGAAAATACTCTGCTATACCGATCATCAAATATTTGAACGCTACCATAAATATAATATTCGCCAAGCTTATACCCGTAAAAGTGCTATTAACTTTAAGCTGTTGCGCAACCTACAAGCAGGTGATTATGTTACACATATCGATCATGGAGTAGGCCGCTTTGCAGGTATGATGAAGTTGGATATTAATGGCCAACAGCAAGAGGTAATAAAACTATTGTATAAAGATAATGATGTGCTTTATGTAAACGTAAGTTCATTACACAAAGTAAGTAAGTATGTTGGTAAAGATGGGCGAGCGGTAAAAGTAAGTAAGTTGGGTAGCGATGCTTGGGAAAATCTTAAAAGAAAAACCAAGCGTAAAATAAAAGACATTGCAAAAGATTTGATAGCCTTATATGCCAAACGAAAAGCTGCTAAAGGTTTTGCTTTTTTACCCGATAGTTATATGCAAACCGAGTTAGAGGCTTCTTTTATTTATGAAGATACGCCCGACCAAAACAAAGCCACACAAGATGTAAAAGCCGATATGGAAAAAATTAGCCCTATGGATCGCCTGGTATGTGGCGATGTAGGTTTTGGTAAAACGGAAATTGCGATACGGGCTGCTTTTAAAGCGGTGGCCGATAGTAAGCAAGTTGCCATTTTAGTGCCGACTACTATTTTAGCTTTGCAGCATTACAATACCTTTAGTAAACGCTTAAAAGATTTTCCTTGTAGTGTAGATTATATTAATCGGTTTAAAAGTGCCAAACAAAAAAAAGAAACCCTAAAAAAAGTTGAAGAGGGGAAGGTTGATATTTTAATTGGCACACACGCCATATTAAGTAATAAAGTAAAGTTTAAAGATCTTGGTTTATTAATAATAGACGAAGAACAAAAATTTGGTGTTGCTGCAAAAGAAAAACTACGCAACTTTAAAGTAAATGTAGATACGCTTACTTTAACAGCAACGCCCATTCCTCGTACTTTACAGTTTTCATTATTAAATGCGCGCGATTTAAGCATTATTAGTACTGCACCACCCAATCGCCAGCCAGTTACTACAGAGCATATTAGCTTTGAAGATGATGTGATACGAGAGGCCATTAACTTTGAAGTTTACAGAGGTGGGCAAGTATATTTTATACACAACCGAGTAAAAGATATTGAAGAGATGCGCCTGTTGATAAAACGCCTTTGTCCAGATGTAGATATTGGTGTAGCACACGGCCAGTTAGATGGTAAGGTTTTGGAAGATAGAATGTTTAGCTTTATTAACCGTAAGTACGATGTGTTGTTGTGTACCAATATTGTTGAAAGCGGTTTAGATATTCCGAATGCCAACACTATTATTATTAACAATGCACATCACCATGGCTTGAGCGATTTACACCAATTGCGAGGCAGGGTAGGGCGTAGTAATAAAAAAGCTTTCTGTTATTTAATTGCCCCGCCTATGTATTTGTTGCCCGAAGATTCTCGCAAGCGGATGAAAACCATTACTGAATTTACAGACTTGGGCAGCGGCTTTAATATTTCAATGCGTGATTTAGATATACGTGGTGCCGGCAATATGTTGGGCGGTGAGCAAAGTGGTTTTATTGCAGATATTGGTTATGATACTTTTCATAAAATATTAGATGAAGCCATACAAGAATTAAAAACAACCGACTTTAAAGAACTGTTTGCCGACGAAATTGACAAAGACATTAAGTTTGTTAGAGATTGCCAAATTGATACCGACATTGAAATTTTAATACCAGATAGTTATGTGAATACCGGCAGCGAACGGTTGAGCCTTTACACCGAGTTAGATAATATTGCCAACACCGATGATCTAAAAGTGTTTAGAGATAAATTGATAGATCGCTTTGGCCCAATACCACCAGAAGTACGGGAATTGTTTGACACGGTGCGCTTACGTTGGCTCGCCAAAAAACTTGGTTTTGAGCGTATTATTTTCAAAAGCGGTAAGCTGCGTTGCTATTTTGTGCTTAACCCAGAAAGCAGTTTTTACGATACGGCTATATTTAAAAATACAATGCAATGGGTAGTAAAAAACCCAAAAAAAGCCAATTTAAAGGAAAGCAACAAAAGTTTAATTTTGGTGTTTGATGGGGTAAAAAAGATGCACAAAGCGAGGGAGTTGTTGCAGTTGGTTTGGGATAATGTTGGGGTTGAACAGGTTGAAGTGATGCGTTGAAAAGTTGAAAATTTTAGCTCTATATCTATTGATTTTACTTGCTTTTAATTTCTATTCTTTTTAAATCATAAATTAATAGTATATTTGAAGTAGAGAAGTTTTTTTCAGCATATTTATGTCTAAGAGAGAATTATTTTGAACCACTTTGAAAATAAATGAAATTCAACAACATATTGACTTATATGGGCGATGATGAATTTGAAGAGCTTGTAATTTCAATTTGTCAAGATATACTTGGTTTCGGTACTATTTCATTTACAGAAGGACCAGATGGAGGGAAAGATGGCAGATTTACAGGGAAAGCAAACAAGTTTCCGTCAGAATCTAAACCATGGGAAGGAAAAATAATCATTCAGGCTAAACATACTTCTTCTCCTGTAGCAACGTGTTCAGACGGTGACTTTTTTGCAAATAAAACCAGTATTGTAAATAAAGAAATAGGAAAAATTAATAAACTTAAAGCATCAGAAGGGTTGGATTATTATATCCTTTTTACAAATAGAAAATATGCTGGTAGGAAAGATACTAAAATTATAAAACATATCAGTAAAGAAACAGGGCTACCAAAGAACAATGTCGAAATTGTAGGTATAACAATATTAAACAGTTTACTTTCAAATAATAAGGAAATACAAAAGAAACACAAGCTGAATAGCTTCATTGTGCCTTTTGATTTTTCAGATACTGAGATTAAAGAAATAATCACTGTATTTAAATCGAAAATTCCTGAATATGAAGATCAAATTGGAAATGAGGTAGAAACAATTAAAAGAGAATTTGATAAAATATCAGACGATTTAAAAAATAAGAAAAATGACTTGGGCGCAAGTTATTATAATGAAATAATTCTTAGTGAGTCATTGTCATATTTCGACAAAATCGATAGGTTTTTAGAAGATCCTATAAATGATGAATTAAAGGACATGTATTTTGATACTGTTGGTGAGTTGCGAGATTTAATAGTGATTAAAAGAGATGATTTCGGACCCTTTGAAGAAATATTTATATATATATACAATTTAGTTTGCTCATCTTCAGATGAATTGAAAGGAAGAAAAAGATTTGTAAATATTTTTCTACACTATATGTATCACACTTGTTCAATAGGTTTAAAATGATATTACCAGATAAACACATGAAACTCAAGACATCGGTAGTTAATATTTCTGCATTTATCTTAACAAATTTAAAGCTAGGTCAAGAGATTGAATACACTAAATTGTTAGAAAAAACCGTTTCACTTTTAGGCGATGATATAAAAGAAAATTTTCCTCATGCTTTAAGTTTCTTATTTCTTTTAGGTAAACTTAAATACATTCAAGAATCAGATAGCCTGACTGTAATATGAAATTAAGCCAACTTTACACTAACAACGAAAATTTTAAAAATACAAAATTCAATTTAGATGGTCTTAATGTTATTTATGCAGACGTTAAAACAAAGCTGGATGATAAAAATAATTCTCACAATCTTGGCAAAACATTAATTATAGAAGTTTTTGATTTTCTTTTGCTTAAACAGGTAGCAAATAAGGAAAAACACTTTCTATTTTCTACTGAGAGAGAAAAAGGACTTAAATTTTTTGAGGATTATATTTTTTATTTAGAAATTCTTTTGAATAATCAAAAATTTCTGACAATTAGACGGTCGGTAAAGACTAATACTAAGATATCCTTTTCGTTAAATACTGAAAGAGTCTTAAATTTTTCGCCTCCAACAAATTGGGATTATGAACACGAGTCACTTGACAATGCTAAAGAAATATTTTCATCTTATTTAAACTTTAAATTTTTCAAAGATAAAGACTATGACTATCGTAAATCGATTAATTATGCGATGCGAGGGCAAAGAGATTACCTAGACATCTACAGACTAACTAAATTTGTTGGGCAAGACATCTCTTGGAAACCTTTTATGTTTGACTTTTTGGGTTTTCCAGGTAAACTTTTAAAAGAAAAGTATTTTTTAGATAAAGAAATAGAAGAAAAACAGGAGTATATTAGAAAGTTGGTTTCAGAATTTTCTATTAGTTCGAACCAAAGAGATGAAATTATAGCATTAAAAAATATAAAACAAGAAGAAATTGACGAGTTTGTTGATAAACTTGATAAGTTTAATTTTTACGAAAAAGACAAAAGGATAATTAAAACAGGGGTTAACGAAATTGAACAAGAAATAAGCACCTTAAACTCACAAGCCTACAAAATTGAATATGAATTAAAGAATATTGAAACAGCCTTAAAAAATAAATTTAGCTTTAATTTAAAAAAAGTCACTAAAATATTCTCTGAGTCAGAGTTGGCTTTTCCAGAACAATTAGAAAAAAGCTATGAAGATTTAATAAAGTTTAATAAAAAAATATCAAATGAAAGGAATAAAATTCTTGTATTCACACAAACGAATAAAAAAGAAGAACTAAATAAAATAAGGAAAAAACTTAAAGATTTAAATCAGAAAAAAGAAGAATTATTGTCCTTTATACAAGACACAGAAACATTCAATAAATTTAAACAGTATCAAAAAAGTCAAATAGTTCTTGAAGCTGATTTATATAATTTAAATGCCCAACTTGAAATAATAAACAAAATTAAACTACAACAGGAGGAATTAGATCAATTAAAGAGTAGGCTTGAAATTAAAGTTAAAGAGATAAGAGAAGAACATGGTAAAACGGAAACAAACTTAAGATACAATGAGTTTAGAACACTTTTTAGCAAATATTATGAATACATACTTGGCGAAAAATCTATTCTAACTATTGGTATAAACAAAAATAATAATATTGAGTTTAATCCTCCAAAGGTTTTAAATGATGAAACTAAAATAGAAACAGCACAAGGTAAAGGTTATACTTATTCAAAACTATTTTGTGTTTGCTTTGATCTTGCCATACTTACCTTATACAACAAAGAATCATATTATAGATTTGTCTATCACGATGATGTTTTAGCCAGTGAAGATGATGGTGTGAAATTTCGATTATTAAAATTGATAGAGTTAATCTGTCAAGAAAATGATATTCAATATCTTTTATCGACTATTAAAAGCGACTTACCAGTAAATGAAAATGGAGAAATACAGTATTTTTCTGATATAGAAATTGTTTTGAAACTAAATGATCTAAATGAAAATGGCACTTTATTTGGGTATAGATTTTAATTTTTACAATTAAAAACTCTAAAAAAGCCAATTTAAAAGAAAGCAACAAAAGTTTAATTTTGGTGTTTGATGGGGTGAAAAAGATGCACAAAGCGAGGGAGTTGTTGCAGTTGGTTTGGGATAATGTTGGGAGGAAAGAGCAGGTTGGGATTGAGTAGGTTATTGTGTTAAATTTGGTATTTAGGATTTTATTCATCATCTTTATAATATGAAAAAGAGCCTTTTACTATTATGCATTTTGACATTACCGCTATTTCACTTTGGGCAAACTATAATGCATGCCAATAAAAAAGATGGGTTTGGTTTAAAAAGTGCTTTCCAAGAGCGTCAAACAAACTTGCTTCCATTATCAGCAGAATACGCAGAAAAGGCAGAAAATCTATCAAACGAAAAATCAAATTATAATAGTATCCCTAAGTTAAGTGACCAAGAAAAACATCAATTTAGACAACACAGCATTGGCATTGGTTCGACAATCTTATTTTCAGAGATTTTTCCAGATGCTGATATTGCTTATTTATCCTTAATGCATAAATACTTGTTTAATAAATAATTAAAAGCTAAATATTTATTTCTGCAAAGCACTTATAATTCCGTATACAACTATAAAAAATTAATAAAAACGAGCCAAATGTTTAGTTTTGAAGTGGGATATGAAATCTTAATTGAGTATGATGAAAACGAACTTTGGAGTGCATATGGCTTTGGTGATTTTGTCAATCTATTTTTTACTTCTGGACTTGCTAACATAACCACAATTACGTATGGAACTATGTACCAAAAAGAAGACGATAAAATTGTAGCTCGAAATAATTTGAATTCGACATTTATAAAACATTGTTTTGGTTTCGGTTTAGGGGGTTATAAACTGAATTTCAATTTGGGGCTTGTCTTTCTCTATAACTTAAAAGAAGCAGAGCTTAACGAGTATCTATTTGGTGCTGAGTTCAGTTTACATTATTACTTAAAAGGTAAAAAATGAGAATAAGCAAATACATTAAAATAATTGGAGTTTTGCTTTGCTTTGCTTTAGTTGCAGTAAGCCCGATTCTGAAGGTGAATATCTTTTAATAGAAATAGATAAAGGATACATAGATATTGAAATTACTGGAAATGTAGATTCAAAAGTTTTTATAATTAACTTGGACCATTCTTTCAATCAAAAGGATTTTTTACAGACTATTGATTTAAACTATGCAATAGTTTATTTATTATACAATAATTGCATCGACGGAGATAAGCTTGATTTTGCTAATGAAACGCTAATATATTTAGATTTATTAGTTGAGGTTTTGCACTTTGAGTATGGTGAAGATATTGACATATTTCTACTAAATAAATACCTTAAAGCCAATATAGCATTAAAATATGCAGATGTTGGAGTTCATAAAAGTAAAATTAACGGAATAATGGTTAATAACGCTTTTCCTAATTTAGAAACTGCTGCTAACTTATCCAGATTAAAAATAATTGAGTATACTCAAGAGATAGTTGATGAAAAAAAGAGTATTGATGCAATTGGAAATGCTATTATTGACTCAATTAGTAGTTTTAATATAAGTGACAATAGTACTGCAATTAATTACTATAATTACTTAATAAAAAATAACCTTTTTAATGATTACTTTGATGATTTTACCCAAATATGTGATCAAAATCATGTTGACAGAGATATGGGATTGGTTTGTCAGGAAAATTTCGACATAAATGAAAATATACCAAACATTACAATTCCGGTAGGGCTATTTTGGAAACAACATGAACTATTAGTTCCTTATTCGGTTGTAGAAGAAATTTATGATAATCTACCAACTGAAAATAAAGAACTATACATTTTTGAAAAATTTTGTTTTCCTATTTTTGAAGATGAAGATAAACAGTTTACCCAAAGCGTAATTGAGTTTGTGGAGAAGTATAAATAAATTATAATCGAATTAATTTTTATGACTAATGAAGAATATTTTATTACTAATCGGTATATCCTTTTTGCCTTTGTTTATTGTGGGGCAAACAAAACAATCTGTTGACAAAAAAGATGAATTGAATAATAAGATTATCCTTCCATTGGATACTCTAATAAAACCTATTCCGAAAATAGGTTTAACAATGCAGAGTAAAAATTTTCTGCCAAAAATAGATTTTTCTGAAATAAATGAGGGTAAACAAAAAGTAAAATCTAAAAAAATTGATTGTAAAAAAATAGATTCACTAAACATAAGCTTACCCAAAAAAGACGCAAAAAAACACGGTTTAGGAATAGGATATGGCATTTACTACAATACTAAACTTTTAAACCAACAAAAATATCTGGCGGATAATTTTTTAATTTTATCATACCGGTATTTAATACCACTACAATTAACTGATTGCATAAGTAAATTTATATTTTTAAACACTTCACAGCATATCAATTTTTTAACATTTGTAGATAAATACAAAAAACTAAGTCATCTCGGTAGCTTAGAGTTAGGCTATCAAAGAAAAAGCAACTACATCTTTAATTATTATGTTTCAATTGGTGTAGCTAATTATTTATATTTCACTTCAAGTCCAATATATTTTATTAATAATACAGATGATTTGGATAGTATTTCCAATAATAGCTCAACCTATTTTACCCTCAGGCTTGGAAAAATGATGAAAGAATACAACAAATCACATTTCGATTTTCTTTTACTTTTCAATACGAAAAATAATGCTCCAAGATTAACCGTGGGCTTTAATTTTCATTTAATGCCATATTTAAATTTTAAAAAATGAAACTACAAACAGGAATTATAATACTTTTATGTATCATATTACAAACTGCTTGCGATTCTGATACGGAGTATTTTTCCATAAAAAATGATGATTCTATAACACCAATAAAAATTAGAGGTAATACCGATTCTAACGTTTATATTGTTTACCTAACAGCACCAGGTGGTTTTGAACATAATGGTCAGGAAGGGCTATTGGAGGAACTTGAAAGCCAATACGGTATTGTACACTATACATTTAACCGGTGCGAAAACATTGGTCAAAATTGTAGTACCTCAAAATTCAATTATGAACAATTGTGTAGCGATTTAGATCTTGTACTAAGGGTTTTATTTGAAAGGTATAGTAATGAAAAATCTATATTTTTATTAGGCTACGGATTAGGAGCCAATTTAATATTAAAATATTCGGATGTTGGACTTTATAAAGAAAGATTGAACGGCATAATATTAAATGGCGCTGCTTATAATTTGAGAAACACCATTAAAGCATCTAAAACAAAATTTGCCGAACTAATGCAAACTGAACTCACCTATGGAGACTATGAAGGAGTAGAATCTTTATTGGAAAAACTTAACACAGTTGACATTAATACGATCAGCCCAAAAGATTATTACCAATTAATTGATGAGCAAATTAGCGATCATATTCAGGATTTCTCTGATGGTAGAATTTATTATTGGAGAGAACTGAATTTCAATTGCAATTATGCTTATTTTTTAAATACTTTTTCTCTAAGGCTACTTGGAGATTATGATACAGACCTTACTTCTCACATTAAAAATATTAGCTTACCAGTTAATTTATTATGGTTAGAAGATGAGTTTCATATTCCCCTCACTATTGGTAAGGAATTGTACGACCTTTTAGAAACACCCGATAAAGAATTGCATATTTTTGATAGTATATGCACCTTATTTGATAATTCTCGAACCGGACTTGTAAGACAGAGCAATACAATAAGAGATTTTGAAGATGTTGCTGAAATTAGTGCCTATAGTGAGAAAATAATTGACTTTGTTGAGAAGTATAAGTAAAACCCACAAAGAGCGCACTTAAAAGAAAGCAACAAACATTTAGCTTTAGTGTTTAATAATGTATGCAAAATGCACAAAGCGTGGGAGTTACTGCAATTAACTTGGGATGGTGTGAAGCATAGAGATAAGGTTCAGGCACAAAAAAAATCCGCACCAACTATTAAGCTATTGTGCGGATTAAAACCAACTATTATGAAAAAACTTTATAAACTATACGCTATTAAACGGCAGTTATAAAAAAAGGTTGCATTTATTTTTTTGGTAAGATTAAAGCGGTGCTAATTTTAATAGGTTTGATAGACTTTCTAAATAAACTTTGCTTTTTCATCTACAAAAACAAAAAAAATCCGCACCAACTATTAAGCTATTGTGCGGATTAAACCAACTATTATGAAAAAACTTTATAAACTATACGCTATTAAACGGCAGTTATAAAAAAAGGTTGCAATTATTTTTTTGGTAAGATTAAAGCGGTGCTAATTTTAATAGGATTGTTATATTTTCAAAGCAAACTTTACTTATTCATCTACTAAAACAAAAAAAATCCGCACTAACTTTTAAGCTATTGTGCGGATTAAACCAACTATTATGAAAAAACTTTATAAACTATACCCTATTAAACGGTAGTTATAAAAAAAGGTTGCACTAAATAATAATTTTATTATTTTATTACATTTTGTTTGGTAAACTTATGCCTAATAAAGTCATTGAAGTTTGTAATAATCGACCAACCTGCTGACATAATATTATTCTGGCTTGTTTTATGGTTTCATTAGTTTCATTTAAAATTGGTAGCTCCGCATAAAACTTATTGAAAGCCTTAGCTAAATCGTAAGCGTAATTTGCTATTTCGCTGGGGTCGTAGTGCTTGGCCGCAGCTCTTAATTTTGTAGGGTATTCATCTAACAATTTCACAATATTTTTTTCTGTAGCTTTAATATTAGTTGGGTATTTATCGGTATTAATATCAATACTTGCTTTTTGTAACAATGAGTGGATACGAGTATAAGTATATTGAATAAAAGGCCCTGTATGCCCAACTAAATCTATAGATTGAGCCGGATCAAAAACCATTCGCTTTTGAGGCTGCACTTTTAAAATATAATATTTCATAGCACCAATACCTATTTGCTCAAATAACACGGTCTTTTCTGTTTCTGTTAAATCGGCTATTTTACCCAACTCTTGCGAAGCCTCGGCTGCTTTTTGTACCACTTCGTCCATCAAATCATCTGTATCAACTGTAGTACCTTCTCGGCTTTTCATTTTGGCACCACCAGGTAAATCAACCATACCATAACTTAAATGATAAATACCGTCAGCATATTTTTTACCTAATTTTTGTAGGGCCAATTTCAACACCTTAAAATGATAGTTCTGCTCATCGCCCACTACATAAATAGAGGTATCCATTTTAAAGTCTTCATAGCGCAAATGAGCAGTTCCCAAATCTTGCGTTAAATAAACCGAAGTTCCATCCGAACGTAATAACAACTTTTCATCTAATCCATCATCGGTTAAGTCTACCCAAATTGAGCCATCTTCTTTTTTATAATAAGCTCCTTTCTCTACTCCCTCTTGTACCAATTCTTTACCCAAATTATAAGTCTCCGATTCGTAATATTCTTTTTCAAAATTAACCCCTAAGCGTTTAAAGGTTTTTTTAAAACCATCGTACACCCAATTGTTCATTTTTTGCCATAGTGATTTGGTAACTTCATCTCCTGCTTCCCATTGCAATAACATTTCGCGAGCCTGTTGCATTAAAGGTGCTTCAGCTTCAGCGGTTTTTTTGTCTGTTCCATCCGCAACCAATTTGTCAACTTCGGCTTTGTATTCCCTTTGAAACTTTACATAATAATCCGCTACAAAATGATCGCCTTTTTTACCCATACTTTCGGGCGTAGCTCCGTAAGCATATTTTTGCCAGGCCAACATAGATTTACAAATCTGTATGCCCCTGTCGTTTAAAATATTTACTTGATGTACTCGATAGCCTGCTGCTACTAATATATTAGCGGTGGCAACACCTACCATCATATTACGGAAATGACCAAAGTGTAAAGCCTTGTTGGTATTTGGGCCACAGTATTCTACAGTAGCTACTTTGCCGTTTTTTTTAAACTGACCATAATTGGCAGTGGTTGCAATTTGTTGAAGTTGCTTAGTAAAAACGGTTTCATTTAAACTTAAGTTTAAAAACCCTTTTACACAATTAAAGGCTACTATCAGCTTAGTGTTTTGGGTAAGATGATTTCCAATTTCTTCGGCAGTTGCCTCTGGTTTTTTTTTAGCAATTTTTAAAAATGGAAAAACAACTAAGGTATAATCCCCTTCAAACTCTTTGCGGGTAGGTTGTATATTAACCATACTTGCATTAATAGTGGTATTATAAATTTGCGATAAACTTTCAACAACTGCTATATGAAGCGTTTCAATAATACTTTTCATTCTTCCAATTCTTTAAAATGTAAAGATAGTTTTTACAAAGCATTTATACCTTATACCAACAGAAGAACCTTTATAAGATAAATAGGAAAAGTACGATCTATATTTAGATAAAGAAAAAAATACTGCATATCTTTAATTTTTAAAAATATTGATTTAAATGAAGACACGATATTTTCATATTATACTTTTTACTTTTATTATTGTTGGTTGCCAAACACCAGAAAATAATGAAAACAGAGAAAAAGAATATATCATAAACGAACACGACTTTGGTAATTATAAAAAATTTGACCACGATACAAGTGATAATGAACTAAAGACAGCACAGCAGAACGCTGCTAGTCAAACAAAAGAAGACTCACTAAAACAATACCTAAAAAAAATGACACATGATTTTAAACTGCAAGAAAAACAGGTGAAAGCTTTAGAATATATTTACAGCAAATACAACAAAAAAGAGGCAGCAGCCAATGCGCAAAATGATACCACCCAACTTAGTAAGATATTAGCCGAAAAAGAAAAAAGTATTAAGGTGGTAATTGGGGAGCATTATTATGCGCAAAAGGTTCGGTTTGACCAACGTTATCTTAATCAAATAAAAAACCCTAATGGCTTATTAAACGAATCTGAATTAGATAACTATTTAAGTGATTTGGCAATAGCAATTAACTTTGATGACAATAAAAAAGCAGCTTTTAAACGTTTAGTTAAAAGCTATGATAAAAGTATTGTTAATGCCAAACCAAAGGCAGTTAAAGTTTTGAAAAGCAAACGAAACGAAGCCATAAAAAATTTATTAGGTGAAGATCTGTTTAATCAAAAAATAAATTTTGATAAAACGTACCCAAAACCAATAAATTAAGTTTTCAAAATCATTATTTTAAAATTGGATATAAATCGGCTACTGTTTTTATTGAAAAGTGATGAGCCTACAAGTTGCCTTGTTTGTTTTTTTATGGTATGATGGATTACGTGTGAAAGGCAATCGCATGAAAACTTTCAAAAAAAAATAAAACATTTCAGTTGTTAGTAAACAAATTTTAGAAGCGAAATGGTTGCTCCACGCAGAAATTTTGATCCCGCCATCCGTTCAAATACCATTTTTTTCAAAGCTCGTAAGCAAAACCCAAACACCCAACACAAAATGGTATAACCACTCCTGTCGGGGCTAATTTTTCAAACTTCGCCCAGCCGTAGTAACCGTTAAAGCTATAGTATTTCAAAAGCGAAGCTATTAGCTTAACAAATTCTCAGCCGTCATATTTTATCCAATTACTTTATCATATTAAGTGTTAAGGGACTGTTAGAAATCATAAAAAAAATCCCGCTACATAATGTGTAACGGGATTTAAATTATTTATAAAATAAGAAATAGTTACATCAACTATTCTTCATCTTTTCTTCTAATTGCAGTTAATGTAGTTATGCTACTCATTTTTATAGCACCAAAACTCATTAAAGCTAACATTAAGGTAATTAAACCCCATTGGCTTAAAGTTGGTACATCGGTAGTAGCACCGCTACAACTGGTTAATGTTTGGCTTGCGCTATCAGTACAAGCGGTGTCACCATCATCGTTTACATTAATTGTAAAAGTAGTACCATCTGCTGGTAATGGGCCAACACTAATAGTAGATCCATAAGCAACGCCAGCATCACCTTGATCTGAAGACCAGGTTGTACCTGTACCTCCTACATCGGTTACCGTATAGTCAAACGTTACTGTATCGTCAGCTGGGTCGTCAGGGTCTGCACCTGTATCGCAGGCAAAATTAGAAATAGTAACGGTAATCTCACAAGGAATAGCTGTACAGTTATCACAAACATAAGTTAAATCGGCAGTAGCATCTAAACCACATACAAAAGAACCCGCCCCAACTGCTGCACTTAGTAGTGGATCAGAAATTGGATTTGTTTGAACAGGAACTGCTGTATCAGTTGTGTTAGTCGCATCACAAGCAGCAGGAACTTCGCCTGTTACTGTTGTGCAAACTGATCCATCAGTAGAAGTTACTTCTACAAATGGTGCTTCTCCGCCAGTGCCATCGGCTGCTGGGCAAACTACAGGTATAATTTCTGTCGCAAGAGCTGGATATATAGCTGTACCACCAGCTATACCAAATAAATTAGCTAATATATCGTAGTCTGTAACTTCGACTGCGTTAAAAGTAGCTGGTGTACCATCAGGACAAACTAATGTAACTAAAGGTGTATATGGCTCCGGAGTACAAGTTGGATTGTCAAATAAAACGGTAAGACAATATCCAATTGCATCAGCAACATCATCATTATCAGAATCAAAAAAGAACAGACCATCATTGATAGGTGCTTGTGCAACAGAATTTGCCAAACCATCGGCTACCGTCATTGTAGTTCCTGTTGGATCTTCTCCTCCATCACCAACTCCATCTTGGTCAGCATCGTTATAACCAAAACATATATCATATCCATTACAGAAAGGTCCGTAAGATACGGCATTAAATTCTGGGCAAATTACCGTAGATTCAACACCACAATAAACTAATGTAGAAATTAAGCATATATCATCACCATCCTGTGTGGTACTGCCTGCTAAATTACCAGTATAGCAAATTTCATAGGTATCAGTATCTCTAACAGCATAAGAACCGTCAGCATTTGCGGTTAACAAAGTACAAGCTCCGCCTGTTACATTGGTTACAGTAAAATTGGTTTCAGTAAAAGCTCCACAATCATTTCCCATTGCTGCCTCAGAATTATATTCACCAGTACCAGCTGCTCCTCCGAGTGGAAAGAAATTATTAATTCCAGCAGAAGGTGTATAGATAAAACATTGAGTAATGTCTACAGAAGTTGCATCAGCTGGTGTAATTATACCTCCAATAGGTGGTGGAATAGCAGTTAAATCATCAAAACAATCGCTTCCGTCACCTGCGGCTGATATTGAAACTCCTGCTGGATCGGCAGAAGGCCCACCGTTAGTAGCAGGTGGTGCTGCACAACCTTGATTTGGTGGATCGTTTGTAGCTACAACATAGCCGCCTGTTGGTCCCTCTGTCCCATCTGCACTTACATCTTCACCCAACACTTGATAACCATCTTTAAAATAATTAATCATATTCGGGTAAACAAAACCAGGACCGATAATTCCATCTCCAAAACCGTCTATGTATTGAAACTGAACTAAATCTCCAGAGTTTAAACATCCTAAGTCATAAGTATATCCAGCTTCGTTTGATACTGGTACTTCAGAAGCAACTATAGCTCCATTAACTAAAATACTAAAAGTAGTTGGATCACTTAGCATAAATGCATCCCCTTCAACAAGTACTGTAATTTGGCATTGCCCTGCAGGACATTGTGCATTTGATTTTACGACGGCAAAAAGACTAAATAATATTGTAAATAAGTATAATATTTTTTTCATTTTAATTTTTTAATTTAGATAAGTAAGGTTTTAAACTAATTTTCAATTTCATCGACATATTTCTGATTAGATGGAGATGCTCTGAAAATCTCATACTTCTCTGGATCTTGTTCTTTAAGCATTTTGGCTTTTTCTAAAACACGTGGATTCAACTCAGCCTTGGTTCGAAGACTTGTAGTAAAAATAATCGTACCTTCTTTTGATTGATTGGTCGTTGTAGTATTATTAGAAACTTTAGTGACTGCCTGTTTTTCAACAGCTCCCAAACTTAAATTAGTGCTTTGCGCATTAGCGTTTTTAGTAAACGCGCACACACACACACACACAAATGTAAAAATTAATATTCTTTTCATAATATTCAGATTTTTTAAAAAGTTAAAGTAATTAGGCTTTTATAGGTTTTTAGATATCAATTAGATGAAAATATCTCCTTCCTCAAAATACCTATTTTGTTCAAAAATAAGTATTAACATTTAATTTTCCAAAATACTTGCTATTTTAATTAAAAAATTAATACTAAACTCTTAAATTTGACATAAAAATTGGATTAGTCCAAGGTTTTTACGGTAATGATTTAACCAGAAAATAGTAATCAATTTGTATTTTTAGATTAAATATTATAAAGGTAATAAATAAACTACTTTTACTCGTTGCGTATTATGATTAAACAGAAAAAAGTAGTTCATTTTACTGGTAATGAGTAATTTGCTTAGGTGACAAAACATTAACAATGAACAGCTTAAATAAAAATTACGAAAGAATTTTGAAAGTATTATGTAAAATATTAAAAGACTAACTTTTATCTTATTAAAGGTGTTTACCTAAGCTCAGCGACTTAGAGTTGATTAGTTTAAGGCTAACGGCTAAATTTATGGGAATAGATAGTGAAAATGATTTGTATCGAAAACTTATTATTACAATAGCAGCAAAAATAGAACGCTGTGTTTACCATAAAAGAAGACAAAAATTTGTCGTTTGTTTCAATACCATTCGTCAAAAGTTAGCAGCTCATTTTAATGAATTTGAGGACTACTTTGCTGTAGACAATATGCCTTTAGAAGTTTGTAAACTATATAGAAGGTCTCGTTCAACAATATGCAAATAGGCCAGCTATGCATCACCAAACAAGGGCTATTGCGCTGCACAGCGTGCCAATTACTATGGTTATAAATTTCACGCAGTCTGTTTTGTAAATGGTGTTTTTCAAAGTATTGATCTGAGTCCTGCTTCTGTTCACAATATCAATATCCTTAAAGATATTAAAATGCACAACGGATTAGTTTAAATATTAAAAAACGAAACAGATATTTCTACCATCGTTTTGGCGCCTGTATTGCATCATATAATAAAATTTTTATTTTTTTTTGAGGCGAATTTTTTAAAACTATTAGGTTAGCAAAAATGGATGAAGCAAACAATAAATTATGTTGGTAAAGATTGTTTTAAACGATGCTTTAGCTACTTAGTTGCATAAACAGTTATACTCAACAAACCTTCCACTGCATTTTTGTAAGCCTCTACTTGCGTTTCGTTTAAATGTTGCTGCAAAATTTTATTGGGTAAATTAATTACTCTTTCTTTTTTTAATTGAATGTTTTTGAAGCCTACTTCTTCTATAATTTTTAGATATTCATTTTTTTCACTTGCACCAGTAACACAGCCTGCGTATAATTCTGCTTGTTTTAAAAAACCCTCGGGCATAGTGCCAGTATACACAATATCCGAAATGCAAAAATGACCACCAGTTTTTAAAACCCGATAAACTTCCTCATAAGCTTTACGTTTATCAGGTACTAAATTCATAACACAATTACTTACAACTACATCAATCAGTTCAGCTTTAAAAGGCATCGCTTCAATATCGCCTTGTACAAACTCCATATTTTCGTAGCCTAATTTTTGCTGATTTTTTTGAGCAAGTTTGTTCATAGCCTCCGTAAAATCTATGCCGTAAACAAAACCATTATCTCCTACAATGCTTTGGGCAATAAAACAATCATTGCCAGCACCAGCACCCAAATCTAAAACAATATTACCCGGTTGAATATTAGCATGTTCAGTTGGTAAGCCGCAACCTAAATTTAAATCCGCCTCTTTTTTATAGCCTTTTAAATCTTCATAATTTTCGGCCATTATGGAGTAACCGCCATCGCAGCAACTGATATCTGTGCAACACTTTTCTTCCCCTTTGGCAATAGCAGCATATTTTTCTTGTACCTGCTCTTTTAAATTAATTTTATTATTCATTATTAATTTTTTTTATAAAATAATTTTTTTTTAAGATCGCTTACTCAACAACACTTAATAGCCTTAGCCATAAAATCGTTAAATAAATTCTTAATTTGATGTAGTTTTTTTTCTTCTAAACAGTAGCAAATTTTGGGGGCTTTTATAGTGCCTTTTATCAACCCAATTTTTTTTAATTCGGCTAAATGTTGTGAAATAGTTGCTTGCGCCAAAGGTAAATTTTCTACCAGATGCGTAGTAATGCAATCGGGATTTTTCATCATAAACTCAACAATTGCAATACGTGCCGGATGCGCTAATGCTTTTGCATATTGTGCCAGCTGATTTTGTTTTTTGGTAAAACTATCTGATTTACTTACGCCCATCGTTTAATTAATATATTGCAATATTACGATGAATAATTTTAATTGTCAAGTTTGCGTGTTTGAAAACTAAAGTAGTAGGAGTGCTTGTTACACCACAATAGAATAACGGTAAAAAAATGCCGCCTCCAGCTTGAAGGCAAGAAGCGGTATTTTGTAGTTAGTTTTATGAACTTATAACCTTATTGTTCGCAAGGTTCAATAATGGCATTAAAGCTGGCGTTAAGCTCAACACTAAAGCCTGGTTTTAACTCTATATGTTCTGCTCTAAATTCTACCATTTCATTTTTGCGAACCACCACATCAACAGGGCCAAATGTTGGTTTGCGGCTTTTTGTTTCTATTTTGCCGCTGCTGGTAGTCAATCGGTCTAATTTTTCGTTGTTGCTTTCATTGGCTGCTATTATATGATCTGCATAACAGACTACATCTGCCATTCTTTTAATCATATTGCCGGCAGCATCGTACTCAAATTTTAC
>ENA-ORXM01001099-ORXM01001099.1-marine-metagenome-genome-assembly--contig:-NODE-1099-length-39903-cov-4.069703_pt1 | contig 39903 bp, 41 predicted proteins | sample MGYA00237867_ERZ511480 | MGnify/ENA primary metagenome ERZ511480 (study PRJEB26309, sample SAMN06266103) | marine metagenome | isolation source: Algal blade | place: United Kingdom:Sidmouth, United...
CCCCTAAAAGTGGTCGCCTCGGAACAAGCCTGTGCCTTGGGTGCAGCCATTTTTGGCACCGTTGCCGCAGGAGTCGCAAAAGCTAAGGCCGATGTGGTTTTGGTTTCGGGTTTTGATGGCGGAACTGGGGCATCGCCTTTGACATCATTGAAACACGCAGGTTTACCTTGGGAACTAGGATTATCAGAAACACACCAAACCTTAGTAAAAAATGGCTTGCGAGATCGTGTTGTACTCCAAACAGATGGGCAAATAAGAACAGGTAGAGATTTAGCCATAGCAACCATGTTGGGCGCTGAAGAATGGGGAATTGCAACCGCCGCGCTTGTTGTGGAAGGCTGCATAATGATGCGTAAATGCCATTTGAATACCTGCCCAGTCGGCATTGCCACGCAAAATGAGCAACTACGTAAAAAGTTCGATGGTAAAGTTGAGCACCTCGTAAACTATTTTAACTTTCTTGCAGAACACTTACGTGAAATTATGGCTTCGGTTGGCGTTCGCACGGTGAACGAATTGGTTGGACGCACAGATTTACTAGAAATTGTAAGGCTAGAAGATCATTGGAAAACGAGCGGCCTCAAACTAGACCGTATTCTGTATCAACAAGAAAATAAGAGAAATACAACCTTGTATTGCTCACGCGAACAAGATCATGGTCTTGATAATATTCTCGATAAAAAAATGATTTACTATTCTCAGTCTGCAAGAACAGAAGAAGATTATGGTATTTCGTATGCAATCCCTGTCATTAGCACAGACAGATCAGTAGGCACAATGCTTTCAAATGAGATTGCCAAGAAATTTGGCTCTGATGGCATGAAGGCCGATAGCCTGAAATTTAAGTTTAGAGGATCTGCCGGTCAAAGCTTTGGTGCATGGGCAATTAAAGGCCTATTCTTAAAGCTTGAAGGTGAGGCGAATGACTATTTCGGCAAAGGCTTAAGTGGTGCAAAGTTGGTTGTATTGCCAGATAGTAAGTCAAATTATGTTGCTCACGAAAATGTGATTATTGGAAATGTGGCATTGTATGGTGCAATTTCTGGCGAAGCCTATATAAATGGTAAAGCTGGTGATCGCTTTGGTGTGAGAAACAGCGGCGTAAAAGTAGTTGTAGAGGGCGTTGGTGCCAACGGTTGCGAATACATGACTGGCGGCACAGTTGTAAACCTTGGTAGCATCGGAAAAAACTTTGCTGCTGGCATGAGTGGCGGCGTTGCCTACTTACACAACCCCACGCAAAAGCAAATTGACTCAATTAATACAGACATGGTTCTGTTAGAAAAACCATCTCAAGAAGATTTGGCTCATGTACATGAACTTGTAGAAGCACACAGTCAGCATACGGGTAGCAAAAAAGCCTTTCATCTTATCAATAACTGGGAAGAAGAATCACAACTGTTTTTGAAAGTGATTCCCGAAGAATACAAAAAAGTAATTGCTCAAGAACACAAAACTGAGATTTATGCGTGATGTGAAAGGATTTATGAAGTTTGACCGTGCAACGCCGCCGAAAGAAGAAGCGACACAACGTGTTCAGCATTTTAAAGAATTTGTGCTTGCTGTGCCTGAAGATCACTCCGTCACCCAAGCAGCACGTTGCATGGATTGTGGCATTCCATTTTGCCATAACGGCTGTCCGCTTGGCAATCTGATTCCAGATTTTAACGAGGCCGTTCATGAAAAAAATTGGAAAAAGGCATATGATCTATTGATTGAGACAAACAATTTTCCAGAGTTTACGGGCCGCATTTGCCCGGCACCCTGTGAAGGTTCTTGCGTACTCGGTATTAACGAAAAGCCCGTAGCTATCGAATATATTGAGAAGATGATCATTGAAACCGCTTTTGAAAGAGATTGGGTGAAACCTAACTCGCCTCTTAATCGCACAGGCAAAAGAGTGGCAATTGTTGGTTCAGGACCGGCCGGTTTAGCTTGTGCCGATCAGTTAAATACCGTTGGCCATCAAGTCACCGTGTTTGAACGAAATAGTAGAATTGGAGGATTGCTACGGTATGGCATCCCAGATTTTAAGTTAGAAAAACACCTCATTGATCGAAGAATTGAGGTACTGAAGCAAAGTGGTATTGAATTTACAGTGAATGCTGATATCGGGGCGAATGTATCATGGGAAGAAATAAATATTGAATTTGATGCCGTAGTTCTCTGCATTGGATCTACAATTCCGCGAGACCTTCCCATTCCGGGGAGAGAATTGAAAGGTATTCATTTTGCTATGGATTATCTCGAAAAAAATAACAAGCAAGTCGCTGGTGATGATATTCCAGATTCTGTACAGGTTGAAGGCAAAAATGTTGTGGTAATTGGCGGCGGCGATACCGGTTCAGATTGCATTGGCACCTCAAACAGACTAGGCGCAAATTCGGTAACACAGCTCGAAATTTTAGGAAAGCCGCCCGAAGGAAGAACCGAAGCCAACCCGTGGCCACAATGGCCTATGGTTCTACGCACATCCTCATCTCATGAAGAAGGTTGTGAGCGATTGTGGTCACTGATGACCAAAGAGTTCGTATCTCAAGATGGCATTCATGTGAGTGGCTTAAAAACGGTACAGGTTGAATGGGGCGTTACTGATGAAGGGACGAGAGGATTGCAAGAGATTGACGGCACAGAACAAGTAATACCGTGTGAGCGTGTGTTTTTGGCGATGGGCTTTCTTCATCCGCAAAAAGAAGGTATTGTTGAAAGATTAAACTTAAATGTAGATGATCGAGGAAATATCTCAACCCAAAACTATCAAACAAATCAAGCAAAAGTATTCGCCGCAGGCGATGCACGGAGAGGCCAATCATTAGTTGTTTGGGCAATCTCAGAAGGCAGAGAAGCCGCTATCGAAGTCGATGAATATCTTCAAGGCGCTTCATCAACACTGCGGAGTAAAGAAGTCTCTTTATTGGCCGTGTAGAAAAGTCTGCGCAAACTTGGCAACATAATATGCGAAGCCAATGAGGTGGTTGCGCCTCTCCATTTACATGTACAAAGTTTCTCGCTGAACTGCGCACCCAAGGAGAAACGAAACCTTTCGGATAATTGAGCCGACAAAAGAAGTACACTTCACCGCCCAATCCTAACTTTGCACTATGAGCAAACAGGCTGTTTTGTTGGTGAATTTAGGCTCACCCGATAGTACCAATCCAAACGACGTAAAAAAATACCTCGACGAATTCTTAATGGATAAATATGTGATTGATTATCCGTATTTATTTCGGGCACTTCTCGTAAAGGGCATCATCTTAAATACAAGACCTAAAAAATCGGCGGCCGCTTATAAAAAAATTTGGTGGGAAGAGGGCTCACCTCTCATCATCTTATCTCAACGTGTACAAAAACAACTACAACGAAGACTAGATGTGCCGGTGGGTTTGGCCATGCGCTATGGTAATCCGAGCATAGAGCATGGCATCCGTGAACTGAAAAAAGAAAATCCAAATCTTGAGCAGTTATTCATTATCCCACTCTATCCGCAATATGCAGAATCAACTGTACGAACAATTGAAGAAAAAGCGAAGCAAGTTGTAGCGAAAAACAAGTGGAACATTCAACTATCGTTTCAGCCAGTGTTTTATCAGGATAAAGATTACATTGCTGCACTTGGCGATAGCATAAAGCCTTACCTTGACCAATACGATCATTTTTTGTTTAGCTATCATGGCATTCCAGAACGCCATGTGAAAAAGACAGACCCTACAAACGCACATTGCCTGCAAGTAGAAAACTGCTGTCAAAAAATCTGCGCTCCTGCTCAAGAAAAATGTTATCGGCATCATTGCTTCGAGACCACAAAATATGTAGTTGAATATTTAGGCCTAAAAGAAGACCAATACACCATTAGTTTTCAAAGTCGTTTGGGCAATGACCCTTGGATTAAACCATACACAGATTACCTTTTAGAGGAAATGCCGACGAAGGGAATTACAAGTTTAGCGGTAATTTGCCCGGCATTTGTTAGTGATTGTTTAGAAACACTCGAAGAAATTTCTATGGAAGGCAAAGAGGAGTTTATGCACGCTGGCGGTAAAAGTTTTACACAAATACCATGTTTGAACGAAAATGAAGCTTGGATTGATGTTTTGGAGAAGTTCAGCAATCAATTTTTGAATACTTTTGATGCAGATAACCCAGATCTGTGAGTGAAAAAAGGTCGATTGTAATTATTGGTGGCGGAATTTCAGGATTAGCCTTGGCTGCCTATTGCAAAGATGGCGGATTCAACAGCATTATCCTAGAAAAAGATCAATCTCCCGGTGGAAAGTTAAAAACATCAACTGTTGATGGGTTTTTGCTTGAACATGGTGCAAATACTACCTCCTCGAACTTGGCATTTGAAGAACTTGTTAACCTGGTAGGCTTAAATGAAGAGTTAATAAAGCCACAGAGTGCGCGCACCAAACGATTCATTGTTAAAAAGAACAAGCTCAAAGAAGTAAGCCCAAAGCCAAAAGACATTCTTTTTACGTCATTGCTTTCTGCGAAAGGAAAAACAGAGTTATTCAAAGAGCGTTTTAAGAAAAGAAGAACAGAGTACACAGAAGAAACCGTCGGCGAGTTTTTTGAACGCAGGTTTGGTAAAGATGTGGTTGATACGCTTGTAGATCCTTTTATTGCGGGCATTTATGCGGGTGACCCATACCAACTGAGTATGAAAAGCGTGATGCCAAAACTATTAGAATTAGAAGCCAAACATGGCTCAATCACAAAAGCAATTAAGACAGAGAAAGACAACTTTGGAAAACGCGAAATTGTGACTTTTCGAGCTGGCATGCAAAGCTTAATTGACGGCTTAGCCAACTATATTGGTAGTGATAATATTCTCTGCAATATGGATGTTGGAACAGTTGATCATTTAGAGAATGGGCAGTATGCTATTTCGCTAAAACAAGATGGCTTGGATTTAGAAATTGTTGCTGATGTGATTGTATTTGCAACACCGGCATTGGTCACTGCGAAATTCCTCGGACGTTTTAGCCCAGAGCTAGCAGAACTGTTAGAACTATCTCACCCAAACATGGTGGTATTGCATTTAGGCTATGATCGATCTGCGATTAAAAAGCCATTTGAGGGTTTCGGTTTTCTGATTCCAAAAAAAGAGAACAAGGCATTTTTAGGTGCTGTCGCCAACTCCTCGTTCTTACCCAATCGTGCACCGCAAGACAAGCATTTATTCACTCTATTTATAGGTGGCACAAGAGATCAACAACAGTTGAATACAAATAAAGAAGAATTGGTAACGCGTGCTATACAAGAGTTTCAAGAACTCATGAAAATTTCTTCACCGCCGGTGTTTACACATCAAGTTGAATGGCCAAAGGCTATTCCACAATTTACCATTGGCCACCAGGCCATGCTTGAAGGACTTGATTTCTTTGAGGCAAACATGAACAACATTCATGTATTGGGTAGCTTTCGCAGTGGGTTATCAGTAGCAGATTGCGTAGCAGGCGCCAAAAAAGCACATGGCAAACTCATTAAAGATTATTCGAAACAAAGTTATCTTGCAAGCATAGATCAAGATTATTTCGACAAACAAAAACAATAGATATGTATAACATATTAAAAGAAGCTCATTCGGGGCTTGCGTATTTGGTGTTGCTCACACTGTTACTCTCAACGATTATTTACTTCTTACAATATGCTGGAAAGAAATCCTTGCGCAAAAAATCGAAGACATTGGCTTTGGTGACTATGATTATTGTGCATCTGCAATTTCTACTTGGTATTATTTTATACTTTGTAAGCCCAATCATACAATCGGGTTTTAAAGATTTTAGTGCCACCATGAAAGACCCTTTGCTCCGTTTACAAATTCTAGAACACCCGTTAATCATGCTCGTTGTGGTTGTGTTTGTAACGCTGGCGCATAAACATGTGAAGAAGGCTTCTTTAGATTTAAGCAGTTTAACCGTAGGCGCACCCTTACTATTACTATTTGCGCTGATACTGGCATTGTCTCGCATACCGTGGAGCGTGTGGATGGCCTAGGTATGGAAAAACTTTATTTCTAGCATCTACTAGTAAAATGTGATAATGAGATACTCTTTTTTACTTTCCCTCGCCCTTTTGTTTATTTTGACTGCATGTGATAATGCTAATGATTTCGCAAGCGATTCCAAGCTTGACTACGACACTACCGAACTTTCTGAAGAATCTATGCAGGAAATATCTTATCAAGATGCGGATGGTAGTCAAGAGGTTACTGTTGACCGAAAACTCATAAAAAATGGTGACATCACATTCGAAACAAAATCAGTGACTGAAAGCCAAAAACAACTACTAGCCCTAGTGAAACAGCATTCAGGCTATGTGTCAAACCAAAGTCAGAATAGCTATGGCGAACGTATTTCTTATCAAATGGAAGTGAGAGTAGTTGCCACACAATTCGATGAGTTATATACAGATGTATTAGATGTTGCCGATCGGCTAGAGAGCCAAAACATTCGTGTAAATGATGTGACCGAGGAGTTTATTGATGTTCAAGCAAGACTGCAAACCAAACGTGACCTCGAAGTGCGGTACCGCACTATTTTATCAAAAGCAACTACAGTAGAGGAAATTTTGAGTATTGAGCGTGAAATTGGCAACCTCACAGCTGACGTTGAGTCGCTAGAAGGCAGACTAAAATATTTAACAGATCAAACTCGCATGAGCACCTTAAACCTTCATTTCTATGAGCGCAGTAACAGTGATTTCGGATTTGGCGGAAAACTTACTTCAGCATTTTCTAATGGTTGGCAATTTATGTTGTCTTTCCTCATTGGGTTAATAACCTTATGGCCGTTTATATTACTTGGTGTTCTGGTTTTTTTACTTGTAAGAAGAAAGGCTGTTTTTCGAAAAAAAAGACATGAATAAATACAAGGTTATAGGCTTAATGAGTGGTACGTCAATGGATGGCGTTGATCTTGCCTATTGTGAGTTCACCAAATCAACATCAGGTTGGCAGGTTGAACTTAAGCAAACACACTGTGTCGCCTATTCAGATCAATGGCTTTCTCGCCTAGTTCACCTACCAGAACAATCTGCAGAAATATTCGCGAAAGCACATGTTTATTATGGCAAGTATCTCGGTCAAATGGTAAAGAAATTCATTGAGGAATATGAGTTACAGCCAGATCTTATTGCCTCTCATGGGCAAACAGTTTTTCATGCACCAAAGCAAGGTTATACGGTGCAAATTGGGCACGGAGCAGAAATTGCTGCCTCTACAGGTATTACCACGGTGTGTGACCTTCGCACCACCGATGTGGCACTTGGCGGGCAAGGTGCGCCCATTGTTCCCCTTGGCGAGAAAGAGCTTTTTCCTGATTACAACTGCTTCATCAACATTGGCGGTATAACCAATATTTCCTTTCATCAAGCAGACCAAGTAATTGCCTATGATGTTTGTATGGGCAATATTTTGCTTGATTATTTTGCTGAAGAAATGAATTTGCCCTTTGATGATGGTGGAAAATTGGCGAAAAGTGGTTCAATTATTCCCTCTCTTTTAGATCGATTAAACCAGAATCAATATGTAAAGCAAGATCCACCAAAAAGCCTACACGCTGCCGATGTAGTGAGTGAGACTTTGCAACTGCTGCAAGATGATGATGTGATTCCTGATGTTCTACGCACCTTGGTCGAACACATTTCTCATCAAATTGCAACAACATTAGATGCTAACAATACGGCGGAAGTAATGATTACAGGTGGCGGCGCATTCAATTCCTTTTTAATCGAGAAAATAAAGTCAAAAACCAAAGCCGCTATTGTAATTCCTGAGCAACAGATAATTGAATATAAAGAGGCGTTGATTATTGCGTTTCTTGGTCTTCAGCGCATTTTGAAAAAACCAAATGTATTATCATCAGTTACTGGAGCAAGTAGAGACTCCATCAACGGGGCTGTGTACTTGTAGATTCGGATCTTCCTCACTAGTATGAAACGTAGCTAACAAACCATTATCAGTTGGATGATTTCGCAACTTTCAAATTCATTGATTACATGCTCCAAATGTTCACTTGTGTAAAACCTCCTTCACACAAATATGCACGACAGGTGCACGCAGCCGTTACTTTTGTGCAAATCTTTTCTGCATGACGCTTCGGCAAAACCTCGTTACCCGCTTACATGACATTGGTGCTATTAAATTTGGCACATTCACACTCAAAAGCGGTCTAGTTTCTCCTTTTTATATTGATTTACGACCTCTCGTCAGTTACCCTGACATCCTCAAACAGCTCTCAGATCTTCTCTGGGAAAAACTCCAAGAAATTGAAGAATATGATTACATATGTGGCGTGCCTTACTCTGGTTTATCATTCGCTTCTGCCGCAAGCATGACGCACGATATACCGATGCTTATCAAAAGAAAAGAGCGAAAAAAATATGGGACAAAAAGACTGGTAGAAGGCTCGCAATCTGCGGGCGATGACATTGTACTCATAGAAGACGTGGTAAGTAGCGGCGCCAGCCTTCTTGAAACTATAGAAGATTTAGGCCACGAAAACTTAGGAATTGCAGGCATCTTGGTAGTGATTGACCGCGAGCAAGGCGGCACTGAGCTCCTAAAAGCCAAGGGCTATCCGGTGCACACGTTGTTTACTGTTAACCAACTGCTCGATTTATTGGTAGAAACTGATCGTCTCGACGATGACACCGCCAACAAAGTGAGAAATTTTGTGGCTGATCACCAAATTGTATCAGCGGCCGATGCAAAAAAACAATACCGGTTTTCTTATACTGAAAAAGCAAAGAACGCGCACCACCCCGTGACTGAAAAGCTATTGCAAATTGTGCAAGAGAAAAGAACCAATTTAATTTTCTCAGGCGATGTAACAAGTAAAGAAGAATTACTCAAGCTAGCAGATGAAACCGGTCCACATATTTGTTGCCTCAAAACACACATCGATATTGTCAACGATTTTGATGACCAACTCATCACAGAACTTCAATCGTTAGCTAAAAAACACAATTTTCTTCTTTTCGAAGATCGCAAGTTTTCTGACATTGGTAATACCGTGAAATATCAGTTCATCAGTAATCACTACAATATTCCAAATTGGGCCGACCTGGTTACTGTGCATCTTACTGCGGGCGCAAGTCTTGTTGATGCCCTTGCTGATAGTGGCAAGCTCGATGAAACAGCGCTAATTGCCATTGTTGGGCTTTCATCTTCCGATACCCTCACCGATCAGGCCTACATTCGCAGAGCCATGGAAATTGTGATCGATAAAAAGCAATATTTCTCAGGCATAGTTGCGCAACATGATTTGCTCGGAAAAGAAAATGGCCTCTTACAATTTACACCAGGCATTAACTTGAGTAGCAAGGGAGATAAACACGGGCAAACCTATAACAGCCCTGAAAAAGCCTTTTCACATAAAGCTACAGACATCATCATTGTTGGTCGTGGCATTTACCGTGCTGAAGATCCCGTAAACGCCGCAAAAACATACCAGAAAGCAGGATGGCAGGCGTATGAAGCTGCCGTGAGTTGAACAAAGTTCTTCATGTTGAAAGTAAACCAAACACACGCTCAAGTTGCTGTCTAGGTTCTGCGGTAGATTGTTTGCATTTCATTTCTACAAAAGATCCATAAACAGTGGTGTAAAGTAGTTTAGCGATATCGCGTGGGGTTAGAACGGCTGTCAATTCGCCTGCTTGCTGTGCCTGCTCTATTATAGGAATAAACAAATCAATCCATTCCTCAAATTCTTGAGAAGCCAACGCCGATATACTTTGCATACTTCCACCCAATTCGCTACTCATATTCATAAGCAAGCAACCACTGTCGGCCCCTTCGTCTTCATTAATTTTTAATAGCTGTTCGAAATAGCGAAACACCCGTTTAGCTGGCGGTTGAGAAGTAAACGACATGTAGGTTGAAATCAATTTTTTGATTTGTTCTGAATATTGATTGAGACATCGAATTGCAAACTCTTCTTTCGATTCAAAGTAATTATAAAAAGTGCCTTTCGGAATTTCACACGTCTCTAGTATCTGAGAAACTCCGGTAGCGTGGTAGCCATTTCTCCTGAATAATTGTTGCCCTTCTGCAATGATATTTTCTGGCTTATGTTTCATATAGACTGATTGGTTTATCAAAGATAGTAATATTTTTCATTTGAGATTCATGACTTTTGATTTGAATCGCTGCATTCTTTGGAACTAGGGTAATCACAGAAGTCTTGGCTCTTGGTTCTTCTTCATCTCTGTAAAGTTTCGAATGATTGAAGTCAGTTACTCCGATGTGTCGTCATTACAAGAACTTGGCTTAGAATCAAAGAATCTGAACTTTTAGATCAAAAGTTATGAATTATCTAATCCCTTGATTATAAACGTCGCTTCGCGGTATAAATATAAAAAATGAAATCACAATTCTAAAATCTACACTGTCTCGCAATCTTCCGATCAATAGCAATGAGTAAGCAAAGACCTGAATAGCTTATTGATAGCCACCAAACTCTTGCACAGCATAAACATCTGGCAAAATGTGGCTATCGTAGTTATATGGCTCTATGTAAACTGCAATACCAATATGGGTGAGTTCGCTGTTCAACAGGTTCTGCCTGTGGCCTTTGCTTTTGTACCACTCATAAACCACTTCTTTTGCAAAGCTTTCGTAAGTGTGAACAGGTAGTTTTGAACCATTGAGCTCAAAAAAGCGATATCTACGATCTACTTTTCTGTATCTATAGGTATCATTTCTGCTATTAAATGAAGGTAAGAGGGCTAAGTTTTCAGCCATGTAATTAAACTGTCCGCCTTGGTATTTAATGCGTTGCCCTAGCGTTTTCTGCGCTTTGTTATATGGATTTACATGATCGAAAAAACCTTTTCTGCGCATTTCATCAATATGCAATGCACCAGCCAAGTGAAGTTCACGGTTTGGTACAAACTTCGGTAAGCGATTCTGTTGCCTCAATTCATTTGTTGCTTGAAACACAGCAATTGATAGCAGATAATCGTTTGGATTGTTTAAATTGATTGTTTGATTAGCAACACCGTTTGAGAAAAACTCTCGTGGGGTAAGTTGCCAAAGCTTTCGCTCGGCACTTTCTGTTTCACCAGTTGTGAACGAAGAAAATACAAACAGCATTGATATGAAAAAAACTAAACGCATCTGAATGAATAACGGTAGTTAGAGTCTGTTTTATTGTGAAGGTTTAATTTTGATGATGAAATTCTCTTCTTGAAGGCTCTCAAACGATTAGCATCTGAAACAGCAATTTACGGCATTCCAAGCATCGTAGGGCGTCTTTTATTTTTTTTACTCACACCTCTTTACACCAACACAACTGTGCTTCTGCAAGAGGAGTATGGAGAAATGACCCACATATACGCCATTTCTGCCTTTTTACTTGTTTTGTTTGGGTACGGACTTGAAACATCATTTTTTAGATATGCCTTAAAAGAAGAAAATAACTTACAAAAAAGCTACGGCACGGCGCTCACCTCAATACTGGGCTCGACACTCCTATTTGGCGCCTTGTTGTTTTTGTTTCAACAACCATTGGCGCAACTGTTTGATGCCGGCAGTTATCAGCATTTACTGTTATTCATATTCGTGGTTGTGTTGCTCGATAGCCTCACAAGCATTCCATTCGCATACCTGCGCGCAACCAACAAGCCAGTAAAGTTTGCAGTGCTCAAACTAGGTGGAATCGCCATAAACATTGGCTTAAACTTATTTTTCTACATTGCCTGCCCAATCATTATGAAGCAAGGAGATGGTGTTCTCTTCGATTTTGTTTCGAGTTGGTATAATCCGCGGTTTGGGGTTGGTTACGCCCTTATTGCGAATGTGGCAGACAGCGCCTTTAAGCTCCTCATTCTTGGGAAAGATTATTTTAAATATTCAGGAAAATTTGACGGTAAGCTATGGCGAAAAATGCTGAGTTATGGTTGGCCCATTCTCATTGTATCGTTCGCGGGTATGGTGAACGAAGTAGCAGATCGTCAACTTCTTAAATGGCTTTTACCCGGTAGCGAAGAAGAGCAAAAAATACAACTTGGTATTTATAGTGCCTGCTATAAGCTATCTATTTTTTTATCACTGTTCACGCAAGCATTTCGATATGCGGGCGAACCATTCTTTTTTGCGCAAGCCAAAGAAAAAGATGCAAAAATTACTTACGCGCTTGTGCTGAAATACTTTACCATCGTGTCGCTCACTGGCTTTTTGATTGTGGCGCTTTTCATTGACATTTTTAAGCATTTTTTGAGTGATCCCGATTATTGGGTTGGCTTGGGCGTTGTGCCAATATTATTGATGGCCTACGTGTTTTATGGCATGTACTACAACATGAGTGTTTGGTATAAGTTGTCTGACAAAACAAGACTTGGCGGCCTAGTTGCCATTATTGGTGCCGTGGTTACCATTGCGGTGAATGTACTTTTCATACCAAAGTTTGGTTATTGGGCGAGCGCTTGGGCTACATTACTATGTTTCTTACTCATGGTGATTGTAAGCAAATTCTGGGGCGCAAAACATTATAAAATCGATTATCGTTGGTCAGAAATCATATTCTACATCATGTTGAGTGTTATTATTTTTGGCATAGTGAATTATTTGCAACAAAACGATGGAGATCATTTGATCTTAAATCTAATTTTAGCCCTGTTCGGGGTTACGCTTTTCCTTTTGGTTTTCTATTTCAGAGAAAAACGTGAGATAAACAGCTTGCTCAAAAGGTAACTGCCTTTCAAACAATATATTTGTGCCAATGAAAGTAAAGGTGATTAACCGTTCAAACCACTCCCTACCTGAATACAAAACGCAAGGTGCGGCCGGGGTTGACTTGTGCGCTAATATAGAGCAACCGATTACGCTAAGTTCCTTAGAACGGGTACTCATTCCAACAGGCCTTTTCTTAGAAATACCAAACGGCTATGAAGCACAAGTGAGGCCAAGAAGTGGTCTGGCGTTTAAAAAAGGAATTGGTGTTGTTAACTCTCCAGGAACCATTGATTCTGATTACAGAGGAGAAATTAAGGTCATTTTAGTAAATCTTTCAAACGAACCAGTCGAAATAAATGATGGCGAAAGAATAGCACAAATGGTCTTCGCCAAACATGAAACAGCTAGTTGGGTTGAAGTTGAAGAACTTGATGAAAGTTCAAGAGGTGCGGGCGGTTTTGGCCACACCGGAAATAAATAAACATACATGAATATAATTATTCCTATGGCAGGTAGAGGCACAAGAATGCGGCCTCACACATTAACTACACCCAAACCGCTTTTACCAATTGCCGGAAAACCGATTGTACAAAGATTGATTGAGCAATTAATTGCTGCATCAAACGAAAAAATAGAAAATGTCGGCTTCATCATTGCAAAAGATTTTGGAGAAAAAGTGGAAGAAATGTTACTTAAACTCGCCAAAAAGAAAGGGATTAAGGGTCATATCTTCTATCAAGAGAGTCCACAAGGCATTGCTCACGCACTGCATACTGCAAAAGAATTGTTCACGGGCAAACTCATCATTGGTTTGGCTGATACACTCTTTGTCTTCAAAGAACAGCTACAGCTCAATGATGATGGTGTGCTTTTCGTGCAGCAAGTAGAAGACCCGACTTCATTTGGGGTTGTTTCTTTAGATGATGAAGGCATCATTACAGGCTTGATTGAAAAGCCGAAAGATTTCGTATCAAACTTAGCGATAATCGGCATATATTATTTCAAAGATTCCCCCGCACTATTGGCAGAAATTGAGCATTTGCTCGAAAATGACATTCGCACCAAAGGCGAGTTTCAGCTCACAGATGCTATAGAAAGTTTGAGAAACAAGGGTGCCAAACTAAAAACCCAAGCAGTTGCTGAGTGGCTCGACTGCGGTAATAAAGATGTAACCATACACACAAATCAACGTATTCTTGAACACACAACCGATAAGAATATCATTGAAGGAAGTTTTGAGAATAAAAACAGCATCATTATTCCGCCTTGCTATATTGGCAAAAACGTTGTGTTGGAGAATACCATCATCGGGCCATACGTTTCTATTGGAGAAGACTCTAAAGTCAAGAACTCAATTCTCTCCAATTCAATCATTCAATCAAACACAACGGTTGAGAATAAAATTCTTGAGAACTCAATGCTTGGTAACTTTGTTACAGTAAAAGGCCGTGCCGAACGCATGAGCATTGGCGACTATTCTTTTAATGAAAAATAAATGATGGCGAAGATTTTGTGGATGTTGTTAACCGGCGTATTGTTTTTTGCTTGCGCACAGAAGCCAATTCGTTCAACCGCCCCAACTGAAGGCGAAGAAAAGCCAATACAACTTAATGTGAAGATGGGTAGCATGGAAAGCGACTCAACCTTCAACCCATTAAGCACAATTTTTTTAATAGAAGCGGCAGAAGCAAAACACCTTGGTGAGCTAGAACGAGCTATAAATCTATACAAGCGTGCTATTTCAGTTGATTCAAATAATGATGCAGCCCATTTTGAGCTGTCTACCATTTACCAAACCGAGGAATACTTCAATATGGCACAGGCGGTAGAAAATATTGAAGCCGCATACAATATCGATCCCTCTAATGAAGTGTATCAGGTTGTTCTTGGCAGACTGCTAGTAGACTCTGGCTCACAAGAACAAGGTATTCAAATCTTCGAAAATTTGCATGAAACCTACCCGGCAAGAACCGATTATGCCTTTGATTTGGCTTACGCTTACGAGCAAGCCGACCGAATTCAAGATGCCATTTCTTTATACAACTCTATTGAAAATACGTATGGATTTAATCCAGAAATAAACTATCAAAAACATGTGTTGTATTTCCGCATAGGCGAACACGAAAAGGGGATTGAAGAAATCAAAGAAATTGTAGATGAGTATCCGGAATATGTTGCGTACGCAAACTTCATTTCAGAATATCATATGTCTAAAGGTGAGGCTGATGAAGCAGCTAAATATGCAAACATGTCACTTTCGCAAGAACCTGAGAATGCATCTGCACACGCTACGTTGCTAAAAACCTTTGTTTTACAAGATGATCTTGATGCATTTACCGCTCACCTCAATCAACTTGTTGAAGAAGAGTTCACGGTTGATGAAAAAATAAAAATCTTTTATCAATTATTAGAAATTCAAGAAATAAAACCCGCATGGCAACCACAAATGCATGCTGCCGCTCAGCAACTCACTATTACACATTCTGGCAGCGCAAAAACGCTGGCTTTATACGGTGATTTGCTCTATCATGCTGGTAAAGAAGAAGAAGCCATACCCGTTTATTTGCAATCTTTAGAGTTGAGAAATGATGTGTATTCTGTTTGGGAACAGTTAATCAACTATTACATTTATGAGGGTGAGTATGATAACTTGGCTCCTTTTGCAGAACAAGCAAGTGCTGTATTTCCTGATCTCCCTTTCCCGGCTTATATAAGTGGCTATGCGTATTTCCGCATAAACGATTATAACAAGAGCATTGAAGTATTACAGAAAGCAGCCAACACAAATTACGAAAACAAAGAGTTTCAAATTGATATTTTAAGCTTACTTGGCGATGCTTATCACAATGAAAAAAACTATGAGCAAGCGTATTTAAGTTATGATAAAGTGCTGCTCATTGAACCTGATAATGCACAAGTGCTCAATAATTACAGCTATTATTTGGCCGAGCGAAAAAAGAATCTTTCAAAAGCAAAAAAGATGGCTGCAAGAGCATTAGAGCTGAACCCTGAAAATGCAAATACACTTGATACCTTTGGTTGGGTTATTTTTCAGAATGGTGAATATGACGAAGCTGAAAAGGTGTTGAAACGTGCTGCGCAAAAAGATCCTACCAGTTCTGTAATTATAGAGCACTACGGCGATGCGCTCTTTCAAGTTGGCAAAACAGAAGCGGCAGTTGAACAATGGGAAAAGGCCCTAAACTTAGACGGCGAGAACAATAATCTTCGCCTTAAAATTGCCAACAGGCAACTGAACAAGTAAGTGGCAAATGATTTGCAATACCTTACCTAGCGAATACTAACTATGTATAAAACAACCTTCATTTTATTCTTGGCTTTTTTTCTAACATCTTGTGGTGCCAAACGAGCGCTTGAGACTACCGAAGAAGTGTCAACCGAAGATTACGGCCTCGCCAGAGCATTGGCCGCCTATGATGAAAATTCGGTCACTTTCGACACCTTTTCTGCAAAGATTAAGTGCAAGTTTGAAGATGATTCTAAAAGCCTCTCATTTAAAACAACTGTGCGTGTGCAAAAAGATGAGAAGATTTGGATTTCTGCGGGCATACTTGGTTTTGAAGGAGTACGCGCCTTAATCACGCCAGATTCTGTGAAAGTGATTAACCGACTAGAAAAAACCTACTTTGAAGAACCAATTGATAAACTACAAGAATTTTCAGGTCTACCAGTTGATTTTAGCATGATGCAACAATTAGTTACTGGCAAATTGTTGTTGCTGAATACAGAGAACGCTTCCATCACCCAAAAAGAGGGTATCTACGAATTAATTAGCAGCTTGGGAGATATGACTGCCATTGCTTGGTTAGATGATGCCACCTTTGATTTAGAAAGACAAACTGTTATTGAGCAAGCGCAGAACACACAAATGGAAATTACCTATCATGCGCATGACAAGCTTGAAAACTTCATATTTCCTTACGAAAGCAATGTGCATGTGAGTGGCGATGAAGAAATTTGGGTAGATATGGAATTTAGTGATGTTGAGCTCAATGAGCAACTATCATTTCCATTCACAATCAACAGAAACTATGACCGTGAAGAACTTTAAGTTCAGCGCATCCTGTAAAACCTTCTGTATATTTGTATCAAACACATAATCATGAATCTACTTTTGATAGGGCCTCCGGGCGGATGGGAATGGATCTTAATTTTTTTAGCCGTGCTATTATTGTTTGGTGGCAAGAAAATTCCTGAATTGATGCGTGGGCTTGGGAAAGGCATTCGTGAGTTCAACACTGCACGCGCCCAGGTGAAAGACGAACTTGAAAAAGGCATGAAAGAAGAAGACGGAGAGTCTACTAAAAAAGAAACTGCCTAACTAAAATATTATCTAATAAAAGAGCCTCGGCAACTATTTGTCGAGGCTCTTCTATTTATCACCACTACACTATTATTGAATAGTAACAGGAAAGGTTGCCTGAATATCGGTTTCCCCAATATTACAATTTGCGTCAGACTGCGTTTCTTTCAAGTCGGGCTGGTGCCTCAAGGTCACAGTAATTTCACCTGTTCCTCCCGTAGCTCCGGCTTCCCAATTCGTCTCCAAACCAACCGGCAGCCCATTCTCGTCAGCATCATCATAGGTTACATTTAAAAATACCGAACTCGTTGTAAAGCAAATTAAGTGCTCATTATCTTCCTCCTCAATTTCTTCAGTAACCTCCTCAGCTGGAACCTCTTCTTCATTAAGAAAACGAACGTTTACATCATACATTTGGCCACTCATCAGCTGAATTTGATCTTGCTCTACCACATTGCCCTCATCAATTCTATATCGAAAAGATGTTGCCGGCGCATTACCGCTATCAACGGTTACAATTACTGTGGTAATTTCCTCTTCGTCATTATCAGGTAGAGAGTCGTTATCATCATCATCGTTACATGCTACAAACAGGGCTAGCATGATAAAAAATAAAGAAAATTTAATTGCTTTCATTGTGATTAATTTTATTTGATTTGATAGTTTATTCTAAGTCCAACATTCAATCCGGGCGCATGCGCAAAGTATCGAAATCGGTCTAAATAGTCTTTAAATTCTGTGTTCGTCAGGTTATCGATTGTTCCTAAAATTCTCAGGTTGTTTTCACCGAGAACAGTATTGTATCCTACAGAAAAGTCAACCGTAGTATACCCGGCTGGTGGATCAGTGTAGTCTCTTATTATATCATCATTTGGCACGCGAGTTTGCTCGAAAACATTTGTGACAGCAATTGAACTTTCAACATCGTCACTTACTTGGTAATTCAACTTGTGGAACAACCGATTTGATGGCATGTAAATTAGTGGCTCATCAAGAGTTTTATCGTGTGCCCATAGTAAAGACGATGAGGTAAGCACGGTGAGTTGATCTGTAAACGAATGAGAAAGCTCTGTGTTCAGGCCTGTCATACGCACATCACTTTGCGTCGTACGAACAACAGGAAAGCTTCCTCGAATAGTAAAGATTGGGTCTAAATCTTGCTCAGGGAATAAATAAATATAATCGCTTATTAAGTTTTGATAACCACTAATGTAAACGGCGGTATTGTTTTTTTCATAAGCAGCATTCAGCTGAACAGTGTGTGCCCGCTCTTTCTCTAAGGCTGGGTCGCCAACTTCCCACAGTGCAGTGCCATGGTGTACACCATCGCTAAACAATTCATTTGGCAAAGGTTGGCGGTCGGCTACGCCAAAGTAAGTTGTAAGCAATAAATTCTCGGTTGGCGTGTAGCTAAAACCTGCTGATGCGGTCAACAAATCTGTGAACTCATTGCGTACTTCGCCAATATCATCACCAAGTTGTTCGTAAACAATTTCTTGGTCATCAAGTCTTCTAAATTCGTTAAAAGGAATGTCGTAATCGTACGTTTTTCTATCAATTCTCACACCGCCTTCCACAGTGAATTGATCAGAAATGGCAAACTTTTCGAAAAGAAATGCGCCAAAGCTCTTTTGTTGATATTCAGGAATAAGATAAAAGCCACCTGCGCGATAGTCTTGTTGTTGCAGCTGTACGCCAGCTTTACCTGTCCACTTATCTGTAAAGGAATGCGCCAAAGCAAGGTGTTCCGAATAGGTTTCTGTCTTTAAACTCAATCCTGGTTCCTCGTTGCTGCGGTCAAATTCATCGCGACGATTATATTGCCGTGACAAGTCAACGGTTACTGTGCCGAATGCGGTTTTATAATACCCTTTTGCTTGAGAAATTTCATGTAATATTTCTTGTCGTGGTCGTAAAATATCATAAGAAAAGCCGCGATCAACAAAGGGTTCGCCGTTTTCAATAATGGCAAGCAAATCAGTCTCGTTACCAATATGTGAATCAGTGAGGATACCGAGATGTGAATTGTATTGAGAACTTTTTACATCAAGGCCAAACTCATCTCCCACATAGCCAGCACGCAACATATAGTTGTATTCTTCTGTAGCAGAGTTGTCTAAAAAGTAGTTTGGCGCCCGTAAATTGCCTGTTTTGCCTAGGCTGCCTTGCGCTTGAAAACTCAAGGGCAAGCCAAAAACTTGTTGTTTCCCAATAACGTTTAGAGCAGCTTTTCCGCCACGCCCATTTGAAAATCCTGCTAATGAAGACTCAATTGTAGTACCATAGAAATCACGAAGTGGTGCAGGCTCTACTAAAATTACGCCGCCCAAGGCGTTTGGGCCAAACTCAACACTGCCAGCACCGTGAATAACAGAAAGGCTCTGCACGGCGTAAGGGTCAATTTCGGGTGCATGTTCCACACCCCATTGTTGGCCTTCCATGGCCATGCCGTTATTTAACAGCAAAACACGTTGGCTGTGCAAACCATTAATGATTGGTTTAGAAATGGTTGCCCCTGTTTTTAGCATTGTAATTCCCCTCACTTCAGAAAGTAGGTCACCAAAATTGCCGCCTTGATTGTCGGCAAGTTCATCTTGGGTGAGGGTAACAGAAGATTTTGAAAGCGCGCCACGTTTTCGTGTAGCCTCCACCTCTATTTGTTCGAGTAACTCTTCATGGTGTTCAAGAAAGAAGGTTCTTTGCTGCGAACTTGAAATGGTAAGTGTTTGCGTGAGGTTCTCACAAAACACGTGAGAAATTGTGAGGTTATGGTCGCCGCCGCAGAGGTTTGTGAACACAAAAATACCTTCTGAGTTAGTTAGCCCTGTGTGTTCACCTAAGCGAACAACTGCGCCGGCAAGAGGTTGATCGTCATGGTTGTCTATAACCTTGCCGGTGAGCAGAAAATCGCATTCCTGACTCATGGCGGTTAGATTGAGTAAACAAAACAATAAAATGAGGCGCAAATGCAACATTGTTGCACAAACTTACGCCATTTTGCAACAATGTTGCAAAAGTTGCTAATTGAATGTAGGTAGTGGTTTTTAAGTGTGCAATTTTGGTGTACGGTTCACACAAAATAAGTTTGAAAAGAATTTTGTTTTATGAAAACAAAACACTACTTTTAATACCATGAATGAAACAACGAACAAAAAAAGCCCACAGTCACTCACTACTTGAGATCGCATGGGCCTACACTTAATCGGAAAATTAAGGCCTGGCAAAAATACGGTTTTTCACTTCCTTGCAACATTCATCATTTTATAACACACTAAATTTTTATGATGAAAAAACTTACGTTTTTATTTTTTATTTTTTGCATTCTACAAGGGTGCGAAGAGAACTACATTAACGAGGGTGTTGACGATGCCTCCCTTCCAGATGAAATTGAATTATCAAATAAGGGATGGGATGAACTGGTAGAAATAGTGGCGGTTGATGTATCTGACAAGTTAAACGGCGCGGCATTTAGGACTATGCTTAAACATGAAGTGATGATGCAGTTTGATGGAGATTATAATATTTTGATCTCAAGCATGTTACAACGCCGACCTAAGTATCTCGCATTTGAGGAAGCACAAAGCCAAGTGATGAATACAACCAACGAAGATTTGTTGGCAAATTATGATTGGGATGTGTTAGAGGCAGCAGCAGAGAGTTATCCGCTTATGCAAATTGCCGTACAAGTTGATGCAGAAAACTGGGATGCTGACAATGTAATACCAAGCGTTGTTTACGTAACGAGTGATTTTGATGAGGCAACGCACAATTCTGTTGACGGATTTGATAAAGACCAAAACCCGATTACAGTAAGCACATTAGAAGACCCTGTTGAAAATTATGTGGTTATTTCTCACAATGAACGCACTTATGAAGAAAACGAAACCGTGTATTACAATAACACGCTAATACGAGTACCCTGCTGTATAGAGAGTGCACCCTATGACCCGAATGATCCATCAAGCAATCCGCCAGAATTATGTATGGAATGTTCAGACGTTCCCGTGCCACCATCAGATGGGGGAGATGATGGTCCGCCAAGCTATGTTCAATATATAGGCACAGGTCATAACGGCACATTACCTTCTTTAATTCATACTTTCGTGGGAACTTCTTCAAATCAAACAGACGAACTAATAACTCAGAGAATTAATCCCCTCGGAACAATTAATGGAGCGACTTATTATAGAGCAAATTACGAATACGAGAGAATTAGACAAATGCGATGTGATAATATTAACCAAATTGAAGGTTGGCCTGCAGGTAAGCTAGAGCTCAGAGTACATGTGATGGAACAAGATCAAGACAATCCTGCAAGTAATCTTCTAGTCTTTAAAGAAGAATTTAGACCAAAACGAAATGAAATTAAGAATAAATGGTATAACAACGAACAAGCCACTATGCACCTTTGGGATTGGGAAAACACTGGTACAAGAATGACTTATGGTTTTTATGAATACGATCGCCCTTTTTTAGGCGATAGTGAAATACCAAAATCGGTTGGGGACATTACTCAACAAATTTTAGATATTACTGGTATAATTGGAGATACTACCGTTACTGCTGTGATAGGTGATGCTATCAACGTTGTCGGTAGAGGTCTAATAATGGAAAATAATTCTAGTGAATATATTGGGTATGATGATATCTCTATATTCAATGACCTTGATCAATTTCCACATCCAGTAGGAGGTTTCAAATATAAAACTTGGCCAGATTTACCATGAAATTTATATTTAATCAAATAGCAACTAAATAATGAAATATCTACTTTTAGTAATTTTCTTAATTTGGTCTAATCAAATTTATTCTCAGCTTGAAATTAATGGCAGTTATTCATATGCACAACAAGGAAATACAAAAGGTTTAGGTTTCAATGTGGCATATGAGTTACCATTTGTGGGGTCTCGTTGGGGCGTAAAACCCCAACTTGCTTATAAATGTAATTGTAACTATTACGATTTCACAGAGACGGAGTTTATAAATCGTAGAGTTGAACTTCACTCTACAGTGAACTATGAAGCACTTGTAACTAGGACTTACCAATTAGTTCCCAATGTAGGTGTGAATTTAAGATACTCATATTGGTCTGCTGAAATGGTAGATCCACTTAATCAACTACCAATTCGTAATTATGTTAGCTCTGTGAGAGCAGAACCATTTTTTGTATCATCACAAGAGGGGTTTGAATTTACTGAGGTTGAGCATTTAACCTTTGGTTTCACTGCGCAACTTCAGAATAAATTTAAACTCTCAGAAATTATCGATCTCAATATTACACCTTTCATTGAATTTGATTACGACAGAGAGCAAACAGTAGGTGGTGGATATTTTGGAATCACATATAATCGTTAATTAATTTTATGGAGCAGCAATAAAGCTGCTCCATTATTTTTTCTTCATGAAATATTTTTTTATTCTTGTTCTGGTTCATCCAATTCTTCTCTTCAGCCAACAATCTGTTTCTGTTGGTTTTGCTTGGACTAATGAACCGTTTAATCCTGATGGCTATGCCATAAACACAGATCACACATTGTCAATTAGCGACAATGGTAAATGGTATTTCAAGCCCAATGCTGGGTATAAAAACATGAAAAACTATGAAGATTATTTACAAGCCGAGTTACAGAACCAAGCCATTGGCTTACATGCAACTCTTGGGTACGCACTTGCAAATAATGAAAATTATAAATTAATAACCTATTTAGGACCAAGCCTACGGTGGAATCGGTTTTGGGGTCGTTTAGATCACGAATTACTAAACATATTTACACAAGGCACAGGTGCATGGGATGTTTTTTATCTTTCACAAGATAAAAGAGAAGATTCGCTCACTTTTACGCGGTTTGGTTACGCTTTTCAAGTAGAAAATCAATTTAAAATTGGCAAAGAAACTATATCTGTTGTCCCTTTCTTAGAGCCCGACATCAGCTTTGCTCCTAACTCAGGTGGCTTTTATGTCAGTTATTATTTAAAATAGAAATGTAATTACAAGCCCCGTTAATCATAGGAATTTTTATGCATTGCAACTTGGGTTTGCCTTTGGGAAAAGAAAGTGAAAACATTCGCGTTTGATTAAATGAATTCTACAATAGAAAATCATTTCTACCTTTACCCCATGGGACTTGGAAAACTGAAAAAATTTGCAGAATTAGGTCAAATGGCTAACGTGTACCAAAAGCCTGACCCTCAAAAGTTTTCCGGTAAATGGCATACGATATTTGGCAATGACAACCCTATCATTCTTGAGTTGGCTTGCGGAAAAGGTGACTATACTTTAGCTTTGGCAGAGCGGTTTCCGGCGCAAAACTTTCTAGGTATCGACATTAAAGGTCACCGAATTCATGTAGGCGCAAGGCAAGCCACCGAGCGCATGCTACACAACGTGCGCTTTCTGCGCATTTACATCGACCATGTTGAAGAATATTTCGCTGCCGGCGAAATACAGGATATTTGGATTACGTTTCCAGACCCTTACCTCAAAAAAAGGCAGTGTAACAAGCGTCTTACTTCACCACGATTCTTAGAACGCTATCGAAAAATTTTAAGCCAAGACGGTACCATTCAACTAAAAACCGATAGCCCTGAGTTATTCACCTTCACAAAAGATGTAATTCAAGAACAAAATCTAGAAGTGATTAGCATCCATGAGAACGTATATAAAGAAGATGATGTTGACCATCTATTAACCGATATTCAAACCCACTATGAGAACATGCATCTTAAAGATGAGCGCACCATTCGGGCTGTAAAGTTTCGACCATGAGGAAACTGTGGGAGTTTGCGAGTCAAGAAGAGATGACACAATTTGGCGACCAACTTTAGTCAGTTTAAAAAAGCGTATTGTTAAATCACACTCCGAAGCTTTAGCGTAGGAGTGTGAAGCAGAAAACACTACACATTCTCCCTTTGTACTGAGTATATCTCCTTTCATACCTTTGCCATGTGAATCACAATCAAATTCATATCGGTATTTTGGGTGGCGGCCAACTCGGCAGAATGGGTTTACCAGCAGCAAATTATTTTGATGTTGAGCTATCTGTCTTAGACCCAAACCCAAATGCACCTTGCGCAGGTTTAGTGCAGAATTTTAGGGTGGGCGATTTTAATGATTACGATACCGTTTTGCAATTTGGTAAAATGGTTGATTTGCTTACCATCGAGATTGAGCATGTGAATGTAGCAGCGCTTTATGAGCTTGAAGCGGCCGGAAAAACGGTGTACCCACAACCACGAATTATAGAGATTATTCAAGATAAACGCAAGCAGAAACAATTTTACCAAGATCATCACATTCCTACTTCACCATTTGTTCTCACAGAGACCAAAGCCGACCTCCAAAACCATCTTGACTTTTTACCAGCTTTCCAAAAGCTCGGTAAAGGAGGTTATGATGGTGCTGGCGTGCAACAAATTCGAAATGCTGAAGAAATTCAAAACGGGTTTGATGCGCCTAGCATTCTAGAAAAAGCCGTGGCGTATGAAAAAGAAATTTCAATCATAGCCGCTAGAAACGCCAATGGTGAGATTGAACTTTTTCCACCAGTAGAGATGGTTTTTCATCCTGAACACAATTTGGTTGACTACTTATTTGCGCCGGCAGAATTAACAGCCGAAACCATAGCACAAGCTGAACAGATTGTCCGTGATCTCATTATCGCCTTAAATTTCGTTGGCTTGTTAGCCGTAGAAATGTTTGTGACCAGAACAGGAGATGTTCTTGTGAATGAAGCTGCTCCACGCACACATAATAGTGGCCACCACACCATACAGGCATGCAATGTGAGTCAGTTTGAACAACACTTACGCGCCATTATGAATTTGCCGCTTGCCAAAATCAAGCTGCATCAACCTGCAGCCATGGTCAATTTGTTAGGTCATATTGGTGAAACGGGCAATGCGAAAGTGTACGGATTAGATGATGCACTAAGAATTCAGGGAGTTCATGTAGTTTTATATGGAAAGCAAATGACCAAACCACATCGAAAAATGGGTCATGCCACTGTTCTTGGAAAAAATAAAGTAGACATAAAAAACAAAATTGATCAAGTGAGAAATTGTATAAAAATTGGAATATGAGCGCTAGCGTAGGAATAATTATGGGAAGCAAGAGTGACTTGCCAGTCATGCAAGCAGCCGTTGACATCCTTGAACAATTTGGTGTTGAAACTGAAGTTACAATTGTATCTGCTCACCGCACACCCGACCGAATGGTTCAATACGCGAAAACCGCAACAACCCGTGGGTTAAAAGTCATTATTGCTGGCGCTGGCGGCGCAGCTCATTTACCAGGCATGGTTGCATCACTTACTACATTACCGGTTATTGGGGTTCCTGTAAAATCAAGCAACTCAATGGATGGTTGGGATTCAATACTTTCTATTTTACAAATGCCAGGCGGTGTACCTGTGGCCACAGTGGCGTTAAACGGCGCAAAAAACGCAGGCATTTTAGCTGCAAGTATTCTCGCGCTATCCGATGGAGGCTTAGCAAATAATTTGACAGATTACAAGCAACAACTTACCGAGAAAGTGAACCAACAGATTGACGAATTAGGTGGCGACGTACTGTAAATACCCTGCATGCAAGATGTTCAAATTTCTAGAAAAAAACCATTTTTCTCTCTCAACAGAGAGTTAAAAGATTATCTCGGTCGGTTTGGTCGGCAAATGAGCTTGCCACTTATTTACAGAGACCTTTTAAATACACATGAACGTTTGCCTTTACTTGATGAAAGTGGGGAAGACACCCTTTGGCAAATTATGTTGTACTCTTCTTCAGAAATGGACTATCTGCACAGATCACTAACACATATTTATGCGCTGTTAAAGATGAATGGTGACCTGTCTTTCGTAGATAATTTATATATTGAAAGAATTGATTTTTGCACCTTCGGAAATTCTAAACCGTTCCGAATAAAAATTGTAAATCAGTTTAACGATAATTACGATTATTTCTACATTAAAACAGCTGATGCTAGCAGAGTTTACGGTCTAGAACTCGAAGATTTATTATCACCGAACAGACTAAACTTTATTGTTGATCTTGTTTCTCAAACACTTGTAGAAGAGCATGTTATGGGCATACCGGGTGATATGTTTTTTGAAAACTACTTAGAGTTACCTAACATCAATAAAGTGCGCCTTTGCAAAGAATTCATCAAATTTAATGAACGCTGTTTCGTACGTTTGTTAGGTGACATGAGATCATATAATTATGTGGTCGATATCACCCCAGATTTTGATAATGAACAGTATCGTGTGAGGCCTATAGATTTCGACCAACAATGCTATGAAGGCAAAATGAAGACTTATTTGCCGCAATATTTCAAAGAGAATTACCCAATTGTGCGGTTTGTGTTAGAGACTGTAGGTCGTGAAGCAATGTATCAATATCAGCTAGAAGAGCGAGTGCTTATGAAAAAGCGCTATATAAGTTCTCATTCTCAGGTCAGAGAGCTCTTGGATTGCATCACCAATGATGATGTCACCTCACGAGCTAAAATGCAACAACTTATTCAAGAGCTTAATCAACATCACATGACTGAAAAATTTAGTGGCTGTGTGAGAATGGGCGAAGTGTTAGAGCTTCAAATGAGTATTTTATTGAATGATTTGTAAGATTATATTGATAGCGTTGAGGTAACAAAACTTGGTTTGGCTCATGAACTATGCGCAAATCAACGAGACAAACCTCGAGATAAAACTTTAAAATAAAAGCAAGGTTTCCAAAGAAAATTGTGGAAATAATGTGTAGATTTGCCAACCGGTTTTTGAAAGAGAAAATAAAGAATCATGAAACGTACATTTCAACCATCGAATAGGAAGAGAAAAAATAAGCACGGATTCCGTGAGCGCATGTCAACCAAGAGCGGTAGAGATGTGATTAACGCCCGTCGTAGAAAAGGCAGAAAAAAATTAACCGTTTCTGACGAGTATAAAACAAAATAATCAGCATTCTGAAAAGAATTTGAAAACCTCGCAACATGCGGGGTTTTCGTCTTTTACGCCGAAAAGCAAGTATTCTCTATCAGCGGAGGAAAAATTAAAATCTCCCACGAAAATCGCTTCGGTGTTCGCCAATTCTATGTCTCACATTGCCCATCCTGTTTTACTTTTTTACAAACCTCTTACTCAAGAGAAACAGGAGATTAAAGCCGCCTTTACTGTTTCTAAAAAGAACTTTAAACGAGCCGTTGACCGAAATAAAATTAAGCGCCACTTAAGAGAAGCTTACCGACAAGAAAAATCTTATTTATATGAGGGTTCAGAGCCACTTTCCTATCACTTGGTTTTTGTTTACACAGGTAAAAAAATGTCAGACTACCATGTAATTGCGAAACAAATGCAACTTTTGCTCCGTAAATTAGTATAGATTTGAAACGAGTCAATAACTTGGTTGGTACTGTTTTATTATCGGTGATTGGGGTTTACAGAAAAGCAATTTCTCCATTTACTCCATCATCTTGCAGGTTTCAACCCACTTGTTCACACTACGCAAAAACAGCAATTGAGCGTTTTGGGCCTTGGAAAGGCGGTTTGCTAGCTGTGAAAAGACTTGCCAAGTGCCACCCCTTTGGTGGATTTGGCTTTGACCCGGTACCAGATAAATAAATAATGATGAAAAAAATAATTTTGCCTATTGTTGCCGCTATCGCCTTAATTGGTTTTAGTTCTGCATCAACAAATTACTTTGAAATAACCAAGTATCTCGAAATCTTTGTAGGCGTGTATAAGAACCTCAACACCTATTATGTTGATGAGGTTGATCCGCAAGAATTAGTAATGAAAGGCATTGATGCCATGCTCGAAGACCTCGATCCATATTCTGATTTCATTCCTAGCGAAGAGATTGATGATTACAATTTTCAGAGCACTGGCGAATATGGAGGAATTGGAGCTACAATTCAAAAAATTGACGATTATATAACCGTTGTTTCACCCTATGAAGGCTCGCCTGCTGATGAAAATGGCTTGCGTGCCGGCGATAAATTCATGATCATTGAAGGCAAAAACATGAAGGGAAAAACCTCACAAGAAGTAGTTTCTCTTTTAAAAGGTGAACCAGGCACACCAGTAAAGGTGACTATGGGCAGAGGCGATGAGCAATTTGACCGCACCATAGTGAGAGAAATCATCAAAATTAAAAATGTTACCTATTCAGGAATGGTTGATGGCGATATTGCATATGTTAAACTGTCAAGCTTCACCACTGGTGCAAGTGAGGAGGTGGCCGAGGCAATTCAAACACTTAGAGAAACAAATGATTTGAAAGGAATCATTTTAGACCTTAAAGGCAATGGTGGTGGTTTGCTTTCAGAAGCTATTAATGTAACCAATGTATTTGTGCCGAAAGGGCAAGAAGTCGTTACAATTAAGACTAAAAATGGCATGCAGGATAAAACCTACAAGACACGCCTTACTGCAACAGATACTGATTTGCCCTTAGTTGTTTTAATTGATGGCGGAACAGCTTCAGCATCCGAGATTGTTTCAGGCACGGTTCAAGATTTAGACCGCGGCGTGATTATTGGCAGAAACAGCTTCGGAAAAGGTTTAGTACAATCTACCAGAGATCTTGCCTATGATTCTAAACTTAAAATAACAACAGCAAAATATTTGATTCCTAGCGGTAGAAGCATACAACGCTTAAACTATTCTTTGAAAGATGCAGACGGACGTGCCACTGAGATACCAGATTCTCTTAGAAAAGAATTTACCACAATGAATGGTCGCTCAGTGTTTGATGGCTCAGGTATTATGCCCGACATTGAAGTTGAAGCTGACGAATTCCCTGAAATAGCATTCGCATTATTCGCGAAGAATTACATTTATGAGTACAGTTTAGCGTTTAAAAGCAATAACCCAGAAATAGTAGCACCTGAGTTGTTTAAAATAACTGATGCTGATTACGCTGAGTTTAAACAATTCTTAGAAGGAAAAGATTATTCTTACAAAACAGAAACAGAAGCCGAACTCGAAGAGTTGAAGAAAGCAGCTGAAGATGAGAAATTAGATGCCTCATTTTACGATGAGCTCACCGATCTTGAAGCGCAACTTATGGCGAGCAAAGCAGATGACCTCGACAACTATAAAGAGGAAATTAAATATTTGCTTGAGAGAGAAATTGCCGCTAGGTATTACTACACTGGTGGGCGGGTTGCCAATGGGCTCGATGATGATGACGAAGTATCAGCAGCTATCGAGTTGATCAACAACTCATCTGAATACAACAAACTCTTACAGCCCTAATGGATGGGTGTTGAAGAACTCATTTTATTAATTGTAGTTGGTCTGGTTGCCGGGTTTTCGGCTGGTTTAATCGGCATTGGTGGTGGGTTATTTTATGTACTTGTTTACAGTTACTTTTTAGATAAATACGACTTCGCTAGTGAGGTTGAATACGTGAGAATGGTTATATCAAACTCAATTCTCTCCACTTGCTTTGCCGCTTTATCTGCATCAATAAAACACTATAGGCAAGGGAATTTTTTTCCTAAACAAGTTCTGCTGATTGGTTGTGCCGGTTTAGTCTCTGCCATTGCGTTCACCTATTTAATTAGCGCAATTCCATTTTACAATCGCAAAACCTTTGCTGTGGTGTTCACAATCGCTGTGCTCCCACTCATTTGGAAAATGCTTACAAAAATTAGAGATGGAGAAGTACAACTTTCATCAATAAGTAAGGGTAAATATGTAGGCGTTGGCTTGCTAAGTGGAGCCGGCACTGCCATGTCTGGCTTAGGCGGCGCTTTTATCATCACCCCATTACTCAATGGGCTGTTTGGCATTCATATAAAAAAGGTTGTTAGCGTTTCCGTTGGTGTAATTGTCATTGTTGCAGGCGGAGTGAGCTTATTTAGCCTACTTACGCAGCAGTATAGTTCGCAAGTACCCTATACAGTGGGCGGCATACATTTTCTTATGGTATTACCAATCGTAATTAGTGTAATGATTGCCGCACCTTTGGGTGTAAAAGCCTCAGTCAAGCTACCATCAAATGTAATCAGGTACTTGTTTCTTTTATTTTGCATAGGAATTATTATTCGAAACTTTACAGAAATTTTCTAATTATGACAGAGTTTTTGTTGGCAATTGAAACCTCTTCTACCCCATCATCCGTATGTATTATGAAAGGTGAAACACTGATGGAACAACGGTTTATTCGTGAACAAAAAAACACATCTTCACATTTATCAAAACATGTTGAAGAGCTCATTTCCAAACATTTACAAAGCCCGCAAAAAATTAATAAAGTAGCGGTTAGTGTAGGCCCAGGCTCATTTTCAGGACTTAGAGCAGGTGTTTCATTTGCAAAAGGCATGACTTTTGCTATTAACAAATCGCTGCATGTTGTTGATACGCTATTTGCATTGTACACAACATACAAAAGAACAACTAATGAAAAGTTTGATTTTTATATGCCAATGATTGATGCTAGAAAAGACAAAGCATTTGTTTCGGTGTATAATCAGGCGGGGGAACAAGTTGAAAACAATAAGCTCATTCACTTGAGTCAGCATGAATGGATTGAACCTTTCAAAGGGTCAAAAGTCTTTTTACCAATGCATGGCAATTTTAGCGAATGCTTATCAAAAGATGATGTAAATTGTATTCCAATTCATCTTTCCTCCTACAATATTGGTCTTGCAGCTTGTCAACAAAGTGAAGCAATTAGCAACATGAGCGAAATTGCTTATTTGGAGCCAAAATATATTGTAAACAACTATACTAAGTAATTAAACATGAACAAGGTAGTCACAATTGCGGGTGAAACAGCAAGCCCAATTGAATTAAATTATCAAAAGCTTAAACAAAGTGCCCTGGTACTTCGAGCGCTGAATCACAAACTGCGCAGACGAATTATTGAAATGCTCAATGAGAATGAAGAAATGGTTGTCACAGACATTTACGTTAAGCTGAGAATTGAACAATCAGTAGCTTCACAACATCTCGCAATTTTGCGTAAAGCTGGTATTGTGAACACAACAAGAAATGGAAAGTACATACTTTACAGCTTGAACACCGAAAGGTTAAACGAGATTGTTACCTTTGTGGAAGGCATTGCCTGAAACAAAACATGAAACCCAAACTGAACCCCGAGCAAATACTCGCTTTAGATAAAGCGAGTAATCGACTACGTGCCATTGCGCACCAATTAAGAATCAGCATTATTGAATATGTTTTGCTGCACCCCAACGCATGTGTAAAAGAAATTTATTTTGATCTTGGTCTTGAACAATCAGTTTGCTCTCAGCATTTAAAAATTCTGAGAGAGGCGCAACTTGTTATCTCTCATAAGAATGGTAAGAAGGTTCACTATGTAGTTGATGAACATGCTTTAGAAATGATTATGACGAATGTTGAGCTCTTCCTCGATGAGCCTCATTCGTGAAACATATTTTACGCCCTACCGTATCTTTCAACATATGAAATATTTGCATCTTCTATTTTTGGTTGCCCTTTCTACGATCTCACTCTCGCAGAGTAACCAAAAATCATCTTCTGAACTCTATAACGACTTACAAAAATTGGCAAATTCAGCCACTGTTATGTATGTTGCCGCCCATCCAGACGATGAAAACACAAGACTAATTTCTTGGCTTACAAATTCAAAACATGCCAATACAGTCTACCTTTCATTAACTAGAGGTGATGGCGGGCAAAACTTAATTGGCACCGAGAAGGGCGATCTGCTTGGTGTATTACGAACTCAAGAATTACTTGAGGCAAGAAAAGTTGATGGCGGTAACCAGTGGTTTACCCGTGCACTCGATTTCGGATATTCTAAATCTGCAACTGAAACGCTTGAACTTTGGGATAAAGAAAAGATTTTAGGAGACGTAGTTTGGGCGATACGTGTTCATAAACCTGATGTGATTATTACACGTTTCGATCCCGACAGCAATGGACGAACGCACGGGCACCACACCGCTTCAGCAATGTTAGCCATGGAAGCATTCGATCTTGCTGGCGATAAATCTGCTTATCCAGAGCAATTAGAGTTTGTTGATACTTGGCAACCACGACGGCTATTCTACAACACAAGCTGGTGGTTTTATGGCAGTAGAGAAAACTTTGAAAAAGCTGATAAAAGCGATATGCTTTCCGTTGATGTAGGAGAGTATTTTCCAACCTTGGGCATGTCTAACAACGAAATTGCTTCTCTAAGCAGGAGCAAGCATGCCTGCCAAGGTTTTGGTAGCTCTTTGCAACGCGGTTCACAAGATGAATGGTTGAGACTGCTAAAAGGCGACATGCCCACAAATGGCGATTTACTGCAAGGCATTGAAACAACCTGGAACCGCTACGCAAACGGTATGGGTGATGATCTTGAACAAATTATTGCCCAATATGAGTTTACCGAACCAAGTGGTATCGTTGATGATTTAATCACACTCCGAGCCACTCATTATGGAAGCAAAGATGATATCCCGTCATACCAACATCAAGCGTTTAGAGAACTCTTGCTCGACGCGTCTGGTGTGTATGTAGAAGTGACCTCTCGACAGCCTTATTCGCAACAAACAGACTCGCTTGTATTAAATTATGAGGTTACAAACCGCTCTCCGTTTACAGCAAATGAAACCACAATCTCCTTGCCCAGTTATACCAAAACAATCGAAATTGGACTCCTAGCTGCAAACGAAGAAAAAAGTGGAACAGTAACGGTTGCAAACCCTAAAAGTTCAGGAACGGTTACACCTTACTATCTTCAAAAACAACATAACGGCTTTGTTTATAATTACCAGCCTTATACACAACAAAAAGATGGCGGCAAGCCTGAAAATGCCCCAAACCTTAGTTATGAAATAAGCTTCAATTTTCAAGAGTTAACAAAAGAGCTGAAAAACATCCCAATAAGACAAACAAAAGCGGTGATGTACAAAACCGTCGACCCAGCAAAAGGGGAAAAGTATGAGCCATTTTATATCACTCCCCCAATTGCCATCAACTTTACCGATCAGGTATATTTATTTGGCAACAATGAGCCACAAGAAATTGAGGTTGTTGTATCAAGCTTTGCAGATAATGTTGAGGGAGAAGTTCAAATTGATGCCGGTTTAGATTGGATCACTTCAGGCGCTCAACCGTTTTCAATTGCACATGCCCGAAGTAAACAGACACTCACATTTACAGTAATTCCGCCACAATCTCAAAAATCTAGTGAGTTGAAAGCAAGCGCGAAAATTGGTGAACAATCTTATTTTGACGCGTTTCACGAAGTCGACTATGCACATATTCAAAAGCAATTCGTTTTTCTGCCAGCGAAAGCCTCTATTGGAAAAATAGAAATGATTGTTCCTGATGTTTCTGTTGCCTACATTAACGGCTCAGGCGATGAAGTTGCTGAGAATTTACACAACGTTGGTGTAGACATTCAAGAAGTAGACCAATCGGTTTGGATGAGTGAGTCTCTCAATCAATTTGATGTTGCAGTTGTTGGCATTCGTGCTTTTAACACCTTAGATAATGCTGCGCAACTGAAAACTAGCTTACAAAAATTTGCTGAAGATGGAGGAACAGTTATCGTGCAATATCAAACAAGTAGAGGGTTAAAAATTGATGATTTTGCGCCGCACAAGCTAAGAGTTGGAAGAGATAGAATTTCTCAAGAAGATGCCACACTTCGATTTGTAAATCCAAAGCATGCACTCGTTAACACACCAAATAAAATCACGCAAATTGACTTAGATAACTGGGTGCAGGAACGCGGGCTCTATTTTGCGAGCGAATGGGGAGAAGAGTATGAACCAATTTTCGCTGGCAATGATACTGGAGAAGATGAAAAACAAGGCATGTTGTTAGTTGCTGATGTAGGAGAAGGAAAGTTTGTTTACACAGGGTTATCTTTCTTCCGTGAGCTACCAGCCGGCGTACCTGGCGCCTATAGAATCATGATGAACTTATTAGCGCTCGGCGAAGAATAGTGTGTTTTTACTGAATGAGCATATCACTTAGTTCCCTCTACTGTCATGAGATTCAGCATGCGCACCAACCAAGCCTGTCGAAATGACTATTGAGCCAAGCTTTTCAAAATACTTTTAACAAGTCCAGGACCTTGATAAACCAGGCCTGTATACAGCTGAATTAGGTCTGCGCCAGCCTCAATTTTCTCTTTGGCGGCTTGCGGACTGTCAATGCCACCAACAGCAATAATTGTTTTCTCAGAACCAAGTTGCATACGCAGAGCTCGAATCATTTCTGTGCTTCGTTCTCGCAACGGCTTACCACTGAGACCACCAACGCCCATTTTATTAAGTTGAGCTTTTGATGTTTGTAAATACGTGCGGAAAACCGTTGTATTAGCAGCAATCACTCCTTGTATATTGATGTCATTAACTAAGTCCACAATATCCTGCAAACCTTCATTGTACAAGTCTGGTGAGATTTTTAAGAGGATAGGTTTAGGATTTTTCTTTTCAAGATTTGCTTTACGCAAGGCAGTTAATAGTTGTCTTAATGGCTCCTTATCTTGCAAGTCGCGCAAATTGGGCGTATTTGGTGAGCTCACATTCACAGCAAAATAGTCTACGTGTTCATGCAGCGCATGAAAACAAGTCAAATAATCGAGCGAAGCATCATCATTGAGCGTGGTTTTGTTTTTCCCAATGTTTCCACCTACAATGATGTTTCGATTGGCAGAGAGTTTTAACCGGGCAACCATAGCTTGTACACCATCGTTATTGAACCCCATACGGTTGATCAGCGCCTCATCTTTGGGTAAACGGAAGAGTCTCGGTTTTTCATTGCCAGCTTGTGGCATTGGCGTTACAGTTCCAACTTCTATGAAGCCAAAGCCCAAATTCTCCATCTCATCAACTAGCTCTGCATTTTTATCAAACCCGGCTGCGAGGCCAATTGGGTTGTTGAACCGTAAGCCCATCACCGTTTTCTCAAGTCGGTTATTTGTGTAAGCGTAACTATCGTTAATCAATTTTCGAGACCACGGCTTTTTTGTAGCCCAACGCAACTGTTTCACCGTGAGCTCATGCGCTTTTTCTGGAGACAAGGAGAAGAGGAGTGGCTTAAACAGTTGATACACATCAGCAAAATTACACCGTGCAGAGGTGAAGACGATTTGATTGAAAGTTTTCTTCAATTGCGATGAAAATAACTAAGCGACCGACTGAAGTCAACGCTTGAGCACAGATTCCCAAAATCTCACTGTCTCACAATCTCAAAGTCTTGACTCTTGATTCTTGTTTCTTAATTAAAGGCTAAAGCCAAAAAGGCTGAACCGCTTATTAATCACCCAGCTAAAGCAGGGTGTAAGTTATAATGGTCACTTTGATTTTTTGACCGACTAAAATTGGTCCCCAAATTGTTTCATCACTTCTCAACTCGCAAGTTTAGCAAGCACGTGATCTCAAAGTCTCATAATCCCACAATCATACGATCGCAAATTCTCACTGCCTCAAAATCGCGAGCCTCAAAGTGCCTCTTGTTTCTTGTTTCTTGTTTCTTAATTAAAGGCTAGCCAAAAAAGGTGAACCGCTTATTAATCACCCAGCGAAAGCAAGGTGTAAGTTATAATCGTCGTTTTGTTTTTTAGATCGCCTAAAGTCGATCGCTTCATCACGATTTCCCAAAATCTCACTGTCTCACAATCTCAAAGTCTTGATTCTTAATTCTTAAAATTTGTTTAATTATTCTTGGCCCTAACTAACCTTTCTAGTAGCTTGTTTGTTGCCTCATCAAGCATATCGTACACATTCTTAAAACCTTGATCTCCGCCATAATATGGATCGGGCACTGTTCGGTTTTCGCCTGGGTAGCTTTCGTTCAAAATTAAGTGAATCTTTTGCTGATCTTCTTCGTTTCTGGCAAGTTGCATCATATTTGAGTAATTGCTACTGTCCATGGCAAAAATCAAATCGTATTCATCAAAATCATCAACAATAAATTGCCTCGCTTTTTGATACCTAATATCAAGATCATGCGCTGCAGCTACATCAACTGAACGTGGATCTGGTCCTTCCCCAACGTGATATGCGCCAGTTCCTGCAGAATCTACATACCAATCAAGACCTCGGTCATCAACTTTCTTTTGAAGCAAGCCATGAGCTAGAGGTGAACGGCAAATGTTGCCAAGGCAAACCATTAGTATTTTCATTTGTATAGTGATTAGAAACACCAAAGAAACAATGAAAATTTTATCCTTCATTACACTGACGTTCTTCTTTCTTTTAACCAGTTGTGGCTCAAACCAACCACTTGAAACTGTACAGATTGATGTGGAACAATACAAGGGAACATGGTATGAAATTGCGCGACTGCCTAACCGATTTGAGAAAGGCCTTGACTGCGTGACAGCCAATTATACTCTAAAAGAAAATGGCAAAATAAAAGTCATAAATCGGGGATACAATATAGAAAAAGAGAAGCAATCAGAATCGATTGGTGAAGCCAAACCTGCTGGCGAAAAATTTAAAAGTGGGAAGCTGAAAGTCTCATTTTTTAAACCTTTTTATGGCGATTACTACGTGATTGATCTCGGGGAGAACTATGAATATGCACTTGTAGGAAACCCAAGTAGAAAATACCTTTGGATTCTTGCTAGAGAACAAAGCTTGCCTCTTGAAACAATTGAGTTGTTGAAAGAAACAGCTAGTGAAAAAGGCTTTGCTGTTGAAGAACTCTACTACACCAAGCAAGATTGTGATAATAACTAACAACAACTAAGTGAGAGAAATCTACCTTTGCCAAACAATGGGAAGAAGGCGACGAAGAACAAGAATTGTAGAACACTTACCGATAGAAAAAATCGCAGCCGAGGGAAAAGGTCTCGGGCGTGATGAAAATGGGAAGATCATTTTTGTAGACTATGCCCTACCCGGCGATGTTGTAAATGCATTCGTTTATAAAACGAAAAAAGACGTTGGCATTGCCAGAATCAATGGTTTACAAGAAGCCTCGCCGTTAAGAATAGAACCGTTCTGTGAGCACTTTGGCGTATGCGGTGGATGCAAGTGGCAACATGCCTCTTATGAAGATCAGCTTCAATTTAAACACTCCATTGTAAAGGAGGCATTTGAGCGTATTGGCAAGGTAGCATTCCCTGATTTGCCACCCGTTTTGGGCTCACCAAAAACAAGAGAATATAGAAATAAGCTCGAATTTACGTTCTCTAACAACCAATGGTTAACGGCAGCCCAAATAGAAAGCGGCGATGACTTTGACAAAGAACATGCACTTGGTTTTCACGTACCCAAGTTTTTTGACAAAATTGTTGATATTGAGCATTGCTATTTGCAAGAAGAACCGTCAAATGCAATTCGGCTTGCCGTAAAAGACTTTGCTGTTGCGCAAGGCTATGAGTTTTTCGATCTTAGAAAGATGGAAGGATTTCTTCGCAACTTAATTATTAGAAACTCATCTCTCGGTGAATTAATGGTCATTTTGTGCGTATTTGAACCCCGAATGCAACAAATTGAGGAAATCATGGAGTTTTTACACGAAAATTTTCCTCAAATTACTTCTCTGAACTACATCATCAACGAAAAATTAAACGACTCTATTTTCGACCAAGATGTGATCTGTTACGCAGGCAAAGATCATTTGCTTGAGCAACTCAATCATTGCAAGTTTAAAATTGGTCCAAAATCATTTTTTCAAACTAACAGCTATCAAGCGGGCAATTTGTACGACATTACCTTAGAATTTACAGAGCTGACCGGAAACGAGGTTGTGTATGATTTGTTCACAGGAACAGGCAGTATTGCTAACTACATTGCCAAACGAGCGAAACAAGTTGTGGGTGTTGAACTCATTCCCGAAGCAATTGAAGACGCCAAAGAAAATGCCATACTAAACGAGAATGATAACTGTGCCTTTGTTGCAGGTAAAGTGGAAGATTTATTTACACCAGAATTGCTTAAACAGCATGGCAAGCCCGATGTTGTAATTCTCGATCCTCCGCGCGCAGGCATTCACAAACATGTTGTTGAACAATTGCTTCGTTTGGGTACAGAAAGAATTGTGTATGTGAGTTGTAACCCAGCTACCCAAGCCAGAGATGTTGCATTGCTCAATCACGAGTATAAAATCACCAAAATTCAACCCGTAGATTTGTTCCCGCACACACATCATATAGAGAATGTAATTCAATTAACAAAGCGATGAACGACCAAGAGCACTTTGATGAAAACCCAGTTGACTTAGAATATGTGAGCCTGCATAACGATATTGAACTGCTCAGTCCGCAACTTGCAGAAATTTCTTCAGGCATTCGTCAGCAAGATGTATCTAACTATCCAATTTTTATCGCACACCTTGAAATGATTGAGATGGGGAAGTTGTTGTTTACGAAAGAGAAAAATCTCACCAATTGGAATATCAGTATGTGTACGCTAGAAATTCTTGTACAAACCGGCGTTATTGCGATGGATAAGGTGGATGAGTTTAGAAAAGTATACAAAGACCCTGATGCATTTTACTGCTTTTTAGTGATGAAAGATGAACCACAATTCATTTTTATTAAAAAGCCTCGCACTCTTGAGCAGTGATTTTTGCAGGTTACAAAATTGTTACCTAAGGTCGATATCCATTCATTTTGAATAATTACTTTTATGTACAAATTATGAAATGGCACAACTGAAACTCATTTTACTGTACGTAATGTCGGCAGCATATTTATTTACAGGTGTGCTGCACTTTGTGATGCCGAAATTCTTCACACGCATTATTCCGCCTTATTTGCCAAATCCACAATTACTGAATTTGGTGAGCGGCGCGGCAGAAATTATATTGGCAATCATGTTAATATTCCCACAAACACGCGTTTATGCGGCCTGGGGTATCATTTTGTTGTTAATTGCAGTATTTCCGGCCAATTGGCATCATTATCAAAAAAGCATAGACACCCCAATGGAAAACTATACATTGATGCGCTTACCGTTTCAAATTGTATTTATTCTGTGGGCATATTGGTACACGCGGTGAGGTAGAAGAGAAATTCTTGTTTATATATTGAAGTATCAGCCCTAATGCTACATTAAACAATATTCTTTTGAAATCACCCGAATGGGTGAGAGTTTTGTTCAAATGAGCTCATAGCTTAGCCACATAATACAATACTATGAGAACTATACTCTTATTTCTTGCTCTTTTCTGTTTTAGCCAATTGGCATCCGCACAAAAAGAAAAACAATATAACGTTAAAAAAGAGTCAACCGTAACTAAAATTTCTCCTGAGCAATACAAAGCAATCGTTGCTTATTTGAACAGCAATGAGGAGGACAAACCAATGGCCAATTTTAGGTTAAAAGCTTATCAAGTTGAAATTGTCTGCATTGTTACAAATAACGAGGTGGAATGTTTTAATGATCCAGTTTACAAGTGCCCAACATCTGTAAAAGTAAAATTACCAGGTGGCGCAACTACTAACGTAGATGTTGATTGCACGGGACCAGATTCTGGTGGTGAATGTGATTGTGACTTTGCTCAATGAGTTCAGATTAGTTTATATTTTCACTAGCGAACGTGTGGTTGATCATTATTTGCTGAAAAAATCTCTCTCCTAAGCCCGATTCTTTTTCTTCGTAATAACTATAGGCGTTTGCAATATCTCGATTGGCTTCTTGCTTGATTTCGAGTTCGTAAATCATTTTCTAAAACCTTCTCGGGCATTTTCTTTTACCTCCTCCCAAGTGTAAGATTTACTTTCTCCATTTAAGTGCCTTTGTCTTCTACGGTCTAATTCCTCGTAAAAAGACTCTGGAACTGTTGGTTCTTCTACAATGTCACTTTGCATGATAGAGTGGATAATGCGAGCATTCTTTCATCTGCCCTGTCAATGTAATCGTGTATCTGTCCCTTTAATTCTGTGGTGTTCACACCCCTTTTTCAATAACTAACATAACACTTTTTTCTCATTCTATTTCATTGGGTGATATTTT
>ENA-ORXM01001100-ORXM01001100.1-marine-metagenome-genome-assembly--contig:-NODE-1100-length-39889-cov-3.869537_pt1 | contig 39889 bp, 38 predicted proteins | sample MGYA00237867_ERZ511480 | MGnify/ENA primary metagenome ERZ511480 (study PRJEB26309, sample SAMN06266103) | marine metagenome | isolation source: Algal blade | place: United Kingdom:Sidmouth, United...
CGTTCTGTCAGATCCAGTTCACGGCCAATCAAATGGCGATGATTCACTTGTCGTGGAAAGAGTGTCATCAGGCGGCGACAGGAATCGACGGGGCGTCGCTGTGCTGCAACGGCAGTATCCGTGCAGGATGACGACCGAATTCATTGGGATGCAGTGTTGGGGAACCGGAGTGCTGTGGAGCCGGAGTTGAAGTCACGCGGTCGAGAAATCGATGAAAATCAAGTGAGCAAGTCCCATCAAAATTTTCGCCAGGCTCGCTTCAAGTTTGCGACCGCTTTCGCTTCTGCGTGGCAGTCGAAGCCGCACTTCTTTAAGACCTAAGACCGGAGCGGGGTGCCGTTCGTCACAGGGCGAGTGACAAGGTGACCGCCCCTCTCCGTTCGCCGGCCCGCACGGCCACCCCTCTCCCCGTGCCCCTGTCAGGCCCACCCGCCAGCAACCTTGCGTCCTCGAGACTCCTGCCGTCACAGCTCCCCTCACGCCCGATACCGGTCGCGGCTGTGGCGGAGACACGTCACGTCACGGCGGCGCCCGCGTCCGTCCTTCACGGGCCGACGGGCTTCTAGCGGACGACCATGGTGTTGCCGTTCTCGTGGCTTTACCTGCCACTGTGGACGGAGCTTCGCTGACAGACGCACCTGCTGCCGCCAGCGGAGCCAGCGGTGGGGAGGGCGGGCCCCCTGCGGGAAGACGCGGGTGCCAAATCCGGTGCAGCCGCGGGCGCCCCGACGGGCGGTACAGGCGCGCGTCAGCCTGGTGGGCAGAGGACCCCCACAGCAGCCGGCGGGGGCGACGGTGAGGGGGGGAGCTCGAACAGGGCGGGCGCTCGGCAAGCGCCGCCAGTGCCACCGCCGGAACCGCCGCCTTGTTTCCCGTCAAGCATCACCAGCTTGCCGTCGAAACCACCGATTGAAACTTCGGTGCTATAACGATCATTGCCTTGCTGGTCCTGCCATTTGCGCGTTTGCAGCTGTCCTTCGAGATATACCTTGCTGCCTTTGCGCAGGAAGCGTTCGGCAACACCGATCAGCCCGTCACTGCGCAGCACCACCTGATGCCATTCGGTGCGTTCACGCGGTTCGCCGGTTGCCTTGTCTTTCCAGTTTTCCGATGTCGCAACGCGCAAATTGCATAGCCGTCCGCCGTTCTGGAAGCTCTTTACTTCCGGATCCGCGCCCAGATTACCGACCAATATCACCTTGTTGACGCTTGCCATTCAACCTTATCCTCACATGCTTTATATTACCATCAGCCTAGCCCGAAATACACCGCAGTCCAATAGGTAATCCCGGCCGCGATATAGGCGAGCGCAAATAAATACACGGTCATGAAAATCGGCCAACGCCAGCTGTTTGTTTCTCGTTTCGTTACCGCAATCGTGGAAATACACTGCGGCGCAAACACGAACCAGGCCAGAAAAGCCAGCGCGGTGGCAAGCGACCATGCGCCCGCCAGCCGTTGCCCCAATGTCTGTGCGACCGCATCTTCATCGCCGCTGTCATCAATCGCATTGGCAGTGGCAAGCGCAGATACCGCAACCTCGCGCGCGGCCATCGCCGGAATGATGGCCAGCGCGATGTCCTTATTGAACCCTATGGGGCGCACGACCGGTTCGATTGTGCCGGCAATGCGGCCTGCAACGGAATATTCCGCCTGGGACATATCGCTGCCTTCGGGCACATGGGGGAAGCTGAGCAGCGCCCACAAGATAACGCTGGCGGCAAAAATGATCGTGCCAGCCCGGCGCAAAAAGACCCAGGCCCGCTGCCACAGCCCAAGCGCAACATCACGCAGCCGCGGCATTTGAAAGCGCGGCATTTCCATCAGGAAACTGCTGCCGCTGCTTTTCGTAATGCCTTTGCGGATCGCCAGCGCCGCCAGCATCGCGCCGACAATACCGGCAAGATACAGCCCGAAGAGAACCAGACCCTGTAAACCTACACCCGGCCCCACCGACTGTGCCGGAATAAACGCGCCGATAATCACCGTATAAACCGGCAGCCGCGCTGCGCAGGTCATCAGCGGCGCCACCAGAATTGTCGTCAGCCGCTCCTTCTGGTCCATCACGCTGCGCGTTGCCATAATGCCGGGAATCGCGCAGGCAAAGGAGGATAGCAGCGGAATGAAACTGTGCCCCGATAACCCGACATAGGCCATTAGCCTGTCCATGACGAAAGCCGCGCGCGTCATATAGCCAGTGGCTTCGAGTATGAGGATAAAGAAAAACAGGATCAGGATCTGCGGCAGGAATACTACTACGGATCCGACCCCTGCGATGATGCCATCGACAACAAGCGATTGGAACAGTCCACCGGGAAGCACGCTGGAAACCAGCGCGCCCAACCATTCCATCGCGCCTTCGATCCAGCCGATTGGCGCGTCCGACCAGGCAAACACCGCCTGAAACATGACGAACAGCAACGCGAACAGAATGATCGGCCCAGCCAGCGGATGCAGCAACACTGCATCCAGCCGCCGTGTCCACTGCCGCCCGCCGGTTTCATTTAAGACAACCGATCTTGCAATATCACGCGCCCGGTCGCTGATGTCCTTGCGATCGCCGATTAGTTTGGCTGCCAGATCACCCTGCGGCTCTGGCGCAGTCACAGCGGTGCCGATGGCTTCACGCAATTCCTCAAGGCCGCGTTTGCGCACGGCAACGGTTTCGATCACCGGAACGCCCAACTGATCGGCAAGCGCCTCGCTGCTCACGGTCAATCCGTCACGTTCGGCCAGATCAATCATATTGAGTGCGACCACCACCGGGAAACCGAGCGCGATAATTTCCAATGTGAAACGCAGATGATTGTCGAGATTGCCGGCATCGACCACGACAATGAGCGCCTCTGGCCGCCGTTGACCCGGTTGCTGGCCCAGCACAACATTGCGCGTCACCTCTTCATCCAGACTGTCGGGCACCAGACTGTAAGCGCCGGGCAAATCCACCAGTTCGGCCGGACGCCCATCGCCAAGCGCCATGCGGCCTGCCTTGCGTTCAACAGTGACGCCGGGATAGTTGGCCACTTTTTGCCGCGCGCCGGTCAACGCATTAAACAGGGCGGTTTTGCCTGCGTTGGGATTTCCCACCAACGCAATTACAGGCGGCATCTTCGTCATGCCTGCTCTGGCTGACAGGTGATCTGAGCTGCGACTTTGCGGCGGATCGCAATCGTCATGCGGCCGACGCGGATAGCCAGCGGATCGCGCGCCAGCATTACGCCGCGGTGCAGCGCCTCGACAGCGACCCCTTCGTCCATCCCCAAAGAGCGTAGCCGATGCCCTTCACTGTCCGGGATAAGACTCCAATCGATTGCAGCCACCCGCCATTTTTCACGCAAAGGAAGTTTATCGAGCTTCATGAGCCATGGCATTGCAAATGATTAGCATTAAAGGCAAGCGGAATCGCCAACATCGCTGTAGTTCGGTCTCGCGGCTTGAAGTCGGGACCAGAACGAAGTGCCGGCGCGGGTCGTACGCTGTGCGCGTCAGGCAAACAAACCCGTCGCTGCCCAGTTACCGCGCCGGATAGCGCAACCGTCCGATAAAACGTGACAGGCTGGGAATATTTTCGCGGCGGGCTTTGGCTTGCGCCTTTGCTTTTTCAAACTGCATCACATTTTCAATGCGCCGGCCCAGAAACGCTTTAGTCTCGGCATAATCTTCGCTTTCATCCTGCAGGAAAACCGCGAGCGTGGAGGAATAGACGGCCGATAGCGTCATGCGTTTGGTGTAGTGATTGAAATCCGTCGCGGTATCACCGGCCAGCCGCCACATTTTATCCGCTGCCCGCCAACCGATTTTTGCAGTGCGCGCCAAATTTTGCGGTTGCGCCATAATTGCGGCAGCGCGGCGCTGCCCTTCGATATCAGGCGCGGTGATATCAAGCCGCGTTTCAATCAGCGCGGTGATGCGCGCGCGTATCTTCATGCCCGCAAGCGTTTCAGCGGGCAACCTGCGTTCCATTTCATCATCGACGCTGGCGATCCAGGCATCAATCATATTCATTGCCGGGTTTCGGGATATACCATCCGCCTTGAAAGCCAGTCGCGCCACATCAGTATCGACGCCGATTTCAAAAGCGGCAGCATCAATGGCCTCCATATTCCAGCCATCAAATGCCGCATTGGCGGCAAGGCGCGGTGCAAGTGCATCGCGAATTTCGTCAAGCGTGGGATCGCCGGGCAGGTCATTCGTCATCATAGGCTTAATATAGTATGTTCGCCGCGTCAGTGAAAGGGTAAAGCCGCGGGTATGGAAAGCGCAGCGACACAAACGCCTCTGGGCTATTGGGCGATCATCATCCCGGCTGTGCTGTTTGCGATTATTGCCGCGGCAGAATGGCTGCGTCCAAGGCGGATTGATCAGGAAGGCCGCCGCGTGCGATGGACAACGCATGCGGGCTTCTTTGCGGCAAACGCTGTAACGGCGCAGCTGCTCGCTTTTCTTATTATTGTGCCGGTGGCGGCGCATTGGGCGCAGCGCAATGATTTCGGCCTGCTGCACTGGATAGATATGCCGCCGGTTGCCGTCTGGGTAATTGCCTTTGTCGTTCTGGATTTCGCGGTATGGCTGCAGCATGTTTTGATGCACCGGATACCGTTTTTATGGCGCGTTCATGCTGTGCATCATAGCGATACCCATCTCGATCTCACCAGTGCGCTGCGTTTTCACCCGCTGGAAATCATCCTGTCCACACTGTATAAATCCGCCTGGGTCGTCTTGCTAGGTGTCCCGGTTCTGGTCGCGCTGGCGTTCGAGCTTTGGTTGAACGGCAATGCATTGTTCAATCACAGCAATATCCGCCTACCGCGATGGCTCGACCGGTTTATGCGGCGCTTTATTGTGACGCCGGACATGCATCTTGTTCATCACAGCACCGATGTTGCTGAACAACAGCGAAACTACGGCTTTGCACTGACTATATGGGACAGGTTATTCGCGCAGTATCTGCCGAAATCAGAACGCGGCGTGGAAACACAACCTATCGGGCTGCTGGAGGCGCAGGATAACCGCCCGGCGCGGCTATCATGGAGCATGACTTATCCGTTTCGCGGACGCAGCTGACGGCGGATCACCAATCGGTCAACTTTCCGGCATCACAATATATTCAGGATCGGCCAGCCGCATCAGCCGGTTCATCGCGATCCGCGCCAGCCTTTCAGTCTCCTTCTTCCTGCGCGCCGGGGCCAGCGCATGGCGCGCCGCAGGACGGGCAACCTCGCCGTCATAGCCATCCGCTATAATCAGCCCTGCGCGGTCCGGCAGAAAAGCCTCTCGTTCCAACGGCGCCGCATCAAACCCCGGCGGAACAGCCCAGAAGAAACGATCGCAGTAATCGAGATATTCGGTCCATTTCTGATCACCCAGTAAATCCCCGCGCGCGCATTTGATCTCAACGATTATAATCTCGCCCTTTGCGTTTATTCCCATCAGATCGCAGCGCCGGTGATTGCGCAAACCCACCTCGCTCTGCACAAATATATCCGCGCGGCGAAACAGCCGCGATGTGCCGCGGGCAACCTCGGCAGCGGTAACGGCAAGCGATTCGGATAGCAGGGCTTCAGTCATGCAAAGTGGTTAGAACGAAATAAGAACAAAGAAAAGGCCCTACCGGAAATTCCCGCAGGGCCTTTTCAGCAATTCATTGATTTGGCGCAGATTCTACCGATAAAAGATATGCGCGCCAACCGAACCCATGCGTTTCAGACGCCATTTCGGGTTTACATATTTGGCATGAAAGAACAAAGCGCCTTCCATCTTGCTATCCCATGCTTCATTCAGCGCGATTTTTGAGATAGCGACAGCGTTGCGCCACTGACGATGGCTTTTGTTAATCCGCGGCATCCGGCCGTTGCGAATGAAAGAAAACTGGCGCTTCTGATACACGACGCCGCACAGCGTGTCCGGAAAGCGCGATGATTTGGCACGTTCCATCACCACTTTGGCAACTGCAAGCTGGCCGGCGAGCGGCTCACTCTTCGATTCAAAATATACCGCGCCCGCCAGGCACTCCGTCTGCTTATTCAGGCGGCCGGATGTGTCCTGCGCGCGAACCATCTTACGTAACGAACCTGCACCGCGCACAACTGCTGGAATGGCAGGTGCTTCGGTAATCTGGGGTTCCGGATCGGGCATGGGCTGCACAAAATCACCGGTGCCCGCCTCAAAAACAATATCACCATTTTCCACCAGAACGGGCTTCACATTGGTGTTTTTCGCGATTTCAATGCGCTTCGCATCCGCATTGATCACAGCTTCATCAATCTTAATCAGGCTAGCAGTGATTTTGGCTTCTGCAGCAGTATCGCCGCTCGCGAAACCAGGGCCAGCCATGAATGCTGCGAATGCCATGCTGGCGGAAACGGCCGCGTAAGACGCGATTTTTGAAAATTTTACCATTAAACTTTTATGTTATGCGGTGACGACATCCGGGCATTGCCAATCTCTGGATGTCTTTTGACATCCATTGCGGCAATACCGTTCCTTCATCTCCGACTGGCGTGTTTGCGCTGGGCACCCCTTTTTCGTAACCCACGTAACCTTCGCTCTGTTGCGTGAGAGTTCATTTATGTTGCACTGCAACTAAGTCAACATCATCCGGCGATAAAGTCGGCCAACTGTTCATCTGATGCGATATCCAGTTCAATTGCCCAGATATCGGGATCGCGCGCGCGCCGTTTTTTCAGCCAATCGGTCACATCCTGTTCGCTTCGGCTGTCCTTCGGGCCTGATTCTTGCCATTTTGAATTGCCGTCCATCGCACCAAACCGTTCATAAATAACAGGAATGTCGCTTCGTTTGCGCGCTGCGATCAAAATGGAGCCTGAAACGGGATCACCGCGATAGAGGACGGATGCGAAATTTCCCTGCGCCTCGGCGATGCGGCGTATGGCCTTCACGTGAATGTCAGAGGCCAGTCGCGGTTCGATCATATCAGGGCTGGCCCAACGGCTGCGCTGCGCATTTCGCAGCGATAACTGCCAGATGCGTGAACTGTGCTAAGCGGCGTAGCGTTCATGGATCGACGTTAGCAAAGCATACATCGCCGCTGCGTCCGATGCGCCGCGCAGCTGGGCACAGCTATCGGGATCGCGCAACATGCGCGAAACTTCTGCCAACGCGCGCAGATGCGCCGCGCCGTCATCGGCGGGTGAGATAAGCGCGAAAACCAGATCAACGTCGTTGCCGTCCACCGCGCCATAATCAAGGCCCTTTGCAAGGCGTATGAACACGCCGACGGGTGCGTCCAGCCCGCTATATTTGCAATGCGGTATGGCGCTGCCGCCCCCGAACCCTGTAGAGCCCAGCTTCTCGCGTTCGTCCAATCCTTCACATACCAAATCTGCATCCAGCATATACTGCCGCGCAGCGGTGTCGGAAATCAGCGCCAACAGGTCGTGCTTTCCCGTAACCTTGCAGTCACTCACAATAGAGCCTTCGGTAATCATAGTGCAGATTCTGTCCATATTCCTACTTCGCCTACCCGGGTGATAGCGCATCGCGCTAGCTTACAATCAGGTAAGGTTTCTGATGTCGATCAATCGGATAAAATTTGTTTCGCTGCGCAATGTGATCAAGAGGCAGACTTTGGTTCGACCCATCCAATTGTTCCGTTCCGGCGGCGATAAACCATATTATGCCGTCCGGTTCCAGTGTTTTTGAATAAAAGCGCCGTAGTATCGCGCAGATCCATAATCATTACGGCGTCGGAAACCGTGGATTCGGGAATGTCTACTTTGGTCTCGGCGATAATCGGCGGCGCATCGGTGGCGGTTTCCTCTGCTTCATCGGCGCCGCTATCCAATACGGTGTAGGCCGCCTCCTCCTGCTTCAGCGCGTAAGCTGCCTGACTGTGCCGATCTTTCAACCGGCCCTTGTAACGGCGCAGCTGCTTTTCCACCCGTTCTGCGGCTTGTTCAAACGCGCCATGCGCATCGCGTGCCTGCCCTTCACCTTTCAGCACCACGCCCTGCATCACATGCGATACGATATCGCAGCGAAAGCCGTCATGCGGTGCCCGGCCGAATGTTGCATGTGCAGATATTGCGCGGGAGAAATATTTTGTCGCAATCGCCGTCAACCTGTCTTCGACATGGGCTTGCAGTGCTTCACCCGTTTCCACCTGATGGCCAGATACCCGAATTTCCATGGCTATTTCTCCCTATTATTGTTGCGAATGGTTTATCGATTGCTGTTCCAGATAGCGCCATCAATATCGGCGATGAATGCCGCATGTCGCGCAAGCTCGTCTTCCGTTACGCGTTGCGGTCTTGCGCGGCGAAAAGGCCGATCGGTTGGCGCGGCATCGGGATCGCCGGTGGCCGCAGCAATGCTGTCGTCGGTATCAAGACCAAAGCCGATCTGCCGTCCGCCGGTAAGTTCAATATACACATGCGCAAGCAATTCGGCATCGAGCAAAGCGCCATGTTTCACCCGGTGCGAACGATCAATTCCATAGCGGGTGCATAATGCGTCGAGTGAGAGCTTCGCGCCGGGATGTTTGCTGCGCGCAATGGCTACGGTATCGATCATGCGGTCCAGACTGACCGGTTCCATATCGATCCGCGCCAGTTCCCGGTTGAGGAAACCGAAATCAAACGCGGCATTATGCGCGATCAGCGGGCTATCACCGATAAATTCAAGAAGTTCGCTCACCTTGCTTTTGAATCTTGGTTTGTCAGACAGAAATGTGTCGGATAATCCATGCACTTTCTGGGCGCCTTCGGGCATGGCGCGTTCAGGGTTGTAATAACAATGGTAGGTTTCACCCGTCATCATCCGATCAACCATTTCAATACAGCCGATTTCAACCATGCGATCATCGCCCTGATGATCGAAGCCGGTGGTTTCTGTATCAAAAATTATTTCACGCATATCTGTGACTTACTATCCGCCTATTTCGCGTTGCTGGCAAGCGCATTACGCAGGTCAGTTACGAGTTTTGATATCTGGGCCTGCGTGTCTTCCATGCTGCCGCTGTTATCGATTACATAATCTGCACGGGCGCGTTTTTGTGCATCGGGCATCTGCAATTTCAATATCGCGTCAAATTTCTCCGCAGTCATGCCGGGGCGCGCCAGCACGCGTGCGCGCTGCTGCTGTGCGGATGCCGATACTACGACGATATCATCCGCAATCGCGCCTGCTTTTTTTTCAAATAGCAAAGGTATATCGAACAATATAATATCATCTGCCGCATGTGCCGAAAGAAACGCGGCGCGCTCCTGTGCCACAGCGGGATGAATAATCGCCTCCAGCTGCGCCAGTTTTTCCGGATCGCCCAATACGATTGGCCCCAGCTTTGCGCGGTCCACTCCATTTTGGTCCGTCGTTCCGGGAAAGGCCGCTTCAATCGGCGCTACCAACGCACCGCCAGCGGCCTGCAGCTTATGCACTTCAGCATCGGCATCAAATATCGCGATGCCTTCGTTTGCAAACATTTTTGCGGCAGTGGATTTGCCCATACCGATCGAGCCTGTAAGCCCGATGATATGCGGTTTGGCGTCTGTCATGCCAGCAGCTTTGCGCGCAATTCATCTTCGCAATCATCGGGCGGAGATGCGCCGAAGAAAAGTTCAAAGGCAAGCGCCGCCTGTCCGATAAACATATCCAGCCCGTCCACAGCATCCAGATCGCGTGCCCGCGCCGCCTTCAACAAATCAGTCTCTATCGGATTATAGACGATATCATATACCAAGGCGGTTCCTGGCAAGGGATCGAGATCAATTTCAAGCGGGCCTTTGCCAACCATGCCCAGCGGACTGGCATTCACCACCAGATCGGCTTTCGGCACCGGCGCATCCATCGCCAGCACATCGCCTTTCATGCCAAAACTGGAAAGCATCCCCATCGCCTTCAGCTGATTGCGCGCCAGAATAGTGATCCATTCCACACCCGATTGTTTCAGCGCGAACAATACAGCGCGCGCCGCGCCGCCTGCGCCAATGATTACGGCATGGCTGCCCGGCCAATCACGATCGGCAATCGGCGCCATAAATCCAGCAGCGTCGGTATTGGTGCCCATCAGGCTGCCGTCATCCATACGGAATATCGTGTTCATCGCGCCAATGGTCCCGCGCACATCGCCGGGATCGGCCACCAGATCCATCACTGCGATTTTATGCGGCATCGTGATATTGCAACCGCGCCAGTTTTCATTTTCGGCCGATCGCAAAATATAATCGGGAAGTTCGCGGTCCACAATATGCCGGCGTTCATAACGCGCGTCTATGCCCAGCTTTTCCAGCCAGAAATTATGCATAACGGGTGATTTAGACTGCGCGATGGGATCGCCGATTACGTCAGCATGTAAGGTCATGACGCGGGCTGATACCCCCGGCTGCGCAGATAATCCAGTAGCGGCGGCATCGGCATCCCCATAATTGTGCTTTCATCGCCTTCGATCCGTTCAAACAGTGACCGGCCCTCCGCCTCAATACGGTAACATCCGACGCAATGGCGGATATCTTCCCAATGGGTGGCGACATAATTGCTGATGTAATCGGCGGTCAGCCCATGCATCGTCAATTCCGCCATGTCGGATGTTTGCCAAAGTTTTTCGGTATTCTGGTAAACAACGATGGCGCTGATCAGCCTATGTTCCCGCCCGGCCAGCTGTTCAAGCTGCGCCTCGGCATCGGCAGGCGTATCAGGCTTATGCAATATGGTGCCGTCGGGCGTGATCAACAGCTGATCCGATCCCACCACCAATGCACCGGGATATAGCGATGAAATTTTCGCTGCCTTTGCTTCCGCCAGCATAACCGCGACGGCATCGTGGCCTCCGGCTTTGGCAGACATCCGCGCCTGTAAACCCTGCTCGTCAATATCGGCGGCAACCGCGTCAAATGGCAACCCCGCAGTTTCCATCAATGCCATCCGGCCGCTGCTGCGCGAGGCGAGAATTATTGTGTGTGTTCGCGTTTCGGGTTCCGCCGTCATGATACTTTCTCCGCACCGTCGCGGTCCTGCTTCATATTGATGATCGCTGCTGCGCTTTCCTCGATTGACCGGCGTGATACATCAATAATCGGCCAGCCATTATCGGCAAAAATCCGCCGCGCATATTTAAGCTCGCTCTTGATTTTATCCTCATCCACATACGCAGTATCAGGGGACTGGTTAAGAGACAGCAGACGGTTGCGGCGTATTTGCACCAGCTTCTCGGCTCCTGTCACAAGTCCTACGATCAACGGATTTTTCAGATTATATAGCGCGGCGGGCGGCGGGCTTTCCGGCACCAGAGGAATATTCGCTGTCTTGAACCCACGGTTGGCGAGATATATGCTGGTTGGTGTTTTCGATGTGCGCGATACTCCGGCCAGAATGATATCGGCCTGCTCCCAATTTTCGTGCTGCAATCCATCATCATGCGCAATCGTGAACTGGATGGCATCGACGCGTTTGAAATAGGCATCGTCGAGCGCGTGCTGGCGTCCTGGCCGCGCCTTTGCCTGTTGGCCCAGCATATTGGACAGAGCATCTGTCACCGCATCAAGCACTGCCACCGCCGGTATGCCCAGCACCCGGCAGCGCGCCTCCAGCTTCTCCCGCGTGTCGCTGTTGACCACTGTGAACAAGACCAGCCCCGGATTTTTGGTTATATCGACAAGGATCCGGTCAAGATGGCTTTCGGATCGGACCATCGGCCAGAAATGCTTTACAACGCTGTCACTCGCGTCAAATTGCACGAGCGCCGCCTTCGCCAGATTTTCCAGCGTTTCTCCCGTGGAATCAGACAGTAGGTGCAGATGGAAGATGTTGGCCATATTCGCGCATAACCTTGTGGGGCGTATGGGGATAAAGCAAGGGACAAATATTCCAAGCCGGATTCATTCCCGCTACCCCTGATTCAACCGGTCGAGTCGCAAACAGCGTATCAACAGGTGGGCGCAGATTTCCACAGCATGTGAATCACGGGGAATAGCTGCTGCGACTCTCGCTGGAAGTCATTCGCATGTACTATGCAAGCTGTTGGCAAAATAATTATAACCACCTAAACGGGCGGCTAATCCACACCACCATCATCTATCATCATCTATATATAATAATTATTCTGTATAAGGGAGCGCGGCGGCACCGTGAGCGACAAACTGAACGAAACACCGGGCCAAACACTGGACCGAACACTGGTATCAAAAAAACTGCTGAACGTTCTAAACGGCGATTGGGAAAGCACGCCCCCTGTATGGCTGATGCGGCAGGCCGGTCGTTATCTTCCAGAATATCGCGCATTGCGCAAAACCAAGGGCGGATTTTTGGAATTATGCTATGACAGCGACGCCGCTGCGGAAGTAACGATGCAACCGATTGACCGGTTCGGTTTTGACGGCGCAATCCTGTTTTCCGATATATTGATCGTGCCGCATGCCATGGGACAAAATTTGTGGTTTGAGGCTGGCGAAGGGCCAAGGCTCGCTCCGCCAATCGCACAATCACCGCTCGATGGCTTCACAGCCGATCTGAGCAGACTTCGCAGCATATATGATACCGTGGCAAAGGTCGCAGCAGCTTTGCCGCCAGAGACCACCTTCCTGGGCTTTGCAGGCAGCCCGTGGACCGTCGCGACCTACATGGTTGCAGGGCAGGGCAGCAAAGACCAGCAGGCCGCGCGGAAAATGGCATATGGCGATGAAGCCAAATTTGCGGCGCTAATCGATGCGATAGCTGCAATGACGGTTGATTATCTCTGCGGCCAGATTGCCGCCGGGGTGGAGGCGGTGCAGTTGTTTGACAGTTGGGCCGGATCATTATCTCCAGCGCAGTTCGAACGATGGGTGATACGCCCCAATGCGGACATTATCAAAGCTGTGAAAGCGCGTCATCCCGATACGCCGATCATTGGTTTTCCCAAAGGGGCCGGCGCAAAGCTACCCGGTTATGCCGCAGCCACCGGCGCTGATGCCATCGGGCTGGATGAAACGGTCGATCCGGTTTGGGCCAACAGCGTTCTGCCAAAAGAAATGCCGCTGCAGGGCAATCTCGATCCGATGGCGTTGCTGGCGGGCGGGGATCCGCTGAAACGTGCGACTGCGGATATTCTTGAGGCATTTGCAGGCCGTCCCCATATCTTCAATCTGGGCCACGGGATCGATAAAGAAACGCCGATTGCACATGTTGAGCAATTGCTTACACTGGTGCGGCAATGACGGAATATCTTAGCATGCTTTACCTCTGGCTGAAGGCTACGCACCTGATCTTTGTGATCTTCTGGATCGCAGGGCTATTCATGCTGCCGCGTTTTTTAGTCTATCATCAGGAGGCTGAGGCCGGGAGCGACGAAGAAGCGCGCTGGATTGACCGTGAACGCCGCCTGGCAAAAATCATTTTGCTGCCTGCGCTTGTTATCGTCTGGGTTCTTGGGCTGATACTGGCCATGCAGATCGGCGCGTTCAAAGAAGGGTGGTTCCATGCCAAACTGCTTCTCGTCATCATCCTGTCGGGCTATCACGGATATATGAGCGCCTATGCCAAGAAACTGGCGCGCGGCGAACGGCTTTGGTCAGGCCGTAAATTGCGGCTGATGAATGAAGTTCCCGGCATCATGACCGCGATTATCGTCATACTGGTGATCGTGAAACCGTTCTAAGGCATAACCGGCGCGATCATGACGTTTGACATCGGTATGTCTTGCGCTTAATTCACGCGTCAGGGTCCGTTCGGGCTTTCGGTGCAGCTGCCGGTCGGCACATGCTCCAGAATATATTCTCACTACAGAATTTGTCGCTGCACTTTGCGGTGTCTTAAACTGTTATTATCACGGAAAATCACGCGCATGCATTTGCAGGATCTCAAAGAAAAGAAACCCGCCGAACTCGTTTCGATGGCCGAGGAATTGGGCGTGGAAGCTGCGTCTACATTGCGCAAACAGGATATCATGTTTGCGATCCTGAAGGAGCTGGCCGAGGATGGCGAACTGATCATGGGGATCGGCACGATCGAAGTGCTGCCTGATTCGTTTGGTTTTCTGCGCTCGCCTGATGCGAATTATCTGGCCGGGCCCGATGATATTTATGTCTCGCCAAATATGGTACGGCAATATGGCTTGCGTACGGGAGATACGGTGGAGGGCGAAATTCGTGCGCCCAGGGATGGCGAGCGTTATTTTGCGCTGACAAAGCTGACAAAGATCAATTTTGACGATCCCGATGTTGTGCGTCACCGGGTTAATTTCGATAATCTGACGCCGCTATATCCGGACCAGAAGCTGTCATTGGATACGCTTGATCCGACAGTGAAAGACAAATCGTCACGCGTCATAGATATTATCTCGCCGCAGGGTAAAGGGCAACGCGCCCTGATCGTCGCGCCGCCGCGTACGGGTAAAACCGTATTGCTACAGAATATCGCGAAATCGATCACCGATAATCATCCTGAAGTGTTTCTCATCGTGTTGCTAATCGATGAGCGGCCGGAGGAAGTTACCGACATGCAGCGCAGCGTGAAGGGTGAGGTTGTCAGTTCGACATTTGATGAACCGGCAACACGCCACGTCGCGGTTGCAGAAATGGTTATTGAGAAAGCAAAACGTCTGGTCGAACATAAGCATGATGTCGTCATTCTGCTCGATTCAATCACGCGTTTGGGCCGCGCTTACAACACGGTTGTTCCGTCGTCGGGTAAGGTGCTGACGGGCGGCGTGGATGCCAATGCGTTGCAACGTCCAAAACGTTTTTTCGGTGCGGCGCGCAACATTGAAGAGGGCGGTTCGCTGTCGATCATCGCCACCGCGTTGATCGATACCGGCAGCCGGATGGACGAGGTTATTTTCGAAGAATTCAAAGGCACCGGCAACAGTGAAATCGTTCTGGATCGCAAAGTCGCCGATAAACGCATCTTCCCGGCGCTTGATGTCGGCAAATCCGGCACGCGTAAGGAAGAATTGCTTGTCGAGGAAGAGAAGCTGAAAAAGATGTGGGTGCTGCGCCGTATTCTTATGCAGATGGGCACCGTGGACGCGATGGAATTCCTGCTCGACAAGATGAAGGATTCCAAAACGAACGAGGACTTCTTCGATTCAATGAATCAATAAATCAATAAATCAAGCGGCCTTGAAGCTGCTGGCCTGCGCCTGTTTCCACAGTTCGGAATAGGGCGTGTGTTCCGGATTATCAATCAGATCACCCGTTCCCAGAAACGGGTAAATTTCCGGTGCATTGCGGGTCTGCGCTCCGTTAAGCCGTTCAAAGAAATGATGTGGTTCTATCTCGCCGGGATTTGCCAAACCCATTGCTGCTACAATTTCGGTTAGCGATTCAACTGTTTCTTTCTGAAAGCGGGCAACGCGCTGGGCTTTGTCGGTTACAACCAGCCCATGTTGACGGCCTTTATCCATCGTTGCAACGCCGGTGGGGCATGTGCCCAAATGACACCGCATGGATTGTACGCATCCCAGTGAAAACATAAAGGCGCGCGCAGCGTTACTCCAGTCTGCACCGAACGCCGCATTTGCCGCCAGCCCCGCGCCATTGCTTACCTTTCCAGCCGCAGCCAGCTTCACTTTGTCCTTCAAATCGCAACCCACCAATGCATTGCGCACCAGCAACAGCCCTTCACGCAGCGGCATCCCTACGCGGTTGCTCAATTCAACCGGTGCTGCGCCCGTGCCGCCTTCCGCACCATCGACAACGATATAATCGAGCAATATTCCGGTTTCGCGCATCGCTTTGCTTATCGCAAACACCTCATGCGGCGCGCCAACGCATAGCTTAATACCGATTGGCTTTCCGCCCGATTCGCTGCGCAGTTTCGCCGCCCATTCAAGCAGGCCGGCAGGGGAGGAAAAAGTAGAATGGCCGGGCGGGCTCACGCATGCTTGACCGACATCCACGCCGCGTGCTTCGGCAATTTCGGGGGTCACTTTGGCCGCCGGCAAAACGCCGCCATGGCCGGGCTTGGCGCCCTGGCTCAGTTTGATCTCGATCATCTTTACTTGATCGTCACGCGCAATATCGCGGAATTGGTCAAGGTCAAAACCGCCATCATCGCGGCGGCATCCAAAATATCCGTTGCCAATTTCCCAGACGAGATCTCCGCCGCCCGCACGGTGATATTTGCTGACCGCGCCTTCGCCAGTGTCATGGTAAAATCCGCCCTGCGCCGCTCCGCGATTCAACGCCTCGATCGCGTTAGCGCCCAGCGAACCGAAGCTCATCGCTGATATATTGAGCGGTGCGGCCATATATGGCTTGCTGCATTGGGCGGTGCCCACCCTTACGCGCCATGCTTTGTCCGCATCTTTGTTGGGCATGATAGAATGGCTCATCCATTCATATTCATCGCTGTAGACGTCAAGTTCGGTTCCGAACGGGTGCGAATCGTTCTGTCCTTTTGCGCGCGCGTAGATCAACGCGCGGCTATCGCGGTCAAATGGTCTTCCTTCCAAATCGCCTTCGACGATATAGCTGCGCAAATAGGGCCGCAGAGCTTCCATAACCCAGCGGATACGGCCCACGATAGGAAAGTTGCGCCACAGACTGTGGCTGCGCTGTATAATATCATAGAGGCCCATCAGAATGATCGGCACTAGGATGATCAAAAGCCATTGCCATCCCGGCAGTAACGCAAAGATAACCGCACCAGCAATCGCCAGCACGAGCGCGCCATATCGGGTTAAGAAATCCGTAATCAGTTAAAGTCTCCGAGATGCAGAGAAAACTCACGGTTCTGATCGTATAAAATATGCATTAAACTCAACGATTGTGTGTCTTTTTGATTTGGTAAAACCATCCACTTAGCTCGATCCAGACTCGTCCTTTCTAAATAAACGGACATCCGGATTTCAATTTTACCCTAGCTACTGATGTAGTCAGTCAGTGTACTCTGGAAATAAGCCAGAATCGTACTTGGCAATCAGAGGATGGGTACTCCTAAAAAAGATGCTCGGCAAAAAATTCGGCAGTGCGTTTGTCGGCCAGAGCCGCGCCCTCCTCGTCCCGGCGCTCGCCAATCTCTGTGGCAAAGCCATGATCAAGTCCGTCATAATCATAAAGCGTAACTTTGCCATGATTGCCCAGCCCTTTATGCATTGCCGCCTGCGCATCTGCGTCGACAAAGCCATCGGCGGTCGGAATGTGCAGCATTAGCGGATTTGCAATCGCGTCTGCTTCGCCGATCATGCCATCGATACCGACGCCGTAATACCCTACCGATGCATCAATATCGGTACGTGCAGCGGCCATATACGCCAGCTTCCCGCCCAGACAGTAACCGACGCAGCCGACTTTGCCGATCTCCGCAACGCCATCGACTAATTTGCCGCCGCGAATCGCTTTAATCGAGGCTTCGATATCCTTCACACCATTATCGGCGTCATAATTCTGAAAATAGCCAAACGCTTCGTTCAATTCTTCCTCGACGTCCGGATTCAGTTCCACACCGGGGGCAAAGCGCCAGAACAGATCGGGCGCCACGGCGAGATACCCTTTTGCGGCCAGCTTGTCGCATTTCTGCCGAATACCGGCATTAATGCCAAAAATTTCCGGAATCACAATAATAGCCGCTTTTGCTTCACCAGATGGCGTTGCCATATAGGCCCCGAAATCGGCTGCGCCATCCAATGCCGTAATTCTTACCATCTCACCCATCGGTCGCGCTCCTTAAATTTATCCAAAATATGATTCGTATCTGCTAGGCTGGGGATAGCAATCTGCTGCGGCGGCGCAAACAGAACCTGACCGATACGTCTAGCAAAGGGACCAGATACCAATATGAAGATGAATGTAGAAATTGATATGACCCCAGAAGAAGCGCGGCGGTTAATGGGCTTGCCCGATGTGACCAAGGCGAACGAGGCTTACGTAGATAATATGACGAAGCTGGTGAGCGGGGCCGGTAATATGGAGCAGATGGACGAGCTTAGCCGCCAAATGGCGCCTATGGGCCAGATGGGCTTGAAAATGTTTCAACAGTTGATGGAGCAAGGCGCGAAGGCCGCTTTTTCCAAAAGCGATAATCCCGACGAAGAGGGCAAGCCGGGGCAGACCTGAGCGGCAATGCACGCAGATGACACCATTTTCGCATTGTCGAGCGGCGCGCCCCCCGCGGCTATCGCGATTGTGCGGATCAGCGGTCCGCAAGCTGTAGCGGCGGTCACGGCCTTGGCAGGCAAAGCGCCGCCAGAACGTAAGGCATCGTTGCGGAGTTTGCGCGACCCGCAGACATCCGAATTGCTTGATCAGGCTCTGGTGCTTCGGTTCGATGGCCCCGGCACTGCAACCGGTGAGGATTTGATGGAGCTGCATCTCCATGGCGGGCGTGCGGTGGTTCGCGCAGTCGAGCGCTGTCTTGCGCGGATTGACGGGCTGCGTCCTGCAGAGGCAGGCGAATTTACGCGGCGGGCTTTCTTTAACGGCCGAATTAACCTCAACGAAGCAGATGCTTTGGGCGATCTGCTTGCCGCGGATAATGAGCGGCAGCGGCGCGCTGCTGCAACGATGTTAAGCGGGCGGTTTGGTGAAGCGATAGACCAGTGGCAAGAAGAGGTGTTGAGGCTATCAGCGTTGGTCGAGGCCGAGCTCGATTTCTCCGACGAGGACGATGTTGAAGATAGCAAAAAACACGTAATTACAGACGCTTGCGGTAATTTAGTTGCCGAGATAGGCGCGATACTTTCGCAGCCTTCTGCCGAAAAACTACACACTGGGCTGAGCGTGGTGTTAGGGGGGCCGCCCAACAGCGGTAAATCAACGCTGCTCAACGCATTGGCCGACCGTGAGGCAGCGATTGTGTCTGATATTGCTGGCACAACGCGTGATGTGATTGAGGCTCCGATATCGTTGGACGGAATACCGATTATTCTTTCGGATACGGCGGGCCTGCGCGCTGACAGCCAGGACGAGATCGAGGCGATAGGGATTGCCCGTGCAAATGCCGCATTCGAACGCGCTGATATCGTGCTGTGGCTGGGGGAAGAAGGGCGCGGGCCAAGCCACCCGACATTGATAGAAATAAGCGCGAAGCAGGACAATGCCGCACATCGCGTCGCGAAGGAAACAGGCATTGCGATTTCGGCCAAGACTGGACACGGCATGCCTGCGCTTACGCAGAAACTGATCCGTACCGCGAAAGACCTTATTCCTCCTGAAGACGGGTTCGCGGTCAACGCGCGGCAACGCGCGGCACTTTCCGAAATGGAAGCGGCCTTAGCAGAGGCAAGCACGTCGAATGACCTGCTGATCATCGGCGAACTGCTGCGGCGTTCACGGTTGGCGCTCGACGCGCTTACCGGGCGCGGGCATACCGAGGATATGCTAGATGCGTTGTTTGGCCGTTTTTGTATTGGAAAGTAGCAAGCGGCTGTTTCACGTGAAACATTCGCGGCTGTTCATTAGTTTTGACGCAGCCGCGCCAACTGCGTAATAGCATGGGCATGAGCAGCGGTGCATTTGGCAAATTTGATGTAGTGGTAATCGGCGGCGGTCATGCAGGTACCGAGGCTGCTGCTGCGGCTGCGCGTTCCGGTTGCCAAACTGCGTTGGTAAGTTTCGACGCGTCCAAAATCGGCGCAATGTCCTGCAACCCGGCCATCGGCGGGCTGGGAAAGGGGCATCTTGTACGTGAGGTTGATGCATTTGACGGGCTGATCGCGAAGGCTGCGGATGCCGCTGCCATTCATCACCGCATGCTGAACGCATCGAAGGGCGCAGCTGTGCAGGGCCCGCGCATTCAAGCCGATCGCGAATTGTTCACTGCGTCAATTCAGGGCCAGCTGGCCCGGATCGACAATCTGCATATCATCGAAGGCGAAGCGGCCGCGCTGATATTTGCGCCGCACAGCAACACGCGTATTGCAGGCATTAAATTGTCCGACGATAGCGAGATTCACGCGCCCAATGTGATACTGGCGACCGGGACTTTTTTGGGCGGCAAGCTTTTCCGGGGGGAAGAACGCATCGATGGCGGGCGTATGGATGAGGATAGCGCGCTCAAACTGGCAGCCCAGATTCGCGGTGCCGATCTGCCCATGGCCCGTTTGAAAACTGGCACTCCGGCTAGGCTGGATGGCCGCACGATCAATTGGTCCGCGCTGGAAATCCAGCCCTCTGACGAACTGGATTGGACGATGTCAGCGATGACAGCTGGCCGCCGCAATCCCAGCGTGTTCTGTGCGATCACCCGCACGAACCACCGCACGCATGATATCATCCGGTCCGGATTCGATCGTTCACCGTTATTCAGCGGCGATCTTCAAGGCAATGGTCCGCGCTACTGCCCATCGGTCGAAGATAAGGTCAATCGGTTCGGCGACCGCGATGGACATCAAGTCTTTCTCGAACCAGAAGGGCTCGGCTCGCACTATGTATATCCCAACGGCATTTCGACATCACTGCCGACCGAATTGCAAATCGCTATGATACATTCGATTGCCGGTTTGGAAAGCTGCGATATCATCGTTCCGGGATATGCGGTGGAATATGATTATATTGATCCGCGTTCACTCGATTCGAATTTGGCGGTTCGGGGCTTTGAGGGCCTCTACTGTGCCGGTCAGATAAACGGTACGACGGGGTATGAAGAAGCCGCGGCGCAGGGCTTGGTCGCGGGAATGGGCGCTGCCGGTCGTGTTTTGGGCAGAGATGCGCCTGAACTCACACGCGCAGACAGCTATATCGCGGTTATGGTGGACGATCTTATCCTGCAAGGCGTGACCGAGCCATACCGTATGTTGACTGCGCGCGCTGAATACCGGCTCCATTTGCGAGCGGACAATGCGGCGCGCCGGCTGTCCCCCATTGCGGCAGCAGCGGGGCTGCTTAGCAGCGAGCGTCTTGCAATGGTGAGGGCAGACTCGGCGATACGAAGCGAGATAGAAGACGCGATGGAACAAAGGCTGTCGGCAAATATGTTGATCAATGCGGGACTCGACGTAAAGCGAGATGCCGGAACGCTGACCGTGCGCGAATGGCTGCGCTACCCTTCGGTTTCTCTGTTGCAGTTGTTCCATGTTTCACGTGAAACGGTCAGTTGGCCGGACGATATAATCGATCAAATGGAACAGGATGGTCGCTATGCCCCTTATATTGCCCGTCAACAAAACGAAATTCGGAATATAAAATCCAATGAGCGCGTGAAGTTACCGGCCGATCTGGATTATCACGCAATATCTGGTTTATCGAATGAGATGACTGAGAGGTTGGAGGCAGCCCGGCCGGAAACCCTTGCGGCTGCTGGGCGCATCAGAGGCATTACTCCAGCGGCATTAACGGCCATTTTGGTGCGTACGAAAAAGATCCAGTCTATTCCGCTAGAAACAGTATGAGCGACAGCGCCCAAGCCCAGGAATGGCTTTATACACAATTGTCCGTTTCACGTGAAACAATGCGCGAATTGGAGCGGTTCGTTACTTTCCTAAAATATGAAGCACAGCATCAAAATCTGATTTCAGCGGCTACGCTGGGCAGCAGCTGGATGCGGCATGTTGTCGATAGCGCGCAGCTGCTTAAACTACCCGGAGTTCGCTATCCCGCAGCTCCCGCGACGTGGCTAGACCTTGGCACGGGAGCGGGTTTCCCTGGACTGATCATCGCATTGCTATCCGATCACCATATAACATTGGTAGAATCGCGCGCGCGGCGGGTCGAATATCTCGAACGCGCGATCGCGTTGCTGGGATTGGAGGAGCGGGTAACCCTTTTAGGCAAGCCGTTGGAGAAGATTCCGACATCCGCTTTCGATATCATCAGCGCGCGCGCATTTGCGCCTTTGCCGCGATTGTTTGAAAAAGCCGAGAGATTTTCCACAGATAATACGTTATGGCTGCTACCTAAAGGTCGCAATGCGGTTACAGAATTGCATGAAACCGTGGCATTGCCGAAGTGGCGGGACAGATTGGCATTCAATGTTACGCCAAGTGTGACAAATAGCGATGCGGGTATTCTCGTCGGTACAATGGCCGGCCAGCGCCGCCATTCGGCGTGAGATATACGGAAAGCTGAGGAAAGCGAGTGCAATGATTAAAATTGCGATAGCGAACCAGAAGGGCGGTGTTGGCAAGACGACAACGGCCATCAACCTTGCAACGGCTTTGGCTGCGAGTGGCTGGCGCTCTCTGCTGATCGATTTGGATCCGCAGGGCAATGCATCAACGGGGCTAGGTTTGAAACAGGCTGACCGTGAATATAGCAGCTATGATCTGCTGATGGGCGAAGCAGAGCTGGATACAGCAGCTATACAAACGCGGATTCCCGGTTTGGATATCGTTCCAGCGACCGTCGATCTTTCGGGTGCAGAGGTCGAGATGGTTGATTTCGACAATCGTACGCATCGTTTGCGTGAAGCCTTGGCTGATGTGCGGGACGATTGGGATATTTGTCTGATAGATTGTCCGCCTTCGCTGGGTCTGCTTACGATCAATGCGCTGGTGGCGGTTGATTCGATTGTCGTGCCGTTACAATGCGAGTTCTTCGCTCTGGAGGGTTTGAGCCAGCTGCTCCAAACGGTTGAGCGCGTCCAGAAACGGTTTAATGCCGATTTGTCGATCAAGGGCGTCGCTCTCACCATGTATGATCGGCGCAATCGGCTGACCGAACAGGTGGCCAGTGATGTGCGCAGCGTGCTGGGGGCATTGGTGTTCGACACGGTTATTCCGCGCAATGTGCGGCTGTCAGAGGCGCCAAGCCATGGCATGCCGGCGCTGGTCTATGATCATCGGTGCACAGGATCGGAAGCATATATCGCACTTGCGCGCGAATTGATTGGCCGATTGCCGGAACGGGATATGGCGGCATGAGCGGTGCGCAGGATAAGGGCGGGGCCACAAAAACGCGCAAAGGGCTGGGCCGCGGGCTGGATGCTCTTTTGGGTGACGCATTGCGCGATCACGATACACCCGATGCTACCAATACAGGCGGTGAAGATATCGCAGGCGGATCAGCCAGCGCCAGCAATCATGAATTGCAACGGGTTGCTGTATCATCGATCGCGCCCAATCCGGAACAACCGCGCCGTCATTTTGACAGTGCCGCGCTGGATGAACTGGCCGACAGTATAAAACGTCACGGGCTGGTGCAGCCCGTAATTCTTCGGCCAATGGCAGATGGCTATCAAATTGTCGCAGGCGAACGCCGGTGGCGGGCAGCGCAATTGGCGCAGATGCATGATTTGCCCGCTGTCATCCGTGACTATAACGACGCGGAAACGCTTGAAATTGCGTTGATTGAGAATATCCAGCGCAAAGACCTCAACCCTATTGAGGAAGCGGAGGCCTATCAACGGCTGACGGACGAATTTGGCCATACCCAGGCGGAACTCGGCAAGATTGTGAAAAAATCGCGCAGCCACGTGGCCAATATGATGCGCTTGCTTGATCTTTCGGTGCCGCTTCGTGATCTGGTGCAGGAACAGAAACTGTCTATGGGCCATGCACGCGCGCTGCTGACAACAGAAAATGCGATGCCGCTGGCTGCACTGGTGATCAAGAAAGGCCTTTCGGTGCGCCAAACAGAGGCGCTGGTAAAGAAACACGCAAAAGGGGATGCAAAGCAGCCCGCGAGCAAGCCGCCTGGTCCGCCGTCGAACGACGCCGACATTCAGGCTGTAGAAGCGCATCTGGGTGACCTTCTGGGGCTCAAGGTATCGATTGCAACGCGCAAGAATGGCAAGGCGGGCGCCGTCACGTTCGAATATAGCAGTCTCGATCAATTAGATATGCTGTGTCATCGACTTACCGGCGAAAGCTTTTAGCATATACAGCAAAATCGCCCCGAAATGGGCAACCCGAAACTGCCAAATTAACTTCTATCGGCAGCACAAATGCGCCAAATGATAGATAACTCCTTGATATATATCAATAAAACAAAACATAGTTTATTAGCTGCTAACTACAGACCCACGCAAAGATTTATAGTTTTATCGGCATTACGTCTCTCGAATGCAGTGGGGCATTCTCAATTGCAGAAGCATTCTTTTGCTTAATCTAAGGGACCAGAAATTATGTTGAATAAAATGAAAATGGCATTTGCCGGATCAGTTGTTGCTGCCGCTATGGTTGCAGCTCCTGCGAATGCTGCGACACAAAATGTCGGCGCTGATGCTGAAATCATCGAAGCTGTAACGCTTGATTCGGTGGTCGATATCGATTTCGGCACGATCGCTGCTGATGCAACCGGCGGCACTGTAACGGTGGCAGCGACTGCTGCTGGAACGCGTGCTTGCGGTACATTGACCTGCGTTGGCAATGCCAGCAGCGGTTCAGTAGACGTAACAGCAGCCAGCGGGCAGACCGTTGCTGTATCCATGCCAACTGGCGCAGTCACACTGACCAGCGGCGGCAACACGATGTCGATGACACCAACTGTATCTTCGACTTCGTTCACGTCGGCGGGAACAGACACCGTGTATTTCGGCGGATCATTGGCGGTTGCTGCTAACCAAGCGGCTGGCGCATATGCCGGTTCGTTCAATGTGGACATCAACTACCAGTAAAAATGTGAACAGAGCTCGTCCGGTAACGTCCGGCCGATCATTCTATTTCGCTCCCGGGGTGCTGCGTGCTCCCCGGGAGTTTTTTTTTACAAATTAAAACCAACTGCTTAGCGGCTTGGTAATCATATTCTGCCAAATATCTGACGGTGGACTGACGAGCATGTGACTCGTTTGAACGATGTGGATGGAATATTTTATGAAGAACCTGTTTTCCTCGGCCAAACTCATGGCTGCCGTGGGCCTTATGTCGGCCGCTGCTATTTCAAGCGTCACCCCTGCGCAAGCCGCTGGTGATTTGCTCGTCGCGCCGACGCGCGTTATTTTCGATGGTAGCCGTGGCGCTGAAGTGATCTTGAATAATGTTGGTTCAGAGGAAGCGACCTACCGCATTACGCTGGAATTGCGCCGCATGGGCGCGAATGGCAAATTGGCCGATGTCGCGCGCGAGGACGCTGACGAAAAGGAAAACGCCGTATTGGGCGCAATCCGCTACGCACCGCGCCGCGTCACCCTGCCGCCAAACCAGCCGCAGTCGATACGTCTCGCCGTTCGCGGGACAGAAGAACTCGCCGATGGGGAATATCGCGCGCATATGATGTTTCGGGCCATTCCCAAAACACCCGCAGCAACCGCCGCTGCATCGCAAGCCACGGGCTTGAGCATTCAACTGATACCTATTTATGGCGTCACTATTCCAATCATCGTGCGCAAAGGCAAATTGAGCGCGACAGCCGCGATCAGCAACGCCAAAATGCTCGACGATGCCGGGAACAAGGTTTTGTCTTTCGATCTGGCGCGCGAAGGTTCACGATCAGTATATGGCGAAATCCGCGTGACGAAGGCAGGGACTGCTGAGCCAGTGGTTTTTGCCAAAGGCATTGCCGTGTATCCTGAATTGGAAAGCCGTAAAGTTTATCTGCCGCTTCAACCGCAACAGGCAGCGGCACTGACTGGCCCTGTAACGATCGGCTATTATCGGCCAGCTGCCGATGGCGGCGGGCTGATGTCCGAGATCAAGACGGTCATTCAATAAGCGGCCCGCCCGGACCGGGCGCTGTTTATGGTCTACCGCAATATCCTTAAACGGGCGGGCAAAGCTTTTGCTGCGCTCACGGCCACGGCTTTGATCGCTGGCGCATCGATTGCGCCAGCGATGGCCGATTCTGCGGAACAAACCTGGATCGCCAGCGATGACGATGCGCTGTTGCTCGATATTCGTTCGCGTCAATGGCGCGTTGGCGATGGCGTTAGAGGGTATCAGACACCGGACGGCGTTTGTGTCGATTTTGCCGATATCATTATGGCATTTGATCTGCCGCTGCGGCTCGATAAAAAGTCGCGCCGCGCAACTGGGTGGTTATTCGAAGAATCCCGCACCTTCACCCTGGATCGCGAATCGAACCAAGTACAAATCGTGAACGTACAGTCTAAGTTAGGGAAATCCGAACTTTACGATACCCCCGAAGGCTGGTGCGTCGATACCACAGCACTTGCACGCTGGCTCAACGTTGAGTTGACACCGGATCTTTCCAACGCGCTATTGCTATTGAAAGCAGACCGTAAATTGCCGTTCGAACTGGCAGAGGAGCGCAAGAAGCGGGCAAGCCGGATCAAGCCCGCCCGTGAATTTGATCTGTCGAAATATCCGCAGGCAAAAGATCCCTTCCGCTTTTTCCGCCTGCCTTCTGTGGATATGGTGGCTGCCGCCTCCACCCGGCGCGATAGTATTTCCGGGCGCAGTGACAGCTTTCAGTATGAATTATTCGCCAGCGGCGAGATTGCCAAACTATCGGTTGATGCCCGGCTGTCTTCGGATGGCCGCGCTGTGCCGGAAACGTTGCGGCTACGGGCGTATCGCACAGACAGAAATGGCGGTCTGCTTGGCCCATTGAAGGCTACACATTTTGCGCTGGGAGATGTTTCAACGGTGGCCACTGCGCTCGGCGTGCAAAGCACCACTGGGCGCGGTGCCTTCGTCACCAATCGCCCGCTTGAACGATCGGACAATTTCGATCAGACAACCTTTCGCGGGGAATTGCCATCCGGTTGGGATGCGGAGCTGTATCGCAATGATCAGCTGATCGGATATTCGCAAGGCACCGGCGATGGCCGCTTTGAATTTCTCGAAGTGCCGCTGCTGTTCGGGCAGAACCGGTTTGAAATTATTCTTTATGGGCCGCAGGGTCAAATACGCCGCGATGTCCGGATGATACCTGTCGGCAATGATTCGATTCCGCCGCAGGAAACCTATTATTGGGCAGCGATTCAGCAAACGGGCGAGGATCTGATTGATCTGAGGCGCAACGCGGCATTCGATGGCTTTGGCTGGCGCGGCGGATTTGGCATAGAGCGCGGGATCAACGCCAAGACGTCAGTCGGCGGATCATACGCGACCAACATGTTCAGGGGCAAACGCCGGCACTATGTTGAAGGATCGGTCCGCCGTACGCTTGGACCTGCGCTGATTGAACTGTCAGCGGCGAGCAACCTATCGCGCGGTTATGCATTTCGGGGACAGATGCTGGCGCAGATCGGAAATACCAATATTAGCGCAGGCGCGCTCATGGTGGACGAAGAGTATCAGGCGGAACGGTTTAATCAGGATATAAAGCGCCGGTTTAATGTGTCCGCCGATCATAGTTTCAAAATAGGCAACCGTCATATTCCGCTCCGTATTGAAGCCGAGCATCGCACCGGGCACAGCGGCAATAGCGTATTTGAATTGATGTCACGCATGTCATTCAATATCAGCCGCATCACCGCGGTTGGCGAGGTGATTTGGGAAACGCGCAAAAACGCGCTAGGCCTCGACCCGCCAGAAAGGCTTGATGCAGCATTGCGATTGTCCGGTCGGCTCGGCGGGATACGGTTGCGCGGGGAAGCCCGGTTCGGCATCGTCGGCGATGATAAGGGCTTCAAAAACAGCAGGATAACCGCAGAACGCCGCTTGTCGGAGCGTAGCGAATGGCGCGTGCAAGCCGGTTATGATGCAGAAACCTCCCGCGGAATAATCGGCGCGGGTATTTCGCGGCGTTTCAATAAATTCGCGCTGACCGGGCAGGTTGAAATCGGCACTGATGGATCAGTCGCTGCGGGATTAAATCTGGCCGTCAGTCTGGGCCCGGACCCGCAAGGGGGCGGAATGCGGCTGTCGGCAGAGAAGCTGGCGATTTCGGGTCAGGCACTCGCGATTGTGTATCATGATCAAAATGGCGACGGTATACGGCAAGCGAATGAGCCGCTGCAGAAAAACGTGGAACTTACAGCGGGACTATCGGGAAAAGGCGATCCGACGAACGCGAAAGGCCAAAGCTATATTGACGATCTGCAGCCATTTCGGCCGATCCTTATCGGGATTGATGCGTCCAGCCTGCCTGATCCATTCATACAGCCCGCCACACCGGGGATGGTTGTCACCCCGCGTCCGGGAATTCCGGTGGTGATCGAACTGCCGCTGGTGTCGGCTGGCGAGGTGACCGGCACGTTGAAACGTGAAGACGGGCGGGTGCTATCGGGTGTCGATATGGAGTTGCTGACCAAAAGCGGCGTGGTATTGAAAAAAGCCCGGTCTGAATTTGACGGGTATTTCCTGTTCGAAGGCGTGCCCTATGGAACCTATACGCTGCAGATCGCGCCACTGGCTGCGAATATTGTGGGGGTAAGCCCGGTTGTCGATACCGTGGCAAAGCTGGATAGTGACGATCCGACTGCAGAGCTTGGTGTGATCATCGCGGCCCATGCTGCGCGCATTGCCAGCGCGCCGGCCGACACGGATATGGCTGCGCAAAAATAGACTTGCGAAAAACACGGTAGCGGATCGCCGACTGATACGTGCCGCTTGCGCCGCACCGGGCAATTGCTTAGGCTGAGGTTTCAGCAACCGGAGGTTCCGTGCAACCGCGCCCTTCAGTTTTCAAGCGCGAAGCAGATATGGCCATGAAGCCGGAGCAGCGAAATACCCCGAAATCAGCGGCACGCAGTGTCAAAAAGCACAGCCTGTCCGTGCGTGTTTGGCATTGGACAAATGTGGCGGCATTGCTGGTGCTGTTGATGAGCGGATTAATGATTTTCAATGCGCATCCGCGGCTGTACTGGGGCGAATATGGCTCTTATCCAGACGCCGCCTGGCTGGAAATCGGTGCGGAGGGCGGGCGCGGTGTTGTGACCACCTCTTATTCAAGGTCTGATACCACCGGTATATTGGGCATAGCCGCTGGCCCTGATGGAACTGCCGTGGAACGCGCGTTCCCGCATTGGGCGACGATCCCGTCTTATTACAGCCTGTCTGCGGCGCGGCGGTGGCATTTTGCTTTCGGTTGGGTATTTGCGGTTGGGCTGCTTCTGTATATGCTGCGGTCCTTGGCGAACCGGCATATCCAGCGCGATCTCCATATTCGGCGAAGCGAATGGGCGCTGCGCACGATATGGCGCGATGTAAAGGCGCATGCGAAGTTACGCTTCCCGAAAGGCGAGGCAGCTTTATCCTACAACATATTGCAGAAGATGAGCTAAAACGTTGTTATATTCATTCTATTACCGCTGATGATATTAACAGGTATTACGATGTCGCCTGCCATGAATGCCGGTTGGCCGTGGTTGCTAGATCTTTTCGGCGGGCGGCAGAGCGCACGTTCGATCCATTTTATCGTATCGTTTGGCCTCATCGTGTTTGTTTTCATCCATGTTGCAATGGTGCTAGCTTCCGGGCCAATTGCCGGCTTGCGCGCGATTATTACAGGATGGCAGCAAATCGAACCGGCCAAACGAAATGGGAACCGAAATGGGAGCCGTGATGAGGCGTAACAACAGCATGGGTGTGCCGCGCCGCAAATTGATCGGCGCCGCTGCGGCATCGGCGGGTCTTGTGCTGTCAGGATGTGACCGTCTGAATGAAAATTCGGCGTTTAGATCTGTTCTGCGCAGTGCCGAAGACGCGAACCGGGCAGCGCACCGCCTGCTCGTCGATCGCAGCGCGCTGGCGCGTGAGTTTACTCAAGGCGATCTGTCCCCCGAATTCCGTATGAATGGCACGATCAATCCTTCATCGCAAAGCTATCAAACCCATGCGGCGGAAAAATTCGTCAATTGGCGGTTGCAGGTGAACGGTCTGGTGCAGCGGCCAATGTCGCTGTCGCTTGCGCAGCTAACCTCCATGCCTGCGCGCGAACAGATTACCCGGCATGATTGTGTCGAAGGTTGGAGTGCGATTGGCAAATGGCGCGGGCCTCCGCTGTCGCTGTTGCTGAAATCGGCCGGGCTGTTGCCTGCTGCGCGCTTTATCGTGTTTCACTGCGCCGATGATTTTGACGGCACGCCCTATTACGAGTCGATCGATCTCATTGATGCTTTTCATCCGCAGACAATTCTGGCGTGGAGCATGAATGGCGCGCAGTTACCCGTCGGGCATGGCGCGCCGCTGCGGCTGCGCGCCGAACGACAGCTGGGATATAAGCATGCCAAATATATCATGCGGATAGAGGCCGCCGAAAGCCTGTCCGATATTGGCGGCGGGAAGGGCGGATATTGGGAAGATGTCGCCGACTATGAATGGTATGCCGGCATCTAGACAGCCCGGTACATAAAGCGGAAGCAATTGAGAGTATGGAAGCAATATCAGTCAGCAAATCATATGGCGGGCAGCAGGGCGTGTATACGCATGCCTCGGCCCAAACCGGCACCGATATGACCTTCTCGGTTTTCGTGCCCGATCACCAGCCGGGTGAAAAGCTGCCCGTGGTCTGGTATCTTTCCGGGCTGACATGCAGCCACGCCAATGTCACCGAAAAGGGCGAATATCGCGAAGCATGCGCGCGCCATGGATTGATCTTCGTGGCTCCGGATACCAGCCCGCGCGGTGACGATGTGCCGGGCGATCCCGATGGCACACATTATTTCGGGCATGCGGCGGGGTTTTACGTCGATGCGACCCAATCACCATATGCGCAGCATTACACGATGCGCAGCTATATCGAGCAAGAGCTGCCTGAACTGGTGGCCGAAAATTTCCCTGCTGATATGTCGCGACAGGCTATGATGGGCCACAGCATGGGGGGGCATGGCGCGCTTACAATCGGGTTGCGCAATGCGGACCGGTTTAGGTCGCTATCCGCATTTTCCCCGATAGCCTCACCAATGAACAGTCCATGGGGGCGCAATGCCCTGACCAAGTATCTAGGGCCGGAGGAAGCGGCTTGGCGCGCATATGATGCCTGCGCGCTGATCGCGGATGGCGCCGCAGAGATCGATATTCTGGTGGATCAGGGAACGGCGGACGAAGCGCGCGAGGAACAGCTAAAGCCGCATTTGCTGCAACAGGCATGCAAGGCCGCTAACTATCCGGCCCAAATTCGGCTGCAGGACGGGTATGACCATGGCTATTATTTCGTGTCCACCTTTATGGCCGAACATCTGGCATGGCATGCCGAGCGTTTGAAATAAGCCAAAGAAAAGCCCGCCAGCTGCACGCTGACGGGCTTTTTGTTTTGTCTTTACGCTGGCTTAAAAACCAAACGTAACCTCTGCCCCGATTACCCGGCCCTTGGCCAGCGGAGAGAATGTGCCGGACGCTGGAAACTGATCGAACGGCCGGTTCACGCCGTTTGAAATCGGCGTGGCACCCGCAATGGCGCCGGCGTTGAATGGCAACTGAGTGTCGCCGCCAACCTGCACCTGATCGAGCAAATTTTTCCCGTAAACGGAAAACGCCAAGCCCTCAACCGGTGTGTTCCATGTGATGTTGGCATCCAGATTGGTGACATCCTGCACGAAGCCGAAATTGTTATCGGTGTAAGCGAACTCGTCACGATATTGCACGTTCACGCGGCTGACGATGGAGCTGTTGCCCAGATCCAGATCATGCACAAAGCCCGCACCCCAGGTCACTTCGGGCACACGCGGCAGCGCCAACGCAAAATCTTCATCATCGATCGTGCCTGTCACTCCTTGAACGCCGGAGATATCAAATCGGATATCATCATAGCTCGCATCGATTATCCCGATGTTGGCGGTGAACAGCAGACTGTCCGACACGCGCATCCGCGCTTCGGCCTCGAAGCCTTTAATGGTGGCATCGGCGGTGTTGAGAATATATTGCGAGACGCCTGCGGCACCCGCCTGATTGATCTCGCGCTGCATATTATCAATCTTGGTAATATACGCCGCAGCGTTCAGCGTGAACTCACCATTAAGTGTTTGATATTTTGCGCCAATTTCATAATTGTCCACGCGCTCTTCGTCAAATGACAAGGAACCTGTTGTGGCCACGATATCATTCAGGAAGACGCTAGGATCGGTAGTGCGGAAATTATACCCGCCCGAACGGTAACCGCGCGTCCAGTGACCATATAGCTGCCCGCTGGCAAATTCATATTGCAGCCCCAATTTAGGGGACCAATTGCTCCATTTGTCATCGTCGGTAAACCCGTTAGGTTCGCCGGGAACAAATGGGTTCGTGCCGGTGGTCGGGCAGGTGCCCTCCACAACCGAACAATTGGGGCGCGGCCGCACATATGTGACGCCGGCGTCCTTTTTCTCTTGGCTCCACCGAATACCTGCAATGAGACTCAACGCGTCGGTGACGTTGAATTTGGCATTCGCGAACGCACCGATCACTTCATGATCCTGTTGTCCGCCACCATAAAATGTTGCCGGAGTTACAAAAGGCAGATCGCGCACTTCGGTATAGGCAATCGACTGATCAAAATAGAAACCGCCGAATGTCAGGTCCAGATTATCGGTGGACAACGCATAGCGCAGCTCGTTTGAAATCTGATCCTGTTCGGTTTCCGTGTTCGAATGGAAAAAGAAGATGGGCGATGCATCGATATCGCCATCGGTAGACCCGTCATATTTGCGATAACCGAAAATATTGGTCAGCGTGCCGGGGCCTATATCGAGTTCGGCTTTTACACTGCCGGTCCAAACCTCGGTGTCATAGAAACCGCGATTGTCGATCGAGAAATCAAAGCTGTCACGCGCGTATACACCGCGGTTCTGGGCGGCCGGGCCATCGCCGTCGCTTTCGAAATAATCCAGCTTTCCGGTGACCGTCAGGTCTCCAAGCCGGGCCTCCAGTGCGCCGCGCAGGATTTTGGTTTCGGCTTCACCATGGTTTGATCCATCAAACAAGTTTGTGAAATAGCCTTCATCCTTGTTGTAATATGCGCCGATCTTGAACAGCAACGCGTCTTCCACGATCGGCCCGGAAATCACGCCGCTGGCGGTGTAATTCGGGCCGCCCCGGCCGCCATCGGCCAATGGGCCATCAACTGCTGCACGAAACTTGCCGGAAAATTCCTCTGTTGGATTTCCAGTGTTGATCAGCACAGCGCCGCCGGTAACATTGCGGCCAAACAGAACGCCTTGCGGTCCGCGCAGAATTTCGACGCTGTCCAGATCGAACAGATCGAAAACAACGCCGCCATTGAAACCGAGATAAACGCCATCGACGAAAACACCCACGGTTGGGTCAATCGACGGAATCGAGCTGTTGATGCCCAGCCCGCGAATGGAGAAGTTGGCCTGACCGCGGCTCGTGCCGATCTGATCAAGGCTGACATTGGGGGTCGAATAGGTCAGCGACTGCACATCGCGGACCTTCAATGCCTCCAGGCTGTCCGCGTTGAACGCCGTGACAGCGAGCGCCACATCCTGAACATTTTCGACATTCGCCGTTTTCGTGCCAGTCACCACGATCGGCGTGTTCAGCGAATCAATCGCATTGCCTGTGCTTTTCGTGGCTTTAGCGGCTTTTGGTTCCGCATCGTCGCTGTCCTGCGCAAATGCAGGTGCAGCAGCGATGATCGCAATCGCGCTTGCCGCCATGGCAAGCCGACTCGCAAAACCAGATTTGTGTGTAGTTAACATTCGCATATCTCCCGCTGATGTCCTTAATGAACATTCATGTCAGTCAAATAATCTAATTGGATGCCGTAGCCTATCCCTGTGCGACGATTATTCGTCTATGTGGCTTTTTTGTCGCATCTGGCTGAATTGAAAGATGTCGCTGACCGGTAAAGTGATGGTGCGATAGAATGCTCGCAAAATGTGTCGCGCGCTGTAAGGATATTGGCGATGATTGATTGCTCGGCACCTTTTGTTCTGCTCGATGATGCACGCGAGCACAGTGCGGTTCCTGCGCGGATATATCAGCATCCCGTGCGCGTAATATCTGCATCATCTCAGGAGGATATCCCCCGTCTTTTGTCCGAATTGCAGGCCGCTGCAGATGATGGGTATTTTACCGCGGGGTTTATCAACTACGAAGCCGGCGATTATTTGATCGCGCCGAATAGCAGTACCGCTGAATTGCATAGGACGCCGCTGGCATGGTTCGGGGTTTTCCATACATATCAGGAGTTTGTATCTGACGTCATGCCGTCATGGCTGCCACGCCCGCATGGGGCATGGATCGGGGCAGTTACGCCGGATATACCCCGTTCAGCCTATGCCGATGCATTTGCGGCAGTGCAGGAATATATCCGTGCAGGCGATATTTATCAGGCCAATCTCACCTTCCGGGCAGCGGCCCGTTATGCTGGCCATCCGCTGGCTTTATATGCGGCTTTGCGCCCCCGCGCAGCCGCTGGCTATGGCGGTGTGATCTATACGGGCGAAAATTGGCATCTGTCTTTTTCTCCAGAATTGTTCTTCGCATTACAAGATGGCCGGGTGACGACCAAGCCGATGAAGGGCACGGCCGCGCGAAAGGCCGATCCGGTAGCGGACGCAGAAGCGGTCAGCATATTACAAACCGACGCGAAGCAACGCGCGGAAAATCTGATGATCGTCGATCTGCTGCGCAATGATCTGTCCCGCGTATGCGCCCCCGGCAGTGTCGAAGTGCCTGAGCTTTTCAAGATTGAAAGCTATCCCACCATCCATCAAATGATATCGTCGGTTACCGGCAAATTGCTGCCGGGTAAGTCTGCCGCTGATATTATCCGAGCGATCTTTCCCTGCGGATCGATTACCGGCGCACCCAAAATCAGGGCGATGGAGATTATCGACGAAGTTGAAGCCGCGCCGCGCGGTTTTTACTGCGGGTCCATGGGCCGGATTGATCCCGATGGCACCGCCGCGTTCAATGTGGCCATCCGCAGTTTCAGCTTGAATGACGATGCGAAACAGCTTTCATTCGGTTTGGGGTCCGGTGTCGTCGCGGATTCGGCGGAGGCCGATGAATGGGCAGAATGCCTTGCCAAGGGGGAATTTGCAAAGATGGACCGAGCGGATTTCGATCTGATAGAAACGATGCGGTTTGAACCGGACACCGGCATATTGCGGCTGGAGCTGCATTTGGAGCGGATGAAGGAAAGTGCCCGCGCACTCGATTTCGAATTTGATCGCCATGATACACGTAACCGGCTTCATGCCGCCAGTTTCCATATCGATCGGCCCAGCAAACTGCGATTGCTGCTTTCGCGGCGCGGTGCGATCGCTATCGAAGTCGCGGCGATGGTGCAAGAAAAGCAGCCTTGCTCCACCATGATGACTGCAGAAATCGTTCCACTGCCCGTGGACAGTTCAGATTTCCGGCTGCGGCACAAAACAAGCGACCGGGCCTTTTACGATGCCCCGCGAATTGCCAGCGCCTGTGACGAAATTATATTTGCCGGCGATGATGGCTTTTTGACAGAGGCAAGCCGGAGCGCGATATTCGTGGAACGCGGCGGCAAGCTGATGACGCCGCCTTTATCGCGCGGGTTACTGCCGGGTGTATTGCGGCGCGAACTGATTGATACTGGCCGCGCATTGGAAGCCGATTTGACGGCAGAGGATTTGCGCGGCGGTTTCCTGCTGGGCAACAGTCTGCGCGGATTGATGCCTGCAAGATTGCCCGCCAAATCTGTTGCGGAGATAGAGATAAAAGCGTAAGCGCAGCCGCGTTATTTGCCTTGCCAAACGGCCGGTTCCACTGTTGATGAAAGACCTTTGCACCATGTCTAATGTTTCTGCTGCGCTTGGCCGTATCGCGCCCTCTGCCACGATGGCGATGTCCGCTCGGGTAGGCGAATTGCGCGAACAGGGCATTGATGTGATCGGCCTGTCGGCGGGGGAGCCGGATTTCGATACACCTGAATTTGTGAAAGACGCAGCAGTTCAGGCCATCCGTGACGGGAAGACGAAATATACAGCGGTCGACGGTATCCCCGAATTAAAAGACGCCATCATCGCGAAATTCGCCCGTGACAACAGCCTTTCCTACACCCGCAGCCAGATAACCGTGAATGCAGGCGGAAAGCATACATTGTTCAACGCGCTCGTTGCGTCACTTGATGCTGGTGATGAAGTGATTATTCCTGCGCCCTATTGGGTCAGCTATCCCGATATCGTGCGCTTTGCCGGCGGTGAGCCGGTGTTCATCCAGGCAGGGGCGGACCAGAATTACAAATTGTCACCGGATCAGCTTGAAAGCGCCATAACGCCGAAAACGCGGTGGATCATTCTGAACTCGCCATCAAATCCCAGCGGCGCCGCCTATAGCAAGGATGAGCTGAAAGCGTTGGGAGAGGTGTTGCTGAAACATGACCATGTCATGGTTTTGACCGACGATATGTATGAACATATCTGGTATGCCGACACGCCCTTCGCAACGATAGCCGAGGCATGCCCCGGATTGTATGATCGCACGCTTACGATGAATGGCGCGTCAAAGGCCTATGCCATGACGGGCTGGCGGATTGGATATGCGGGCGGTCCAGAATGGTTGATCAATGCCATGCGCAAATTACAGTCGCAATCGACCAGCAATCCCTGTTCGATCAGCCAATATGCTGTGCTTGCCGCATTGAACGGGCCGCAAGAATTTCTGGCGGAGCGCAACGCAGCATTCAGGCAGCGCCGCGATCTGGTGGTGGCAATGCTGAACGATGCACCCGGGCTGGAATGCCCCACACCGGAAGGGGCTTTCTACGTCTATCCAGATTGCAGCGGTATTATCGGGAAAACCACCCCCGGCGGCAAGACGATTGAAAATGACGAAGATCTGATCGGATATTTCCTTGATGAAGCGCGCGTGGCGGCCGTGCATGGCGGCGCGTTCGGAATGTCGCCCGGCTTCCGCGTCAGTTACGCCACATCAGAAGATGTCTTGCGAGAAGCATGTAGCAGAATTCAAACAGCCTGCGCTGCTTTGGTGTAGGCGTTGCGTTAAGATAGCCCGCTGCCATAATTTGAACCGGAGGCCCGTTAAGCGCGACTTAACATTGAATGGGCCATAGCCTGTTTATCGATGTAACCATTCGGGCCAGATTGCCGAATGGATACAGGCACCCGGAAACAAAATCATGATGCGCGCAATCACCTTTTTGAAATCAGATCTTTTCCTCAGCTTGGCGGGCGGCATGGCTCTGGGTGCGGCTGGGCTTACACTGGTAAAGCCAGCGAGCGCGGATATACAGGTGGAAACGGCACGGTCAATTACAGTGGAGACGATTGCGGATGCGCAAAGCCAGCCTGAATAAATTTGCCGTTCTGGCCGCCGTTTCGTTGGGCGTCGCAGGGCTGGGTTATACTATTCTGCCCGAAGACGCGCCCGGTATGCTGGGCGGAATCATTGCCGCCGAAGCCAGCGAAGGCATTTCCATACCCGCGCCCGCCGATGCCATTACAGAACCGGCAGGAATGCAAACCGCTGTCTTGGCCGGCGGTTGCTTTTGGGGAGTAGAGGGTGTGTTCGAACAGATTGACGGCGTCATCAGTGCCAAATCGGGATATTCCGGCGGGCTGAAATCCAATGCCAATTACGAACTGGTCAGCTCAGGATTCACGCGCCACGCAGAAACGGTGCAGGTCACGTATGATCCCGCCAAGGTAAGTTATGACCAGCTGCTGCACATATTCTTTTCCGTCGTGCATGATCCGACACAGTTGAACCGGCAGGGCCCCGACAAAGGCGCGCAATATCGTACCGCCATCTTCCCCGCCAATTCAGCGCAGGAAAATGCCGCGCGCAGCTATATAGCCCAGCTTGATAAGGCGAAAATTTGGGACGATCCGATTGTAACGACGATTGAGCCGTTTAGCTTCTATCCTGCCGAGGAATATCACCAGGATTTCATGCAGAAAAATCCCAACCATTCCTATATCGTGGCATGGGATGCGCCGAAGATTGCCAATCTGAAACAGTTGTTTCCGCAATATCTGAAATAATCGCGCGCATGTCCGCGCGCAGCTTTGATGGCGCTGGCCTCGCGGTTGCAGCGCCGCTACTACATATGAATAGGCTTGCCCCGAACGGCCATTGCTGCTTCCTTCACCGCCTCTGCATGCGTCGGATGCGCGTGACAGGTTAGCGCGAAGTCTTCGCTCGTTGCGCCAAATTCCATCGCTATTACGGCTTCGGCAATCAAAGTGCCTGCCAGCTTGTTGATTATATGCACACCTAGAACGCGGTCGGTTTGCGCGTCGGCGATGATTTTAACATAGCCATCAGTATCGCGGTTGGCCTTTGCGCGGCTGTTCGCTGTGAAGGGGAATTTTCCGACTTTATAGTCGGCTCCGTCCGCTTTCAATTCATCCTCTGTTTTGCCGACGCTGGCAATTTCGGGGTCGGTATAGACGACGCCGGGGATCAGATCATGGTTCACAATGCCAATCCCGCCTGCGGCAAATTCGGCAGCGGCCACGCCCTCATCTTCTGCCTTATGCGCCAGCATTGGCCCTGCGACACAATCCCCGATGGCATAGATATTGTCCGTGGCCGTTTTGAAATCATGCGCGATATCAATCTGGCCGCGATCATTGGTTTTTAGCCCGGCTTTATCAAGCGATAGCCCGTCGGTATTCGCGCGCCGCCCAATGGCAACCAGCACGGCATCTGCTTCGATTGTGGACGCATCACCGCCAGCGGCAGGCTCCAATGTCAGCGTTGCTTTTTTGCCCTTCACCGCCACGCCTGTAACCTTTGTTGACGTCATGATGTCAAAACCCTGACGTTTGAAGATCGCAGCGGAATCCTTGCGGATGTCGCTATCCATACCGGGCAGGATCTGGTCAAGATATTCAACCACTGTCACTTTCGCGCCCAATCGGCGCCAGACGCTGCCCAGTTCCAGCCCGATTACACCGCCGCCAATAACGACCATATGATCGGGCACTTTCGGCAAATCCAGCGCACCGGTAGAATCGACCACGATGCCTTTCGCGTTATCAACCTCTACGTCCGCCAGCGGCGTTACCGATGATCCTGTGGCGATAATGAATGTCTTCGCAGTATAGCTTTTGCCTTCAACGGCAATGCTGTCTTTGCTTTCAAAGGCGGCGTGGCCTTTAATCCAATCGACTTTGTTCTTCTTGAACAGAAATGCGATGCCGCCGGTCAGTTCGCCGACTGCTTTCGCTTTTTCCGCCATCATGGCTTTCAGATCGAGCGTGGCCCCCGACAGTTTAATGCCAAATTTTTCGAGCGCACCTGAATGCGCTTCTTCATATAATTCGGATGCGTGGAGCAGTGCCTTTGATGGAATGCAGCCGACATTGAGGCATGTGCCGCCCAGCGCATCCCGGCTTTCAACGCAGGCGGTTTTCAGCCCCAGCTGAGCGGCCTTGATCGCCGCGACATAGCCGCCGGGGCCAGCGCCTATTACGATGAGATCATAATCTGCCATCAACTATATTCCTTACAAATCAATCAGCAAGCGCGCGGGATCTTCAATCGCTTCTTTCACGATTTTCAGGAAGGTCACGGCTTCACGGCCATCAATCAACCGGTGATCATAGCTCAGCGCCATATACATCATAGGGCGCGCGGCGATGCTGCCATCAGGCATTACGACCGGGCGGTCTTCAATCCGATGCAACCCCAGAACGGCAGACTGCGGCGGATTGATAATGGGCGTCGACATCAGGCTGCCAAATACACCGCCGTTGGAAATGGTGAATGTACCGCCTTTCATTTCCGCCATTTTCAGCGTGCCGTCTTTGGCGCGCTTGCCAAAATCACCGATCGTCGATTCAATTTCGGCAAAGCTCATTGCATCGGCATTGCGGATGACGGGAACAACCAATCCGTTGGGCGCGCTGACGGCTATGGAGACGTCGAGATATTTGAAGTAGACGATTTCCTCACCGTCGATTTGCGCGTTCACCGAAGGCACATCGCGCGCGGCCAGCGCCACCGCTTTGGTGAAAAAGCCCATAAAGCCGAGGCGAACGCCATGCTTTTTTTCAAACAATTCTTTATACTTGCCGCGCGTTTCCATCACTTCGGTCATATCGACATCGTTGAAGGTGGTGAGAAGCGCCGCGGTATCCTGTGCGGATTTCAACCGTTTGGCCACTGTCTGGCGCAGGCGCGTCATGCGCACGCGTTCTTCTGTCCGGTCGCCTGCCGCTGGCGATGCCGGGCCAACAGATGCCGATTTGGAGGCAGCCTTCCCTTGCGCTTCGCCGGCATTTTGCACCGCGGCTAGCACGTCTTCCTTGGTAAGGCGGCGATCTTTTCCGGTGCCTATCACCGAGCTGG
>ENA-ORXM01001101-ORXM01001101.1-marine-metagenome-genome-assembly--contig:-NODE-1101-length-39870-cov-55.266554_pt1 | contig 39870 bp, 24 predicted proteins | sample MGYA00237867_ERZ511480 | MGnify/ENA primary metagenome ERZ511480 (study PRJEB26309, sample SAMN06266103) | marine metagenome | isolation source: Algal blade | place: United Kingdom:Sidmouth, United...
TACGACTCTGGATAGGCTGTGCACAGGGTCGCGCGCACGAGGTCATCAGTCCATAACGCTGATTTAAGGACGCTTACATCAGAACCACGAACAATACACCTACAAAATAGATATTCACTTTGGATACATCGGCATCTGAACGAGCAGGAACACGAACTGCTGATAATACCGGCGAATATTCACTATCCACCTGACACTGCACTTCAAGGCCTCAGGCTTCTACTGCTAAACGAGTCGATGCTCCATGTCGCTTGTGGCGAGGGAATACATTGTCGAGCTGCGCGTCATTGAGCATGTCAATCGCGCGAAGAACACGATCAGGTACCGGGCTCGGCCTAGGTAGGTATTTGGAGGAAATGACGCTCAACCTTTCGCATGTTATAAACTTCCACAGGAAGTATATTTTCAATAATGAATTCGAAATTAAGTTATTTGAACCAGAAAAGCAATGGAAATTGAAGAGCACGTCGAAATTAATCAACGAATAGCGGCCGCTATCAGGGGGGACGTCTTCGGCGACGCGTTCACCCGTGGCCGCTATGCGACCGATGCTTCGATCTATCAAATAATGCCATCCAGTGTGGTCCTGCCTCGCACCATTGAAGACGTACACGCCACATTGGAAATAGCGCGCGAGTTCGGCATGCCGATAACACCACGCGGAGGTGGGACATCACAGTGTGGTCAAACGGTTAATTCCGGAATAATCATTGATAACTCACGCTATCTCAATAATCTCATTGAGTTAGACGTCGAGAATCTTCGTTGCGTAGTACAACCAGGGATTGTGCTAGACGATTTAAACCGCCTATTAAAACCGCACGGCGTATGGTACCCGGTTGATGTATCAACCGCATCGCGTGCAACCATAGGCGGTATGACTGCAAACAATTCTTGCGGTCAACGCTCCATACACTACGGCACCATGCGCCATAACGTGCACGCCATTAATGCCATTTTACCCTCCGGCACATCCATGCGCTTCGATGAAGTGTCTTCGACCTTAGATGGACTACACGGAGAAAATCGAACACTGATCAACAATCTCCTTATGCTAGGTTCAAGCGAAGCTAGCAATATCGAAGAACGCTTTCCTACCGTACTACGACGAGTCGGTGGCTATAACGTTGATGCCCTGATACAACCAGTCTCACAACCAGTAGCGCAAGGCAATCCCATTTACAACCTTGCGCATTTATTAGTCGGCTCTGAGGGCACACTCGCCTACTCTACAGAAATAGAGCTAAAGCTCTCTCCCCTGCCTTCTCAGCGAGTTCTAGGAGTATGTCACTTCCCAACGTTCTATCAAGCCATGAATGCGACTCAACATCTGGTTGAGCTAGGTCCTCATGCCATTGAACTTGTCGATAACACAATGATTGCATTAGCGCGCGATATCGACCTCTACAAATCATCGATAGCCGAATTCGTCCGCGGTGATCCAGCGGCTATTCTGCTGGTAGAATTCGCTTGTGAGACTGAACAGGAAAACCTGACTCAATTAGCGCAGCTTCATGACCGCATGGCAGATCTGGGATTAACGTGGACGGGTAAAGGATCCAACTGGGGAGGCGTTGTAGACGCAGTAGACTTGTCCTTGCAAGCGCGCATAGGTGACGTTAGAAAAGCCGGACTCAACATCATGATGTCTATGAAGTCTGAAGGCAAACCAGTATCTTTCGTAGAAGACTGTGCAGTCGAATTGCCCGATCTTGCTGAATTTACAGCTGGACTCACCGAAGTGTTTAACAAACACGGAACACCAGGTACCTGGTATGCCCATGCCTCTGTTGGCTGTTTACATGTGCGCCCAGTGCTGAACATGAAACTGGAAAAAGATGCCGACACCATGCGCAAGATTGCCGAGGAAGCATTCGACCTGGTATTGAAATACAAAGGCTCACACTCCGGAGAACACGGTGACGGAATTTCTCGATCAGAATTCCATACAAAAATGTTTGGTGAGCAGATGGTCCAGTGTTTTGAATCCGTCAAACACCTGTTCGATCCTGAGAACCTGTTTAATCCGGGAAAGATAGTAAACGCACCACGCATGAATGATCGCTCTCTATTTCGTTATCAGCCAGACTATAAAATGATAGAGATCAAGCAAGAGCTTGACTGGTCAGCATGGACCGGCGCCAGTGGTGGCCTGCAAGGTGCTATTGAAATGTGCAATAACAACGGTGCCTGTAGGAAGACCAAAGGCGGTGTGATGTGCCCTTCATACCGAGTTACACGTAACGAACAGGATGTGACACGAGGCCGTGCGAACACATTACGACTAGCTATGTCAGGACAACTGGGGCCCGATTCTATGAGTTCTGATGCTATGCAGGAAACCATGAAACTGTGTGTTTCGTGCAAGGCCTGCAAACGTGAATGCCCCACTGGTGTTGACATGGCTAAAATGAAGTTAGAGGTACAAGTGGCCCAAGCTCGCAGTCACGGACACTCATCGCACAACCGGATGATTGCTTACCTACCTCGTTATGCACCGGCAGCATCGAAACTTCGATGGTTAATGAATTTGCGAAACTCGCAGCCCTGGCTGGCTAAACTGACTGAAAAAATGACAGGTTTCGCCGCTTCACGTGCTCTACCCCACTGGGCTAATAACCCGTTCAAAGACGATCATGAAGATCTAACCACAGGGCATGATGTTGTACTGCTAGCAGACACATTTAATACTTGGTTTGAACCCGAAAAACTTCGTGCAGCCAGAACTGTGCTGCAAGCCGCCGGCTATAAAGTCAACATAGCGAAATTACCCGGCAAGCGAAAACTGTGCTGTGGTAGAACCTACCTGGCCACCGGCATGGTCGAACAAGCGCGTATCGAAGCGCAGAGAATGATTGATGCCCTGCTACCCTGGGCTGAAAATGGAGTCCACATAGTCGGACTAGAACCCAGTTGTTTACTCACACTGCGTGACGAGTACAAAGTACTACTGCCCGGAAAAGCCACCGACATCGTTGCGTCTAAAGCACTATTGATTGAAGAATTATTAGTGCAGGACGAGGCAACCGGTCGACTAAGCTGGACACTCAAAGCACCTGCAAGCAAGGTTCTGGTGCATGGTCACTGCCATCAAAAGGCACTTGATGCATTCTCCGCAGTTCACAAAACATTGTCTTCGATACCCGAACTACAAGTCGATGTCATAGAATCCAGCTGCTGTGGTATGGCTGGTTCATTCGGCTATGCAACTGATACGGCCGGGGTATCAGTAAAAATGGCGGAGCTCGATTTACTACCCGCCGTGCGAGAAGCAGACCATGACACCTTAATCGTTGCAGACGGTACGTCCTGCCGTCATCAAATTAAAGACGGTAGCGGGCGTGAAGCCCTACATGCAGTAGAAATATTGGCAATGGCACTGAACCATCAGAATAAAAGCTTACAAGGAGAATCAGTTTGACTGGGCTAGAACAGGTATCGACAATCAGTCGTTCATCATTGCAAGTGAATATCAGTAAAACGTATTCGATAGCAGCCTGAGCTAGATGACCGGCAATCCTGACTGTGCTCAGGACCTAATGCAGGTTGAGGGTCTTTGGCCGAGCTATCGCCTAGCGAGTGCGTCGAGTATCCGCAGAACGAATAGTCAGTGCGCAGGGCGTTCCTCGCATTGATCGGCAGTTGTCGAGAAAAAGGAAAAGATTAAATATCAACAAAATCAACATCTTGCAATTTCTGACGGCGCACTTTTCTTGTAAATGATGGTCAGAGTATTGACTTTAGGACTTCAAGGCTATAATAGTGCTAAAGATTAGAGGCAATCAGGCGACACTGAATCTGTATTGAGTAGTTTCGTTGCCTATGGAACATTTCATGATAGAACTTTTAGCGGGTCTCAGTATTTTCCTTTTCGGCACGGCTATGCTGGTCGTGGCGCGCAAGCTTGGTCACCTCATCAGAGTCAATGCAGAATCCAGAAGACTGCTTCGCCACGATTCCGGAATCAATATTGTGCACGGTATCGGAGGCAATCAGACGGGCCGAGTCTTGGCTGACAAACGTATCAGTACCGACTCGGTCAGATCATTGTAAGCATCGTTTCCAGCGGTATCTTCCTTTGAACCAAAAACCTTTAAATCCAGAGACACTAAACGTGCGCTAGTGTGTATCGTGTCCTCTCGTCGAGTAGGCAGGGGCAACGGTTGGACAAAGAATTTATATCTTGGATTCCCTGCGTAGCGGGCGAATTGTTTTTCTCCAAAACTGACCACGGCCTCGGATCCTTCGACTTTTATATCTCCAATGTGTCGGTGCAAGACACTGACGCCAACTTCTGCCACAGAACACTGTTGGCAAGTTCGGTTGTCGACTGGCAGGACACCGATATTTTCAGTCAGCAGAACAGGGGCCTGTATCGAGTTGTGGTCGTTGCCAGGTCAACCGACTACAGAACGCTGCATGGATCAGTTTATCTGCTGGAAAAAAATACCGCAGACAACGATAAGCTCTCTTATTTGAGACGGTTTGTGCCCCGTTCAAATTGCCTGAACGAACAAAAGATGCTCGAGTCCCTGCAAAGACTCAAGACCCGGTTTACCGCTCCTTGTACGGTCATCAAAGGCAGCGAGGACGATCAATTCCTCAGCGCCACCGCAAGGCAGATCAATCAGTCGCTGGAATCCATTGACACAACGGTTGTTCACAAGATCGATTTCGATATTCATCGCACCGGTATCATGTTATCTGCCGTGCACTACTCGAAAGTTCATGGTCTGACACTTCAGCGTAACCACAACGAGCGCCGACGCCTGTGCGGTCAGTCCTTCTATTATCTGAAATTCCTACTACACAAGCATGCCCATCACTCCAGTGACAACGAAACACTTACAACCGTTCACGGATTGAAAGACCGTGGTTATGAAAATGCTCAGGTACTGGTTCGAGACCTGAAGCGTGGCCTGGTGGATGCAAAGAGAGCACGCAAGTACACCGGGCACTCAGCGTCAGGTATTGCTGCCTATGGAGTCACGCTGGTACGTGTGTGCGAGTCCATGGGCTGGTATGTGAAGGACTCCACCCTGTCAGCGAAGAACTTTTCCACATTGAGTGCTGAGCATGACTCAAACAGTGAAGTTGAATACCTGCAGAATGTCGGTGGTTCACTCGAGCTGCTGGACCAGGAACAAGCCAACGCGAAAGGGCAGAGCGCCACTTCCAGGTTTGCACAATTATTCACGTCCTCAGCCTTATGGTTATTCGGGGTCTTGGGCCCACTTCTTGTGTATATCAATATTTTCTCCAATGGTTACTACTCTGCCATACCTACCGATGGTGGGACGGTGGAAAGAGTGAAGATTCCAGGAGGTATAACGGAGCAGTTCCAATCATGGCACGACAGCTGTAAGCCCTTGTGGTCAGGATTCCAGAGCGTATGCAGCCGGTTTACGCAAATGTTGGTGGACTACTCCAGTGGTGTTGTCATGGCAGCCATTGACATCATGGTCATGGTCCTGCTACTCAGCTGCTTGTCTGCTGTGCTACTGGTCCGTTGGGGGCAGTACCGCCTGTTTGAAAAGGCAGCCGTATCCTACAGACACTATCTATCACGTCGAGCCTACTCATTGAAGAGTAACCGCTCCTGGCACTATCGACTGGCAATAAGCAGAATGTTTTTCAAGCGGTTGCTTGTCAGTTTTTATCAACCAAAAACATCGAATGGAATTGCAGCGTTGTGGATTGCTATGGTACTGAGCATCTTGGTAGCCGCAGTTTCACTATTTACAGGAATCTCCATGACTCTCAGCGCACTGTAGAATCCCGGTCTGAACTGTCATGACATCGCCTTCATCTAAGATCACTGCCGATAAGGCGTCGGAGATGTCTACCCTTTAGCGTCAAACGATACGGAAGAAGGCCGTCAGGCTAACCGACGTGTGGACATTGTGCTCATACCAGTTAGATAGATCAAACCGAGCGAGTAGCTGAGGTTGGCGTCCCCCCAAGTGCGCATTCACCGCCCAATCCTAGAGATGGTCGATAGCCTTATCAAGGTCATCGGTTTCGGAATAGCCGTGTGCAGGAGAGACGGAATGGGGAGGTGAGTGTTTGAGAAAGGCACGCTCATACACGTCCCACCTTGCCAGAGGCAGCCGAGCGGTACAGAGCATCGAGTGCTTCGGTGAGACGTGCGCCATTGTCAGCACTGGCAGGGTTTATGACAACCTCACCCGCGCATAACTTCGCGAACGTGAGTACCGGCACAGTGCCGTCATATTTTATATGATTCTCAGAATATCGTTGCGAGGTACTCTTGGTAAGTCTCATAAAGCGCAATCTGCTTTGCGTTGTTGATACCCATTTCTTGCAACGTCTGTTCACTCATGCTTAGCTCGTGACCAGTAGACGCGAGCGATAAGTCTGGATGGCACAGCATGCATTCATAGGGAGATGTAAGCGCTACAGGGTCTTTCCCATCTGATAGGGTTGCCGGAGTCGATGCAGGTTGGAGATCTGCGCAGCGCCTAAAACCTACAAAGTGGCTATCTGTACCTTTACGAGCAGTTACTCTCTTGATTCTGATCTTGGCCAAAGGAAGTGACATGCTGTTCGAGCCGATTACGCGGCAGTTAGAATTTATCCCGTCGGCGACATGGCCATTGTTGCATCTTCTATGGATTGTGGGCAGTACAACCTTTTTGCTGCTGCATGAGCGCAAACCGGTCACCACCGTAGCCTGGCTGCTGGCGTTCTGGACGGTACCCGTGCTTAGCGGCGTAGCCTATTTTCTGATCGGTCCGCGCAAAGTTGATCGCGAAAAGGCGGCTCGTCAGCGTGCGAAGGCGGCTGTCAATAATGCGTCACCTGCAAAACGTCATGAATACTCTGAAGCATTTGAAGCCGAGCCGCTGGCTGCTATCGGGTATTCCCTGCGCAATGGCACTAATCCTAGCGCCGTGCCGGGGCGAGCGGCAAATTTCAGACTCTTCGATACCGGCAACTCCTTGTACCCAGCGCTTGAGAGCGCTATAGATTCCGCAACGGATACCGTGCATCTCGAATACTACATCTGGCAACCCGACGAGATCGGGACGCGTATCAGAGACGCTCTGGCCCGGCGTGCGGCCGCAGGCGTGACGGTGCGGCTGGTAACTGACTCGATCGGTGCAAAGAATTGCACCCGTGCGTTCTGGAAGCCGTTAGAAAGCGCAGGGGCGCAATTGCGAACGTTCAATCCGCCACGCATTCTGATTCCGCAGCCCGGGAAACTGAACTTCCGTACTCATCGAAAAATATTGATAGTAGATGGACGTGTTGGCTTCGTAGGGGGTATTAACATCTGTGACGACAACATCACGGGCGAAGGCGGACATGGTGATACCGAAGCTTGGCGCAGCACCCATGCCCGGTTCGAAGGCCCACCGGTTAACCAGTTGCAGCGCGTGCTGCTCGAAGACTGGCTATACGGACTGCCGCTTAATCGTTCTGAGACCGGTAAGCGGACCGCAGAAAAACTGCTGTCAGATTCGGATTTGGACTTACCCGACGATCTGGACTTGTGGTTCCCGACACTCGAGGAGCCAGATACGGGTCCGTGGGTTCAGGTTGTTGATTCTGGGCCTGATGAAGATACAGTCGATATTCGCAATCTCTATTTCGCAGCGATCAATGAAGCGCGACATAGAGTATGGATCACAACTCCCTACTTTGTTCCAGACGAGCCAATGGTCACTGCGCTTCAGACAGCCGCTGCACGCGGAGTCGATGTGCGAGTATTACTGCCGGAAGATAACGACTCGGTGCTTGTAAAGGCCGCAGCGGAGACGTACTCGGAAATTATCGTCGAGGCTGGCGCCGGTGTTTTCATGTTTCAGAACCTGATGAACCATTCAAAAACCATGGTTGTAGACGATACTTTCTCGATAGTGGGTACAGCCAACATGGACAACCGTAGCTTCAGGCTGAACTTTGAAGTTGTGGCTGCTGTCTGGGATCAGGATGTCAACCGCCAGCTTGCGGAGCTGTTCGAGAATGATCTGTCTCGCTCGCAGAAGTTCGATGACAAGGATCTCAAGAGAGGAATCATCAGGCGGCTCTGGTCGAACGCTGCCCGTCTGTTATCACCATTACTGTGAGCATCATCCGATGAAATCAACAATGGTTCCTACCGTGCGCCAGAGCATTGCATTCGCCTTTGCACGGGGCGATGACATCAGCAGCGAATAACCACAGGTAGTGGAAGGAGCTTACAGGTTGTGACCAATCAGTCCACACTGGCAATCTGGCCTACGACAGTAAGTACGGTTGATTGGCCATGGAATAACTTTTCTACAAGATTGCCACAGCTTTTAGCGCTGCAGCGTATAGTTTTCGGACTGCAGGCTTGTAAGACGATAGCTTGCATACCATACGAAAACCCAAATTTAAATTTTCAAAACCGAGTGGTAAAATTATGTCTGACAAGATCGCAAATGACTTCATACACGTCAATGGAGAATATGAGAAGTTGAAGAAGGGTAAGCGGGATGACACGACTCCGCGAGAAACCCCTTCAGGACAGGGTCCTGGAGGTCGTGGTTATGACAAGGCACAGTACAAAAACTGGACTGACGAAGAACTCAAGGAACACGCAGTACGTCTCAATCCTGCAACCGCGAACAGGGAGATGAGTCGGGAAGCGTTGATAGAGCTGATTAAGTCACGTGATGCGACCGCTGCGAGGATGACCGACAAGCCCTAGGTGACCGAGTTGGCAATACTAACTGTTTCAAGACGAGCACGGTGCACCTGCACACCCATGGAGCGCGCGACGCTCGTGACTGCGCTATTCAGATTTGAATAGAGATTCAGGGAATTGCTACCATCGGCAAGGGCCGCTACTGCCGCAGGACGTTCAGCCCGGAGGAGCTTCGGTTAAGGACGCTCCTGAGCGAGCGAGACCACGGCGGCAGTACAAGCACGATAAACACCTGCGTCACGACCGGAATGATCAGCACAGCAGAAACTGATATAGTCCAAGCGAGAGCTTGAATAAAGGCATTGCTGCAACGAGATGAATGTTAGGAGGACCAGCGCTCAATCCGATGCCCTGCTCCTTCAAGTGTACGCGAGGAAAACCAAGTAGAAAACGTCAGGATGAGGTCCGATACTGCCGTTTTTTACTGATTGTGCCAGTCACATTGATCCTTGTTATCCTGCTGACTAGCCATTGCTCTCAGAAACTAAAATCAGCTGGAATCAAAACGATAGATTCCGCAACTACTCAGGTTGCGGGAATGTGATCGCTGATGTCGACGTCAGGATTGGTCAGAAAACCTGGCCTTTTCACCCAGTGTCCTCTGAGTCTCCACATCTATGGATGATTTGTCAGCTTCTTTTAATGGCCAAAGGCCATCGTCAGGGTAGGCGCTGTGCTGCGCGTCCGCAGCTTCGTCATCACCGTCTTCGCGCAGTAATGCATCCAGTTGAACTACGGCGATGGACCAAGAATCGTCTGAGCGCAGCGCGTCTGTTAACACAGCAATTTGACTGACGCTCCAGAAAGGCGCTTCTATTAGCGGTGTATCTGGTTGCAGCGGTTCCTGGCTATCGACGAATTTCATTAGCTCTTCATCGTTATCTCCAATTCCCAACTGTTCTGCCAGCGCTTGAAGTGTGTAATCCATCTTGATTCTCCAGATTCATCTCATTCGAAAAACCGTACCGGCAGGTTTTACAGGTACGGTCGATTTTAACCCTAGTGATGCATGAAATTTGATGCATGAAATTTCGAGTCCAGAAGCTTATAAAGCAGCGAAGCGGTTCTGGGTGTAGCCGCCCAGGGGCAAAATTTTATGCATACTAGGGTTAAAAACGCTCTCGTCTTCAAACTTCTTGTATATCGTTCAGCATCTCATCGACCTCCTCGCGCGCCTCCCCATTCGTCTTTCCATAACGCTCCCAGATTTTCTCTTCCAGCTCACCTGAGTCTCTGTGTCGTTCCATTATATCGACCACTGAACGCTATGGGGTCTCAGAGTGGAAAACGATAGTAGTCCCGCGCTTGGGCCTGATTGCTGTGTTTAAGATCCAACACTTTTTCCAGCCCTTCTCCATCCTTGATATCGTGCATCGTTTTATCTACTCTCAAGGTTCGATCAGCCCAGCTGACTCCAAGTATATGTGACGGCTCAACGACTACTTGTTTGCCGGGTAACCACTTACCAGTGTCGATCACCACATAGCGGACAGACCAGTCCTTAAGGTCAATTATCAGATCCGTGACCTTCCCCAGCTCACCGTCTTCTGTGGTTAGGGTGTAGCCGCTAATTTCTTTGGCACTCCGCAGGTGCGGGTCGAGTTGTTTTCTGGCAGCCGCAGCAAGTTCATTTTCAGTATCGCTTACTTCGTTTTGAGAATGCGGAATAGCCACTGGAAGCACCATTCCTCCGTAACCTCCGACGTAATATGGAAATGTATGGTCAATCCCAAACAGTCCACTTGTTGCACCGGCCTCCTGCTCGCTCACAGGTGGACTTAGTGCAGGAGTGTCTACATGTTCTATCTCTTCTTTCGTGAGCGCCGTGTGTATCGCCCCTTTAATCAGGTCAATTTCAAGAACCTGATCGGAGCGTAGCAACAACTTACTGGATGAAAACCAAGACCCTGTCTCCACCACCAATCGAGCTATCGTCCAGTTTGAATCATCAACATAGACATTAATCAACTCTCCGAGACGTTCCGATTTATTAATAACCTCGAAGTCTGTTATTTCAGAGAATACACAGCTAGACATAATTCATCTCCGTCTTAAAGTGATATTTACTCTATCGGATTCACTCTCAATGGTGAGAGACGTTAAAAAATATGCAAAAAAAGTAGACAAATTAAAATTAGCTACCGGCAGGATTTCGTGAAAGTAGGTTCGGCCAGCTGATCAACTCATTCAGAAAAAGCACAAGGCTCACGAATATTAGACGCGTGTACCTGAACGCAGGTCTCGGACTCTGGCTCAAACACGATACCTATAGGCACGGTAGGGATACCCTTTACAGGGCCCCGTACAGATTCGTGCTTGCGGAATTACCGCACACGGCTCTTGCCTTGGATAGTAGTAGCGAAGCGCTCGCTGGGCCAAGGGTGAACAACACGAGGCGTAGGCAACCACTCTTTCGCAATGCGATTGAACCCATCCCAGTTCATGCGCTTAGCCGCATTCGTCGGATCGCCGGACGTCGACCACACTCCAGCAGTCGGGTTCTCTCCGGATGCATGGGCAGACCGAACTGCTTAAGCCGTTCGGACAACTCTGAAATGAATCGCTCTGCCTGATCCTTATTACCGACCCTTGGGCCCTGCCTTGTTCCGTTTGTTGCCACCGAGTGCCACCCATTGACTCAGAGGGGCCGGTGGAGCTCACTTGCCTTGCCGCAGCTACCACGATTGCCTACCGTGAATAGGGAGACCGTCGGCGCTTCTATAGCGCAACTTTCGAAGCTCGATACCTGACCTACTTCCACCCCTACTAACGCTTGCCCCCGGTTGTTACCTCCCGACAGCATAGCTTGGGGCCAGAGCGGCTAGCCCGCCTTACTCTGTGTGACCAACATCTATATAGCAATTGACGATGAGCCTGGTAGAAAATTGCAACATATCAAATTGATGGGCAAGTCTGTGGACAAACTCTGATGAGCACGCATGTTCGCTTTTACGGCAACTTGGGAGTGTTCGATGAGCCCGTTTAGTTTGGCAAATTTCGATCAACACCCATTCGTTGGAAGAAATATTTCAGTTTTACTCATGACACTGAGTAGCCAAGCTCACCCGAAGCCCAGCGGATTAAACAGGGTCTGAGCTTGTTTGCCGCTTGTGACGGATCCGCTCTTGGACAGTTGCCTGTACGCAAAGAGCTGGTGTGATCCTGTTTTCTCCCTACCCTCCTTAACGACCAAACAGCTCAGGGTTGAACCGCGCCACTTGTCGCAACAAAGGCTCCGGCCGAACGAACACACTGCGCTCGAACAATTTTTCTCCTCGTTCCAGACGTGAATCCAGCAAGCCAAAAAATATGGCGAAGCGTTCTACCGCGCGTAGTTGAACGGCACGAACCAGTGAATCACGCACGCCATGATCATCTTGTTCGCCAAAACGCTCGCTTTCAGCCATCTCCTCCAGCGCCATCGGAAACGCTTGTGCAAAGCTGTCCCCTATCAACGTAGCTGGAAGTTCGTCATCAGGCAGGCATTGCATCACGTAAAGCAAGAATACCCACGACTGCTGAATGATGGACAAGGACGAATAACCATCCGCCCATCCCCAGTCAAATTCTGTTGCCCAGGTACGTAACAGCTGAGGATAAACTGCACGATTGCCAGCTTTGCGGCAGAGCTTCTTCAACTTCGCACTCTGGTGGAAGCGTCCTTTTCGATACACGATGAGCCCTGCAAAACCGGCCAGATAGCGAAGTGCTTCCAACTCAACAAAATCACTTTCAGAACTTAATCTGCCCCGCCTTTGAGCATAGGGATCAAGCGCTTCGGGTATCAACTGTAAGGCCCCAATCTCTTGTACGAGTGCACGCGGCAGATTGCCTTTCTGCGTGGCTTTCAGGCCATTCTCACCGCACGCCGCACTCAGATGATCGAAGAGTTTCATCACGGGTGCAACTGGCTCATCCTCGAGTATCTCAGGCAGTACAACGATATCAGGAGATTCCAGGGGAAAATACAACAGGCGATGCATATCCGCAGGGCTAAGCCCCTGGAAGTCAACAGCTGGTTGCGGCATCGCTTGATCACTCAGTGTTGCAACCAGGTTCATCATCCCATCGTCCGACTCGGTCAACGAGTCTGGTAGTGCTGCTTCTATGTCCTTAAGCAACGCTTCCATGGTATCTGGCTCAAGCGGGGTTGAACCGGTAGACACGGTGCTCACCGCATGCCCTGTTGGTCGGTCCGTTGTACCGGTTATCGATGTGACTTTTTCCAACCCGGTAAACCCGAACGCTTGTGCCAGCCTCGCATTGGCAGCGTCGATATCGAAATATGCCGGATCGAATCCCGGACCACGCCACGCCAGCATCTGCGCATGCTCCGGATGAGTGGGAATGAGAATAGCTTCGAGATAATCCATATACCCGCCAGCACCGCCAACATCCTCTGGCGGACACGCATTCTCACCGGCGCTGCACCGGGGGTGGCGCAGCATAAGGTCGGGGGGTAACCGTGCATCGAGTCGAATCGTGTGTTGCCAGCCATCCCCAAAGTCATACAGGTAACGGATCTCATCAGAGCCCGTTCTGAACAGTGTCCCCAGCTGCTTGCGCTCACTGTGTACAACGTAGTCATCAACCTCTGCTGCGTAGTAATCAGGCCCATAAACAAGTTCGTCTTTGAGAAATTCGTGCAGATGAGAATCCTCCCAGGGCATCGCTTGCTGTATGGCCGTATGCAACGTCGACAATGCACTACTTGCTCGCATGAGTAGTGTGCGAGTGATGACAGGCCGAACATCATCCAGCGTGACCACAAGACGCAAGATCTCAGTGGTCGCAGGCCCTCGACGATCACCTGGGTCTCGCTTAGTGTCGGTCATAATAAAGTCTCCTGGAAAGCTCAAGGTTTGTAGTATCGCCGACTACGCGCTCACTGGGGATTCTCAAGCGTACTTTACTGGAAATCGCGAGTGGTCGAGTCTGGGTGATGCCGGGTAAGAGTGTGCTCCTGGTCTGCGCTGGCGACCATCAGAAAACTTCTGTAGTATCTAAACGCCGCGCACAGGTTCGCGCTGTCTGGTCCAGTTTATCGACATGGCCAGATTCAGAACTCACCTCTTGATATGAGAAAGAACACCATGAAAACAGGCTTGAAACAACGTTTGAGATGGGCAGTGGGGGCTACGCTGGCGCTTGCAGTTGCAAGCCCAGCGGTAATAGCCCAAGACGTTATAAAAGTGGCAGGTATTCATGCCTCACCCGTAGAGAATGCATGGAACTCACGTCTGCACAAAGCTCTCACGGAAGCGGCGGCGGATGGCTCCATTGAGTATGTTTTTTCGGAAGGTATATCGGGCAGTGATTACGCGCGTGCCATGCGCGAGTACGCCGAGCAAGGCATTCAGCTCATTGTCGGTGAGTCTTATGCGGTTGAACGTGAAGCCCGTCAGGTGGCAGCAGACTATCCCGGTGTAGCGTTTCTAATGGGTTCCAGTGGAGAGCCTGCGGCTGATAACTTCGGAATCTTCGGAACATGGAACCATGATGGTGCCTACCTTGCTGGCATGCTGGCTGGTGAGATGACTGAATCCAACGTGATAGGCACGGTAGGGGCAATACCGATTCCCGAGATCAATTTGTTAATCAATGCGTTTGCGGCGGGCATAGAAGCTGTCAATCCAGAAGCCGAACACCTTGTGTCGTTCATCGGTACGTTCTTTGATCCACCAAAAGCACGCGAAGCAGGCCTGGCTCAGATTGACGCCGGTGCCGATATCCTGTTCGGTGAGCGAATAGGTACGGCAGACGCCGCCAAGGAGCGTGACATCCTTGCGGTTGGTTCATTGATCGACTACACGGAGCGTTACCCGGATACGGTGTTCGCAAATGCCATGTGGTATTTCCGCCCCATACTGGATGCAGCTGTTGACGATGTACGCAGTGGCAATTCAGTGGCCAAAGTGTATACCTCTTTTGGCTTGATGGTTGAAGGTGGTAGTGACATCGTCTATTCTGAAAACGTGCCGCCAGCTGCAGCAGTGGAGGCCATGGAAGCACGCCGTGCCGAGATCAAAGCGGGCAGCTTTGTTGTCCCTGTTGATATGGAAGACCCATCCTGATCGAGTACGCGCGGTTCGATGACACCGCCGGTTCTGCATATTGAGGGTGTCACTAAGCGCTTTGGTGACACTCTTGCCAATGATTCGGTTTCTATCGAACTGGCTCGTGGAGAAGTTCTCGCCTTGCTGGGCGAGAATGGTGCTGGCAAAACCACACTGATGAATATCCTGTTTGGTCACTATGCGGCCGATCTGGGCAGCGTTAGTGTACAAGGTGAGTTGCTGCCTCCGGGCAAGCCGCGCGCCGCTATCAAGGCTGGGGTGGGCATGGTCCATCAGCACTTCTCACTGGCACCAAACCTTACCGTGCTGGAAAACATCATGACCGGCACTCAGCCAGTGTGGCGCTGGCGCTCCGATACTCGGGCAGCAAGGACAAGAATAGCCGCTATTGTCGAGCGCTTCGGCTTGCCGGTAGAGCCCGATGCCCGGGTAGCTGATCTGTCGGTGGGTGAGCAGCAACGGGTAGAAATACTCAAAGCACTCTACAACGATGCGAAGGTGTTGATCCTCGATGAACCCACCGCAGTGCTTACAAACCTTGAGGCGGAGCACCTGTTTACCACCTTGCGCATCATGGCATCCGAAGGGCTTTCGCTGATTTTTATCTCTCACAAATTAAATGAGGTGATGAACGCGAGTGACCGGGTCGTTGTGATGCGAGCTGGCGCTGTTGTTGCCGAACGCAACACGGCTGACACGAACAAGGCCGAACTTGCAGAACTGATGGTCGGCCGACGAGTGACTCGCCCTGTACGCACACCATCACAACCTGGCAAGTTGACCCTCCAGGCTAGCGGTGTGAACGTAGCGGGCAAACTATCAGACGTCAATTTTCAAGTACACGCTGGTGAGATACTGGGCATCGTCGGTGTTGCGGGTAACGGCCAAAGTGCCCTGAGTGAATTGCTGTGTGGTGTGTTGCGTGCCACAGGCGGGACACTGAATTTGTGTGGCCTTCCGTACCCGCAAGGTGATGTGCCAGCCTTGCTGCGTGAAGGTGTTGCCCGAATCCCCGAGGATCGATCGACTGCGGGTGTCATTGGCGATCTCAGCCTCTGGGAAAATGTGATTCTGGAACGGTGCGCAGACAAGCACTTCGCGCGACATGGACTCATTCAGCGTAAATCGTGTCGTGACCATACGGCTCAAATACTCACAGCTTTCGATGTGCGTGGCGGTGGCCCCGACCACCGCGCGCGCCTGCTTTCTGGTGGCAACATTCAGAAACTTATTCTGGGCCGCAATTTGCACGCAGCCCAGAAGCTACTCATTGCCGCACAGCCTACCCGTGGCCTTGATGAAGGGGCCGTTGCGGCAGTACATACTCGATTACTGCAAGCCCGGAACGAGGGAACAGCAGTGCTTCTGATTTCCGAGGATCTGGACGAAATCATGTTGCTGGCCGATCGCATACAAGCCATTGTGCGTGGTCGTTTGTCAGCATCCGTCGATGCAGGACAGGCTGATGCACGCCAGCTTGGATTAATGATGGCCGGTGACTGGGGGATGGGCGACAAAACGGACAACACGCTAGCGTCCGGGGCCGGCAGCGTCGAGACAGGCGGGTCTGACCATGCGGTTTGAAGCACGTGCACTAACGCCTCTCTGGTTGGTCGCGACAGCTCCAGTATTGGCCATTGCGGTAGCGCTCACCCTGTCAGGTTTGTTGATCGCAGCCTCTGGTGTTTCGGTCATTGAGTCATTCAAGCAGATTGTGCTCGGCGCATTCGGAACGCGCCTGGGTTTGTCTGAGACACTGACACGAGCTACACCGTTGATCCTGACGGGCCTCGCGGCGGCCGTGGCGTTTCGTGCAAAGCTGTGGAATATTGGTGCAGAAGGTCAGCTCTATCTAGGGGCTATCACCGTGGCGGCGGTCGGTATAGTGCTACCCGCCATGCCAGGTTATGCGCTTATTCCTGTACTAGCCGCAGCTGGTGCGCTCGCGGGAATGATGTTGCTGCTTGTGCCGCTGTTGTTACGCTTACGCTTTTGCGTGGATGAAGTTGTAACCACCTTGCTGTTGAACTTCATCGCCATCCTCTTTGTGTCGATGATGATCGAAGGACCTTTAAAGGATCCATTAGCCTTTGGTTGGCCGCAATCGGTACCGGTTGCCCCCGAAGCGGAACTGCCTAAACTCATGGATCGAACGCGTTTGCATGTTGGGCTCCTCATAGCTGTTTTACTGGCTCTTGTGGTTCATTGGGTTCAGTCCCGTACCGTGTTCGGTCTGCAATCTCGCGCTACCGGGCTGAACGCTACCGCGGCACGTTTTGCTGGTGTGCCGCTGGGCCTTTCGCTTATCAAGGTCGCTTGCCTGTCTGGTGGTCTGGCAGGGCTTGCAGGAGCCGTTGAGGTCATGGGGGTAAAAGGCTATGTGACCACTGATCTGTCACCAGGGTTTGGATATGCTGGCATTATGGTGGCCATGCTGGCGGCGTTGCATCCCGTTGGCGTTATCGGGGCAGCGGTGTTTGCAGCCACGTTGTTTGTGGGTGCTGACGGCATGAGCCGAGCGGTGGGCATTCCTTCCTACATTGCTGACGTTACCGTTGCGCTGTCCTTGCTGAGCATGTTGGTAGCGTTGTTTTTCACCCGCTATCGGGTACGGTTATGACGATGTTATTCAATGGTCTGGATGGATACGCTCATGATGTGTGTAGCCTCAACCGGGGCAGGCGATGGATGCAAACGGTGCGGCTATGAACTATCTGTGTGCAGGAGCCTGATAATGGAATTCGTCGAGATACTAGGCAACCCAGGGTTATGGTCGTCGGTACTGCGTATTGCCACGCCATTGATCTTTGCCACCCTTGGGGCATTGCTGTGTGAGCGTTCCGGTGTACTGAACCTGGGTATCGAAGGCATCATGACGTTTGGCGCCATGATTGGCTGGCTCACAGTCTTCAATGGTGCCGATCTCTGGACAGGTGTTATGGTTGCCGCCCTGTGCGGAATGCTGATCGGTTTGCTGCACGCATTGATGACGGTAAACCTGGGTCTTTCCCAGCATGTGACTGGCCTTGGCATAACGTTACTGGCAGCCTCCAGTAGCTATTATATTTTTCGGCTGGTGGTACCCGTGGCGTCAACCCCGCCCACTATCGAACCTTTTCTGCCCGTCGACATCCCCGGATTATCCGATCTACCTTTTCTGGGGCAAGCTTTGTTTACGCAGACATCGCCTACCTATCTTGCTATCGCCACTGCAGGATTAATGGTGTGGTTACTGTTTCGAACACCGGTGGGTCTGGCAATACGAATGACGGGGGAGAACCCACATGCAGCCGAAGCTCAGGGAATCAACCCGATTGTTGTCCGTATTCTGTGCATCATGGTGGGTAGCGGCCTGATGGCCATTGGCGGATCATTTCTGACCTTGTCCGCGTTCAACAGTTTCTTTCCCACGATGGTGCAGGGGCGTGGCTGGGTATGTATAGCATTGGTCGTATTCGCTGCCTGGCATCCTGGACGGGCGCTCTTTGGCGCGCTGTTATTTGCGCTGTTCGACGCCTACCAGCTACGCTTGCAAACGGTAGTAGGTAAAGAGGTGCCTTATCAGCTGTTCTTGATGGTGCCTTATGTTCTGTCCATCGTTGCGCTTGTGATCATGGCACGCAGGGCAAGTGTTCCGCAGGCTTTGATGCAACCGTACATCCGTGGTGAACGCTGAGTCGTTCCTGTGCCGCGTCCACAAGCAGTACCCTGTGAATAGGTCCCGTTGCTGCGCCGTTGTCGATGAGTCTCTTGACAGCTTGTTGACTACACCCTAGTGATGCATAAAATTTCTGCCTAGGCGGCCCCACCCAGAACCGCTTCGCTGCTTCTATAGCAGCATCTAAGTACCGGAGGCGGCCCCCGCTGTACTCATTTTTCCTGGATCTCTCGGGGCCGCCTCCGGCACTGATATACAGCTCTAAAAGCTTCTGGACTCGAAATTTCATGCAACACTGGGGTTAAGCTCTTCCAATGCTCGCATCGCAACATCCGGTGCCGGCAAATCCCCACCAGGATGGCCTTCGGGGTCGTCGAGCAAACCTTCGTCGTATTTTTGCAGCCAGAGGAAGGTCTGGGTATAGCGACTGATGATCTCGACCAGACCGCGCCCTTCCACCGTACGCAGTTCGGGGCTCTGTGCCGCTTTCCTGATGAGTTCCAGAGCCTGCTCGAGTTCTGCGGCATTTTGCTGAAAACGTTGTTGATTGAGCGCATAACCATTGACCAGATAGTCCCATAACCGCTGTGTGGCCCACATGCGGAATTGGGTACCTTTTTTGGAATTACGCGGAATTTTACTGATATTGCTACATCTAGATTGCAAAATCGAATGTTTCGCCGAACCTGCCGCTTGCCCTCTTGGCGAACTACCAAGGATTCCTCGGTAGTTGAATTTTCATTTAGCTCATCCTCTTTAAAGATGTTTCTCAGGTGCAAGCCAATGGTATCCGAGTCTTTGTCGAACCACTCCGCCATTTGCGCCTGAGATAGCCACAAGGTTCCCTCGTCCAGTCTTATTTCAATCTGCGTTTGGCCATCATCACCTTGAAAGATTTCGATATTGTTCTTGGGGCTCATAATGCCTCGGCGACTAACCTTTTGGTGGCAGGAATCTTGAGCCTGGAACGTGTCACTGGTTCCGAGGATCTCCATTCTGTGATGTACAAGGGGTTATTGAGCCACTGGAAAAAGACCGTGAAGGCGTAGGCTAGGTTGTTGGCTATGTAGTGCATGGGGATGTTGAGAGTTCGTTATTGAGATATTTTGCAGCAGCTTTACGAATCACACGCAGCCCCCCGTACAGATACGTGCTTGCAGAATTACCACACACTGCTCTTGCCTTGGCTGCCGCACAACGTTGTTGACTATCCAGTACGCTATTTCGCCAAATATCTTACCTAGCACTTGGAGCGCTAATTTTTTTCCTCTGCCACCTTCGGTAGTTGACTATTTAAGTTATCCATCGTCTATCAAGTAAGCAGCTTCACCCGGAGCACTTATCTTGAAATTCAGAATTCAGGTCTTCCACTTTACTACGCCTGTTTTAGTTTTCTGCAGAACGTTAGTGATAAGCTACGAGTAAGCAACGGTGGATGCGGTGCTTCCCATATCAGCTTGCCCTACGTAAGCCCCCCGCAGTATCAATCCAGCTGGTGACACGATTTCTACCACTGTTCTTGGAGGCGTAGAGAGCAACATCCGCCTGATTTAGTAATTCCTCGACACTTTCGGCGCCAAAACTAAACGTTGAAACACCGAAACTGGCAGTAACGATGCGTCCTTTTGTGTCGCTATCAGGTAACCCGAACAAGCTCTCGAAATCAAGACGGGCACGATCACTAAGTTGTATAGCGACGTCTTCCCCCGCGCCCACCAGTAGAAAACTAAATTCTTCGCCGCCATAACGACCTACGCAGTCGTTTGGCCCTGCCAATGACATTAATGTACTCGCCATTTCTTTGATAACAATATCACCCGTCCCGTGCCCGAAATCGTCATTTATCTTTTTGAAATTATCAATATCGGCCATGATGACACTTAGCGTCAGAGAATCACGCATTGCCAATTGAAATTCAGCTTCGAGTTTTTCAAAGAAAGCACGACGATTGAAACATTCTGTTAACGAATCGATAGTCGCTAATCGGAATAACTCTTTGTTTTTGGTTCGGACATCTTCGTGAGCTGCCTCCAGATTGTTCAAAGTTTCTTTGAGTCCTTCGTTCGTGTACTCCAGTTCACTTATATCGTTGAAGCTGGCAATGACACCTCGTTGCTCACCACCATCATCTAGGACCGGTGAGATGTTTACAGTAAACACTCGAATACCAAGATTTGGAGACTGTAATTCTAACCTGACGTCTGTAAATCGAGTTCCCTCACAAGTAGCCAACGTCCACGGCATATCTGTAGACTCGTTATTCTTGTTCGTTCGTATCCAGGGCAAATTGGAGGGATTAACTCCAATCAAGGCATCAGGCGAAAGTCCAACTTTAATGGCGAATGCTGAATTGACAAGAACAATACAATGGTTTCGATCAAGAATGAAAACCCCCTCCACCAACTGATCCAACGCCGCTTGCACCCTACCCGGTACTACGGAGCTTGGATCGAGATAACGTAACATTCTAGACAGATACACAAGATAGGCAAGGAAGCCTGCAACAGCCATTACCGCGATCATTTTATACAAGGGTGTTTTTAGTAGACCTGAGAATCCAGAATAAGGTAGTGCATCGTATTTAACTTTCAAAACGCCCCATTGCACATCACCCCTAAAAATGGGAATCAGCACTTGTGTGGGTGTCGAATGCTCCAAACCATTCTCAATCCACAATTTAGCGTGTTCGCTAGTCGACGCTAACGTCCTACCGTTCATTTTCTCAAAACTCATAGACAAGATATCTGGCGCTGTCTCGATTTTGGATACCATATCTTGCTGCAGCTCAGACAACTGATCTGACGACATGAATGCGGAATACTGATTCGCCAGTGACTCAGATAAGTTCTGTCGCGATTCCAGTGCAGCTGCATACGGATCAGGAAATATTTTCAGCACCCAATCTGTCGCGAGCAATAAACTGGTAGTCAAAGCAACGATGCCAAGACTGATTCTTATGGCGGGAGTCATAAATGGCTCTCTGGACCGTTCGCTCGAGGCACGACTTTGGAGCTGTTCATTGAATCAAAAATCTGAGCCGCCGCTTTTTCTCCTTCGTCCAAAGGTTGCTCTGGTCCATCTCGTCTCCGTTTTTTTCTATCCCATCGCCCATTGCTTTTATTCGCAACTACTGGTAGCGGATCAAATCCTTGCCAAGTGGGTATAGATGAGAGCGCACTAGCGACTAGACTGCCACCGTGCAACAGCCACGCAAAGGACCCGACAGACAGGGTGACGCCTGATGCCCGAAGCACAACATCAGCGACGTATTGTGATCGGCTTTCACGGTTGGCCTCATCACTCATTTGATCACGCATAATCTGCGTAGCACGCCTCAAATTTTCACTAGTTATCCATTCGGCATGGTCAGAGGCTTGTTCTTTCAACAGATCTGCATCCTGAACAGGGCTCATAACCAAATCAAGTGCTAGTAGATCCTCAATGGGCGGCGGTGTTTCGTATTGAGACTGTCGCACCGGTACTGTCATGGAATCTTTACTTATTATAATGTCCTCTCGATATATAGCTACTGACTTAGATTGAGTGGACGCTACTGTGACTTTCGATTCGCCCACAGTGTCTATAGCTACACTGGCGGCAACCGCTTCGTCTTCAGGAGCCGTCAAGGCCGCAACAGAACTTAACCATTCATATGCGGAGCTAACTGTACTTCCCTCTAGTACTTTAATGTTATCTATCGACGTTGCTGCATCTGGAACAGTAGCAGCGATTATGGGTTGTGTGTTCGAACCGCGAATAGATACAGTAACTGTCTGACTGGTACCGTCCGATGCCAGAAAGGTGTGACTATCGCTTAATAACTCGTTGAACCCCAGTGATTGAACAGCTGTGTGGTCGCGATCCAACTTGTAACTCCAGACCCCAGATTCAAGCGCGAAAGTTCCGAAGCCATTAACACCACGAATGCTAGCCTCTTCGATAAAAGCTATCGGGTTATCGGTCAAATCGACATCACTAATAGCTAGGATATTGCTATAGGTTGAACTCTGATCTGTAGCGACCTCACCCGTCGTGACGCCCGATATCACAGGAGCGTCTTCACTGCCAAAGATTTCTAGTTTTACAATGTGTTGAGTTCCGTCAACCGAGGTAACAGTCAATGACTCTGCCACAGATTGCCCACCGTCCAATCCTTGAATCATTGGTTGATTATTGTCTACATCGTATCTCCAGACACCTTCAGCATCAATGGCAAAGTTACCGTATAAGCCGTCTATTGCAGTCGGTACAAAGCTTGACTCATCAGCATCTGAGTCCGCTATGGTTAGGTTTCCCTTCATGACAATGGCATTTCCGACCAAATCCACATCTTCAGTGACTATGCCAGCATCAACGCCGCCTATTACGGCTTCATCGTTTACGTTTTCCAAAGAGACATCGACAACCTTCGACGTGACGCGACCAGGTTCAAGTATTATTTCAACGGTAAATGTGTCACTGCCAAACCAATTTTCATCAAAGGGTGTAAACGTCCAATCACCACTGTCAGGGTTTATCTCTGCAGTACCACCCGTGGGCAACTTAGAAATGACAAAGGAAGTTTCATCCGTTACTCCTATTATTTCATTCACTACAAGTTTCCCAGAGACAACATCGCCTTCCTTGCCGACGTATAAGGTATCACCACCGACTACAGCCGTGCTTTCAACCAGAATATTTACGGCTTCACTGGAAACAGATTCCGCTGTACCGCCACTATCCGTGTAACTAAGCAGGATCCTGATAGAAGTATAGACGTCTTTTTTTTCTACCTGGTAGGTTGAGTCTGTCGCACCCGAAATATTCACACCATCGCTTTGCCACTGATAGGTTATTGTGCCCACGCCATCTTCATCTTTCAGGTTATTTGAAGTGGTAAGGAGATCTCCCTCAACAGGTTTGGTGTTGTCTATCGTTACCGCACCTGTTGGCGCGTCATTGACGTTCACTACATTGGAAGTCTTGGCACTGGTAACTGTCTCGGCAGTCCCTTCATCGTCGGTGTAAATGGCCACCACGCTATTGGCAGTGCCGACATCATCTTGCACCGTCGTGTAAGTAGAACCCGTCGCACCCAAAATATTGGCACCATCGCGCTGCCATTGATAGGTGACCACACCCAGACCATCTTCATCCGACAAGGTGTTCGTGGCGGTTAAGAGATCACCTTCATCCGGCGTGTTGTTGTCTATCGTTACCGTGCCTGTTGGTGCATCGTTAACATTCTCAATTTTCACTGTTGCTGTACTGGCCACACTCTCCGGCGTCCCTTCAACATCTGTGTAGCTAGCCACTACGCTAATGGCGGTGTCGACGTCTGATTGTACCGTCGTGTAGGTGGAACCCGTCGCGCCTGAGATATCGACACCATCGCGTTGCCACTGATAATTGATCGCACCCAGCCCGTCTTCATCCGCCAGAGTGTTACTGGCAGTCAGTAAATCTCCTTCATCCGGCACAGTATTGTCAATGATCACTGTACCTGTCGGGGCGTCGTTGACGTTGACGACACTTGACGTTGAGGAACTTGATACACTCTCAGCAGTACCTTCACTGTCCGTGTAACTGGCTACCACGCTTATGGCGGTGCCTACATCGTCTTGTATTGTGGTGTACGAAGAACCCGTACCACCCGAAATATTCACACCATCGCGTTGCCATTGATAGGTGATCGCACCCAGACCGTCTTCATCTGCCAAGGTGTTTGTGGCGGCTAAAAAATCACCTTCATTCGGGGTAGTGTTGTCTATTGTTACCGCACCAGTTGGCGCGTCATTAACGTTCTCAACATCCGCTGTCACTGTACTTGACACACTCTCCGCGTTTCCTTCACCATCAGTGTAACTTGCCACTACTCTAATGGCGGTACTGACGTCAGCCTGTACGGTAGTGTAGGTGGAACCCGTCGCGCCTGCAATACTCACACTATCGCGTAGCCACTGGTAGCTGATCGTGCCTAGACCATCTCCATCTGCCAAGGTATTGCTGGCACTTAACAAATCTCCTTCATCCGGTACAGTGTTGTCGATGGTCACTGCTCCTGTTGGCGGATCGTTAACGTTGGCGGTTACAGAACTAGCCACACTCTCCGCTGTCCCTTCACCATCAGTGTAACTGGCTACCGCTCTAATGGCAGTACCCACATCATCTTGTACCGTTGTGTAAGTGATACCCGTCGCACTCGAGATATTCACACCATCTCGTTGCCATTGATAGGTGATCGCACCCAGACCGTCTTCATCAACCAAGGTATTTGAAGCAGTTAAGATATCGCCCTCATCAGGGGTGTCATTGTCTATCGTTACCGAACCAGTTGGCGCGTCGTTTACATTTATAACGTTTGAGGTAGCAGTACTAGGTACACTCTCCGCTGTTCCTCCACCATCAATGTAACTTGCAGACACGCTAATAGCGGCACCGACATCAGCTTGAACCGTGGCATAGGTGGAATCCGCAGCACCCAAGATATCTACACCATCACGTTGCCACTGGTAGGTGATCGTACCCATGCCGTCTTCATCAGCCAAGGAATTGCTCGCGGTGAGCAGATCGTCTTCTTCCGGGGTCGAGTTATCTATCGTCACTGCACCCGTAGGAGCAGCATTCAAGGATGCAAGTTGAGCAACATCAACAGAGGTTAGTGCACGGTCGTAGACCCGAACTTCATCAAGCAATCCATCGAATTGAGCTTCATTTGAACCCCCACGCCTTGATCGACCAATTTCCGATCTATCAACCTCGGAAATTTCAGAAAAGAAATCTGAATTAGCTGAACTACCGTTAGAGTAAGTAACGCCTGCAACAACTCCATCGATGTACAGCGTGTTCCCACCTGACCCCACAGTAACAGCTACATGATGCCAGCTACCATCATTAATAGTTGTATTGCTGTTCACTACAAGAAATCCGCCGTTTTCGTTAATGTTAAGCCATTTCAATTGACCCGATTCAATACTGAATTTCGCCAGATCGAAGGATTCGCTTTGATCAGATACGCCAAAGACTGTATTTTCATCAGTATCTGTCGTGTTTATCCATGCAGAGATAGTTCCCTCCGCTAGATTAGCAAAAACGGCACTGTGCGAATTCAGATTAACGCGGTCGCCTGTACCATCAAGCGAAAGCTTGCCCTCTCCAACAATATCTGTGGCATTGTCAGTGTCAATGAAGGCATCACCTTTGAGCAAGCCGTGATAGTTGTTACCACTAGAGTCATTGGCATCAGCATCAAATTTCCAATGTCCAACAAGCCCGGTCGTAATATCAGGAGCTAAAATAACTGACCAGTTTTCTTGCAACTCATCGCTAGGAGCTATGGAACTTTCGATGTTGCCGTAATGGTATTCAAGATCCCAATCGCCGCCCAGTGCAGCCATTCCCGTTGTATCAGTCGATGCCGCTACATCTGTACCTGTAATCTGCGCGAGTCTTTCTACGAAATTCTGACCGTATACATCTGCAGCTAAATCACAACCATAAATCAGAATATCTCCGTTTTCGTCGAAGGCATCACCCCAGGCAGCAATGGCTACCATATTCTCGTCGAGAGATTCTGCGTTCAGAAGAGTAGAGCCAATATCAATCGCCCCATTAAAACCATGCGATATGATATGTACAGCATCCAGTGAGTCGTAGCCAGCAAGCACATCACTTATCTGCTCAATGCCATTGCTGGAATTATCCAGAATGAAAACATCAAACTTTCGTTGATCAGTCCGCTGTTCAAGCAAATCATCTACCAGCTGCTGATAATCGGTAGTATCAGTATCAACAAATACTAATTCATAGGCATGTGTAGAATCATTATCGACAGAGGTCTGACTCTGCGAGATGCTTGAGTCGTCGCTATGTCTACGACCTGTTAATTCGCTTGCCTGTAGAGTAGATTCATCCTTACTTGTGAAAGCAAGTACATCCAGCCCACCAAGCGCATCGGCAGAATACAGAATCTGATCTTCAAGCGCCTCCAAAATAGGCCGACTACCCTTTCTACGCATTGGCCCGGAATTCATGCCCGTCTATGAGACCCTCGATGCAAAGTGCGCACGAATACGTATGATTTTGCGCTTAGCTGTTGCATACATTGGTTATCCATGTGAATTCTGAAAAACCAGAACCTTCCGTGCATAAAATAGCGACGTGAAAAGCAAATAGTTGAGTAATAACCGTTAGATTTACTAGTGGCCATACAACCGAAGGGACCTATAGATTCCGTAGAGATGGGTTACAGTTTATTTCAGAAAAAACGTTATGCTTGTGACTGCTTATTCAGGTTCACCAGAGAACGACAATATTGTACTGAGCCTTTCGTCTTCACGCTCTACAAACCGACGTGCCCGTTCAGATGTTTGCTCACGGCGGCGTTGAGCAAAATTAAAAACTCTACTCCCAATCCAACAGGGTAGTAGATTCGATTTCCTGTGAACAAAAACAGACAGCAAAATAATAAATGATTCCCCATAAATTTGCCTGGGAAGCTCGTCCTCGAGTGATGAGATTATCTGGTAACTACCCGCATCACCTTGTCGCGCACAGCGCCCTAGCAGCTGACGATCTATGCGTTTGGCATCGTTGCGTTCCGTGAGAATAACGTGCAAACCTCCTATGGCTGCCACACCCCCGCCAAGATGAATGTCAGTACCTCGGCCAGCCATGTTAGTGGCAACCGTGATCAGTCCTGCATTTCCGGCCTGAGCGATAACGTTTGCCTCATCAACATCCTGCTGCGCGTTCAGCACTTGCACTTCGGTCCCTGCTTCCAACAGTCGTTGTGCAATCAGCTCCGATTGGAGCACTGATTTTGTACCAATGAGCACTGGACGGCCGAGCGCAGACAGCGCTAACGCACTAGCCACTACAGCAGCATGGGCATGCCCGACACTTAGATATATTTTCTCTGGTATGGCAATACGACGACAAGCACGGTGTGTCGGGATACGTACAACACCCAGTCCATATACTTTTCTCAATTCACGCTTCAGCTCACAGGCAGTACCCGTCATACCAGATATTTTCAGATATCGATGAAAAAATCGTTGATAACTGATTCTGGCCAATGTCTCGTTGTTCGCACTCAGTGTACATTGCTCTTTTATTTCAATCATCTGATGCAGACCTCGCCCCCAGGACCGATCAGCCATCAGCCTTCCCGTATTGCCATCAACTATTTGTACCTTTTTTTTGTGCACTACATAATCACGATCACGTTTGAACAAATGCTCAGCGACTAATGCCTGCTCGACAAGTTCGTTGCGTCGCCGCGGCATATGCCATGCTTCATCCATTCCGATGGCACAACGCTCAAGGCATAAATGTCCTTTCGGCGTTAAGGCTACCGTACGCTTGCTTTCGCACAATACATAATCTTTACCTGGCAACAGTTCGTTGCCAAGAACCAGAGCTTGCCTGTACATCGTGAGCATGGGGTCATCCTTTTCAACTGCGCGTGACAAAATCAGCGGAGTACCTGCGTCATCAATAAGCACGCTGTCTGCCTCATCGATGATGGCAAAACACAGCCCTCTTAGCATAAGATTAACGTTTTTTGAAGCCTCTCCTCGGAGACACGCCAGCTTCAGATTCAGCTTGCCAGTATTTGATCCTCGCTCTATGCGATCACGCAAATAATCGAAACATATCTGTTTATTAGTCGTGTAGGTAATATCGCAACAATAAGCAGCGCGACGCGACTTAAAATCCAGACCTTCTGTAACAACACCTACAGACAGTCCAAGCGACTCATAAAGAGGTCGCATCAATCCAGCGTCTCGTGTCGCAAGATAATCATTGACGGTTATCACATGAACAGGAATACCAGCCATTGCCGCCGTCGCGGCGGGTAATACTGCCGTCAGAGTTTTGCCTTCACCCGTCTGCATTTCGGCGATTTTTCCTTGATACATGGCCCAACCACCTAGCAACTGCGACTCGAAATGGCGCATGCCCAAGATGCGATCAGACAACTCTCGAACAGTTGCAAACGCTTCTATAGCCAGATTGTCGTTGCAGCCTGAATAAACCAGTCGATTCCGCAAATTACTGATATGCTGCTGTAAACCTTCCGCGGGCATTCCTTGTAGCAACAATCCACGTTGCTCAATATTCGACACAATTCGCCTTAGACACCTGACGCGTGACTCACATCGTGAGCTTACACGGTCAATAGTCCTTCCCAATAGATGGTCAAACCGGTTTACGCTGCCCCCTCGATGCTCTGGATAAGTACCCAGAGCCAGTCCAGGCCGAGGTATGTTCTGTGTTGAATGCATCATCGTAATCTACACACCCAAGCGACGAATAAACAGTTGCCTCGCTTGGCGAAACCACTGCTCGGCAAGCGGCTGGTTGCCGTGGTCGAATTTAACGTAAGCACGTTGCCCTATTCGCCATACATCAGGCTGATCACGCAACGTCAGGTCAAGTTCAAACACACTCTGTAGCGTTCTGAGGCCTTGTTTGTCGCTGGGATCTACCGAAATTGAGCCACCGCCCTCGCGTCCTAAAACTTTGCTTGGCAACATTTGTTGCGCTGCTGGCACACCTCGTGTCAACGACGCTGGAATCGAATCATGCAGTGAATCTGCAAGCTTTACATCAACCCCTACTAATACTTCGCGGATCAAGCCTATCTTGCTCTGAGGCACAACAACACGAACCGTCATGGCGCCACGGTCCAGAACGAAGCCTAGTCTATCTCCCTGACGTACGTAGCGCCCAGTCATTTGATTGGCTCGGCGAAGCACCAATTCGCCGTTACTGGAACTGTGGATTGTCAATTGTTCAGCCCGCTGCCTCGCGCGATCCAGTTCTGCTTGCTTGCTGTTGATTTGCTCGTCTACGATAGCAGCTTGTACCCGATCGGACAGATTCTCTATGCGATAGCGAACCAGCAATTCGTCAAGCTCTGTTTCCAGAAATCTTATACGTGCCCGAAGCAAGGGATCAGTCATTGTCAGTAGTGCCTGGCCCTGTTTAACCTCTTCAGATGGTTCAGCAAGCAGTTCGTTGATGATGCCATCAGTACCCGCCAATATATGTGCTTGATCGGGTAACCATAGAACACCTTGAGCCTGTGTTGCCGATGGTACTGGTGCAAGAAAAACGATTCCACACAAACCCGAAATCACGCTAAGACTCCCCAGAATTGAACGTTTGCGGTGCTGCGCGAGTGCCTGATTGAAAAGTACAAAATATACAAGCTTTACAGCTGGCGACACGATTAACAGCGCTGTTGCCCAGATGGCCAGCACTATACCGATCACAAAGTATTGACCCGCTACAAATATCACGATGGCAAACGTCATAGCCACGCGGAAAATCGCAGCCGCTGCCCCGTAAAAAAATAGCCAATAGCGCTCTTCACGGCGGTTGACTGGCGAATCCGCAGACTTTTCGCCACACAAATAGCGCTGAGCAAGGTAGGCCAGATATCGCGTCGAACGAGATGCCAGATTAGGGATCCCAATCGCATCCTTGAGAATGTAATAAGCGTCGAAACGCAACAAAGGATTACCATTGAACACTAGAGTCGACACACCACAAACGAGCATGACGTTGAATGCAGTCAAACGCAGTAGTCCGGGTTCTACATTTATCCATATCAGCAAGGCGATAGCTGCTAGAAACAACTCCACCATCATGCCGGAGGCGCTAACCAGCATCCGACGATACTTACTTGCAATAGAAGCCATCGCTGATGCGTCGACATAGGGCACGGGTATGAACACCAAAAATGTGATACCTATTTCGTGCACCTCTCCGCCCCATTTCCTGGTCGTTATAGCGTGTCCTAACTCGTGGAGCGTTTTTACGACCGGATAAACGAGCAGTAAAAGTAATAGATTGCCAGGGTCCAGAATCTGATCGACGCCACCATGGCTCAATTCAGACCAATGCATCGCGGCGAGAACAACAGCCAGTATAATTGTTAGCGACCACAATAGCAGTCCACCAAAACTCAACACCGGGGAGACTATAGGCATCATTGCACTCAACAGACGATCCGGATCCAGCAACGGAAATCGCATTGACAGTGGCGCTTTCAACGTCGTTTTCCACCACGACTTCCTGCTAAGTTGTGCGCGCTGAAATAGCTCAACACAGTCAGGAGTCACGTTCATTTTCAGTCCATCGATGCGATGTAAACGGCCGAGCAACTCAATAGTGTCATCCTGCGTAGGAGCGTCTTCGCCAAGACAGGTAACAGAAGCCTCCCAGATATCATGCACAGTGCGTACACCGTCCATTCGGCTCAGAATGTCATAGGTGCTGATGTTAAACCGGTAAAACTTACCCAGCGAATGGTCCTGCAGAAGAAATACCAGTTCGTTGCCTGAATGCTGACGATGCACCTCGAAGTGGGTATGCAATTTTGGCTTCAGAGAGGCAACCCGATACCATGAAGAGCTTAGTAACGAGGACATCACCGCTCAGGAGCTCCAAGTCCATAACGCGAGCCGCAACCAGTTTAACAGCTCGTGAGTCCATACCCAGACAAGCTTACGCTGGTCGACTAGTATCTTCCCTATACCCTCCATTCCCGGTCGTATAGATGGGGTCGTTGCCTCGAGTTCTGCGTGTACTTCGAATACATTTTTTCCGTTTTTAGGGGTTGATAATGGCACGATTCGATTTACCGTAAATTCATGTCTTGTGTTTGGCAATCCTGTAAGCGTCAGCACCCCTCGCTGGTTATTCTTAACGTCTCCGATATCACGCTCATCCACTTCCAGAACCACACGATAGCTTTCCAAGGGTGCAATCTCAAATAGCTCCTGGCCAGTTTCAACGGATGAACCAATGCTCTGGCTCAGATCGCCTGAGACTACGATGCCAGAAAGAGGTGCTTTTAGCTCCAGCCGCGATAGCTGATCCTCTATAAGCGCAAGTTGGGCAACTATTTGCTTCTGACGTGCAGCAACGATAGCTGTAGTTGACCGATCATGCTCAGTTAATGCAGCACGATGTTCTTTCCCAAGTTGCTCTTGCTGACTATGTAACTGGAGTTGTTGAAGGAGCAGTTCTCGATCATCAAGTTTAGCCAGAACATCGCCTTCGTTCACAATATCGCCGGCACGATGCACAGCACTGGCCACAAAACCATCTAACGGTGCACTGACGACGCGAATTATGCTACCTTCAAGTCTGGCCTGCGTCGTAATTCGATAATCGCCTGTAGCGATACTTAAAAATACCAGGGTTCCAAGTAGTACGATTGCATTTATCTTCAGTGCAACATGACGGCGACCACACAGACTCACTATCAGTTCACGCAGTGACGCAAGTACTTTGTAAGCTATGGATTTTTCCTTATCATGTTTTAGCGCAATAACTGGCCCAAACAGCATTGCAAATGTTTCGCAGACGTCCGTACTTTCCTGATCAAACCCCTTCGCATCATCACGTTCCAGTGTCAGTGCCCCTATCGCTACAGTTCCATCGTATAGAGGCGTACTTAACACGGAGCTCACCTTTTTGTGTCCAGCAAGCACCTCTTGAGCTAATGTACCGTAAGGCAACCCACCTGGACGCTGTGGCCAGGTCAGTGTTACTCCCTGGTCTACTGACTCATTCATAGCGCTGCTGATATCACGAAGTAAATTTAAACGGGTGTCTACTCGAGTACTGTTAGATATCGCGTACACCGAAACAGTGCGAGCACGGATCAATCCAATACTGACGCGGGAGCACGAGAGCTGAGTTGCCAACTTGGTAACTGCAGTTGTTGCCGCTGCATTGAGTTCAGTATGCTCAAGACTGCTTGCGAGCAAACCGATGACAGCGCTCAAGCAACTCTTCGGCTCTGCTGCGACCTGAGCGCTTTGCAACAAACGGAACCATACAGCTCCCCACTGAAGCAGCTGAATAATCGCCTGATGTTGAGTACGGATCGAATTAGGCAGTTCGAATACAGCAACTGGGCCGGTAGAGTTACCTTGTTTTAACGGGTTAGCGACAAAGCAAGTGATCGGCTCCTGATTTACATCTGAATCGCATTGGTTTTCTGCAGATACAATTACGACCGTTTGTTCACGCAATGCACGAAGAGCAGCGTCCACCATGCATTTTGGTACTGCAGTGGTGCTACTTGGCCAGCAAGCAAGAGTCTGCATGGCGTCGGTCCGACCTGTGACGTTAATCACAATGCCCCGAGTTGTACCCGCGAGCATTTCACACTGAGCATTTAGCCAAGCCTGTGCGGCATCATCATGTACAGAAAATGGCAATTCAACAACTTTGAATTCGGAAAACGCTGCATCGTTTGATGAGTAGCTGCTAACCGTAATCGATTGAGGTTGCATCACTGCTCAAACTGACGCGTATAATCTGTCGGTACTTCTGCCTGCCCGGCTACCGGGATGTCAGCAACTTCCTGCGATAGCAAGTTAACGGAATCAGCAGGACCTGTGGTTAAACCGAGCCCAGAGGAGTATTCAGCATTCCCGTTTGAAACAAGCTCGGCTTTGAAACCAAGCGCCTGCATTTCGCTTAAGCGATTATTGGCATTCTGCAAAATTCGGTAGTGACCATAGGAAAAACGGCCTTCCCATGGACCGCGTCTAATCCACTGAAAGTCATTGACACCAGCCGATTTTAGCCGTTTATCCAGTGCATCAGGTTGGAAACCAGATTGCCGTGACAGCACAGTCCATGGCCCATCGGTAGTATCGCGGACTGTTTGAGTGCGTGCGGATCTTACATTATTGACAAATGGGCTGGCAGTGATAGCGTCATCCGTTAATAGTGCTTCATGTATCGATTGTTCGTCAATGCGTACGGTAGCGTTCCGCTGTATCTCTACTAGTCCTGCGGTTTCCACCGTTGATGAGGATGTGGGGGCAACAGGCATTCGCAACAACGGTAATGCGGTTTTTCTATTCGTGCTCACCTCCTTTGCCGCAGCTAGGGAAGGTGCAGGCTTCCGACTATCAATCACGTCACCAGTATTTGATTCCGGCATCCCACCAGAATCAGCTGCTTCATCATGCTTCGGGGTTTTGTCTTCCGAGACATACAACGATAAGGTGCATTTTAGTCCGGCGGGTAATCGATGATCAGGATTCGGCAGAGAAAGGCGCACACCAAAAGTGGCAGTAGCGGCATCCATTATTGGATCTATACTCACGACGGATGCAATAAAAGAGCCATCAATCGGTAACTCGGGAACCACCGTAGCCTGCATTCCAACTTGAACCTTGCCATACATGGATATCGGCACAACCAATTCGATGCGCAATGGGTTCAGCTGTGCCAATTGCACAATAGGATGAGCATCTACAAATTCGCCAGCGCTCTTGTGTTTTTTTACCACGAAGCCATCAATTGGGCTCTGCACGATGCGCCTGGCCAAAGCCAGTTTGTTTCTGTAGGCCTCGAGTTCTGTTGCGCGCCGTCTCTCCGCTGCTGATTCCAAACGCAGTCGAGATGTTTCCTCCCCCGTATGAATCTCGTCAATATCTTGCACCGAAACGATATTCTGAAGACGCAACTGGTCTAGACGATCGCGCTTGCGAGAATTAAAATCATGCTCTCGTCTCAGCAACTCTATATCGGACTTCACTTGAGCGCGAGCAAGCACTACCGCTAGGTCTGCAGACTCCACATCAGTGCGTAATGCAGCAATGACATCACCTGCATTCACAAAATCAGCTTCATCGACATTGACTGAATCGAGTATTCCAATTTCCGAGCTACTAACTTCAACCACCAAGTGCGGTTCAATCAGGCAGTCCAGCGGTTCGCTGGCACGCACACTGACGAACGGTGCCAGTAAAAGTGCGACACAGAGCGGGCGCAAAATTGCAGAACTACTAACCAGGTAGGTATTTTTGTTTAATAAATTTGGAAGCACTGAACTGACTATTGTTTAACAGTTAGCCTGATCTGCAATCATCATTCCAAACGAACTCAATTAGATTTCCTATTTTTCGAGGGAAGTAATTCAGACCACAATATTCTGAATTACCCTACCTATTCATTACCCAGATTGGGATTTCAGCTCCTATATCGATTAGAAAATACCATCAATGTGTTGAATCTCTTTTTGGATTACCGCCGAAGTATAGGCTCCAGATACCTGTCCCTAGCTGGAATCGCAAATACCACTCCCAGATATACCCAAAGAGGGGACGTGACTAACGTTGCAAGTTCACTCCTTGATAACCCGAACTGGCGGTGATGTTTTCAGTGCGAGCCTGATCAACTCCGAACGCTTGCAGGTACCGGTTTTCCGCAAGATGGTATGCACCTGCGACTTAACGGTTTCTACACTGACACCTCGTTCTTCGGCAATCGTTGCATTGAGCCAGCCATCGACAATATAACGACAGACTTCCGACTCTGCCTGAGTCAATTCGTAAGCGTAGGCCAGTCGCTCGATATTCACCGGCGTGGTGTTCTCAGGGTCCACAATCGTAATCAGTGTGCCATGAAGATTAGTTTCTATCTCGCCAGCGAAATCCCGCAACGGTGCAAGTTCGACCAGAAAGGGATGTCGTCCCGATCGCCGCTTTATCGGGAACAGCACTTCGGCAGCGGTCGATTCTCCACGAGCCGTACTGCTTACTGTTTTGATCGAATCGTTGAGCAAGCCTTGCATGTCGAGATCACGACAGATAAATTGTCGATTTTTTCCAAGACCTATTCCATCTTGCATATCGAGAATACGGGCAGCTTCCTCATTGTGAACAACAATAGTGCCGTCAGCAAATGCAATGCCCATACCAATATCGACATAATCGAGTGCAGTCAGAACCGCTTGATAACTTGAACGCAACAGATCGAAGGCTCGCCCCAGCTCGATTGACTTGGCCACATGCGGTAACAGGATATTGATGCTGTCGACAGCGGCTTGCGGAATGTCATCAAGAGCTTCGTCGAAATGGAAAACCAGCGAGTCGAACCAGCTTTTATTGTCATTGAGTCGCGCAGCACACTTGTGACAGATACCAACGGCCTCACTGAGAAAGCGGTAGTCCGGTCGATTTCGGATATCAAGTTCATCAGCCCAGAATTCTGTACTCAGAATCAGAGACTGCTTGGGTTTCGCATGCAAGGCTTCCCACACAGGACTCTCGTAATGAGAATACTCTTGGTTGTATTTTGCAGCACGCTCAGGTGCACGCGTCCATATGTTACTGAAATGTCCGATCTGGAATGCACCATCAGCCGTGTTATCGATCATCAGAATAAGAGCACCCTTAGCACCCAAATTCCGTGCGCTCGATTCGAGTGTGTCACCCCAATTGGTCACATCGACCGCCGAGTCGTAGATAGTCGGAAGATTCATAAGTGCATGGGAACTCACGATAAACTCCTACCCTAACGATTGAGAACTGGATAGCTTGCTGAGGCGCTGATGTGTCTAGACTTTAAATTAGCAATAACCATAGCAGGCCATGTCATCAAACTCCTCTCATTTTTAGGGGATTTCCAACATCCAGATGATGTTGGAACTATCATGCAGTACATGTCGTGACGCAGCGTTAGGTATGGCTATTACGCGCGCATCTAAACCGAAGTGTTACCTCACCTCTAAATGAATTTTTACCCGACATCCCTCTACAAGGGGACGATTAGACGCTCTGACAAGCACAAATTAGTTTGCCGCAAAGTCCTCGAACTCGCGTGTTACGCACCGTGGCAGAATACGAGCTTTAAACACGACTAAAGGAATCTCGGGCTATGACATGCAGAGAAATGGGAAATCGACTTAGACACACTTAGAGAAGGTGATTTGATCAAGATGGATGATGGCTGCACGATGGCTGAGCTGACGGGACCGGCTACTCGACGAACAGGCGGGGTAGCCCAGCCCTCCCCACTCGAAGACCACATGCGTAGTTCCATCCCGATACGCACTCTTCAGACGGAAGGCCGCTCCGACATTTCTGACGCTCCCCTGATTTGTCAGCGCCAGCCGCACGTCTGACAGTGCGGGGCGGGAAATATACCGACGAGAAGCCGCCCAGGCAAATACGTTGCCATAGATGTGCGCGACGCATACCGATACACGACGTAGGCTGCGGATCACGCAGGGAATGCTAAAGACACGCGATCATGTATACGCAAACTTTTTGCATAGGAAAACCTACACCGTAGTTTCGTTAACGGTATCCTTAGATCCAGCCTCGCATAGGTGGTCTCGAACTTTGCACCTGCCTTGCCACTTTAACCGACGATATGCAACCTGGCGATAGTTATCTCAATGGAACATGCGCAAAGTATGCCTGTGCTACTCAGCTTGAGGTTGTAAATTTGTTTTACAAGTCTCATTGGTGGCTATCCGCAAAGGCTGCACAGAGATACCATCGTGTGTTGATAGCAATAAATCGCTCTGGGCCGAGCTGAGACCGTGCAGAAGCTCATTGCTGGCAACTAAACAGGAATCATGAATACTTCGAATACACGATGGATTTGGTTTTGTCTTGCAATGCTGGCTGTAACCGCCTGCGAGCGTCAAGTTGAAATCATCGATGGCGACGATCCCAGCTCGGTGATCACCTCAGTTCCTCAGCTAGACGGCTTGCCAATCTCGAACCCAGGCGTCCCCCCTTCCAATACGCTGGTTGCGCCAGAGGTGAGTAGTTCCCCGGACACACCTACCGATCCACCAGCTCCGATCTCAACACCAACAACTATCGTAAGCGATGATTCTCAGGTTAGTATTGGCCTCGCTCGCCCGTTCATGTTGGATGACACTGCCGGCATTGGGGACATTGTGCCAGTGTTGCAAAATATCGACGGTAGTTTGATTCCCCTGATGTGTTGTGATGATAGCGGTGGGTACTTTGCTGCTGTACCACTAAACCTTGAGCAACAATGGAGTGGGAACATTCTCTGGCGCACATCAGACATCGACCCTATTGTGGTTCTTGAATCACAAATTGAAGTGCTCGCTGAAAATTCAGGTACATTGAACATCACTCCTGCATTCTATAATCGCGACACAGACACTGATGGTGATGGCGTAACAAACATCGCCGAGCTGGTACTGGGTACCGACCCATTGGATGATACCGATGCCAGTACTGACTTTCTGAGTGCCACGGTTCTTATACCAAGAGTTGAGATGAATCAGGTTCCCATTATTGATGGTAACGCAGGAAATTACGCAACTGGCACAACGCGGTTTATTGGCGAGTGGGAAAACGCCGTGCAGGTTGATGTGACTGGCAACCGGTTGTCAATTGGCAATTTGATGTTTACAGCGCCAGACGTTGAAAGGGGTAGTGAAAATCATCACTGGGCTGCCATGCACGATGGCACTTGGTTGTATCTGCTAGTTATCATTGATGACAATGGACTACATTACTTTGATACGCAGGATCCACGCAAACCATGGCGCGATGACAGCATTGAGTTGTTCATTGATGGCAACAACAGCCAGTCATCGATGTACGACCAGGTAGATGACTTAAGTGCTCACATCGTTTTGCTTGATACTGCAGAAGGTGGAGTCAACAGCAGCTCAAACGCATCGCCGAAGGTGTTCCGTTCAGTAAACTCAGCTCCCTTGCCGGCTAGTATTGTATTCACGACTGGGCCTGGCAAAGGACCCACTGTACCCGCCACAGCTAATTCAATCGCTGCACGTCAGGATGTGTACGAGATTGCGATGCGCATCAGCGATCTGAACATTGTGCCGGGTAGCACCTTCGGTTTTGAAGTGCAGTTTGACGATGATGATGACGCTGGCGATCGCGATGCAAAATGGGGTTGGCAGCACCCAACAGGCAACTCAGCGGACAACGACTTTACGTGGCGAGATCCGAGCTTTATGGGACGTGTGGTTCTATTGCCTTAATGCCTTCTGCCCCGGAGATGTTCCGAGAGCCATGAATAGCGCTCATCAGCGCGAATCTCTACACATTACCATCAGTTGTTGGCGGCGGTGATTGTGTCACCTGATCTGAAGAGCGTTCTACCGATCGATTTTGAGCAGATCATCAAATCGGATGGACAGAGTAAAGATTGCAGCGAGCGCAATGCTGCCAAACGTCTGATCCCCTCTCTGGCCAGTCAATATCCTAAGCGGCAGCTGCTTATCGTTGAGGACGCGCTAGCCGCTAATGGCCCGCATATTCAATTGCTTAACGAACACGGCATGGACTGTGTGATTGGGGCGAAGGTCAAAGGCAACGCCAAGCTGTTCGAGGCGTTTGACCATCGCCGACACTCCGAACAGCGAGATCAAGTGATCGAATTCGAGCAGATTGATTCACAAACAGGTATTACTCAGGGGTGTCGTTTCTCAAACAGCCTGCCGCTCAACGACTCGCACAAGGATCTGTTGGTCAACCTGATAGAGTTCTGGGAAGTGAATACCAAGGGCAAGAAAACCGAATGGAGCTGGATTACAAACTTAACGATCACCTTAGAGAACGCCTTGGAGATTGCGGCCATTGGACGCTCACGCTGGGGCATCGAAAATCAGACGTTCAATACATTGAAGAACCAGGGCTACAACCTTGAGCACAATTACGGGCATGGTAAACAGTATCTTTCCAGTACTCTGGCAGGACTGATGCTATTGGCGTTTCTATGTGATCAGGTTCAGGAATATGCTTGCCCGCTCTACCAGGCGGCCCGAAAGAAAACTCGCATCAAGGCAACGCTCTGGACACACATGCGAAGTTACCTGTTGAGCGTAGACATGCCGGATTGGGAAACGCTGATTCGTTTGATCGCCAAGTTGGGCCCAAAATTGGTGATATCAAGTGACCTTACGGCAAGCACGCGCAACTTTCTAGCAAACGTGGTCTATGCCACGCAGGCGTCGGCGTCGTTATTTTCCGTTTCTTTTGTCGAGCTCGATGTCGGGTAGTTCCAAGGCAACCACTTCTCAGGCGATGCCTTGACCTGCAGCTGATTCTGTTGAACCGCAATCAGGTAGTGACGGGCATCGATGCCGTGCTCGTGACAGATCGCCAGTACAGAACAGATGACATCAGCGATGTTGGCACCAACGGCCGTCTGATGGAACATGCTGTTTTTCCTTCCACGAATAACGAGTTTGAGTGCCCGCTCGGATTCATTATTGTCGACCGGGGCTCCGGGAATTGTGCAAAAAGCGCTCAACCCCGTGAAGTGCTTGATGAAGTAGTTCATCGCACGACCCAGGTTGCTGTTGGGCTCAACGATTGACGGCTCACCCTGTTCACTGATCAGCTGCTGCTCGCACAGCGCCAGTATCTGTTGCATCGCAGGCTGCGAGTGCCGCTGATGATAGTCACGCCTTTCGATATCGTCGAGCTGGTTGTCCTGGCAGTGTTTGTCATTGATCCATGCTTGCTTGTACAGCTGCAGGATCATCAACACCAGCTTGGGATGCTGATCGGACAGTTCGGCGAACGCCCGTCTGCCGTGAGCGTTACACAATGCAACATGGGTTGTTGTGCTCGTCACGCGATTAGCGCTCAGCGCATCACTCATGACCAGGG